>Ga0315901_10006144_pt1 | contig 14446 bp, 12 predicted proteins | sample LakEriMetagenome_10_FD_203761 | JGI IMG/M metagenome (GOLD analysis project Ga0315901, IMG submission 203761) | Freshwater fungal communities from buoy surface, Lake Erie, Ohio, United States - Buoy 2 MA116 | ecosystem: Environmental > Aquatic > Freshwater > Lake | place: USA: Lake Erie, Ohio... | reverse complement strand
AGTAGATGTAGTTCAAAGGATTGGTTCTCGAATTGGTTCAGCCTTTACCGATGGCGGAATTCATCCAAGATTTGGAACTCGCAACTTCACCCTCGCTCTAAAAAACGGCCACTATCTTGAAGTTGTCTGTCCTTTGGATCATCCAGCAGCTGATGCCTCTGCATTTGGTCGCGTAGTTTCACAGCGCGCTAATGAAGGCGGCGGCTGGCTCACTTGGGTTGTTTCAACAGATGATCTCTCACCAATTGAAAGCCGCCTTGGAAGGCAAGCCATTGATGGTTCAAGAAAGCGCCCTGATGGAAGTGAGTTAAAATGGAAGCAACTTGGAGTTCTTGGAACTCTTAATGACTCTCAGCTCCCATTCTTTATTCAATGGATGTCGAATGATCACCCATCAAATGATGGAAAGGCAGTTGCTGAGATTATAAAAATTGAGATCTCAGGTGATGAAAAGACAATTGAAGAGTGGCTTGGTTCAGATATATCAAAGGCTTTTGATGGTGTTGAGATTCAATGGGTGGATTCAGTAGCAAGTGATGGAGAAACTGGACTTGTAGCAGTTCACCTAGCAACGCCTAATGGCGTTGTACGCTTGGATTAATTCTTAAAAAGCTTAAAGCTTTAAAGCATCGCCGCCCTAGCTCAGTCGGTAGAGCGTCGCTCTCGTAAAGCGAAGGTCATGAGTTCGATTCTCATGGGCGGCTCGATTAGATCGTTGGTAACAGAACCGAGCAACTTGCGTGTTAAAGTTTGCATAAGCCACAAGAGTTTTGAATAAGAATCAGTAATATTCGCTCAAAGCTTTAGTTTGTTTTGCAAATTTGATGTCTCTTCACCAATCCGTCTAATTAACTTCTTTAGGTTAGTTAATTAAGAGTTATTTCAGCTGCTATCCTTCGAATGCGTGACTCTAATGCTCTAAATTTCAAATTCTCATGCACCTTAATTCTTTTTGCTAATTCTTGTAATTGTACTAGCGGCATTTTACTTAAGCAATCAAAAATTTCAAGTGAAGTCCAATTTTTGAAGTTGGATTCTTCCGTCCAGTATTGAAAGCACAAGAAATCAGAGATTGTTCGGGTTGAGATTAAGGGGATAGCTCCACAAATAATTGATTCGTAATATCGATTCGTTTCATTACTTCGATTACCTGGAGGACAAACTACAAAAATTGAATTATACATACTTTTGGCATAGCTAGAATTTTCAGACGAGAGATTTCCGCCCCAGACAGGATATTTAGTTATGCTTGCAGAACGAGATTCGAACTGTGAAAGTGTTCTGCGCCTGAGCCAGGAACCTTTCTGTCCCGCGAAAAACGGGGTAATATTTCGAGAATTAAATTGGGATCCAAACTTCAACGAAAATAGAGAATCATGAGAGTTCGTAGTTTCAATTTTTTGTAGTTCATTAAAGAACCTATCTGTATAACCGATTGGTAGTAAGAAATGCGGAGTAATCAACTTCAATTTCTTGATTCCAAGGTAGGCCCTCAGCGCCCTAAAAAGAAAAAATAAGAATTCTTTTCTTAAAATTACCCTAATATCTCTAAATATAAATCTATAAATGTACGCTAGAGGATTTCCAGATGGTACCGAAGGTAAATATTCCACAAATGCATATCTTATTGCCTCATAATTGTCTAACTTCCTAAAGTATTGCAGGTCATAGTATTCGTTTCCCGTAGCAAAAACTACTAAACTTTGCTTTGGACAGTTTTTGAAAATATAATCCCACTCTTCAAAATTAGAAATCAAAACAAACGGAGTGCCGAGCGATTTAAAATCATTCAAACTTTGAGGATCAATTAGCACCAAATCCAGCCCGAGCTCACGGCGATAATACTCCCAACTAATTATTGACCCATAAATACTGGTTGCTACCTTGATTGGCGTTTTGTCCATCGCAATATTGTATAGTCAGATTCTTAATCAAAGAATGGAGATGTGCTAGATGGGGATTACTTATAATTTTGAATCGAGCTTCCTTGCAAAATTTGCTCAGGAGCAAGGGTTATGCATGTCAGTAAATGAGTCAAATGGAACTACAAAAGAGTTTGAGCACAGCTATCTTAGCTTAGTTTATCAAGATATTTTAGGCAGTTTGGATTTTAAGGTTAGAAAACTCCTGGAGATTGGAGTTTCTAGAGGGTCTTCACTAGAAATGTGGCGGAGATTAGATATTGCGGAGGAAATTTTTGGAATTGAGCCAAATAGAGATTTCCTTCAACATCATAAGTTAATGGAATGGTCTGAGTTGACTATTATCTGGGACGATGCATACCGCAAGAGGGTATATGGAAAGTTCAAAAAAGACTTCTCTTTAATTATTGACGATGGGCCGCACACTCCTTGGTCACAGCTGCTGTCGTTGAGGAAATACCCAAGTAAACTTGAGCGGGGTGGCTTTTATGTTCTAGAAGATATTGGCGATATCGAGAGTAAATTAGTTGCATATTACTACTCTATTCCAAGAGGTTTGAGGAAATGTGTTTACGTTTTTGATCTAAGAGACGTAGCACGGAACAAAGAACTTTCAGTAGCAATGGTTGTACATGCTTGTCCTGAAATTAACATCAAATGCAAATTTGAATCAATAAATCACATAGGCAAGCGTGTTGATTTACCAATCCTACCTCCTCCGAAGGTGTTTCTAATGCTTCTTCTTAATCAGTCAAAGAGCTATGTTCGTAGGATCATTATTGGGGGCATTAAATACAGATTGAGGTCAAGATGACTTGTTCTGTATTGCACTTTTTGGTTAAGTGTCTCGGTATTTAAACGTGATTTCATCGCAGGAAATGCCAACGGGGACAGAGGTCACGAGCCCTTTCCTTGTGACTGTTGCCGTACCTGCACACCAGCAACCATTATGGCGGTGAGAAATGAAAAAATCGAATAAACGGTGCAGGAACCGCTTGGTACCTAGTATCCGAAAGGTGGAACAGAGCCCACCTTCCAGCAGGATGTAAGGTTGAGTGTCTATTGGAAACGAATAAAACTAACCGTCGATCCAAAGCGAAATCTTTCTACCTTAAAATTCATCAAATCCAGATTTTTCAAAACTGCTATTGTCTCTCCTGGCCACAAAGGGTGACTTAGTTCATCAAAAGCTATTACAGATCCAGCGTGCAATCTAGGAATAAACTCTTGCAAAGCAACTGAAGTTGGCTCATATACATCAAAATCTAGCCAGAGTAAACTAATGAGAAATTCAGGATTCTCCTTTAAGAATTGGGGTATTGTTAAACTCGCATCCCCTTTCACTAACGAAATTCGCTTTATATGTTTTAGCGGCCGGTTGCTATCAAAAGTTTCAATTGACGAATTTAACTCCTCGTATATATTTCGCTCAAGACCACCAAATTTCATTTGCAAATTATCCGACACTTTCTCCTGTTCGACCATATCCTTGGCAAATCCTGCAAATGTGTCAAAGCCAACGACTTGGCGTAAATGATTAAACGGTTCATAAATTTCAATAAAATGAGCCCAAGTGAACAAGCCATCTCCACTTAAAACTCCACATTCCACAATATTTCCATGAGTATCCGCAATTAGCTTATAAATCTCATGCCGCGAGACAAACTTCCTAATATATGTCGTTTGAACAAACCGTGGGAACGCCTTTAAAGTTTCCACGGGTGACAAAACTGTAGAGCCAATACTTGATGCGAGGAGGTGCCTCTGCCGAATATCTAATTTTGAATTTCTTTTTGGATCTTCCTATCCAATTGGATCTTTAGACATAATTATTCCCACCTCTAATCTAAGAAAAAACCTCTATAACGATTGATCTACAGTCCTTATCCTAAACTAAACTTCGCTAACGACTAGCGATTTACATAAACAAAGTGATAATTCTTGGAGATTTTAGTTAGAAATTTGGTGGCTGGTCAAGTCACTTTAAACTATATTTAGCGGTATATTAAGGTGCGAACCAACTCAAGAGACCGAACTAAATACCTTAGTCCAAAATTTGATTGTCGAGAATTTGTCGAGCATTGTTGAAAGCGCGTTTGAAGCAATTTGTTCTGCTTCACTGGGATGACCTAGGAGATAATTTGCCTTATAGGTAAAATCAGGAATATTGAACACAGGAACATAATCTTGGTATTCGGAAAAGAAAAAATTTATGTCTGAACCAGATTCATAAAGCAAGGTTGATTTCGCGAGCATAACTTCTGTGACTCGACCAATCACTTGAGACTCTCTGTGGTTCTTGTAGCCATTTGTAAAGACTAGCCTGGATTGACAAAGACGCTTGACATAAGTTTCATAAGAGTATGTTGCGGCAGATGAATCTGATTTTGAAAAGAGTGAATCAGAGAAGCTTAAATCTTTCTTCTTGGCACGATCAACATAGAATTTTCTGTCGCGATGACTACTTCCAGGAACGAGAAGTCCAAAACGTTCTTCAGAGTGATGTCGCAGATAGAAAGACTCCGGGTAGGGTAGAGACGGCCAAATTAAACTTTTATTCAAAAATGATTTTTCAATTTTCAAACGAGAGTTATGATAAACAATAAAGTCTACCTTATCATAAAAAAAGCCTAAGGTTCGCTGACCGTCTCTTGTAACGAAACAATCAACTAGATCAATAACGACTGCTATATTTCTTTTTCGGATATCATATATCAATTCTTCATTGAATACTCTGGAATTATTCAATTTGGAATCACCTTGTAGTATTAAAATTTCAATCTGATTGTTGAGAAGCTCGCTTAGTACCGCGGCTCGACGATGGGTTAAATTCGTTGGCTCCTCTTCTGAATCAAATTTAAGTGCTTCAACCCCAACGCCAAGAAGAGAATTATTGTAGGCAAATAGCATTTCACCTTCCATAAGGAAATCAAATCTCCTGGCAGTGAGGGGTAATGCGAGCGCTACCTTTTTGGATTGAAAATCTCTAAGAGATTTATAACGATTGGCATCAGATTTATTCTCAACCAAAGAAGTCGGAGAAGGTTTTATAGCGATTTTTAGTTGATTTCTGATTAAAGACAAAAAAACTACGCGATAAATCCAGTCACCGGGAGAGTGTAAGCGAAGATATCTGACAAACATCCAGAAGTAACCCCTGGCATAGCGAAATTTCCTGATAATGTGAAGTTTATTTTCCATCTTCTTAATCACCGTATTCATTCAAAGAAATGCAGATAAGCCTCTAGCGCGGTGAGCTCATTAACCATGAGAATTTTTTGAGATACTAACTCCTCGTAAATTTGGAACAACAAATCTCTATAATCGTTTGAGCTACAATTGTCAGCTTTTGTCCACACTGATCGTGAAATATTCCTCACCTCTTCTGTAAAAACATGACCCGATATTTCTGACCGAAAGTCCTCGATCAAGTCATGTTTATTTCTTTCTTGGCTTATATTGAGTTTTCCAAATGCTGTTTTCAAACCAATGGACGACATAAATTCTTGAATTATGACCCCTCGCCAAATGTCAGTCATCCTGAAGCTTGCGGTAATAGGTAGATAAAGCAATGGAAGTAGGTCGCCCCTCCAAATAGTTGCTTGAGAATTTGTTGGGCATATTTGATTTCGCCCAAGTAGTATTGTGGGTAAATCATCAAAAATATGTTGCCCAGGGAAAAGCATCCTACCTATTGCATCTAAGTCTGGGTCTCCATCAACAAGCGATTGGAAAGCTCCAAAGTTCAGTTCGGAATCATGACCAAGAACCATATACTCAACCAGAGACATTTTGGTTGAGGCACAAATTTCCCCAATTTCAGCCACATCTTCATAAACATGGCTAAGTGGGAGTCCCCTTGGCCACAAGTTTGTCTTTCCAAAATATCTGTACAGATTAACCCAACCTGCCTTATCTAAAATAGTCCTAAACTTAATAAACGAGTGCGAGAAAATATCTGTAGCTGGGCAATTGTCATCATCGGTCTCAAATAATATTTGAACATTTTGCTGATGAGCGACCACATAACCAATATTTTTTCGCGAATAATGGTTAAGAGGTAATGCTTGTGCAAGTGTCGGGAAATTTCTAAATTGCTCTTCTAGCGACACAAACATGACTGAGCCATCTGTGGTATCAAGGTGGGGGGGGGTCTTATGATCTCCAATAATAATAAAGAGGCTATTGACGTCATGGGCCCACTGCGTTAAGGATTTGACTCCCTTAGTTAGGGGCGAATTGATAGTAGTTATAAGTGTCGCAGTTCTCCCATCCACACACTAAACTCTACAACAATAGACCTTAGATTGCAAAGATTCTCTCAACAAATTAAGTACTTTTTGAAAGGAGTGTTACATTAACTGGTTAAAATGTTTATTCAATTACCAAATGTTTAGGATCAAGTTATAATCTAATTTAAAAGAGAAACGTTATTTTAGCCCTAGGTCCTCATAATTTAGTATTCCAAATTTTGCCTCAAATAATTTAGCATTAGGATTCAGAAATGTGATCAAATTAAATAAGCCGCTTGGTCCATGTTTCTGGAGTTTTCCCATTCAAAATTTCTAGTGGAAGGTGATAGTTAAATTCTCTTCTAGGTTGGTCCTTAATCCATTTCGCCAGTTCACCTAAACCCTCATCTAACGTTGTTTTAGTTTGGTAATTGAGAAGCTTACGCGCTTTGTTTGCGGAACAAGTGGCAAAGTGGACTTCTTGAGGGCGAGAGGCAACATGCAGAGGCTTTCCTGAATACCCCATTATTTGCGAAATTCTCTCAGAAAGTTCTAAAATTGTAATAAACTCCTCATCAGGACCAATATTAATTATCTCGCCATTAACGGAATCATTCGTACATGCCACTAAGATGGGATTTACAACATCTTGTATGAATGAAAAACACCTTATTTGTGAGCCGTTTCCGTAAATTAAGGGGGGGCGACCATGAATAATTCTATTCATCATTATCGAAGCTACGTTCCTATACGGATCATCGTATTTTTGTCTGGGCCCAATAATGTTATGCGGCACGAGGATTACATATTTCATTCCATGGGTTTCTGATAGGTTTCTAACCATTAATTCAGATGAATATTTAGCGATTCCATAAGGGTCCTGAGGTAATGGTGTCATTTCTTCATGAAAAGGATTCGAATCTTGAGTTCCATAGCGGGCCATAGAGGACATGAAAATGAATTTTTCTACTCCGGCCTGAATAGAGGCACTCAAAGCATTCGTAGTTATCTGTGAAGTATTCTCAGTGACAAGACTAGGGGAAAATACTGATAGACCTTCATACGCCGTACAAGCAGAGTGAACAACGAGGTTTATATCCCTAAATAGCGGTGCAATATTTTGTAGATTTGTTAAGTCTGCATTATAGAATTCGACTTTATCTGAGATATTTTCCTTATATCCGCCAATTAAATTATCTATTCCTACAACCCGGTAGTTAAGGCGTAAGAAGGTCTCTGCAAGGTGGCTTCCAAGGAACCCACCAACACCTGTGATTAATACGCTTTTCATTAACACCTCTCATTAAAAATCATTCCTCAAAAATTCTTGAGAAGTCTAGCGCCTTAGTCATCAAAAACCTCGCATTTTCGTGGGAGTTATACCCAACTGCCAGCTGTCTCCAAGTGCTGGTGACTAAGTTTCAAGCCCACATCAGTTTCAACTTTCCAATGATTTAGTTTCGAATGCCCATGTACAGAGGGCCAAAAAACTTGATTTCTGTTCAATAAGCCAGCTAGATAAGAAAAAGCAGAAACTCCCATAATTAGAACATCAGCTCGGCACATGTCCAAGAATGTTTCAAAAGCATCGCCACAATAGATGAATTCAATTTTTCTAGATGGCGGAGGTAGAAATTCCTTTGACAAGTCTCGACCTCTTATTAGGATTTCTTCAATTCTAGAATCATTAGTGAGCTCTCGATACCCATCTAGGGTTTCCCTCGTCTGGGGCTTCCATAAAACATCCTTCTCGGATACATCGGAGTGAACAATGATGCTGACTTCACTAGATGGATAGTAGTTATAAATTATCTTTGAGCTTAGTTCAGAAAAATAGATGGGAGATAAGAACTTTCTTTTCCTTACATGAGTTTGCTCCCCATACATCCATCCATATCCTAACCGTACGTGACAAACAATCTTGCTCTCGTTCTTTGAATCAAGATCTTTCTTACGCTCGCATTGAAGATAATTTACACCCAATTTATAGATTGAAGGAAAACGATCAGTAATTCCAAAAGGCAAGAGTATTTTTACAAGGACAATTTTACGCGAGAACCTATATTTAAGAATAATTCTTAAGAGTTGCTTAATTGACAAATTCCTCAAATAAAACTCTTTGTGGAAAATTACATTATGATTCTGATCAGGGAACTTAAAAAATTCATTAAATCGATTAACAGTATTTGTATGTTCAAAATTTGTACTTGAATGTGCAAATTCCTCGACTATGCTTTTCATAGGACTATGGATGTAATTCAGTTTTAGAGATTTAGCAATCGAAAAAACCCCAAGCATTCTTAGCGCTTGCGCCCCAAAACCATCTTGTAAGCTCTCATTATCGTAGGTCAGATATATCGCCATTTTTTACCTCGCAACCGTTAATTTATAATATTTCGTAAGTGCTCAAGATTTTCGGAATAATAAATGTTGACACTTCTTTACCGCACGACTTATTCTAACCGTGAGCCTTAGTAATAATTCGTGATAAACGATATCACTGTATAAAAACCCGAGGTCTTTTGCTACCAATAGTCTCTTTACTAATCGAGTAGTTGAGATTGGCCTCACAAGGGAGTACTCAATATTCTCCATAGGGATTTTAAGTCTCTCTGTTGTAAGCGTTACACTGATACCTGGATCCTCCTGTCCAAAGAACTCTGTTGTCGAGATATAAAAGTCAATTCCCTTTGGTTGTGGATATGGCCAGTCCGGGTATGTAGTAATTCCATACCGATCGAAATTTGCTTCATACTTTTTTGCTGCTTCAAGATTCAGCAAGTATGCATGAGCCCAGGTACTCGGCATGATTAATTCAAGAACTCCGTCAGCTTCAAACTTTTGCTTAAATTTCGGTAAAGTTCTTGTGTGCTGAGCTAAATTGATGTGCGTTGGTTTTGTGAATTCATCAAGCAAATTAAACGGGAAACTTTTGTTGATTAGTCTCGCATCATCCTCAAAAATAAGCCCCCAAGGGATCTTCCTAGAGACAATCTCCCTATATGCGTATTGGTGGCCCAGGGACCCCCCTAATTCTGCCAGTGATAGGTCTCTACCAATCGTATGCCTGTACAAATCCGGACCCTTATGGAGAGGTAAAAGGAAATCTTCTTCCTTCCAAGCAGATTTAGATTCCACCATTTCGAATTCAATTCCCAGAAGTTTCAGTTGCTCTCTCAAAGACTTTGAGCGATCGACCTGCTTGGTGTGGATTATAAATGCATGAAGTTTAGTTGGGTCAACCATTTTACAAGAATACACCATATAATTTTACTAATCGCACTTTTCATAGAATTAGACACAGACCGCATAATTCTAGGTAGAATTAAATTAGTCAATAACTGTGGTGTAAGGACTTCGTTCAAAAGTGTAGTCACGGAACAAATCAGCTAAATTTTTTATAATCTCTTGTGGAAGGGGCTGAGAAAACGCTTTAATGTTAGTTAAAAGCTGTGATTTTGTTGTGGCACCTGGGATAACGATATTAGCTAAGCCAGCATCTATAGGAAATCTCAGAGCAGCCGCAAGAATATTAAAATCTGATCCTTTAAGCGCATCAATAACTTTGATGCGCTTACCCAGCCAGTCCAGCAATTGTTCTCGATGCCAGTTCTTCAAGTGATGGTTTGAAGTAAGATTTTCAATGTTAGGAGGCTGGCCGGTCAAGAACCCAAAATTTAGAGGTGTTCGGGCAATTAATTTTAGAGAGTGCGAAAGGTACTCATTTACTAATTGGTGAGACTCAACAATTCTTTGATCGAGGATCGAACAATTATATTGAAATGAAGCCCATGGAAAAAGTTTGTGTTGCACTTTAAGATACTTAGGAGTTTTTAGAGAAATACCAAATTTTCTAACTTTTCCTGAATTAATTAGCTCAAACAGTGAATTAAATAATATGTCGCTTTCAAAATTTAACTCTGGGGAGTGTAGTTGTACTAGATCAATGTATTCGCGTTTTAGCCTCTTTAAAGAATTTTCTACAGAGTCAATAATATTTTTAGTATTCAAGTTTTTTTTCAGAATGCCCTGAGTATCGCTAACAATTCCAACTTTAGTCGCGATTGTTATTTCGGAATCTATGGGTAAGTATTTTCCTAGTCTAGTCTCGCTCAATCCTTCTCCATATAAAGGAGCAGTGTCGAAAAAACGAATACCAGAATCGTAGGCACAGAACAAAATCTTCTTTGCTTCATCTTCTGAGACGCTTCCATAACTGGTAGAACCTAATCCCCAGCACCCTAGCCCAATTTGTAGCATCAGGGTATTGTGCCATAGCTGCAAGTAAAATTTGGGAAAGTGATTATACTTATAAGGCTCAAGTGTTTTCCAAGTACCAATTAACAGTGTCTTTAATTCCAGAATCGAATGATGTGTAATTGTAATTGGTTAACTCAAGAAACTTGGAATTACACGTTTCTTGAGTTAATCTGCCCTGGCTTTTAATCGGCAAAAGAATGAGCCTCTTTTCATCAACCCCAAGATGTTTAATTATTGATTGAGCCACCTCTTTCATAGATATTGAAAAATGACTTCCAATATTGAACAAATCATTTATAGGCAGGTTGCAGATTGACCATAGAACTATTTTTGCCAAATCGTGCGAATGCGTATACTGTCTTTTAACTTTGGGATCGAAGTGAAAATCAATATTTTTCTGTGAGTTTTTCTCCCTTGAAAAATCTCTGATTAGGGCAGCTGGCAAAATAGCCCTTTCTTTATCAAAGGACATTTTAGGACCGATGATTCCGTTGACTAAAACACTTGAAATGTTCATTGAAAATTCCTCATTGAATGCGCGCATCAAGATTTCTTGCATTCTCTTAGCGTAAGCATATGAATAATCAGGTGAAAATATTGGACCGTCGTGCAAACTATTTTCTACTCCAGTCTTGACAGACTCTGAGTAGCAAGCGGTAGATAGTGTCATTATTACTCGCTTGATTCCCAACTTGCTAGCAACCTTGAGTGAATTTTGAGCCATAGACATATTTTCGACAAAAACAGTTGCTGGATGATTCGCACTAAATTTTGCCCCTCCACTCACTGCTGCTAAGTGGATATATGCCACTTCAGATGGTTTATAGCCCGCTGCTAGGCTCTCAAAGAAGAAAAGTGTTTCTTTTTCATTTCTCAGGTCACAATCTTTTGAGGAAAAACCTACGTACCGTGGGTCATTTGCACTCAATTGACTCAAAGCATATCCAAAGGGCCCATTAATGCCCGAAAATACGATTTTTTTGTATTCACACAAGTCCACATCAAGTGAGCTGTGTATATCCGCTGGATTCGTAATCAACATAATTGAAGTTTACTATGGATTTGCGAGATTTGAACCCCTTGACATCAAAAGAAAGCTAAGGGAACATCTTTCTAAAGTCCAATTAGTAGTAAACTCCTAAAATTAAAACAGTTTGGCCAAAGGCTTCCAAATTCACTAGGAAATATTGAATGCACGGCAAGATTTTTGCAACTATTTGGATATTGGCATGCAATACTTAGGGAAATGATAAAACGCTTTGATAGAAAATCCAGTCCCCGCATCTGTTTTTTACTTATCGGTTTTAATAGACGTCTCCTATTGCTTGACAATGTCGAGCGATGTAAATCAGCTTGTCAGGAGCTTGATTCAATTTATATTTCAGTAGATGGAGCCCGAGAAGAATCCAAGAATCAGAGCATTGCGCTCTCAGACTTGGATGTATTGGGATTTTCGCATTTAGGAAAAACGAAGTGCAAAGTCAAAAAGTGGCCATCTAATCTAGGGCCAGATAGGCATATTCCAGAGGCAATAGACTGGGCTTTTCAGGAAAATGATGGTGTCGTAGTTATTGAAGACGACATAAAACTATCTTCTCAATCGTTAAGGGATATAAGAGATCTTTTAACAGAACAAATTTTATCAGCCTCTATGGAGCCAATCGTTTCAATGTCTGGCATTGGAGGACTTTCGAAGGTACCAAATCTTTGGCGGCACACTCCCTATTTTACGGCCTGGGGCTATGGTCTCACCTATGGGTTTTGGTCTATGCATAAAAATCAAAGTTTTGAGATTCAGAGTGGGATATCTATTAATCAATATATGCAGACGTCAAAGATATGGCAAAAGATGTCCGAGAGGAAGAGGTCGATTTGGGAAGAACGAATAAAAAGAGGAAACTACGACTACCAAATTCAGGCAACTTTGTTTAAAGAGTCTATGAATGTAAAAGCTCCCGTTTTTCGAATGAGCGACAATGTAGGTCACGGAGATAGCTTGTCGACCCATACAAGATTTACCACTCCCCGATATCTAAGAAGAAGTTTCGAAAGAAGAAACTATAAATTTAAAGGAGAACTCAAGAGTCAGATTATTTCCAGATTACTAATTTTTGTGGACTCAAATACCTGGGCGGGCGATGGAGTGCTTAGCGTCAGAGGGCGCACTGCTGGTATAAGAACAATGTTGCGCGGTTTAGCTTCGCACATAAAACGACGAGACAATAATGCTTAGTAAGACATTAATCTTGAACCTAAGGGGAGGGCTTGGAAACCAATTCTTCCAAGCCTTTGGAGGAGCACACTTTGCAAATAAACTAGGTGCTAAGTTGCTATTAGATGATTCTGGAATCATAAATCACAAAGATTACACTCGAAGATCTTGGTTAAGGGAATTTAGCTTAGAGGGCCTATTCCCCGAAATCTCGATGAGCTGGCGCAAGAAACCAATGGCTCAAATCTTATCTCGCATCCCAAGGAATATGGAATTAAGCTCAAGCCTAGGAGAGATAGAATTGACTAAGTTAAATTCTATAAAACGAAAAATAAAAATTCATGATTGGTTCATTAGTACAAAGTACTTACCAGAAATTAAATCCAAACTTCTTAAAGATCAAATCCATAATTTGAGTGCAACCGCTTCAAATTTTTCTCTCGCCAAAGGATCGATGCAAGATTCGGCTGGTATCCACATACGACTTGGAGACTTTAAACAGACACCATGGGGAACCCTTTCTCCTGAGTGGTATCGATCCGCTTTGTTGCGATTAGTAGAATTGGGAGTCCGAGAAGTCGATTGCTATTCAGATGACCTACAGGATGCAAAGAAAATTCTACAAGGGCTTGAAACACAAATCGCGATTAGGTTCCCAGAGGAGCATAATGTCTTGCTGCCACATGAACTACTCTTTGTAATGAGCAATTATCGCTATTTTGTTTCAAGTAACTCCACGCTAAGTTGGTGGGCTTCATACTTCAATTCTCGAAAAGATGCTGTAATACTGAGCAATTGGGGGGATGAGTTACATTTGACAGGGTGGTGGAAAATAAAGTGACCTCCAATTCTGTCCTAATGGTCGTAGACAACCTAAGAGTTGGAGGAATCCAGCGTTTAGCCTTAGATGAGGCATATGCGCTATCTGAAAGAGACTTCGTTATTACCCTACTACTTCTAGAAAAGGAGTATCAACTCGATGATATGCGCGAGATTGACTCGGAATACTTTGAGAAATCCAATATCAAGGTAATATGTTTGCCAAAGACTAACTGGAGAAAAGTTCTTTTTACAGCATTATTCATTAGAAAAAACAAGATAGAGAAGGCAATATCGCATTCTGCTAAAGGCATTGCGATTCTGCGAGTCGCGAGCATTCTCAACATGAAAAAATTAAAGGTTTTAGGGTATATACACCAATTAATTTCACTATCCGATGGAGTACAGCGCGCAAAAAGACTTGTGTTTTTTTCGTTGGCAACCGAACTTTATGCATCTTCTAATCAGTTTATGCTCGAGATCAGCTCATACCTAAAAACGAGGAGAATCGGTAGATTTCTGTTCCGCAAGAAAGTAAGTTTTGACAGGATGGGAGTCTTCCTAAATAGAATCAGAGTGCAGAATTCCAACAGCTCACTTGATAACGGGCCTGCAGCTGCTTCCATCATTTTTATGTCTAGAGTCGCAGTTTGGAAAGGATTTGGAAGATTCATTCAAATTGCGGGTGAGCTGGGGAGAGACTTTGATTATGTAGTCATCACTTCTAGGTTTTACAACAACGCATATGAAGTAGAACGTTTATGTCATGATGTTGGGGCTCGACTTTTGCATGGCACAAACATTGCAAGAATTAGTCGAGGGACGAAGTCAATTCATTTATATCCCACAGACTACGGTCCGACAGTTACACATCCACAGAACATAGGGATGAATGTGCTCGAGAGTATTGCTCTCGGGATACCTAGCCTGATTTCCTTTGAACAGTTTTCGTCATGGCCGGAATTGGCGAATTCAATTCTAGTACAGACCACAGATTGGAA
>Ga0315901_10006136_pt1 | contig 14459 bp, 11 predicted proteins | sample LakEriMetagenome_10_FD_203761 | JGI IMG/M metagenome (GOLD analysis project Ga0315901, IMG submission 203761) | Freshwater fungal communities from buoy surface, Lake Erie, Ohio, United States - Buoy 2 MA116 | ecosystem: Environmental > Aquatic > Freshwater > Lake | place: USA: Lake Erie, Ohio... | reverse complement strand
GCCGCCGTCGTCCCTGAGCCCGAGAGGTCCCGATGTCCATCCCCGTGTTCCGTGATCCGCGCGTCGTCGCCCTCGAAGCCGAACTGGCGCGGGTGATGTCCGCCTACGACGCCGTGCTCGACGCGCTCCCGCCCGGCGCCTCGGACGTAGCGCCGGAGGGGCAGTGGAGCCCGGTGCAGATCGTCTGGCACGTGTCGAAGGTCCAGCATTGGGCCGTCAGTCGCCTCACCGCGGGCGCGGCCGCGCTCCCCGCGATGTCCACCGTGCCGCCGGGCCCGGCCCCGGCGACGATCCTGAAGCTCCTCGATGCCTTCCCGATCCGTGACCGCAGCACGCGAGTCCAGGCGCCCGAGGCGGTCCGCCCGCCGACGGGGCTCGTGCTCGACGCCGAACGGGCGCGGTGGCGTGAGGGGCGAGCCACGCTGGTCGAGACGCTCCAGCGGATCGGCCCCAACCTGACCAACGTCCGCGGCGAGCACCCCGCCTTCGGGACGTTGTCCGGCTGGCAGTGGGCGCTCTGGGTCGCCCAGCACGAGGAGCGACATCTCGAGCAGCTCCGCGAGGTCGTCGCCGGGACCCGCTAGCTTCCGAGGATGTCGCTGCGTCCCATCCCCGAGCTCCTCTCCCCCGCCGGTTCCCTCGAAGCGGTCCGTGCCGCCGTCGCGAATGGCGCGGACGCCGTGTACTGCGGCGCCTCCCGCTTCAACGCGCGGGATGACGGGGCCCAGCTCTCGCTCGACGACCTGGAGCAGGCGTGCCTCCTCGCGCACGAGCGCGGGGCGCGCATCTACCTCACGCTCAACGTCCTGATCAAGCCGCAGGAGCTCGCCGAGGCGCTGCGGTACCTCGGCGAGTGCATCGACCGCGGGATCGATGCGGCGATCGTGCAGGACGTCGGCCTCATCCGGGCGATCGCGCGCGCGTACCCGGGCTTCGAGGTGCACGGCTCGACGCAGATGACGGTGCACGACGTGGCCGGCGCACGCGTGATGGAGCACCTCGGAATCGACCGCGTCGTGCTCGCGCGGGAGAACTCGCTCGAGGATATCCGGGAGATCCGCGCGGCCGTCCCGGGGCTCGGGCTCGAGACCTTCGTCCACGGCGCCCTCTGCATCTCCTACTCCGGCCAGTGCTACATGTCGGGGATGATCTCGGAGCGGTCGGCCAACCGCGGCTCCTGCGCGCAGTCGTGTCGCAAAGATTATGTCCTGCACGACGTCGCGACCGGCGCCGAACTCGACCGGGGCTACCTCATCTCGGCGAAGGACCTTGGCGCGTGGGAGCATCTCGCGGCGATCGCGGACGCCGGGGTGGGGTGCCTGAAGATCGAGGGGCGGAAGAAGAAGCCGGAGTTCGTCGCCACGGTCACGAAGGGGTACCGCGATTTCCTCGGGCAGGTGCGTGATGGCACCTTCGCGCCGCCGAGCTTCGAGGCGGTGCAGCCGTTGGTCCAGATCTTCTCGCGCGGTTCGACCGGCGGGATGTATGGAGGGCGGGAGGGGCGCGACTATATCACGCGGACGCAGCCCGACAACCGTGGCGTCGAACTCGGGACGGTGGTCGGATGGGAGGACGGGGCACTCCTCGTCGAGGTCCGCGCCCCCATCGCCGAACGCGACGGCCTCGGGTTCGAGCCGCCGGGCGGCGGGCATCTCGAGAGCGTCGGCTTCACGGCCGGTGCGGTGCGGACCCTGCGGCATGGGGGAGGCGTCTGGCGTCAGGCGGTCGTCGCGCGGCAGCGGGTGCCGGTGGGGTGGACGGTCGTCCGCTCGTCGCAGGCGGCGCTGTTGGAGGCGGCGCGGGCGAGCTTCGCCGACGTGGGGCGGTCGCCGCGGCGGCGTCGGACGCCCCTCACGGTTCGGTGCTTCGGCGCGCCGGGCGCCCCGCTCAAGGCCATCGTCCGCGCGGGCGATCATGACGTGACGGTGCGGAGCGATGTGCCACTCGCACCGGCGACGGCGCGGAGTCTCGACCTCGCGCAACTTCGCGAGCAGTTGGGCCGCCTCGGGGAGACGCCGTTCGTGCTCGGCGAGGTCGACGCCGCCGGCCTCGCGCCGGGGTGCTTTCTCCCCGTCCGCGAGCTGAATCGGATGCGTCAGGCCGCCGTGGACGAGCTCCTCTCGCTCCGTCAGTGGGACGAGGAATCGGCGCTCGAGGTGCGGCATCTGCTCGTCGACGAGGTCGTGCGTGCCGTGCCGGTCCGCAGGGTGGAGGCGTCAGGACACACCTCCGGCGCGACGGACGCGGAGGCTCCAGCGCTCGTGGCGGAGGTGTGGCAGATCGCCGATGGGCTCGCCGCGCTCGAGGCGGGCGCGCAGGAGGTCGTGCTCGATCCTTTTCTGCGGCACCCGTTCCCCTCGGTCAGCGCCGTGCGGGAGCTCGCGGCGTCGGTCGAGGCCGCCGGGGCGCGCTTTCGGCTCCGCACGCCGACGATCTGCCGGCCGGAGGACCGTCGGAAGCTCGACAAGTGGCTCGCGCTCGGCACGCCGGTCCTGACGGGGCATCTCGGCCATGTGCACGAGCTCGCCGCCGCCGGGCGTGACGTGACGGCGGATTACGCCGTCAACTGCTTCAATCCGCACACCGCCGCGGAGCTCTTCGCGCTCGGGGCGCGGCGCGTCACCCCGTCGATCGAGCTCACCGCCGAGGAACTGGCGGCGCTCGTGGCGCCATGGGACGGCACCGGCTTCGAGGTCGTGGTCTTCGGCCGTCCGGAGGGGATGACCCTCGAGCACTGCGTGCTCAACGCGGCGTTCGATCGCACGCCGACCCACTGCCGCGATCTCTGCACGCAGAAGCACCGTGACACGAGGCTCACCGACCCGGCCGGCTATGTCTTCCCGGTCGCGACGGACTACGCGTGCCGGAACCGACTCCTGCATTCGCGCCCGATCGACGGGACGGCCTTCCTGCCACGCCTCTGGGCCGCCGGGCTGCGGCGGCACCGGCTCCTCTTCAACATGCCCGACGACGATGTGGCGGGCGTGACACGGGCGTATCGCGCGGCCATCGACGCCGTGGCGGCCGGTGCGGCGCCGGGCCGGGCGGTCCGGGATCTGCTCGGCGGCGCATTCACGCGCGGCCACTTCGCCCGCGCCGTCTGAGGCCGACGGCGGCGGTGCGGGGGCGATGCGCCTCCGAGCCGCCGCCGCGATCCTGCGTCATGTCCACCGCCGCCCCGACCCTCGACGACGCTCGCGCCGTCCTCCGCGACCGCTTCGGCTACCCCGAATTCCGCGCCGGGCAGGCGGATGCGGTGTCGTCGGTGCTCGCCGGGCGCGATACCGTCGTCGTCCTGCCGACGGGGGGCGGGAAGTCGCTCTGCTTCCAGGTGCCCGCGCTGACCCTCGGCGGGCTCACCGTCGTCCTCTCGCCGCTGATCTCGTTGATGAAGGACCAGGTGGATGCGCTCGAGGCACGGGGGATCGCGGCGACGTTCCTCAACAGCACGTTGAGCCCGAACGAGATCAACGCGCGCATGGCGCGGGTCGAGCGCGGGGAGATCGCGCTCTTGTACGTCGCCCCGGAGCGCTTCGACCTCGGCCGTCTCGCCGATCGCCTCCGGGCCGTGGGCGTCCGGCGGCTCGCCGTCGACGAGGCGCACTGCATCAGCGAATGGGGGCATGACTTTCGGCCCAGCTATCTGCGGATCCGCCAGGTCCGGGAGCGGCTCGGGACGCCCCCCACCGTCGCACTCACGGCGACCGCGACCCCGGAGGTGCGTGAGGACATCGTCCGGCAGCTCGGGCTCGTCGATCCGACGCTCGTGCTCACCGGGTTCGACCGGACGAACCTCACCTACGGCGTCATCGCGACGAAGAACGACGCCGAGAAGGACGCGACGCTCATCGACCTCCTGCAGGAGCGCGCCGGGGACGGGGTCTGCATCGTGTACGCCAGCACCCGGAAGGCGGTGGAGCGGATCGCCGAGATGTTACGATGGGCGCGACTGAAGGCGGTCGCGTACCACGCGGGGCTCGATGATGCGCGTCGCGCGGAGGTGCAGGACGCGTTCATGACCGGTCGGGCGTCGATCATCGTGGCGACGAACGCGTTCGGGATGGGGATCGACAAGCCCGATGTGCGGCTCGTCGTGCACTACGCGATGCCGGGGACGCTCGAGGCGTATTACCAGGAGGCGGGGCGCGCCGGCCGCGACCGGGCACCGGCGACGGCGATTCTTCTCCACGCGTTCCCCGACCGGTTCACGCACGAGTTCTTCATCGACGGCGCGTTGCCGCCGCGGGACGTCATCGGGGCGGTCTACGACGCGACCTGCCGCTTGGCGGGTGCTGATGGCCTCGTCACCGAGGACGCTGTGGCGATCGCCGCGGCGGCGCGCGGCAAGGTGAATGACCGGCAGGTCGGCGCCGCGCTCCGAGTGCTGATGCGCGCGGGAGCGGTGGCTGTCGCGGATGCCTCGCGCGTCATGAGCCATGTCCGCCTCCTCGCCACGCCGGAACGGATCCGAGCCGAACTCGATCCGTCCACCGACGGGCTGGCGTTGGAGCTCCTCCGGTCGCTCTGGCGGCGTGCCGGCGCGCGGCTCCACCTGGGAATCGTGGCCGACCTCGAGGTGGTGCCGCCCGGCCTCGGCGGCGCACGCGGCGCTGCGGCACTCCTGGATGCGCTGCAGGCACGGCAGTTCGTCGTCTGGCGGCGGGTCGGGGAGGGGGTGACGGTCGTCGATCCGCGGCGGTCGTTGGAGGCGTGGTCGGTCGATTGGGCCGGCCACGACCGACGCCGGGCCGCGGAGCTCCGGAAGCTCGATCAGATGCAACGTTACGCGTACACCGACGGGTGTCGGCGTGGGTTCGTGCTGCGCTACTTCGGCGATCCGTCGGCGCGTCCGCGGTGCACCGCCTGCGATAACTGCGTGGGTGCGCGCCGGTCAGCGAGCGAGGCCCCGAAGCGCCGAGGTGGGAAGGCCAAGAACGCGACGCGGCGGCGCGCCCGCTGAGGGGCCCGCCGCCGCGTCGGAGACCTCGTCGTTCCGAGCGCCCGCCGGCCTGGCGCGCTCGGCGGGACGCCGCGTCAGTTCCCCACGTTCTGACACTTCTTCAGGACGTCGCGCTCGAACTTCGCGGGATCCGCGAGCACGGGCCAGAGCTCGTCGAGATACGCCTTCGTATCGAGCCGACGGCGGTCCTCGAGGCCGGGAAACGGGGCGGACCAGAGCGCATCGATCGCGGCCCGCTTGGACTGCCAGTGCGCGATCGTCGGCGCCCAGTCCGCGGCGCTGAGGCAGGGGCCGCGGTGCAGCCGCTCACGGACGTTGCGGATGCCGAGCATCGGGTTCGGGAACGAGTAGCGCGCGTTCACGGCGCCGGACCAGTCGTAGTCGTAGGCGACGGTGACATAGTCGCCGCCCGCGTTCCGGAAGAGCTCGATGTTGTGGAGGGCGGCTACGGACCAATCGGTGTTGCCGATCCAGTAGTTCCAAAGGCTCACCCGGCGCAGTGGCTCGGCGACCACGTCGTCGAAGACCGCCCCGGCCTGGTCGACGGCCTCGAGGTCGTTGTTGTCCGCGACCTCCGCCTCCGTCTCGAGGAAGAAGGCGAAGACCTCGATCGGCTTCACGCGGTTCAGTGAATCCTGGTAGGTGATCTTCGCAAGGCGCGTCCGGTGGTGCACCTCGTTCACGATCGCGTACGTGCGATACATCAGGTACTCGAGATAGATGTACTGCTGGTACTCCGGCGACGTGGGGCGGCAGGGGGTCACGATTTTGAGGCGTGGATTCCCCTGGAGCACCGAACTCTCGCGGGCGTCACGCTCGGCCCGGAGGAAGAGCGGCGGGAAGGCGCAGTTCCGGGCCTGGCGGCGGAAGTGGCCCCGCGCGCGGAGCTCGGTCGCGATCGTCTTCGCCGACCCATCACTATCCGTGTAGGCGAACGCGGCCCCGTGCCATTGGAGCTCGGTCGAATCCCGCTCCCGGAGCAGGTCGCGGAGGTTCGTTGTGATGGTGACCGTCAGTGGGACATCGGTCTTGAACAGCGGCTGGGCCCCGAGTGCGACGCCGAGACACCACGGCGCGGCGAGGAGGAGGGCCAACGAACGGCGCAGAAGACGTCGCATGGGGGCTCCGCGCCCGACGGGCGCAGCTGAGGGTGTCGATGCGTGAAGGTGCGAGCGGATCCGACGGATGGCAACCTCTCCCGGTGGCGGTCCCGCGGGTAACATTCAGGGGACGAGCCGGCCGTCGCGGCGGCGCGTCGCGAATCCCCCCTTTTCGACCGGCCTATGCTTCCTCGTCGCCGTCCGTTCGGTCGCCTCGTCCGCCTCGCCGCCGCGGTGGCGGCACTCGCCGCCGCGCCGCTCGCGGGGCAGGCCGCCCCGGAGCGGCCCGCGCTCGTCGTGGTGCTCACCGTCGATCAGTTGCGGCCCGACTACCTCGAGCGCTGGTACGACCAGCTGCGGGGCGGGCTCCGCCGGCTCGTCGACGAGGGCGCCTTCTTCGCGCGCGCCGCGCAGGATCATGGGGTCACGGAGACGGCGCCGGGTCATGCGTCCATCCTGTCGGGGCGCTTCCCGTATTCCACCGGGATCGCCAGTAACAGCGCCGGAGTGAACACGACCACCGCGCCGCTGCTCGAAGCGGAGGGGAGCGGCGCCGCGCCGTTCCGCTTTCAGGGCACCACGCTCGTCGACTGGATGGCGGCCGACGAGCCGCAGACTCGGGTCCTCTCCGTCTCCCGAAAGGACCGCGGCGCGATCCTTCCGATCGGGCGGGGGTCGTACCCGGTCTTCTGGTACGCGCAATCCACCGGGAGCTTCACCACGAGCACGTGGTACGCCGACACTCTGCCGGCGTGGGTCCGGGCGTTCAACGCGGAGCAGCGAGTGTCCCGCCGGTATGCCGGCCGCCTGTGGGACCTGCTGGAGGGGCTCGGTAGCTACCCCGAGCTCGACGAGACGCCGGCCGAGGCCCGGAGCCAGGAGCCGCGCTTCCCGCATCGGCTCCCCGCGGATCCGATGCTCGCGCGGAACCTCATCATCGGCTTCCCGTACATGGACGAGCTTGTGCTCGACTTCGCTTGGGCCGGTGTGCGCGCCCTCGACCTCGGCGCGGGCCCGCAGACCGACCTCCTCGCCGTGTCGCTGTCAACGACCGACGCCGTCGGGCACCGGTGGGGCCCCGACTCGCGGGAGCTGCATGATCACATCCTCCGGCTCGACCGGATGCTCGGGACCTTTCTTGATTCGCTGACGGCGCTGCGTGGGGCCGGGCGCGTCGTGGTAGCGCTGACGTCGGATCACGGCGTCGCGCCGAGTCCCGACGGCCGGTCGAGCTGGGGAGACAATCGCCGGGCGGCGCGGGTGCCGATCGAAGACTTCGGCCGCGCGATCCAGTCGGCGATGCCCGCCATCGCGTCGAGCGGCATCCCCGCGGACGCCTTCGACTTCGACGGGTTCACGCTCTCGGTCGATCGGACGAAAGCGGCGGGGAAGGAGCGGGCGCTGCAGGAGATCGCCACGACCTTCGCCACCGAGGCGCGACGGGTGCGCGGCGTGCAGCGCGTCGACGTCCTCGACCGGCTCGCGCGCGTCGACACGCTGGAGGATGCGATCGCCCGTCGGTGGCTTCATAGCTTCCGGCCCGGCGGCGACGTGCTCGCCGTGGTGACCCTCCTGCCGTATCACGTCTTCAATGGCGGCAACACCGCGACGCACGGGTCGCCGCACGACTACGACGTGCAGGTGCCGCTCATCCTCTGGGGCGCACCGTTCCAGCCGGGCAAGCGCACCGAGCCCGCGCGCGTCGTCGACCTCGCGCCGACACTCGCCGAACTCCTCGGTGTCTCGCCCCTCGAGCGTCTCGACGGGCGCCCCCTCACCGGAATCCGACGCCCATGACCGAGCTCCCGTATTTCGAACCGCACCATCTCGCCACGCGGGAGATGGTGCGTGCCTTCGCGCAGGAGGAGGTGGCGCCCGTCGCCGCGGCGCACGACGCGGACCAGTCGTTTCCGTGGGCGAACGTGCGGAAGATGGCCGACCTCGGGTTGCTCGGGATCCCGTGGCCGGAGTCGCTCGGCGGCGCCGGGCTCGACACCATCGCCTTCATGATCGCGATCGAGGAGCTCGCGGTCGTCTGCGCGTCCCACGCCATCACCATCTCGGCCCATACCACGCTCGGGACCTCCCCCATCGTCCACTTCGGCACGGACGCCCAACGCGAGCGATTCGTCCCCCTGCTGGCGTCCGGTCGGGTGCTCGGCGGTTTCGGGCTGACCGAACCGGGGGCCGGCTCCGATGCCGGCGGGACGCAGACCACCGCGGTACGCCGCGGCGACCGGTACGTGCTGAATGGGACGAAGCGCTTCATCACGCACGGCGGCGTCGGCGAGGTCTTCGTCGTCACGGCGGTGACCGACCCGACGCGCGGGACCAAGGGGATCTCGAGCTTCATCTTGACGAAGGAGACGTGCGACCTCGCCGGGGCCGCGGCGGCCGGTGTGGGGCACGACCCGTCGTTCGCGCCGATGCCCGGGTTCCGGGCGGGGAAGAAGGAGGACAAGCTCGGGTGGCGCGCCTCGGACACGCGGGAGCTGATCTTCGAGGACGTCGAGGTCCCGGCGGACCATCGGCTCGGCGAGGAGGGGATGGGGTTCAAGAACTTCATGCGAACCCTCGACGCCGGCCGGATCGGCATCGCCGCGCTCTCCCTCGGCCTCGCGCGCGGGGCCTTCGAACAGGCGTTGGCGTACACGGGCCAGCGTCGACAGTTCGGGAAGGCCATCGCCGAGTTCCAGGGGGTGCATTTCCAGCTCAGCGACCTCGCGACCCAGCTGGAGGCGGCACGGCACCTGGTCTACCATGCGGCGTGGCTCTCCCAGACCGGGCGCCCGTTCGGAAAGGAGGCGGCGATGGCGAAGCTCTTCTGCTCCGAGCTCGCCACCCGGGCGACGATCACGGCGATCCAGCTCCACGGCGGGTATGGCTACACAAAGGACTACCCGGTGGAGCGGATGTTCCGGGACGCCAAGATCGGGGAGATCGGCGAGGGCACCTCGGAGATCCAGCGGATCGTGATCGCCCGGCACCTGCTCCCCGATCTGCGACTGTGACCGGGGCGGGCGGCCCGGTTGCATTGGCCCCCGCCCGGCGGTTTCATTCCTGTCCACGGTTAGTGTCAGCGGCGGCCCGGCTCGTCCGGGTCGCCAGGTCTGCCGGGGCCCGTCGCCCCGGCATCTCCCGAATCCGGCCGACGTGATGATGGATCGCACGCTGCACCGACGACCCCCGGTCGCCACCGCCGCCCTCGCCGGGCGGGGGATGGGCGCGTCCGGGGCGGTGTCGGCGTGGACGATCCGGTGGCTGGGCGGGGGCTCATCAGCTCCGGGGTACCATGAAGCGCGAGATCCTGATCAGCGCGACGCAGCGCGAGGTGCGCGTCGCGATCATCGAGGACGACCAGCTCGTTGAACTGCAGGTCGACCGTCCGGAGAACAAGCGGATGGTCGGCGACATCTATCTCGGGAAGGTCGAGGCGGTCCTGCCGGGGATCCAGGCGGCGTTCGTCAACATCGGCACCGAGAAGGCGGCGTTCCTCCACAACTCCGACCTCGTGTACGACGAGGACGGTGATGATGACGATGACGCCGACGGCGACGATGATGAGGAGGAGGGGTCGGACGAGGCCGATGCCGCTGAGGCGGCGGCGGGGGGCGAGGGTGCCGCCCCGGAGCCGCGCCGCCGAGGTGGGCGTCGGGGCGGGGGACGCCGCCGCCGAAAGGAGGCCCCGAAGATCGAGGACGTGCTCAAGCGTGGGCAGTCGCTGATCGTCCAGGTCTCCAAGGAGCCGATCTCGACCAAGGGGCCGCGGGTCACCGCGCAGGTCTCCCTCGCCGGCCGCTTCCTCGTCTACATGCCGTTCGCCTCCCGCGTCGGCGTGAGCCGGAAGATCGGGGAGCGTGCGGAGCGTCAGCGCCTCCGCGGCCAGGTGGAGTCCGTGCTGCCGAAGGACAAGGGTGGGGTGATCGTCCGCACCGTCGGTGAGGACGTCACGCAGGAGACCTTCTCCCGCGAGCTCCAGACCCTGATCGGGCAGTGGGACAAGATCGTGAAGAAGCAGAAGTTCGTCGGGGCGCCGCCGAAACTCCTGCATCGCGAAACCTCGCTGACCCGGGGCATCATCCGCGATCTGTTCTCGACCAAGGTCGACCGGCTGACGGTGGACTCGAAGCAGGTCTACAACGAGGTCGTGGAGTATCTCACGGGGATCGCGCCGGAGCTGATCGATCGGGTGCAGCTGCACGAGGACAAGGTCCCGCTCTTCGACAAGGCGGAGATCGAGACCGAGATCCGCGACCTGTTCAAGCGGCGCTGCGACCTGCCGAGCGGCGGGTATGTGATCATCGAACCCACCGAGGCGCTCGTCTCGATCGACGTCAACTCGGGCCGCTTCACCGGCAAGAAGGACCCCGAGAAGACGGTCACGAAGACGAATCTCGAGGCGGCGCGCGAGATCGCGCGGCAGCTGCGGCTCCGCGACGTCGGCGGCATCATCGTCTGCGACTTCATCGACATGGAGACGAAGGCGAGTCGCGACAAGGTGCTGCAGGAACTCCGCACGCACCTGGGGCGGGACCGGGCGCGGACGAAGGCGTATGCGGTCAGCGATCTCGGGCTGATCGAGATGACCCGCCAGCGGGTACGCCAGAGCCATTTCCACGCGATGACCGAGCCCTGCCCGACCTGCGCCGGGACCGGCCGGGTCTTCACCGCCGAGACGATCGTCCGGCGGATGGAGCGGGCGGTCCGCCGGGTCGCCAGCGAGGGGCGCCGGGACGCGTTGGTGGTGAAGCTGCCGCCGGATGTGGCGCTCTACGTGCTTCAGGAGGAGAAGGACCTGATGCGGCGGCTGGAGAAGGGGATCGGGTTCGGCGTGGAGCTCCGGGACGACCCGCTGCTCCGTCCGGACGAGTTCAAGCTCGTGGTGAAGGGGGCCGGGCGGGACATCACCAGCCAGTACGCGGTGGCCTGAGGCTTGAGGCCGGCGTCCGTCTAGCCCGTTGCCCTTGAAGGACTTGACCGCGGGAGACCGCTGGTCTATTCTTCGAGGCTCGCGACAATCTGCTCTCTGAGAATCCCATGTCCTACGCCATCTTCCGCTCCGGCGGCAAGCAGTTCCGCGCCGAAAAGGGTGTGACCCTTCGGCTCCCCACTCTCCCTGGGGAGGCGGGCGCGAAGGTCGAGTTCAACGACATCCTTCTTGGCTCCGACGGCTCCAACGTGAAGGTCGGTGTCCCGACCCTGAAGGGCGCCTCCGTCACGGCGGAGATCGTCAAGCACGGCCTCGGCGACAAGATCGTCGTCTTCAAGTTCAAGCGCCGCAAGAATTACGCGAAGAAGCAGGGCCATCGGCAGGGGTTCACCGAGGTCCGCATCCACGACATCACCCTCGGCTGACCGGGGACGAGGCCACCATGGCACATAAGAAAGGCGTAGGCTCCTCGAAGAACGGCCGCGATTCGAACGCGCAGTTCCGGGGCATCAAGAAGTTCGGCGGCGAGAAGGTCATCGCCGGCAACATCATCGTCCGCCAGTGCGGGACGAAGTGGCATCCCGGCAACAACGTCGGGCTCGGCACCGACTACACGATCTACTCGCTCATCGAGGGCGTCGTGAAGTTCGAGCACAAGTCGAAGAGCCGCTACAAGGTCTCTGTCTACCCGGTCGCTAACGCGTCGTAAGCGTCGGTCACCGAGCGAGCTGAGCCCCCCGGACCATGCGGTCCGGGGGGCTTTTCCGTGGGTGGCACTGCGCGTCCCCGGGGCGACGGACGCCGTGTCGGAGAACGCCGGGTTGCGGTCGCGGACCGGTGGCCGCACCTTCCAGCTGTCAAACTCTTTAACACGGGAATCCGATGACGTTCCGTCGCTCCGCCGCCGTCTCCTTGATCGCTCTCGCCGCCCTCACCGTCGCCTGTTCGGAGGCGTCGCGGGCCCCCGTTGCGCCCGATGCCGCGGTGACCGAGGTCGCGGACGCGCTTCGGGAATCCCGAGAGCTCGAGATCCGGGTGAGTGTGCCCGACCAGGAACTCGCCGGTGCCGGACCGGTCCTGGTCCGGGTCGAGGCCACCAACGTCTCCACGCGCCCTGTCTCCGTCCCGCGGTGGTTCCTGCAGGATGGCGAGCTCGAGGAGGCGTTCTTCGACGTGACGCGGGACGGCGAGCCGCTCCCCTACGAGGGGATGCATGTGAAGCGGCCCGCGCCGACCGCCGCGGACTTCGTCGTCCTCGCGCCCGGCGCGACGGTGCGCGTCACCGTCGATCTGCAGACCGGGTACGATCTCTCGCGTGACGGGGTGTACGGGATCGCCTATCGCGGTCAGACGGGGGTGGGGCCGGCGGCGCGGGTCGTGCGCTCGGCGGTGCAGCCGCTCCTTCTCGCGGGGCGTCTGCCGAAGCCGGTGCAGGTCGGCGAGATCACGCCGATGGCGGGCCCTCTGACCTTCGCCGGGCGCTGCTCGAGCACCCAGCAGGCGGCGATTCGGACGTCGATCGTCGATGCGACGGCGTACGCGGCGGAGTCCGACGGGTATCTGGCGTTGAACGTCTCAGGGACGAACCGCTACACCGCGTGGTTCGGTGGCTTCACGTCCGCGGCGCACACGCAGGTGAAGGGGCAGTTCGCGAAGATCCGTAGCGCCTTCGAGACTCAGCCGATCACGGTCGATTGCTCGTGCAAGAAGACCGCGTACGCCTACGTCTACCCGAGCCAGCCGTACAAGATCTGGGTCTGCCGGGCCTTCTGGACCGCGCCGGCGCTCGGTACCGATTCGAAGGCGGGGACGATGATCCACGAAATGAGCCACTTCTCGGTCGTCGCCGGGACGAATGACTACGTCTACGGGCAGACCGCAGCGCTGAACCTCGCCGCCACGAATCCGACGGACGCCCGGAAGAACGCGGACAACCACGAGTACTTCGCGGAGAACACGCCCTTCAAGAACTAGTGTTCGTGTGGTTGGATCGTCTGCCGGTCCGCGCGTGGCGAGGTGGCCCCTCCGGGTCCTTGCCGGTGCGGCCGGCTTCGTCCTTTCGGGCGCCTGCGGCCCCCGAGCGGCGGAGATCGATGCGTCGGCAGCGCCGTCGGAGACCGTGGTTGATTCCTCCCTGCCGGAGTCGCTCGGCTCGATCGGTCGCCGCGCCGTGAGCGCCGCGTTGCGGTGCGAGCTGCAGTTGCCGGCGCGCGTCATCTCGACGGAGCCCGTGGTGCTCACGATGCGTCTGACGAATCCGGCGGCCGGCCCCGTCACCGTCCTCACTTGGGGGACGCCATTCGAGGGGATGTGGACCGGTCACTCGGTCCTGATCGAGCGGGATGACTCGCCCGTGGAGTATCTCGGCCCGATGGTGAAGCGCGGGGCGCCCACGGCCGCGGAATACCTCCGGCTGTCGGCCGGCGGGGCGGCCGAGGCCGCCCTGCGCCTCGACGACGTGTTCGACCTCACCCAGCCAGGCTCGTATCGCATCCGCCCGCGCTTCGTGCTGCACGACGTGGTGTGGGGGGACGACGGGCGGATCCCGACGCCGCCGGACGCGATGCGCGAGGCGCCCCTCCGGTGTCCGGAGGGGCGCCTCGAGGTCCTGCCGCACCGCTGAGCGCGGCGCCCGGACGCCGTGGCCGGCCTCAGGGTCGCCGGTACGACGGCGGCACCGTCAGGTACCGCTCCGTCAGCTGCTGCTGCCGGCTCTTGCTGTCGTAGGTGCGTCCCTTGATGAACACCTGCTCGGCGACCGTCGAGAACTCGAATGGGTCGCCGCTCCAGACCACCACGTTCGCGTCCCGCCCGACCTGCAGCGATCCGACGCTCCCGGCCACGCCCATCACCTCGGCGGGGGTCAGCGTCACCGCGCGGAGCGCCTCATCCCACGAGAGCCCGTACGCCACCGCGTTACCCGCTTCCTGTCGGATGTTTCGAACGTTGAAGTCCGTGCCCCCACTCGTTCCGGTCCCGACGAGGACGACCGTGACCCCCGCCGCCCGGAGCATCGCGGCGTTCTCGCGCCGCTGTCCGAGGGCGTCGAAGCTGGTAGGGATGTCGTTCATCGCGCCGGTGAAGACCGGCACCTTCGCGGCGGCGATCTCCTTCGCGACCATCCACCCCTCGCTCGCACCGGCGAGCCAGAGCTTCAGGTTGTACTGCTTCGCGAAGTCGAGCGCCGCGAGGATGTCGGAGGCGCGGTCGACGTCGAGCATCAGCGGGAGCTGGCCCGCGACCACCGGGATGAGCGCCTCGAGATTCGCCTGCGTCGTCGCGAACTCCCGGGTGCTGCCCGACTCATACGCCGTGCGGCGGAGCTGATAGGCCTTCACGTCGTCGAAGAGCCGGCGCCACTTGTCCCAATACTCGTCGCGCGCACCGGTGCCGGCCGTCGGGCTGCCGAAGCCGCCGAGCATCGCGGTCGGGCCCTGCCGAAGCATCGCGCTCGCGCTCGTCGCCTCGA
>Ga0315901_10006135_pt1 | contig 14461 bp, 14 predicted proteins | sample LakEriMetagenome_10_FD_203761 | JGI IMG/M metagenome (GOLD analysis project Ga0315901, IMG submission 203761) | Freshwater fungal communities from buoy surface, Lake Erie, Ohio, United States - Buoy 2 MA116 | ecosystem: Environmental > Aquatic > Freshwater > Lake | place: USA: Lake Erie, Ohio... | reverse complement strand
AAAGTATTTCCAATTGAACTTACGTGCCCCGAACTCAGGAATGGCAAAGACTGGACTGATTTCCAGCGTTGCCATCTCCAATTCTTTTACCTTTTGGCCACGCGGCGCAGAGACCGTTCCAATGGTTTCAATGCGGTGAATTACTTCCTGGAATTCATGATTGAGTGATGAAACGAATGGCTTCATCAAGTATTCTTTTTGGTTCAATGTATTCATCTTTTTCGTTAACTTTAATCATTAGTTTATTCATAATCTTTGATGACTCATAGGCTTCGCGGAAGAGTCTGAGTTCCATTTGCTTATTCACCAATTCATTGGAGAATGACTTGCCATCGTCGTGGTTTATCAAGAATTCTGGATCGGCCTTGATGTAGATCAGAAAAATTTCTGGATCTTTGTCGAAGCGAAACTCTTCTTCTAATCCAATGATCCAGCACTTTGGATCACTTTGACGATAGAGAGGGCCATAGACCATTTCACCAAGGTGAGCGCGGTTCCAGATTACGGCCATATTTTCAGAACCTCTTAATGAATTGAAACGGCCGAACTCAGCACGGAAACTCTCTTTCTGGTAAGCAGTCTTTTCCTCATTAGTCCTTCCAATCGGAAAGCCCCAGTGCTTTATCATCACAGCTGTTTCTGTGCTTGCAAAGTATTCAGTCAATCCTTTGACGAGTGTGTCCTTACCTGTGCGGTCAGTTCCCTCAATAATTATGAGCTTCATGTTCTATTTCTTTAGTAGTTTTATACACTTTTTTCTATAAGTTTCCTCAATGTTGAAGAGCCTCATAGTCCTACTTTTTATTTACAACGTAATATGAAGGGCAACCATCCTCGGTCAAGTACGATATTTCCAATCCATGCTTTTCACAGAATTGATCTACTGCCTTGATTACGCCAGGGAACTTTTTACCATAGTCATGACCCATGATGATTCCACCGTTCCTCACAGCTTTTCTTGCGCCTTCCAGGTCTTTAAGGACTGCTCGGTATGTGTGCAAGGCATCGATATAGATTGCATCCAACGAGGACTCTTCCACAAAATCTTGGAAGTATGTGTCAGAGGTGGTTCGATGTATAGTCACGTTTGGTAGTTTAGAGAAATGCGGCAATATCTCATTCTCGTACACCTCTTCCATGTCGTGGATCTTTACAATCTTTCTGCCGTCCTTGTCGCCGCTGGACATTGTGCCTTCCCAGACATCAACCATTGTGTAAGTTGAAGGCACACATTTCTCAAGAATGAGCTTTGAAAACTCTCCGCGAAAGACTCCAACTTCAGCCATTTTAGAACCCATTGGAATAAGATCCAGTAGTTCCTCTCTTGTCTTTAGTATTTTCATATCATTTAATTGTTAGCACTCCACATGTGGAGATTTTTGTTAGTTCTTTTCCTTCTGTAAAGTATTCATTCACCGCCTTGGTTGAACCATCCCAGAAATTGTAGTCGTCAATGATCATTACACCAGCCTCGGCAAGCCGTGGGTAGAGGTGGATCAATTCATGTTTTGTTGACTCATACCAGTCAGTGTCCAAGCGGAGGAATGAAATCTTTTCAGGAGACTCGCCTGGAATAGTGTCCTCGACTTTGCCTTTCACATAGACCAATTCGCCTTTATAGTCTAATTGGGAAATGTTAGCCTTGACCTTGTCAATTGTGGCAATGCACTTAATGAAAGAGTTTGCCTCCATCATATCATTGGCATGCTTTCCATTGTGGACATCCTCATCAGTGGGCTCGGACATTCCCTCGTAGGTATCATAGAGCCAGATCTTTTTCTCAACGCCAAGACGCTTTAGGGTCATAATCATTGCCATAACGCTGCCACCACGCCAAACACCACATTCTACAAAGTCGCCTTCAAAGCCATTTTCAATAGTGTATTCCACCGTGTTGATTAGCGCATTGATACGTTTCTTGTTGGTCATGGTGTATCGCTTGACCACCGACCATACTTCCTCAGTATGAGGATTCTTTCTCTTTACGAGATCATTCTGAATTGTTATTTGTGAATGAACCATACGTCTTTTCTATTTTTCTGTTGTCTTCCAAATGTGCTGTTTACTGGTGCTCCGTGTTTTAAGCGACCGTCAAAGTATGTCCTGGCCACATAGTTGTGAATTGACATATCAATAGTCTTTGCAATATAGCCACCCTTTTCCAAGTGTTCAGCCATGATTTCAAAGTATTCTTTCATGATGTCATAAGAGCCGCCAATGATTCCCGGATTGAGCGTCCTCAGCTCTGTGTTGTTCTTGATAAACTCATAGACCTCTGGAAGCTTATCCACCAAGTCCTCGTTCCTCTTCTGAATCCATGGGTGTTTTAGTTTTGCAGGCTCGTCCCCAGTGTAGAGCATTCCATCGGTCAACCCTGCATTTTCTACAAATGGATTGCCGCCCATCACTACATCAGAGATGTCGTTGCAGAAAATGTAGGTTCCAGGGTCAATGTTTTTGACCTCCTCGGCATAGACAATCCATCGAGCATCGCATGCGTTATGACGGATCTCTGGAACCTGCTTAAATTTGACATACTCATTAGTGAAAGAATCCACCAGATCTTCTGGTAGACCGTCGTGAAAAACGATTGCATTGACCCTATTGATTGTCATGGATAGGTGCCATTCGCGGATATAACCGGCCAAGTCTTTGGAGACATCCTTTCGAGCATGGACTGGGTTCTTTTCCTTGACAAATAGCGTAGTAAAGATAACCTGTTTCATTTGAGTTTATATTCTGGCTTTTGATAAAGTTTTACTTTAGAAGAGGTTTTTACCCGTCTGGATGTTCTTTGTATCAATCCTCTTTGTTGTATTGTCCTGTTTTAGGTAGTCGACGCCACTACTAGGTAGGCCGTCATTGAGCCACTTAATAACCTGAAGAGTCCAATCGGCCGCAGTATTCACGGGTACATTCTGGGAGATCTGCGCATAACCTTCATGGGCAAGTTCAAAGTTCTCATCCATTCCCATCAGCCACATAATCTCTTGAATGTTCATCCACCTCTCTTCAGTCGGGTGGACTGAGAGCTGTAGTGTACGACCCACTACCGCAGGTATGTCAGTGGCGTTAATGTGTGGGCTGCTGTCCCAGACCCTCTTTTCAGTGGCTCTCTTCACTAATGCATAGTACTTCTGGGACTTTGAGTCTTCACGAGTGGAGAGGTAAGCAAGGGCAGACTCCACACGTGATGCTTCTCTAAAAATGTAGATGAGGATTGAGCGATTGCCTTCCAGGGCCGCCTCATGAGCTGACTTTCCTTCCACAGTCTTTAACCAGGTGTAGAGTGGATCCTCCGTGAGTGGTTCTTTCATGAAGAACTTATCCGCGTACTTTCCGTTTGGAGTCCTTGCAATGTGATCCTCAAGGCTTTCCTTTGGTCGGTCAATCCATTCAAGGAGTGGCGCTGTCTCAGATTTCCAGAAGAAGTAGAAAGAGCGAACACGGTTCTGTGGAATACCGTGATGAGAAGTACTGGTCTTAATCATACTGAATGAGTAGCCGTGTTTCTTGGCAATCTCATAGAGTTTATCAGCTACGCCTTTTCCAATTGCAGTGTAGAGGCCTGGCGCATTCTCACCCCAGAGTACTCTGGGCTTTACGTGTTCCAAGACATACTCAGAAGACTTATACATCCATTCATTCTGGACCGCGTCTGAGCCGCGTGCCTTTGCGCTGCCCTCCTTTGTCGAAGAGTTCAATGCCGATAGACCCGCGCATGGACAGAGACTAACCACCATGTCCACATCCTCAAAGTTTACATGATTTTCTCGGTCCCACTTTACACCAGCGTCTTCAATCAGACCAAACGGTACGCTTTGGAAATTTTTGATAGTGTGACTATCATTGCTTGCAAAAGCGTCATAAGAGAGAATAAATTCTGGATCCTGTCCAGTTGCTTTCTTTGCACCCAAGACCATGCCGCCTATGAGTGGAATTATCGCGCCGTACTTCATTAGAATAGTTTTGTTGATTTTACTTGATCCAGGCGTGGAGTCTGGTTCAGATTATTCTGGCGAAAGAGTTTTTCACCTGATGATGGTAGTTTACCTTGCACATACTTAATGACTTCAAGTGTCCAATCACGAGCTGTTGCGGTAGGAACATTCTGAGCAACGTGATTCCACTGCGCCGTGTTGAGCAACGTGTAGTCATGCGGAAGTCCCATGAGGTGCATATACTCACGTAGGTTGAGGAAACGCGGTTCTACTGGATGCGCGCCACAAATCATGTTCTTGGAAATGACGGCATTGAAGGAGTCTGTCCCTAACCGTGGAGAGACATCCCAAAAGCCTTTGCTCTGTGATAGTTTATCCTTGATGTGGTGAAGGACTTTGGCGTCCACTGAACCCGGCATTTCACGGTCGGCATACTCAATCGCCTCGTCTAACCACCCTCTCTTTACAATGTGCCAGTGCAGCGTGCCATGCTTTTCCTCTTGCATAATTTCACTCCATTGGAGTCCTTTTTCCTTCATGGCAAATCGAACGATGGCCATGTCCTCAAGGTTCCAGTGTTGGATCTTTTCTTGCTGCGGAGCATCTGCTGGGACCTCTGAGAGGTAGTCGACAAAGCTCTTTCTTTCACGGTCATAGTAGTTCATGACCGGAGCATATTCACTGTCCCAGAAGAAGTAGAAAGTGCGAGCCCTCTCTTGTGGAATGCCGTGCTTGACTGTCGATGTCTTCATTAGGCTCATGCTATAGCCATATTCCTGACCAATCTCAAAGAGCTTTTCCACGACGCCTTTGCCTATTTCACCAAAGAGTCCTGGTGCGTTTTCGCCAAAGAAAACTCTGGGCTTGAGTTCTCCTAAGACGTACTTTGCCGATTTGTACATCCACTCGTTCTGGGCCGCGTCAGATCCACGAGACTTCTTTCCATCGCCCTTGGAATAGTTGAGCATTGAGAGGCCTGCACATGGGCAGGTGGAACTTACAAAGTCAAGTCCTTCCAGTGACGGATTCTCGTGGTCCAGGTTGATGTATGGAACATCTGGCCAGTATGCCCTGAGGTGGCTTTCATTCTCTTGGAAGCCGTCGTATGTAAGCAGGGCCACTGGTTTGTTTTCAGCGGCCATGCTATTACCAATACTAAAGCCACCTATCAGTGGCACTATGCTTGCCCATTTTATATCCCTAGTCTCTGTGCTATGATCTCTTTCCATTGTTCTCTAAAATTATAGTAGTTGAAATGTTCTCGTAATTCGTGCATTACCTGAGCCTTTTCCTCGGGATGCGCATCGTAGTATGCAATCTTTTCCAGGATCTCTTCGTGACTGTGAACTGCAATCTTCTCCTGGATTGATTGAGGTATTCCTTTGAACTCCGGATCATACCTGTGATCCAAGAGCGGAAAGACATTCAGTGCCACGTACAGGGCTGGCCTAAAGTTGATGCTGTCGTATCTTGCAATGTTCTTTGCAATCAACGCATATTCATACTGCGCCAAGACGTCATTCAGTTCCTGTGTATCAAGGTAGCCGCGATAGTTTGGATGTGTAGATACTGATTCCCAAAGTTCAGCGATATCGGCATCCTCTTTTACCCTGTCATTGAGACGAGTAATGCTAGCACCCTCTTTTCTCCTCTCGGAAATGTGGCCATCCATCTTTGGCGGTACATAGATGTCGATCTCATCTCCACTCAGGTTTCTGAGGTAGGTGTCCCAGAGATTCTTACGTGTCTTCTTGCTGAGGAAGATCGTTCCATAGAAACAGAACTTACGTTTCTTGGTCTGGTCAACTTCCCAGGGTTTTTCATAGAGGAAGTGTTGCATCTCCTGGACTGGAAAGAATTCAAAATCACGAGTTCCACGGAAGTCCTCGGCCATTGCAAAGTTGCTGTGGTTTGGAGAGATGCCATCGAAAACGCGATAGTAACTACCCGGATCAATCACATAGTAGTATGACTTCTTAAAGTTTCCAAGTTCTACCGAGTTGTCGATACACCACTTGCCCAGGTTGTAGAGGACGTTCTTCATCCAGTAGGTAAAGGTGAGAATACCAACGTGATAGTCATACTTTGCATTGACATCGTCACAGACCTTGTGAATGTATTCCTTTACGGACTCGTCTGTGCCAATGTAGTCGTGGAATTCATTTCCACCGTTGACCGCGTTGCCATCGCGAATGCCTTCTGGGGCAGTCTTCCTGGACCAGTAGTCCTTGAGTGGAAGGAAAGCCCAGCGTTCGTCGAGCCACATTACATACTCAGGAGAAATGTTTGGCATTTCAGTGTTGAAGTGCTCCAACATAACGTTGCGATTGTGTTCCCACGAAGAGATCTCAGAGCCCTCTTCCATCTCCTTGGCGCGCTTAAACTGCTTTGCCTTCACCTCTTCAAAGTCAGCACTGTGCACCGTGTAGATGTTGCTATATCCCATCTCCACGAGACGGTTTGGATCATTGTCAACACCAAGCCAAATGAGGTTGAAGCGGGGAGCCAAGACCTCTTTAATCATATTTCGGTACCAACCAATGATGTGGTCCTGTTCTTTTGAAAAGATGAGCTTGGAGAAGATGAGTGCCATCGTCTCCCTTTTTGTGTCCAGTGGCTGGACATTCGTGGCCGTGACCAGCCTTAGTGGTTTTTCAGGTGCATCAAATAGTGCCATTAAAATAGACGTGTTGAGTTGGTGGATACTGCAGCGGCCTTCTTTGCTCCGCCATCATACTTGAGGAAGACTTGCTTTGTGCCTTCAAGGTAGCTCAACTGCTTTCCTTGAACCTCTTGGATTCCAAGGGCTGGTACATATCCTGCGTCTTCTAATTTTTTAACCTCATCGGCATAGATTGGACCAGCGACTGCAGACAAGAGTTCATTCTCGTCGACATACTTTCCATTGTCCTTACCCATAGAGAAGATGTGTTCAAGCGTTTCCGGAATTACGCGGTCAGCATTGAATTCTTCATAGGCAATGTCGAATGAGTTCTTCTGGTAACGACGCAGCGTTGGATAGTCAGTGCTCATTGAAACAATCTTTTCCGCGACTTCCTGTACGTCTTTACCATCGGAAAGGATTGCAAACTCGTGGAGGTCTGAATACTTTGTACCGTCAGTGATGCGGTTGTTCTCAGCCCAGTGACGGTCAAAGAGCGGAATGGCTCCGGTTCCAATGATCTCGATCTGTGTATATTCCATGCGGTCGCCATAGTTTTCTGGAGTCCTTGGCAGAGAGTAGAACGCTGAACCAAAGAGGTGAGAAGCAAAGTGACTCAATGCAAAGTCACGGGTACATGGTTCCCAGGCCTTTACCGGACCATCGCCATAAGTGCGGTTTGGTTTGTTCTTATTGATCTTTGTGTAGGTTGTCCATGGGTGATCAATGATCTGGAACTTTGCACCAACTGATGCCTCGATACCGTGAATGTCTGTGACAAAGGTTGGATCTGCTTGGTGAGCCCAGTAGCCAACCTCAACGGTCCTGTCAATGTTCTTTAGGCTGGACCAACGACCAACATAGGTCAATCCTCTCTTACGGCTTTCCAATGGGTATTTCTCCTTGTATGCCAAGAGTTCTTCAAAGTTCATCCACATACGGAAGCGGCACATGCGTTCATTGGCCTTCTTTGAAGGAAGCATTGAGACCACCTGCTGAGCCATCCAGGTATCAGTACCAAAGTGATACACAAGGTCAGCATCGTTCAACATTGGTACAAGGTAACAGATCTTGTCGACGTTAGCCTTTGAGATCTCGTGTACAAACATTACCTTCAAGGCCTTGAGTGGCTTAAAGAGCATGTGATAGAAGCGGCTGATAGCCAAGTGCTCGTACTTGTTATTTGGGTATGAGTTAAAGATTACCAAGTCATAGTTCTCAAGGGCGTCCTTAATCTCGTGAATGTTCTCGTGAGTAAAAGAGGTGTATGTCAATTTGTGAGCACCTCTGCGAGTGTAGAACTTTTCATCGTAGGAGAATGTGTCAAGTTGACAGCCTACCTTTTTGGACCAGAGTTCAAGCTCGGCGCCAACACGTGTTACGCCACAGCCTTCAATTCCTTGGCCATAGATCACCGCGATTTTTTTGTTTTTCCAGTTAGTCATATAGAAGTTTAGTTATTTATCGTGAGCTCTTGAATGAGTTGTTTGCCGCGAGCAAACATGGCCATCTGACGCTTCTTGTCGTCGGCATGGAAAGGAATGGCTGTGATGAGAAGCAGGACTGCGAGCCTCTTTAGGAGGTCCACATCATAGCCACGTATTTTTAGTTCATTCTCAAGGAATGTGGAGAGGTTTTCAGTCCCAGGAACCCAGTCAATGGTCACTGTTTCCGTTTCCTCATTGTACCTGTAGCGGTTTGCCATGATCATAGCATACCCACAGTAGAAGTCCTGTAAGAGTTTGCCCATGTCATATCGCATGTCGCCCTGTGTCCAGGTTCCGCCAAAGACTCCGCGTGGATCAACAAACTTAATGTTTCCACTGTGTGGATCATAGATGATGTTACCTAAGTGAGAATCACCGTGCATCACTTGAGACCAGTGTGGATGAGCTGACAGCTTTAGAGCAGTATCAGTCAGAAACTTAGTCTCAGCCCTACGGATTGGTACATACTTGGAAATTTCTAAGATCCTGTGTTTTGTCTTTATGTAATAGTGTTCAAAACAGTGCTTGGCCGCAGTTTCCCAGTCGGCTGTGTTGTCGTTGTGAGTATAGAAGACTTCGTGATGAACCTTCAATATCTTACGAATAATCTCATGCCAGATGTCTGTGCGGAGGTTATCATAGACCAAGACCTCGTTCAGCGCAGTTCCTGGCTCAAGAGTCATTTTCAATACACCGGCTTGGCTCTTTAAGATTCTTGGGCAGAAGAGAGACTGTTCTTCATCAAGCGACAGGAACCACTGCTTTTCCGCTTCAATCTTTACAGACTTTTGCGGATCATCAGAACTCTTGGTCACAGTTCCATAGAAAGTGTCAACATCGATCATGTTGAACGAACGGGCTGACCGGCTCAAGAGTCGAGCCTTGGATTGATAGAAAGTGTTGAGCTCACCACAGTCATACCAATCGGTGGAGTCAATGAGGGCCATTGGACCCTTCTCCTCTTGATAGTGTTTGAGGAGAGCCGCGATCTGGTGTTCGCCCTTGTGAGTCGGCTCAGCCATGCCCTGCTCAATGGACTCATTAAAAGTCTTCCGAGAGTTAAAGTTGTAGACGCCAACCAGTGCACGGTCAGTCGGAACTGCATCGTTAGGCTTGTCATACAGCTTTCCATTGGTGTCAATCAGACACCAGCGATGTGGATCATCTACTCGACTGACTGCGACAAAGTCAAGGTGATATGGAAAAGAATCCAGGCAGATGGTGTCGCCTAGCCAGACTGTGATGCTGTTTTTTTCGTTCTCAACAGCCTGATAGCCAAGGTAGATTGCGTGGAGCGGACCAAGCTTTTCCTCCTGGAGGACAAACTTAATTGGTCTATCTGGATAGACCCGCTTCACAAACTCGGATATGTCGCCAAGTTCATTTTCCACAATGACAACTTCGCTGACAGTGGGATTCTTAAAGATGGTTTCAAGGATGTAGGATATGATAGGCCTACCATTGATTGTCACCATCGACTTACTCACACCGCGTGATAGCGGCTTCATCCGCGAAGCTAGGCCGGCGGCTGGAATAATTACAGTCTTCATTCGATATCGATTAGGTTCTTCTTAATAACATCTGAGAAGTTCTCAGAATCAATAAATTGTTTTGGAGACATTGCCTTGTCGTCAATGTAGTAGACGTTTGGACCCCAGGGCTTACCAATGTGGATTTCGTCATAGGGTACCTCATTCTTGTTCAACCAATCTGTTAATGTTGGCAGTACATTCTCAGCAATTTTCTTTACGTCTCCTTTGTACGTCCTCATGCCTCTTGAGGTATTGAGCACAATACGATGGCCCTGGTCCTTTAGGGCTCTTAATTTTTCAATTACTGGCATAATTGGCTTAGCGTTGACATAGTCATAGGTTCCAGTATCACCGTTCTTTGGGGCCACGCAAATGGTGTGGTCCACGTCCATCACAAATGTTGATTTTTCCATACTACTTATTTTATACACGTGTTTTAGAAAGTTTTAGCTATATATGATTGCTCGGTTCATAGAGTGTCACAAGAGTGATTAGGCTCATTCTTTAATAGTATACCTTTATTCACTGCAAATGTTCACTCTATATACACTGGTGAACATTTGATGTTTTCACAAAAAAGGAGCCTCTATGAAGCTCCTTGCGGATGACCCTCAGAATTCAGTCATTGTTAGTGTATTGATTCGGTGAGCAGATCCATTTTATTTATTCTCCCAAGCCCAGGCCGTTTTGACAATATCTGTGATTTCATAGATCGGCTCCCAATCTAAGACTTCTCTGGCCTTTGTGATATCTGCGTATGCCATCATCACGTCACCACTTCGACGCGGACCAATCTCCACGTCAATGTCCAGGCAATTCTCTTTGAACGACTGGATGAACTCCAGGACAGTCGTTCCTTGGCCTGTTCCCAGGTTAAAGACATCAAGGCCAGGATTCTCTCTCTTTGCATAGTCCATTGCTTTGATGTGTGCCTTGGCCAGATCAACGACGTGAATGTAGTCTCTGACTGGGCTTCCGTCCCGTGTTTCGAAATAGTCTCCACCGTGGACTCTAAAGTCAGGTTTTTCACCCTTTGCATATTTCACCAGTGCAGGAACCAGGCCGCTGAGTTCATCAGTCACTTCACCGATTAGGTTATCTGGGTGAGCACCGGCTGGGTTAAAGTATCTAAGGATGACCGCGTTCTTTCCATTTAATTTTGCCCAGTCACCGATGATGGTCTCGCACATCTGCTTTGATGAACCATAGGGGCTTTCGGCTTTCTTTTGTGGCGTGCCCTCTGTGATAGGCATTTCATCGGCCTGACCATACACCGTGCATGAAGAGGAAAAGACCAGGTTCTTGATAGAGCAAAAGTTCATCAAGTCCAGGACATTCATAGTCGAGATCACATTGTTGCGATAGTACGCCAGCGGATATTTGACGCTCTGCTCAACTTTCTTATAGCCAGCAAAGTGTACAACGGCATCAAAGTGTCGGACGTGATCCACCAGGTCAATTATGTCTTCCATGTAGGTGAGGTCGGCTTGTATAAACTCAAAAGAGTAGCCGGCGTTTCTCAGCGCATCCAGATTGCTTGAGTCGGAATTGCTGTAGTTGTCGACCGCCACTACTTCGTGACCAGTATCGAGCAATTCTCTTAAGGTATGTGAACCAATGTAGCCCGCGGCTCCTGTGACTAATACTCTCATTTGTCTAGGCTCTTCTTTAAGGCTTGAACATACTCTATTGAATCGGCTGGCCCAATCAGGATATCGGCTTCAATGGCTCTCTTACGAAAGATATCATCTTTCATTTTTTCCTTCAGTTTTTCTATGTTGGGTAAGAACACCTTTTTAATACTCATAGATCTTTTTATACACAGGTCATTAAAAGTTTCACAAAAGAGCATGGACACAGTGTCCATGCTCTTGTCCATGCGGATGATGGTTACTTGCGGTTTTCCACAGAGTCCCAAGCATCGATGATTGCCTTCGCAAAAACTGGTTCTTTTCCAGTCCACCCAGCCAATACTGCGCCACGGTAGAAGTTTTCAGGAAGAACGCTATTGTTATAGCCTGCGACCTGCACCGTGAAGACATTTACCTTTGGATTGACTTTCTTACGGTATGCATTTACTAATGCAAGGACGTCGATGTAGGATCCGCCCTTCTTGTGCACATACTCACTGTACTCACTAGAGTTTACACCATAGAGACCACCGTGACCTGCCTGCATATCACTGTAGATAAAGACAGTGTCATAGTGAATCTTTTCTTTGATGGCCTGATCCCAGAACATCCAGATACCGTTCTCTGTTCCACCGCCTTGATTTTTACCACGTTTTGATGTTTCCTCTAATTGTGAAAGCAAGCCGTTTCTCTTAGAGACAGGCTGCACGGACAAGCGGTCGCCAAATACTCCTACATAGCCTTCATCCGCCTGTTTTGCAGTGATGAGAGAAGAGAGGTTGGCAATCTCCGCGACGTGCGTAGTTCCATATTCGCTGTTCAAAGTGCCCCAAGCAGATCCGCTGTTGTCAGAGAGACAGGCAACGACTCCGTCGAGTTTTGGCATGTTTGCGACAGCGATGTCCATACATTCCTCTAAGCCGTCAAGGATCAATCCTTTGTGGTTCACGCCAGACTCCCTCTCTACTGCATTGTATGCACTGTAGTACCGGAAAGGAAACTGCTTTCCAGATGGAACACCGGCTTTCAACTGAGAGACCACCTCTTTAGCCACCGCAGAGTCCTTGATCTCGGTAAAGATACCACGAAGGTTTCTCAAGAGAGCCATGTGAGGAATCTTGATTGTGTCCATAATCTCAGTCCAGGTCTTACCAGCAGAGCGAAGGGTTTCCCAAGTCTGCTCTGTGCTCTCAACTTTAAGAGTCCCAGTCTTCATCAACTCGTCGATGTCTGGGCTGCTGGCGTGAGAGATGCGGACGATGTCAATGAGAGACTTGCCCTTGTATTTGTTCAACTGATAGCGGCTGTACTCCTCAAGACGCTCGGCCCAAGTCCTCTTCAAGAGAGAAGGCATTCCGCTCTTGGAGCCATTGGCCCAGATGTAATACTCCAACTGGTTTGTCAAGTCGTCTGGTCGACCAGCGATTGCCTTACCAACAGACTTCATGTAGCCTGGGTTGGCCTCGTTGAAGGCCTTACGGTCTGCGTGAAGAGAAGCCCTGACGTAGATCACTGCTGGGTTCAAACGCATGTTGTACTCATGACGCAATTCTTTGGCCAACTCAAGAGTCCCCTTGAAGTCGTGTGCCAATGCGTTGTCGATGGCATCAATGAAGATTTCCACCGCGCCCTTGTTGCCGAACATCTCTTTGAAGATATCGTGCTCGGTCTGAGACATGAAAGCGCTAACCCTCTTGGAAGTGTCCAAGCCATCACGGTAGTATTGCGGTTCTCCAAAGATTGAAGATGCTGCCACAATGCGTAGAGTCGCGAGTGGACTCAACTCGTAGGAGTTTCCACCCATGAAGTTTGTTACTCTGCTCTCTGAGTGAATGCGTTCAGTCACTGCTTCTTTTGTCGCGTACTTTGTAAGTCTGCTCATATCAATAGTTTTTAAGTCAAAATAAAAAAGGTCCGGACTTTTGATCCGGACCCAATGGTTTAGGGGGATTGCTTACGCAGCCCCTGTTTACTGGATCCGAGAATATTTGAAAGGGTGTGGTTTTTGCTTAATGAAGTAACACCTTTTCCCGCTTCGGATATATTTCTGCCTCATTTCTTCTGAGAATTCCTCCTCTGAGAGATTGACGGTTACGCCGCCGAGTCGCACCCTTATTTCTAGTCCAGGCATAAACCGAGCTACTTTTTGGCATCCTCCCAGAGGATGCTGGTCCTTTGTAGCAGTTAGGACCGGCGTGGATAGTTTTCTTGCGAAACCTTTCCGTTCATAGTATGAAGTATCTCGAAAGACCGCTTCAGATAAATGAGGTTTTTTTCTTTAATTTATTGTTATATTCAAGCCCTGAAAAAAGTTTTCAGTCTTTTTCAATTTTTTTCTCAACTCGACTTCCGTCTGGCTTTGAATAGACAATCTTTGCAGGAGTCGACTCAATAGTCTCTCCGCCAAATTCGCTGACATACTTGCGACCTGTACCTGGCTTAAGGTAGGCGATGGTTGCGTGTGCGTGATAGTCAGGAAAATTGGTCGTGTGAGGCAACTTGGTCAACTTGCGATTGACCTCAGTCAAGACACCCGATGTTGCGTCAAACTTTAGTACATCAAAGTCGTCGTTCTCAAAGAGACTGACGTTGTGAAGAGAGATTGGCGGATAGTCTGTTTCGCAGACCTTCATTACCTCTTCATCGTTGATCTCGTTGCTGTGAAGCCCATAGAGCAGGGTCACGTGCGGTTCAGACTCTAGACCGTTCTGGTGTAGGTCGGCTGGATCAATTCGTTCTTGGAGAGCCGAGAATCCTGGAGCATCGAGAAAGACCATTGCACAGCCGTAGTCGTACGTCTGCTTCTTGGCTTCATTCACAAACTCCTCAAATGTATGTAGTTTTTCCATGTTTTATTTATCAGTGACACACGGCGTCGGCTGCGTATGATGCGGCTGCGGCAAATGGCTTTGTCCTTGCGACATAGCCCATGCTCTCAACATATCCGACAGCGGACCTAAGGACGCTGTTACTCCTGTACTTTGGATCTGGGTTGTAGTCAAGGTCAATGTAGTCGACGGTCGCAACTCCACCGGCCTTTAGTTCTTCAGCCACTTGAACGCTGAGATCAACCTCTTTCCATAGCCTTGAGAATGTATCACGGATGCGTGGGACAACCTCTTTGGAATAGATGACGTGACCTCCGCGGTTGCCGTAGTGAATCACAAGCACTGTACCATATACGGTCAAGTCTCCACGGTTGTGTGAG
>Ga0315901_10006118_pt1 | contig 14481 bp, 9 predicted proteins | sample LakEriMetagenome_10_FD_203761 | JGI IMG/M metagenome (GOLD analysis project Ga0315901, IMG submission 203761) | Freshwater fungal communities from buoy surface, Lake Erie, Ohio, United States - Buoy 2 MA116 | ecosystem: Environmental > Aquatic > Freshwater > Lake | place: USA: Lake Erie, Ohio... | reverse complement strand
TGGGCATGCACCTGGCGCCCCTGCTGCTGGCACTGGGCGCCCGGCGAGCGCTTGAGCAAGTGCGGAGTGAGGGCTTCGACTTCGATGTCATCGATGCCCACTACGTCTATCCGGATGGCGTTGCCGCAGCATTGCTGTCGCGCTGGCTGGGCCGGCCCTTCACCGTAACGGCCCGGGGTAGCGACGTGAACCTAATCGCGCAGTACCGGGGCCCCCGCGCGATGATGCGCTGGGCGCTGCAGCGCGCGGCCGCCGGCATCGGCGTGAGCGAGTCGCTGGCCCAGCGCTTGCTCGACATCGGCGCGCCGCCAGAGCGTGTGCACGTGGCGCGCAACGGCGTCGACACCGAGCTCTTTCGGCCCGAGCCGCAGGCCGAGGCGCGGGCGCGCCTAGGATTGGGCACAGGGCCGGTGCTGCTGTCTGTAGGCAACCTGCTCGAGGTCAAGCGCCATCACCTCGTCATCGAGGCGCTGGCTCGGCTGCGGCAGACGCACCCGGCCGCCGAACTGGCCATCGTCGGTGCCGGCCCCTTGCGCGCCGCACTTGAGGCCGCCGCAGCCGCGGCTGGCATGGCGGCGGCGGTGCGCTTTGCCGGCGCGCAGAGCCAGGACGCGCTTCGAAGCTGGTACTGCGCTGCCGACCTGCTGGTGCTGGCTTCATCGCGCGAGGGTTGGCCCAACGTGCTGCTGGAGGCCATGGCCTGTGGAACGCGCGTGGTCGCCTCGCGCGTGGGCGGGGTGCCCGAGATCGTCTGCCGTCCGGAGCTGGGCGCCACGGTGGAAATCAGGGAAGCCGGCGACCTGGCCACCGCGGTGCTGGGCGTGCTGGCGCAACCTTCTCTGCGCGATGATGTGCGCGCCCACGCGCTGCGCATGGGCTGGGAGCCGACATGCCTTCAACTGCGTGCTGTGTTGGAGGCTGCGGCGGGCCGGCATGATGCGGGGTTTTCGAACGAGGCGGTGGTCCGATGAGAGACGGTCTGATCCTGCTGCTGCTGGTGGGCGTGACGGTCTGGGCGCTTTTCAAGCCCTGGATTGGCATCATGGCGTGGACGCTCGTCAGTCTGATGAGCCCGCACCAGGAGTTTGGCTACTCCGCGGCCTATTGGCCCGTGGCCACAGGCATTGCCGGCGCCACGCTGGCAGGGCTGCTGCATACCCGGGAGAAGCAGAACCCGTTTTACGGTGCGGGGCCGAAACTACTGCTGGCGCTGTGCGTCTGGATCACGCTCACTTTGCCGTTCTCGATCTACGTCGATCTCAGCATGCCGCTGTGGGAACGGTCGATGAAGATCTTCCTGATGCTGTTCGTGACGCTGGCGCTGGTGGACGACCGTCGCAAGCTCGACCTGTTCATCTGGATGTTCGTCATCGGCATCGGCTATTACGGCGTGAAGGGCGGCGTCTTCACGGTGCTGACGGGTGGCAACTACCGCGTCTGGGGTCCGGGCGGCTTCGTTCAGGGCAACAACGAGCTCGGCCTGGCCGTCGTGATGGTGATTCCGTGGATGCGCTACCTGCAGCTTCAGATGACGCACAAGTGGGCCCGCCTGGCCATGGTGGGCGCCATGGCAGCCTGCGCGCTGATGGTGCTGGGCACGCACTCGCGCGGCGCGCTGCTGGGGGTCGCGGCCATGGTGTTGCTGTTCTGGTGGAAGAGCAAGGGCAAGCTCCTGTGGGGTGTGCTGCTCGTGCTCGGCGGCCTCGTGGCCTTGTCGCTCATGCCGGAGCACTGGTGGAGTCGCATGAACACCATCAAGACCTACGACGCCGACGAGTCGGCGCTGGGCCGGCTCAATGCCTGGAAGCTGGCCATCGCAGTGGCCATGGACCGCATCACCGGCGGTGGCTTCTACATGTGGAACAGTGCCGTGTTCCTGCAGTACTCCGACAACCCCGAGCGTCACCACGCCGCACACAGCATCTACTTCCAGGTGCTGGGCGAGCAGGGCTGGATCGGCTTGCTGCTCTTCCTGGGCATTGGCATCGCGACTTGGATGACGGCGCGCAGCCTCATCGCCAGCGCGCGCGAGAACCCGGCGCACCGATGGGCTGCCGACCTCGGCGCCATGGCGCAAGTCAGCCTGGTCGGCTACGCGGTGGCCGGGGCCTTCCTCAGCCTGACCTGGTTCGACCTGCCCTACAACGTGATGGCGGCCGTGGTCATTGCCCATCGCCTGGTCAACCGGCCCAAGCCCGCGCCTGCGGTCGCCCAGCCGCAGCCCGCGGCCGCCCCGCCACGCCCGGGCGTCTTGCCGCCGGGCGGCCCGGGACACCAGAGCATCAAAAGGTCCCGCTAGATGTTCCTGATCGGAGAGACCCGATACCGCATGCTGCTGGCCGCCCTGTTCCGCCTGTGGGGCCGCAAGCTCATCGTCATCAACATCGACTACATGGGCCTGGGCAATCGCCTGAAGATGATGGCGGTGTACGACGTGAACTGGGGGCTCGACGACACGACGATGTACTGGAACCGTGTCGGTTGGGTGAACGCCACCTTTGGTGAGTTGTTCACCATCGATGGCGTGCGGGGCTTCCGCGAGGTGCCCATCACCGTGAAGCGCTGGATGGTGCCGGTGATCGCGCACCCGTCGAAAGACTACTACTGGCACCGCGGCTACTGGCGCTTCGACGCCGGCGACGAACTGCCCGAGAGCTACCGCATCGAGCGCCGCGGGCGCGTCTTTCCGGCGGTGGACTTCCTCTACGAGCGCACGCCCTCACCCTACCTGGAGCGCTACAAGGCCTTCTTCCAGCGGCTGCGGCCCAGCGCCGAGGTGGCCAGCCGCGTGGCCGAGGTGCCCATCGACGAGAACGTCGTGTGCGTGCAGGTGCGGCTGACCGTGGACGAGAACGATCGCGCCAACGTGCCGCGCATCGAGACCTACCTGCGGTACATGCGCGCGTACCCGCCCGACACGCGCTTCTTCATCTCCACGCTCGACGCGTCGTTCTCGGACGTGTTCCGGCGCGAGTTCCCGGGCCGCATCCTCGAACTGCCGGGCAAGCGTTATCGCTCGATGGTGGATGCCACGGCCGACCTCGTCCTGCTGGGGCGGGGTGGGGACTACATCGTCTCGGGCGCCAGCTCGTTCGGCGAGATCGCGTGGTGGCTGGGGGGCTGCCGTCAGCGTGTGACCGAGATCCCGGCCGAGGTGTTCAACACCTGAGCCGACCATGATGTACGACCCCTTGCTCCGCCTGGGCCTGAGCCTGATGTCGCCCGCTGGCGCCGCGGGCCGGCTGTCGATCGTGATCTTCCATCGGATCTTCGAAACGACCGACGCGATCTTCCCCGGCGATCCGGACCGCCGCCGCTTCGACGAACTCTGCGGCTGGCTTGCCGCGTGGTTTCGCGTGCTGCCCCTCGACGAGGCCGTGCGCCGGCTGGCCGCGGGCAGTCTGCCGGAACGCGCGCTGTGCATCACGTTCGACGACGGCTATGCCGACAACCACGACCTCGCGCTGCCCGTGCTGCAGTCGCATGGCCTGACCGCAACCTTCTTCATCGCGACCGGCTACCTGGACGGGGGCCGGATGTGGAACGACACGATCGTCGAGTCCATCAAGGCCTGCCGCGCCGACAGCCTGGACCTGAGCGCGCTCGGCCTGCCCGGCATCGGCCGCTGTCCGCTGGCGACCGCAGCCGACCGCCGGCAGCTCGTGCACCGGCTGCTGGGCGCCGCCAAGTACCTGCAGCAGCCCGAGCGGCAGGCGATGGCCGACCGCGTGGCCGAACGGAGCGGCGTCGAACTGCCAGACCACCTGATGATGACCTCGGCACAGGTGCGGGCCATGGCGGCTGCGGGCATGCAGATCGGCGCCCACACGGTGTCGCATCCGATCCTGGCTCGCCTGGACGATGTCGCGGCGCGGCGCGAGATCGAGCAAGGGCGTGGGCAGCTGCAGGACATCGTGGGCTCCCCGGTGACGCTGTTCGCCTACCCCAACGGCAAGCCGGGCACCGACTACCTGCCGCGTGATGTCGACCTGGTGCGGTCGCTGGGCTTCGAGGCCGCCGTCAGCACCTCATCCGGAGCGGCACGCCATCGCAGCGCGCTGGCGCACGAACTGCCCCGCTTCACGCCATGGGACGCGACACGGCTGCGTTTCGGCCTGCGCATGGCGGCCAACCTGCGAACGGGCTAGCTATTCGGCGAGGCGGTAGCCGGGGGCATGGTGGCGGAACCACTGCTCCAGCATCATCAGGATCCACACCATGCCGCCGTAGTAGCCCGGGTGGGACGGCAGGTGCACGCGGACCAGCTCGTCGATGAAGGCACGCTGCACGACGCCGCGCTCGCCCAAGCCGCGCAGCGAGTCGGCGGCCAGTGCCATGAGGGCGGCATCGCGCGTGGCCCAGACCCCGAACGGCAGGCCGAAGCCCTGCTTCTTCTTCGTGATGATCTCGTCGGGCAGGAAGCCGCGCAGGGCCTCCTTGAAGAACCAGCGCAGCTTCAGGCCCTTGAGCTTGAACTCCGCCGGCAACGTGGCCGAGAAGTCGACCAGATCCTGGTCGAGCATCGGGTAGCCGACTTCGAGCCCCGCCAGCGTGACCGCGCCGCGCACCTTGGGCAGGTCGTTCTCGGCCAGGGTGTAGCGCCAGTCGTAGGCCAGCATCCGGTCCACGAAGCCGGCGCCCGCCGACTCCGCCCACACCGCCTGCTCGTGGCGCCTAGGGCCCTGTTCGTCCACCTGCGACAGGAAGGCCGGCGTCAGCACCTTGTGCGGATCCATGCGGCCGAGCAGGTTGTAGGTCTGCAGGCGGTCGGGCATGGGCACGCGGGCCTGGCGCACGTAGCTCGCCGCCTTGCGCACCAACGGCACGCGGTTGACGACACCCAGTTCGGAAACCGGTTCGAGCACCTGCGTCCGCACCGACGCCGGCACCGACTGGTACCAGGAGAAGACACGCTGTGTCGCGTAGCGGCTGTTGCCGCCGAACAGCTCGTCCCCGCCGTCGCCAGCCAGCAGCCGGGTGACGCCGTCTTCGCGTGCCTTGAGTGCGCAATAGAAGGCGGGCAGGGCGGACGAGTTGCCGAATGGCTGGTCGTGATGACGAGCCATGTCGGGAATGCTGCGCACCAGATCAGCCGGCGTCACGTAGTACTCGTGATGCTCGCTGCCGAAGTGGCGCGCCGCCAGGCGCGCAAACGCCATCTCGTCGTAGCCCTCGGCTTCGAAGCCGATGGAGTAGGTGGCGGCCGGGCGCCCGGTGACCCGGCCGATCATCCCGGCCACCGTCGAGCTGTCGGTGCCGCCGCTCAGGAAGCAGGCACCCCGGCCACCGTCGAGTTGTCGCTGGACGGCCTGGGCCAGCAGTTCGCGGAATCGGTCACGGGCATGGTCGAAGCCCATGGCGCGCGGCGCGAAGCTCGGCTGCCAGAAGCGCTGCAGCGACACCTGGCCGGCCTGCTCGTGGATGCACCAGCCCGGCGGCAGGCGGTGCACGCCGCGGAAGATGGTGCGCGGCGACGGGATGGCGTGGAAGTACAGGTAATCGAAGATCGCCTGCGGGTCGATGTCATCGGGGCTGTGTGCCAACTCGCCTGCACGGCGCGCCAGACGCAGGCGGACGTCGTCGACGCGGTAACACAAGGTCTCGGTTGCAAAGCGGTCGACGGCGCCGAAGCGCTGGTCTCCGGTTTCGAGGGCTACGGCGAAGTGGCCGCGGGCGCTGGCGGCGGCACCCACTGCACCGTGCTGGCGAAGCGCAGTCTCCCAATCCGCCAGCGTGGCGGATTCACGGGGCTCTGCCGTCGGCGTTGCGTCGGCAAGCTGTGGGTTGCCGGTCGCCCAACCGTTGATGCTGTCGCTCATGCGCGAGAAATCCCCAAACAAAGCCGCGCATTCTCGGGCACCGGGCTGCGGGCCATGCTGCACCATTTCACGTCGCGACCGAGCGGTCGAAGAGTCTCGCGGCCAGATCCCCAGGACACACCAGGACGCCCCTCTTTCGACTGATACGTTTTCGCGCAGGCGCCCTTGTGCCTGTCTGGAACGGCCGGGGACAATCCGGGTTGGCTTCAAAGACACAGGGCGTCAAGCCCAACGCAGCGGTCTCCCTTCCGGCCCGGCGGTGTGACCTCGACGAACGGATCTCCCATGAGCAACAGTACCCGCCGCGCATTCCTGCAACTCGCGTTCTTCTCCGTGGGTACCAGTCAGCTCACGGCGTGCGGTGGCAGCGACAGTCCCGCATCACTGGACGCCGAGGCGCCACCGGTCGGCGGCCCGCCGCCGGTTGGCAACCCGCCGCCCGCCAACAACCCGCCCCCGCCGGGCAACGGCCAGCCGCCGTCGCAGGGTGGAGGGCCCGTGTCTCCGCCCCCGCCCATCTCACCGCCGCCGGTGTCGCCGCCGCCCCCGGTATCTCCACCGCCCGTCAGCCCGCCGCCGCCTCCACCGCCGTCCGACCTCGGACCTCCGCCTCCCCCGCCGCCGCCGGCCCCACCGCCGGCACCCCGGCAGGCCACCGGGCCCAGGCAGTTCACCTTGACGGCGGGCGTGTCGGGGCCGAGCACGCCGTTCTGTGTCGGCTTCGTGTTCCGCCAAGGTGACGTGCCGTCCGGGCAGTCCATTGCTGTCGCCGGGGCTGTCGGCCAGGGCACGATCAAGAGCACCTACCCCGACGGTTCGGCGCGCATGGCGGTGATCGCCGGCACGTACGCATCGACGGCCGGTGCGGCCACGACCGTGTCGGTGGCGGCCGGGGCCGGCGCCGCCGGCGCCACATTGCGCACCGCCGATCTGCGCACGGTCATGACGCAGCCGGTCACGATCGGCGCAGGCGCCTTCGGCTCCGCCAGCTTCGGTGGGGCGGACTGGGACAGCCCGTTTGCCACCTGGGTGGCCGGGCCTTTGATGTCGTCATGGATCTACCGCAAGCCCATCGGCACCGACGCGCATCTGGTGGCCTGGCTCGAGGTGCGGTACTGGAGCACCGGCCAGGTGGAGGTGCTCCCGTGGGTGGAGAACGGCTACCTGCGTGTCGCCGGGCCCACCAACAAGAGCGCCACGTACACCGTCACGATGGGCGGCACTTCGCGTTTCTCGGCCGGCATCGACCTGAAACATCACCAGCGCACACCGCTGCTGAGTGGCACCCAACTCGCACACTGGCTGGGCGCCGACCGCGACGTCGTGGTGCGCCACTCGGCGGCGTACATGATGGCAACCGAGCAGGTGCCGACCTACCGCGCACAGGTGCCCGCAGGCGCGAGCGTCACGACCTTGCTCCCGACCTCCTTCACGCCGCTCCAGCAGGGTACCTTCACCTACACCGGCGACCGGATGTCGGCACCCGGCTACTCGCGCCCGATCGGCCTGCTGCCCACGCACGATGCGCTGTACCTGACCTGTCATCCGAACGACGCTGCGAAGGCCTACCGCAGCGTTGTGTGGAACGGCTACAGCGCCGGCCGCTACGCCACGCACTACCGGGACGAGTCCACGCAGCGGCCTCCAGCATTCAGCGCCTACCCGTCGCTGGTCCTGTCGGGCGGTGCCTCCAGCACCAGCACCTACACCCCCACGCCGACCGGCGGCGATCCGCCTGAACGGGACATCGCTCACCATCCCTCGGTCGGCTACATGGCCTACCTGGTGACGGGGCGTTGGTACTTCATGGAGGAGGCCCTGTTCTCGGCGATCTTCAACCACTTCGCCAAGACCGACACGGGGGAGATGCGCGATCGTGCGCGTGGCCTCGTCAAGTCGCTGCTGGGTGGTTACCAGACACGTGCAGCGGCCTGGTCGTGGCGGACCATGCTCACCGCCTATGCCGCCGTGCCGGACTCCGAGTCCTCGCTGCGCACCGAGTTCAAGAACGTGGTGCAGGCCAACATCGATCACTTCCACGAGCGCTATGTCGGCCAGGAGAACAACGTCTTCGGACTCATCGAGCCCGGCGAGGCCTACGGCAGCGACGACCAGGGCGAGGTTGCGGTCTGGCAGCAGGACTTCTTCTCGGCCTCGACGGGCTGGGGCCGCTCGCTGCTGTTGAACCTGGACGCGGGCTACCAGTCCAAGCTGGCGCAGTTCCACGACTGGAACGCCCGCGGCGTTGTCCATCGCCTCGGTTCGTTCGAGGAGTGGTGGTACGTGAACGCCGCGCCATACACCATCAAGGTCAGCCCTAGCAAACGTCCCGACTACACGACCGGGGCGGGCCCATTCCGCACTGTGCGTGATGCGTACATCCAGACGTACACGCCGGTGCCAACCTGGATCAGCCGAACGGAAGGACGCCTGACGAGCGAGTACTTCCCCGAGAACCGCACGATCGGCCTCGAACCGTCGACCTGGCACAACCTGCAACCTGCGGTGGCCTACGCCGTCCGTCACCGGGTGCCCGGCGCGCTGGATGCCTACAACCGCATGGTGAATGCCGCCAACTGGAGCGAACTGGAAGCCGGCTTCAATGCCGAGCCGGTCTGGGCCATCAAGCCTGCTGACGGCGAGTGGTTCACGCCCGCCTGGCTGACCGGCGCGCCTTTGCACCGTTGGGTCGAGATTGGCGGGACGGCCGGTGCAGCGCTGGCACAGGTCGACGCATGGGGTGCCTTCGCGGTGACGCCCGACGGTCGACTGCTGGTGTCGTGTTCGGGCGGGCACAACGACAGCGCCGACAACCGCGTGGTGTCGATCAGCCTGATGGACGATTCGCCATCGTGGGAGATCCTGCAGGCCGCGAGTGCGTCGTTCCAGGAGAACGTGAGCCACTATTCGCCCGACGGGCACCCCACGTCCCGGCACAACTACCACAACACGTTCTACGTGCCGGCACTGGACCGAATCTTCCATGTCGGATCGGCGGCTTCCTACGGCGGCCCGGCTCCGGCCTTTGCCAGCGTGGATGCGTACAGGGTCACCGAACGCGCGTGGGACCGCCGCGGCACCTACGCCCCGGTTCCCGAGGGCGACGGCACCTACAAGGCTGGCGTCGTCTGGGATGGCGTGCACGTCTGGACCAACACCCTGCGTCGCTTCAATCCCGTGGCGAACCGGTGGTCGAACCCCATCACCTCACGCGTCAGCCCCATCGTCGAGATGCCCTGGGCCTTCGACTCACGACGTCGGCAGTTGTTCGGTCTGTCCTGGGGCACCGGCACCGCCAGCACGCAAGGCCCGCTGACCGCCTCAATCGTGCCGATCGACGGCAACCGCGAGATCCCCATCCAGATCCGGGCCAGCAGCGCGCGCAGCGACTGGGAATCCGAGCGGCACGGTTACGCAGGCATGGACTACGACCCGATCAATGACCGCTTCCTGTTCTATTCGGGCCAGGTACGTGATTCCAATGGCGTGCCAATCGGTCTGCGCACGGGCAAGATCTACGTCGTGACGCCGAACAACACCGACACCTGGGATATGAGCCTGTTGTCACTGACGGGGCCGGTGCCGACCGACACCATCGGCGCCGGCATCAATGGCCGATTCAAGTACGTGCCGCGGCTGAAGGGATTCGTTCTCTTGCCGCAGAGAACCAGCAATCTCTGGTTCTTCCGCGTCGGTTGATTCGCCTACGGGAGCCCGCCCTAGCGAGCGATGCTGGCGCTGCCAGCGTGGCTTGCCGCCCACCCAGCTTGTGTTGCCGCCGGCAAACGGCGGAGCCGTCTTGACATGCCCCTCGTCAGCATCGTGATCCCGGCCTACAACGCCGGGGCCTATCTCCGCGAAACACTCGATTCTGTGATGCGATCGACCCTGAGGGACTTCGAGGTCATCGTCATCGACGACGGCAGCAAGGACCGCACGGCGGAGATCGCCTCGGCTTTCCCGTCCCAGGTGCGCGTGATCTCGCAGCCCAATGCCGGCATGTCGGCATCCCGGAATCGCGGCGTGTCGATGTCCGACTCGGAGTACATCGCACTGCTCGACAGCGACGACGTGTGGCACCCGCGGAAGTTGGAGTTGCAGGTGCGCACGCTGCAGGAACGGGCTGATCACGACGTCTGCTTCACCCGCTTCACGCCCTGGTGGGGCGAGGACGCTGCCGCATTCCTGGCCGAGCCAAGGACCGGGGCCGTGGACGAGGCGATGTCGGGCTGGGTGTATCACCACCTGATCCTGACCAACTGGTGCCTGCCTTCGTCGATGCTCTGGCGGCGCTCCACCTGGCAGCAGACCGGGCCCTTCCTGTGCAACGACCAGCAGACCGACGACTGGGAGTACATCATCCGCGCCACCCGCGATCATCGGTTCGTGCGGCTCGACGAGTCGCTGGTGCTGTACCGCCAGGTGGCGAGTTCGCTGTCGCGGCGCGTCCCGGCTCGCAACACGCCTGAGTTGATGCGCGATGCGCTGCTGGCCCGCTACGGGCGGGCGTCACCCGACGGGACGCCGGTCGACGAGCGGCAACTCAGCGACTGGCGATACCTGGGTTGGGCGACCTTCGCCGACATGCACTGCGCCCGGGGCGATCTGCGAACCGGGATGGATGTCTTCTCGAGGCTGCTGCGCGAAGGCCCGAAGCGAGGCGAAACGGTGATGCGGGTCGCCAAGTCGCTTCGGCGCCGGGTGTTCCCGAAGCCTGCCTAAGCCCGGTCATCAGCGTCCCGTCGTGGCCATGTCCCTGTATAGCGCCACGTGCGTCTTGGCGCTCTCGCGCCAGGAGAAGCGCTGAACCCAATGGCGGGCCTGTTCGACCTTGTTGGCCTTAGCCGTGACCGGCAGTGAGAGAACTTCGTCGAGCGCGGCTTGCCACCGAGCAAAGTCATGAGGCGGAATGGACCAAGTTAAGGGGCCTACGAGTTCCTCAAGACTGCTGACAGGGCTGAAGAGGATTGGCGTTCCTGCGGCCTGGGCTTCCACCGCGGGAAAGCCGAAACCCTCGTAGAGGGTGGGATAGATGGCGCCGCTCGCGCGCTGATACAACGCTACCAGTTCGGACTCGTTGACGAATGGCGCGATGTGCACTCGGCCCGCCAGATCCGGGGGAATCTGCCGCAGATCGGCGGTTCCCGTCGCGAACCCGACGGCGACCAGGTGCAAGTCTGGGCGCCCGCTGCGAGCCAGCAGTTCGACTGCCCAGCCGAACCGCTTCTTGGGCTGCGGCCCCCCCAGGTACAGCAGGTAAGGATGGCTGCCGAGTGCGGTGTGGAGCGCGGCTGGAAAGTGGTCCAGCTGGTCCTGGAAGAATTCGTCGGAGATGCCGTGTGGAATGACGTGCAGTCGCGATGCGAGGAAAGGCCATCGCGCGACGATGTCTCGTTGCGATGCCTTGCTGATGGTGATGACGGCTCTGCAACGGCGAAGGGCGACGGACTGGAGGTGGTGCAGGTAGTGGTGGTACAGCAGGCTCGGCGCCGGGTCGGCCCAGGGCACGGTGTCGTGGATGGTCACCACTGTCGGGGCGGGCTGCCAGACAGGCGCATGGTTGTCCGCACAGTGCAGCAGGTCTGGCCGCGACTTCCGCAGCCGTAGCGGGAGGCCGAGTTGCTCCCAGGCTTCGAAGCGATGCCCACGGAACTCGAACACGTCCACGTCCTTGCACGTCCCGTCGGGGATCCGCATCGCCTGAGAGGGATCATTTCCGTAGGCCGTGAACTCGATCAGATCCTCCGGTTTCACGTTCCGCAGGATCTCGAAGATGTACCGCCCTGTGCCGCGAATGTGGGTGCGGTTCAGGGTGCGGGCATCGACGCCCACGCGCAAGGGCTTCGTCATGTCGCTCGGGGTGATGAGTCCGCGTACGGCCCGCAGAGATGCTGGCCCAGGCGCAAGGCCAGCGCCGCGATGGTGAGGCCCGTGTTGGCGATGCCACTGGCTGGGATTGCAGAGCCGTCACAGACAAACACGTTCGCCAAACCATGGACCTTGGCGTTCGGGTCACAGACACCGGCGTCCGGGCTGTTCGACAGGCGCGCGGTGCCCGAGTGGTGGGCAGCCGACCGTAGCGTCTTGCCCCAACCCTCGAACACCCGCGCCCGGGTAACCAGCGGCCCAAGCGAGCGAATCAACTCCTCGATCGAGCCTTGCAGCAGTTGCAAGTATTCGTCGGTAAGCACCCATCGCCGCTGGACCGTCGGCGTCGCACCCGACCTGGTGTCGCTCCAGACATCGCGTTCCGGCCGCGTCGGCATCTCGGCCACCATCAGGATGGTGTAGTGGCTTGTGGGGAGATTCCATCCAAGTTTGAACGACAGGATGTCCAGGATGTCGTCTGGCTGGAGGAGCAGCCGCAGGTACGTCAGCGGATTGAAGGGGCTTTGTCGGAGGTCATTCAGCACTGTGTCGACGCGTTGCCGCCTGGAACTGCCCGACACTGTGGCCGACGGTCGGAGTTGAAAAGAAATCTCTAGGCCGTCGCGCTCGATGACCAGGGGCAGCCGCATGTTCCCCGACGTTCCGCGCACGGAGAAGTTCCACAGCCTGTACAGCGGGACTGTAAGCTGGAGTTCGCCGACGAAGGTCATGGGGTGGTCTTCATAGTGGCAACCGACCTGGCCCGCCCCGGCGAACGGATAGGTCGCCGCCGTACGCTGCAGCAGCGCTGGTGTGCCGAGGCCGCCGGCCGCGAGTGCTACGACGTCGGCTTCGACAAGACCAGCACTGGTCTGGACCCCGGTGCACCGGCCATTCGCGTCGATCTTCAAGGTCGTCGCGCGTGCCGCGATCGCCTTAACGCGCCCTTCCAACCGCAGGGTGGTCCAGACGTTGATGGGCCACGTCGGGTAATACAAGCCTGACTTGTGGGTCGCGTGGATGCCCATGGCAGCGTGGCGCGACGCGAGATCGGCAGCCGATTGGCGCAAGCGATCTTGGGTCGCGCCCTTCGACAGCAGCGGCACGGCCTCTTCGTAGAAGGGGTCTAGCGCTGACTTGTCGAACGGCCAGGACCGGCGAAAGACACTCTCGCTGATTTCGATCAGTCCGTTGTGCCACAACGCCGTGGTGCCGCCGAACCCAAATCCCACATGCGGATCTGTGACGGCGGGAAGCCCAGCGTCGACGATGTCGAACGCGCCGCCGTCGGGCATGGCACCTTGCTCGATAACCGTGACGTCGAATCGTTCGAGGGTCGATGCAGCAAGGCAGCAGCCCCCCAGACCTGAGCCGACGATGACCAACCGCGGCCGCATCAGCGAGACTGGGTGTACGACCGCATCACGGCAGCCGTCTGGCCGACCCCTTCCGCAAAGGTGATCGTGGGTGCCCAGCCGAGCTCGGAGCGCGCCTTCGCGTTGGAAAACGTGACGCGGATGGTCTCCCGCTGGATGCGTCCCAATGGAGGGAACGGGTGTCGCGGGGTCGACGCACCCAGGCGTGAGGTGACCTTCCGCCAAAGGCGCGTGAGCGCCCCGGGGCGCGGTGTCGCTTGCAGTTCCTGCCAATAGGAGCTGGCTGCCGCGGCGTCGATGTTCGTGAATCGAGGACTGCGGCCATCAAGCCGCGCAAACGCCTCGATGAACTCACGCCAGCTGATGGAGCCGTCGCCGTTGACGAAGTACGCCTGACCCCGGTCGTTGTTGGACAGCGCACAGTCGATCGCGTGGCAGACATCGTCGACGAACACCGCGTTGCAGCGTCCCACGCCCTGGTCGACCAGCAGCACATTGCCTGCCCGGGCCTCCTCGGCTACCAGCTCCACGAAGGCACTGCCGGGTCCGTACACGACCGTCGGGCGCAGTACGACGAGGTCGAGGCGGCCCGCGCGGTGTGCGGCCCAGACCAACTCCTCTTGTTCTGCCTTCGAGTCGCAGTAGTCGTTGCCGTAGCGCCCGATGAGCGCGGTCTCTTCGCGTTCGGACGAGGCATCCGGGTCCGGGCCGTGCACAGACATCGTGCTGATGTGCACCAGTCGGCGGATGCCTGCATCGGACATGGCGCTCAGGAGGTTCTGGGTGGCCTCCGGCCCCCGCTCGCCATGGGAAAGATGGACCACCGCGTCGCAGCCAGCCAGGGCCGGGGCCAACGTGGCTGGCTTGAGCAGATCGGCCAGGGCGACATCCCGGCGCAGACGCTGCATCGACGCCAAACTCTCCGGCCGCCGGACCAGCGCTCGATAACTTGAGCCTGGCGTACGGTCCCAGAGGTCGAGCAGTCGAGTCCCGATGAAGCCTCCGGCGCCCGTCACGGCGCAGAGTTGGGGAGGTGGCGTTCGCGGGTTCGGCATGTGGACTGGCGGCTCAGAGTTTCGTATGCGAGGGTGCGGCGGAGCGATCGGATCAGGTGAACGGCAGCTTGACGACGGCGGCCAGGGCCCGGCGTGCGTAGCCCATGCGCGCGGCGTGCAGGTAGTGGGCGAGGGCGCCGCGCTTGTCGGACCTGCGGATCGCGTAGCCCGCGTCGAACAGGGCCCGCGCGAACACCCGCTTGACCGGGTTGGAGTGCGGATGGCCAGCCGGGATGGAGCGGTACAGCAACTCGAACGCCTTCATGTTCCAGTGACTCTTGTCACTGGCAATGCTCATCGAGTTGGCGTGGACCCGGTAGATCGCATGCACGCAGCCAATGTGAACTTGTCGGACCGGCTGAG
>Ga0315901_10006113_pt1 | contig 14489 bp, 11 predicted proteins | sample LakEriMetagenome_10_FD_203761 | JGI IMG/M metagenome (GOLD analysis project Ga0315901, IMG submission 203761) | Freshwater fungal communities from buoy surface, Lake Erie, Ohio, United States - Buoy 2 MA116 | ecosystem: Environmental > Aquatic > Freshwater > Lake | place: USA: Lake Erie, Ohio... | reverse complement strand
TGCCATCCCAGCGCGATTTGGATCTTGCTACTGGAGAGATCCAGTTGGTTCCACAGCATGCCTTGGAAGCCCGACATGGCCCAATAGGTCATCATGGACTTGGATGCGATATCGAGGACTGCAGGCAGTTGCATTGTTTGTAGCGGGAACCAGCAGCCACCTAGGGCCGCCATCACCAGGATGACGACCTGAGCTAGGCCGTCTGCCTGCGCACTGGATCTTGCTGTCGATGCGATCAACATTCCGAAACTGGTTGCGGCGGCGACCCATGTCAGCGCCAGCACGCAAAGCGTGAGCGGGTCGCGAAACAATCCGACACGAAACATCAACTCGCCATAGACGAAGAGGATCGATACTTGGATGATGCCGATGATTGCAGCGAACAATAATTTGCCCAACAGCACTGACTGCCGCGGGATGGACATGGCAAACAGTCGTCGGAGCGTTCCCTTTTCGCGCTCCGCGAGCAAAATCGATGCGCAACTGGTCAGCGCAAACAAAAGGGACATGACGGTCATTCCCGCAACACTTTGTGCGGCTTGATATGTGACCCGTTGAGGCCGGTAAGGGGGTTCGATCGTCTTTTCCTCCAGCGGAACCATGTTGGTCATAAAACCCATCATCCCTCCCATGGCATCCGAAACATCGCTCGGCTCGTCGTTCGTTTCGCTCTTGGTGCTCGCATCCGATTCGTTTTCGTTGTCACGTTTCGCGAAACTTTCTTTAATCTGGACGTTCATGGCGTCGACCGAGATCTGGACTTGCGCGACATCCTCTTCGCTTAGCCCTGCGTTCAAGAAGTTTTTCTTGAGTCCCTGCCACCACAACGTTCCGTCGGATTGGGCAATCGCAGCCTGAAAGAGACCGATTTGAATCAATTGCTGCTCCATAGCCATACCCGGATCGCGATATAAGATCAAACTGGGGCTGCTGCCAGTTCTGTCTTGAAGATCGAAGCCGGATGGGATCACTATCGCATGGCTCGCGTCGCCGTCAGCAACTTTTTTTTCCGCATCTTGACGGGTTAGCGGGGGTGCATCGGGTTTCGGGAGGACACGCAGCGCCGTCGATTTCCGCAGTCGGTCCACGAAGGCGTGGCTCGATTCGCTCGATGCCTCATCCACGACGTAAAGGATCGGCTTGGGCATCGCCCCCGGTCCGCCCGACATACTGGTCATCACCCAACCGAAGACGGTCACCAGCGCGATGGGTACTAGAAAACCTACAGCCAACGCCCCGCGATCCCGGAAGTAACAGCGCAGATCTTTTTTGGCGAGCAACCAACTGCAACGAAGAGTGTTCATGAGTCCTGTAAACTCCGACCGGTCAGTTTCAAGAATACCTGTTCCAAATTGGAATCGGTCAGACCGCTCGAAGCAGCGAGTTCATCGGATGTGCCGCAGGCGATGATCTTTCCATTATGCATGATGCCGATGCGATTGCACAAGCGTTCTGCCTCTTCCATGTAATGGGTAGTGTAGAGAATCGTCGTCCCCTCCGATTGAATCTTCTGAAGGGAATCGAACAAATGGCTGCGACTCTGCGGATCCACTCCAACGGTCGGTTCATCTAGAAGAACCAACTCGGGTTGATGAATCAAGCCGCACGCGAGGTTGAGGCGTCGCTTCATTCCGCCGCTGTAGGTTTTGACCAGATCCCTTGCTCGATCGATCAAGCCAGCGACCTCCAATTGACGATCGACCGCGCTGTGCAATTTCTTTCCTGCAAGACCGAACAGGCCTCCGAACGTTTGTAGATTCTCTCGACCCGAGAGGTTATCGTAAACCGCCAAGTCTTGAGGCACGATTCCTATCCTCTGCCGATCGATCGCTCGACTCGCAGGCGAAAACGGTTCGCCGCGAAAGAACATCGCGCCTCGAAAACGGCTCATCAGCCCAGCGATACAGGAGATGGTGGTCGACTTGCCTGCACCATTAGGACCCAAGAGACCGAAGAATTCCCCGGGTTGGATCGAAAAGGAAACATCGTCGACCGCGACCCTGCTCCGGAAACTGTACGACAGCATTCGAACATCGAGCAGAGGCGTTGTGGACATAGATTTTCAGCAGTAAAGGTGGCAATACAATAGGCTTGCAAGCCCGAAACGGCTACGCATTCGTATTCGAAGTCGGCTGATATATCTTGGCCGAGAAGTAAGGAAAGTTAGGCGCTGCGACGATCCGTGGACTCCAACGAGAATTATCGGTCGCTAATCCGCTGCATAGGTTGGTTCGGCCTCATCATCCCCAAGCTTCGAAACATCACTCAGGTAGTTCGAATCCTACCGCCTCCACGGGCGTGGATCGGTGTCAGACTGGCACATGCAAAACCCAAATGTTTTGGCGACTCGCGCGACGCGAAAAACGACTCGATTTGGGCAGCGCGACGCGAAATGCAACGCCGCAGGCGCCATGCACCGAGTTGCATGGGCGCTACAGACGGCCAAAGGAACTGGCCAGAAATGCTAAAAACCCTGGGAAAACCAGGGTTTTTTAGCGGAGAGGACAGGAACCGAACTTTTCCCCATTTTTCCTGTAATTTTTACATCTAAGCCGGAAATCCTCCGTCCCAACGACTCTGCCTCCACTGCTCAAACAAGCCACTGCGGATCTCGTTCGGGATCGTAGCTGAAAGTGGAGCCGGAGTTGATCGAGTTTCCAAGATGCTTGCCGAGCCGCACGTGCTCTACGGCGACTGCTTCGATCGCCCTGGTGACCGCATTCGAGACGTTTTTGCGAACCCGCTCTGAATCCGATTGCTCGCGTTTTCTTCCCCCAAGACCGGTTGCTTTTTCGATCTCCGCTGAGAACGTTTCTTTTTGTTTCTCCAGTTCTGCAACCCGTGCGTGATCGTTGTCTCTCTTTGCTTCCTCCAAATCATTAGTGATCTCGAGGTAGGTCTTCCGATAGTTCCTCAAGGCTTGGTCATCCAATACCGGCCCCGAGGTGCCAACCGGGATTCTAGGATCGATTCCCATTTCCGCGGCCAATAAAAACGCAGCGGGGATTTTCCGTCCCGGATCGACCAGTAATCTTGCGAGGTAGGATAAACCGTTCGTGGAGTACAGAAGAACCAACTCAGTATCGTACTTGATGATCCAATACTGGCCGAGCCGACGAAACACGCTTGGGTATTGGTCAAGCTCTCGAAGTGCCGACTCGACATTTAGTGTCGCGACCGATGGTTTGGGACGAGCCAATGTTTCTTCAGTCATCCGATAGATCGTGACTACCGGCGCGGATCGCTCTACAGAGCATCCGCAACCAGAGCACTCAAACCCATGATGCTGGGCCTCGCCTTGCTCGAGCGGAGGTACCGAAACAAGGTTTTGGCATTCACGGCATTCGACTATCGATTCAGCTAGGAGCACGCCACAGCTCGTGAGTATCTCGAACACCACGATGACCTGGTTTACATCGAGATCTAGCTTCCAAGCGAAATCCTCGGGCCTCAGTGGGGCATTGGTGAAGATCGTCGCTAGTAGATGGTCGACTTGCTCTACGGTTTTCCGCAGATCAAGATTCTCAGTTGCAATGGCTTCGGATTCTTGAAAGAACATACCGCACCGATGGCTCGTCGTTGGGAGTGGGGAAATTGATTCGATTCTGCGCGCCTACCACGATCACATGGACATCCGAAGTCAATGGGTTTCGATTGTTGTCCGCAGGCGCACATCGGAGTCGAGCCAACTCGGCCGCTCGGGCCTTGGCACGCTCCGAAAGGCCCCCTTCGGCGTTGGCTTGGAGTCGCCAAGCGATACGTCGGATCAAGTAGCGTTTGTTTCGGCTTCGGCATTTCTCGCCGAAGAGCGATTCGAATCGCTCGACCACTTTGGTGATCGTCGTAGTCTCAAGGCGTGCGATCTCGGACGCCGTTGCAGCGTTCATGGTTGATTCTCCGATCTGCTTATGGGTCTTGCCTAAGGCCTATCGCCTCCGGCCTAAAGTCTGCTTCCGACACAGAGAGCCTCAATCCGGAGAGAAGCTCAAGGCTTGGGTCGCGAGAGTTCTGAGAGATTTTGGACCTTTGGTCCAGAACGCGGGCCAGGCCTGGGGCAAGAACCGCCGCGATGCGTTTGCGCCGCTGTTGGCTCGGAAGATCCGAGAAAGATCGATTCGACATGGCATACTCCATCGGGTCTTGGAAGCAGGAACTGAGTCAATCTCAGCTCACCCGGGTTATGGTTGCCGTTTGGGAGAAAATGGGCGCGGGATGGGAGCACGTCTGCTAGGATGCCTTTTAAGAATTCATTTTTCAAACGCTGGTTTAACGTGATCTCAGTCCATGGCGACCCATCAAAGGATCTGTGTGGGCTGGATCGATAGATCCTCTGCGAATGAGAAATGGAAACTTCGCTATCAAGGTGCCGTCGAACTATGGCTTCTTTCTGCTCAGCAGTGATTTTCACGTGTTTTGGTCATCGGAATCCTGCTGCTGGAATCAAGGTATGGTATCCTAATGGAAGTTTTTTTACTTGCTAGGGAGGCAAGACAGCTGCTGATGGAACACGCTATTGGCGTCTATCGCTCGTTGCTTGTTTTTTGAAGTCGATGAGGAATTTGGATCGCTGATGAAAGGCGGTGAAGCAAGTGCTTCCAATACAAAAGGGAAACGCATATGGCGGACACTGAACAAAACACCGCGATCCGCGATGCCATGCGTGATGCGGTGATAAGCATGGCGGTTGAATCGTGGCGCTTTGGGCGGGTGTTCGACCGTCTTCTCGCGAAGCTCGATGCCGGAGAACAGAACCGATACAAAAGCCAGTTCCGGTGGTTCATCAAAAAGGTCGAAGAGGCTTTGGAGCAGGCAGAACTGAGGATCGTCAACGTAGAGGGACATCCTTTCGATCCCGGCATGGCCGCCACCCCGCTGAATATCGAAGAGTTCGAGGCGGAGGATACTTTGATGGTCGATCAAATGCTCGAACCGATCATTATGGGGAAAGAAGGTTTGGTTAAGACAGGAACCGTCACTTTGAGGAAGTGCGAGCTATGAAGAATTTCGTCGGTATAGACTTGGGCACAACAAACAGCGTGATCTGTTCCTATGACGGCTACGAAACCCGGATCTGGAAGAGTCCTGAACAGAACGACGTGACTCCATCGGCGATCTATATCGACCGACGCAGCAAATACGTGGGCAGGCGAGCCTACGAATCGGCTCCGAAAAGCCCGGATAACTCCGCGATGCTGTTCAAGCGATTGATGGGGACCAGTACACCAATCAAACTTTCGGCGGTCAATATTACGATGACTCCAGAAGAGTGCTCAGCGGAAATTCTAAAAGTCTTATTCGGTTACCTGCCAGAGGAAATCCGAAATGATCCCGACACAGGAACGGTTATCACCGTTCCCGCTGCGTTTAACCAAATGCAGAAGGATGCCACCATGCAGGCCGCCAGCATGGCAGGTCTTGGCAAAGTCGCTCTCATGCAGGAACCGGTTGCAGCAGTGATGAGTGTGATGCGTACACGTCAAACCGACGGCATGTTTTTGATCTATGACCTGGGTGGCGGCACCCTCGATATTGCCATCGCCGAAAGCATCGGTGGGCGGGTCGACCTTCTCGCACACGGCGGTATCGCTGTGTGTGGCGGCCGGGATTTCGACCGCGTCATTGTCGATAACGTTGTCCGCCCCTGGCTGCTGGAGAACTTCGACCTCCCAGAGGATTTTGCTGTGAATCCGAGCTTCAAGTCGCTGCGTGGTCTGGCCATCTGGGCCACCGAACGCGCCAAGATTGAACTCTCGGCCCGCGAGGATTCCGTCATCAGCCTCTCGGAAACCGAGGCCCGGGTAAGGGATCTGAACGGTAAGGAAATCTATATCGATATTCCTCTGCAGCGTGACACCTACGACAAACTCATTGCCGAACGCGTTGATGAATCAATCGAGTCTGCCAGGGAAACGCTCAATAAAGCTCATCTCTCTCCGCACGACCTGGAACGCATTGTGTTCGTCGGTGGACCGACCAATTACAAACCCCTGCGCGACAAAGTTGCCTTTGAGCTGGGGATTCCTGGAAATACGGATGTGAATCCCATGACGGCCGTGGCCGAAGGGGCGAGCCTGTTTGCGGAATCCATCGATTGGAGCTCCCAGAACCGGACACGCAAAAACACCCGTGGACAAATTTCCTCTGGTGGTGGATTGGCGTTGTCTTTTAACTACATTGCCCGAACACCAGATGTGAAAGCCAAGGTCGCGGTTCAGTTGGAAGGCCAAGCTGCCGCTGGCTCCGAATTCCAGATCGACAGTGTCGATACTGGTTGGACTTCAGGCCGCCTGCCTCTCAAGCATGGCGCAACCATCGACGTCACTCTGACAAAAGCCGGTGATAACACCTTCAAGGTATTTGTGTTCGACGCTGTCGGCGGCCCCATAGCCTTGGAACAGGACAAGATCGTCATTACCCGAACCGCTGCCTCAGTAGATGCCATTCCAGCTTCTCACTCGGTTGGCGTTGAGGTATTGGAGAAACTCGGCGGCCGACCAGTACTCGACTTTCTGGTTCACTCGGGTGACTCGCTGCCCAAGAAGGGGAAAAGGGTATACAAGGCCGCTGAATCTCTCAAAGCCGGTGCCTCAGGATCGCTCAACCTCAAACTTTGGGAAGGCGAAATTGACGACCCTGTAGCTGACAATCGTCCAATCGGGGTATTAAAGATTTCCGGCTCTGATTTCGTTGATGGCGTCATTCACTCCGGTGCTGATCTGGAATGTGAATACGAGATCCTGGACTCCGGCACCATCAACATTGTGGTATCCGTGCCCTGCATCGGCGGTACCTTCCACTCTGGTAAGAATTTCTATTCCCGACAGGAAGGACAGCTCGACTACACCGCAGCGGCTGTCGTGGTTGTCGAGGAAGGCGAAAGAACGCTGAATCGTATCGACGAGATCAACGAGGTCGTGGACAACCCGAAACTGGACCAAGCACGGCGGAAACTTGAATCCGCAGTCTCGCTCGATCCAGATGAAGCGGAAACGGAGAAATCCCAAGAAGCCATGGACAGGGTTTTCGAGGCACGGAAACTTCTTGCCCAGGTCCGAAAAGAGCATCTCAAGGATATTCGTCAGATTGACCTCGACGGCGTTGCGTCCTTCTTCGACGAACATATCCGGCAGCATGCCCGTCCGTCCGAGGCATCGGCATTCGATAATCTGACGAAAACGGCGCAACGATCAATAAACGATACGAATTTCGAGCAGCATCTTGATGAATTGAGAGGCAAAAACTTTGAAATCCTTTGGCGGCAGGATTGGTTCGTGGTCGAGCGGTTCAAATGGATAGTCCGCTCACCTCATAGGTTCACCGATAAGCACCGTTACGAGGAACTCACCCAGATAGGCACGAAGCTTATGCGGTCTGATGACATTGAGAATCTCCGCGCAGTTGTCGCCCAGCTTTCGATGATTCACATCGGCCGTGGTCCAGACGACGAGATGCTTGATGTAGCCAACATTATCAGGGGATGATTTATGGCGAAAGATTTATGGCTGCCTAACGGGTTCGATTTACCAGACGGATCGAAAATCCGCTCGCTCCTGTATTCAGGAGACGAGTGGCAGATTTTCGATACTAATGGCTCGAACAACATCCTGCTTGCGCGTCCGGAACTGGCGCGCAAATGGGATGAACTGGGCTTTCTCAACGAATTCCTGTTCGGGGATGTCGCATTCGGGAATGAATCATTTCGGAGCCTAAGTAGCCATAAAAAGTACACTCTGGCGGCGGTCGAATATGGGAAGTCCCCGGACAGCAAGGTAGATGCACTAGCTTTTGCCTTCGCCCTTAAAGAGTCCCGAAAGCTTTCTGAGGATGCCTCTTTCCATGATGCAGTTTATGTGGAGCAGTATTCCAGACTGCTCCCTACTTGGACGCTGACACCCCACGTTGATGATGAAATTGTCTTGGGAACTTGGATCACCGGTGGGGTCGTCATCTCCACGGAATCCTTCCGGCGTTTGACCAACCTGACCGGATGGATGCCAACTGGTGATTTGGCGGAGATTGTACAGGCGGCCGGGTTTAGCGTACCCGCAGACGCTGGCATACTGGACAAGCGTAAGCCTGCCTATCAACCCACTAACGACGCGACGGTTGCTTTTAGCAAGGAAGCAGCCAAACCCGAACAGCGGCAAGTGCCCGAGGAACCGGCAGAGGCCAAAGTTTTCAAACTTCCAGGGCGACGTCAGCTCGAAGAGTTTTTAAACGAACACATCATCGACATCATCTTCAATCCGGAAAAATACCAAGCGTTGGGAATCGATTTCCCTTCCGCCATCGTCCTGCATGGTCCACCGGGCTGTGGAAAGACCTTTGCAGTGGAACGCCTTGTCGAGTTCATCGATTGGCCCAGCTACTCGATTGATTCTAACAGCGTCGGTAGCCCCTACATTCACGAAACCAGCAAGAAGATCTCCCAGGTTTTCGACAAGGCGATTGATGGCGCTCCGTCCGTTGTCGTCATCGACGAGATGGAATCTTTCCTTTCGGATAGGCGTTCTGGCAGCTCGTCCGGCTTGCATCACGTCGAGGAAGTCGCGGAATTCCTACGCCGGATTCCGGAGGCCATCAAGAACAAGGTACTGATAATCGCCATGACGAACCTGATCGAGATGATCGATCCAGCGATTCTTCGTCGCGGCCGCTTCGACCACATCATCGAGGTGAGCATGCCGTCGAGGGAAGAAGTGGCATCGCTGGTGGACTCACTCTTGAGCAAGCTGCCCAAATCCGACGACCTTAACGTCGACAAGATCCTCGATGCGCTCACGGGTAAAGCGCTCTCCGATTCGGCTTTTGTCATTCGTGAGGCCGCGCGGCTTGCTGCCAAGGCCGGAAAGACAGAGCTCGACCAAACCAGCATTGAGGCTGCATTGAACAGTCTTCCGAAAGACCGAGAGATAAAAAGCAAAAACATCGGATTCGTCCGGGATGAGAGGTAACCGGAGGGAGCATGGACTTTTTACAGAATTCTTTTCACATTCTCAGTGCCAACCCTCATGATAACCGTCGGCGCATCGTGGAACTGGCTGATGAACGCAGCCTTATGCTCAACTCAAATCAGTGCACGGAGGCACGCTCGGAGTTGACGAACCCTCGCAAAAGGCTTACCGCTGAAGTCGCTTGGCTGCCGGGCATCGGGTCAAAGCGTATAGAAGAAGTGTTGTCGCTTCTCGAGTCTTCTCCAGCGGATTTGCTTGCGGTGGATAACCTATCATCAATGGCTCGGGCAAACCTGCTTGCGGCAGGCCTCGCTCGTTTGCCGGACCACAATGCCAAAGACGTAACGAAGTGGATTCTTGAACTTGCCTGGGCGTTTGAGGACATCGACGCCGATGAACTGTGCGAGATCATCAACGAGGAGCGGACTGTTTCCGGTTTTTCGGAGGTGTCGGATCTCTCGGCAGTTGAAGCTGAAATTCAGGAGCGGCGGCGGCACTATCGCCAGGTCATCAAGTCGGCTCTGGACCACCTTTCCCCAAAAGAACTTGTGAAAGCAGTTACCGTTGCGGTCGCATCCGCGACTGAGGATGGCGAGGAACACGGCCCTGTTATCATAGCTGACCTAGTCGATTCGTATGAGGTCGAAGCACAGGGATTCCTTGATAAGGAAGAAGCGAACATAAACGCCCTTGTCGAAAAACTGCGAGCCGCCGTCGATGCGGGAAGTTCCGATCCCACATTAGCCACCGCGGTGAACCAGCTAATCCAGGTGGTGAAGAACTGGGATAGCGTTGCTCAGCCGATTCAGGTTAGCGCGAAGAGCCGAGGGCTCGATCACGAGGCAAGTCACCGCGTTGCAGGTCTGGTTCGTGATCTGGCAATTCATATGTTTAACGAGCACGACAAGCTCGATTTATCGCAGCAACTCACGAATATGTTACAGGAAGTGTTCGCGGAGGTTGGCAAGGTTGCTGAAGGTGCCGCTGAGGATGCTGATACTCTTGGTAAGATAGCAGAGCATCGGGTTCTTCATTCAGAAGTTTCAAAAGTCGAGGAGCTCACTACCCAGATTAAGGCCGACGTTGATGGTGGGCGACCGGATGCATATCTATCGCCAAAAGTTTATCAGCTTTGCCAACTCGTCATGAATTGGAAAATTGATCCTAATCATGATGCGAGTAAATACATAGCAAACATTGTTCGAGACTTAGCGATCCATATGTTCAACGAACATGACAAACTCGATTTTGCTCTAAAGCTCACAAAATCCCTATTGCAGCTGTTTAAGGGTACTGGTGAAATTTCGAAACGAGTTGCCGATGATGCTAAAGCTCTTCAAGAAATGGCCTCAAACCGAAGCATGCTAGCTTCTCAATTCCAAGAATTTAATCTAAACGGAAACTCATTCTCACTAAAGGGTAAATCATATAGCACGAAAAATATTATTCACATTGGATTCCATCGAGCAGTTACAACTCACAAGACGAACTTTATGGAAACTGGAAAGACAGAGGAAGTTCATATTTATCTGACGATGCTTGGAGGTCAAGAGGTCAGAATTTCCGTGAACGAGCAAGGTGTTCTTTTAAACAGGGATAAATCGGAACAAATAAAGAGGGTTGTCGAGTTTTACTCCTATTTATCTCAAGTCACATTCGACAAGAGGGTTTCCTTTTACGAAACACAAATCCAAAAAAAAGGTTATTTCGAATATGACAAATGTTATTTTTATCCGCCCAGAAAGATAATGTTTCATGGGCAGGAGTTCGACATGAGAACAACGTCCTTTTTTCGTCGGTATGGCAACGTTGAGATGAGAAAAAAAGATTTCGGGATACTTGACAGAATAAAGAGAGAAGTATCCTTTACGAAAACTCCCCAATTCAGCACCCTAATCGACACAGATGTGATTTTTCATCTTTTAGAAAAGCATTTCTCTTTGAGATGGGATTCATAGACCAAAAAACACCTTCAGTGATATTCCATCAAGAGTAGTCCTGTTTTTAAATAGTGAAATACTGGATTTAAATCCTTCCGATCTAAGCTCGAATGAGTTAACAATGTACTTAAAATGCTTTGTGCTAGGTTATCAAATTCAGATCGAATTTTCAATGATGGACTGCGATTTATTGCGGTGTGGTTTCTATTGCAGCAATCTATTTATTTCTGAATACTTGGATGGACAATGGCCTGATTAAGCGACCAAATCTTTCGACTCAATACCACACAACCAAAAATATGAAGTGGGTACAACCCCAAAGGCAGTAAAACGGGGTTTTCCGAAATTTTGAGTCGACAGTTAGCAATAAGCTACCATCCAAAAATAGTTAGAGATGATTGGCGATCTGGCACAAGCTCGTGAGAAACCTTATACCGGACTGCCGCCTAGGAAGAAAAACTCTGGTTGTGTTCTGGTGATCCTATTGTACACTGTTGTTTTCGGTGCAGGCCCAAATAGGGTGGTGGTTGTATGAGGGAACTTAGTATGACACGTTTGTACGAAGTGGATGGGAGCGAAGACCATGGCTGGTGATAAAGAGAGGAAAGGCTTTTCTGGTCTTTCAGACTTGGCGTCCACGATCAGTGAAATCAATGAACCTATAAAGCCGGCACCAAAAGAGGAGCCTATCAAAGATAGCGACGTGAAAAAGGAGTCTCGTGAAGCATCGCAGAGTGCTGGGGTTTCCATCGATCTAGGCCGAGCTTTACCTACGCAGGATACTGCGAGGCAACGAGACCGCGGTGAGAGCGAATATATTGAAGCATATAATCTATTTGGATTAATGCTTGTTATGTTATTTTTCCTAGGTCTTTTTTTTAGTATTTTCTTCAGTGTTAACAATGCGAAAAGTGATCCAGTCTTAACGTCCGAGGGGATAGAAGGCGATTCAAGGAAGAAGGTTGATGATACCAGCCATAGTTTGATGCAATTCCCTATAAATAGATCTCCGGATTCCACTTCTTTGCATAAAGATTTACCGCAAAAGAGCACAAGCAGTCAGAATTCACAAGGCGGTGTCGTATTACCAGATGCTAAAGGTACATTCACCCCCAAGAAAAATGAAAGCAAAGCACTTGCCGAATCAGGTAGGACGGAAGAGAAACTGTTTTTTAGTGGAAACGAAAAGGGCCAAGCTCGCATCGCGCGAGTCGATAATGGATTTGTTGTTCTATCTGACGGCAGACGTTATTCAATCACTGGATTAAGTGGTGTGGATTTTTCGCATCTGATGAGGAATTACGATGCAAAGGCGGTAGGTTTTAAGATGCCCGTTCGATCCATCTACCAAGAGAGGACTTGGTGGGATAGATCATTTAATTATAGCCGCAAAGGAATATTATTCGCAAAGTCGGGAAACACGATAATCCTTTTTTCGAAGGAGAACAAGTATCATAAGGTCGATTACTCAAACCTCTCAGCTAACGATCGAAGTTACATTGACTCTATAGAATTTTCTCGACCTTTAAAGGAATCTCCGTTTATTGAAAATAAAGACCCCTTCAAAATTTACCACGTTCCGGACATCAACGACCCCTTCGACTACGATAAAATTCCGCCTCTCTACTACCCCTTCGACCAATAACCTGCTGTACCAAGTAGCCATCGTCAGCCTTAAATACGAACCATAGGTCCTCCCGCACCTAGGGGGGCGGTAATAAACGTTCTTCGTTGCTGAGGTTATCATAACGAAACTTTCAGGTCGACTAAGCCATGTATTGCATTCCGGCCAAAAGCACTGCACGCTGGACCTGACCGATCCTGCCGCTGCACGCTCAGTCCCACGCGCCTCCATCGCGCCGGCCACAACCCAAGGGTCAGTTGTCTTTGATGTGTTTCTCGGGTTATGGAGTCGAGATAAACCGACTCTCGTGCACCACAGCGATGCAAAAGACCAATGAAATCGAGGACCTAAGGAAATCAGGACGCCCAAGAGCTAGCGGACGTGACCGGCGGGTTATGAAATCGAGGCCTTAAAACTCGCGATTTTGTCGCGCGAAGCATAACCGGGAGGTTCAATTGGGAAAATGACGGAGATGAGTGCGGACCCGCATGCCGTGGTAGTGCGGGGAGGGTGCGAGTCAACGAGCATCCTTACCCGATTTATCTCTCGCTAGTTATTCGATGAGAGTTGAGTTGTGAAGGATCGTTCTTTCGGCGACGAATCTCAGAAGCGGCAGTTCTTTTGCAAGCTCGTGATCATCAACGAAAGGAGTATACTTTGCCTTATCACCATCCTTGCTGTGAACGAGCGCATTTCTGGTGGAGTAAATCCTTTTGGAAAGTGACTTGAAAATTGCGTCGGGGTCACCAGATCGCAAGTCAACCTCACTCGCGTTTGCGAATGTCACTTTTGCGTCGCGGTAGTAATCAACGATGTCAGAGTCATAGTTGTCAAGATCACTGATGATCGCAGCAACATCTACAAAACTCGCCAGCGTGAGACGAAGCGCTTGCTCCTCCGAGAACGTAATAGTATCGTTTTGGATCTTTAGCGATTTACGAATCGTTTTGATCAGTGCATGTATGTCTTTTTTTCGGCGATACGAAAACGCAGGTTCCGTAATCTGATTCTGGATTGATGAGATTAAATCATCCTGAAACACTGCCTCGTAAAAGTGTTCAAGAACATGGTAGTGTGACAAATACTCTACAACAGGATTGTCCGTAGAAATTGCCATTAGGTAATGGTGAATCAGATCCTCATTGTATGTTCGCCTAGGTAGATCGATCTCTGACGGCCGACCGCGACGCATGCGGGAAATGCGTCCAGATCGTGAAAGTGCATCGAGTTGCCGCTGTGGAACCAGAGCTAAGTCAGTGTTGAATGCCATCTGGAATAGAAATGCATTTGCGAGCGATGACATTCGTGCGGGTGGCGTTCTTCCATCACACCTTACGCGCAAGGTTGTAATACGGAGAATCGCCATACGTAAATACTCGAAGACGGAAGGCGGTTCCTCTCGGTCCGCTAGTCGTCGCTCAACCATAGAATTGTACCCACGAAGAAAGAAACGTGAATCGGAGTGCTGCGTGATCGCATCAAGGAAGAAGAGAATGTAAGCGTCACTGGCTGCAGATATTTCGTAACCGACCTTGTTGTCGTCATCGCGAATGATCAGTTCGTAACCCCTGAGTGAACGCACAGGCATGGAAGACTCCTCACGTACGAGAATCTCCATGCTATGGTCATCGTGGAGCCAAAGTGACGAGTACCGAACCTTTCCGTTCAACTCAGCAATCGTCGCCGAAACTGAGGTTTTGGCGAGGGTAAGCTTGAGGTCACCACTCCGTGAGCGGGGAGTGAATTCATAGGCCTGGTCAGTTTCGACGGCTTCGCATCGGAACACGTCTGCGAGAAGTTCAACGGCCTTCGATTCGTCCATCGAGATGTCTGGCTTTCAAGAGATAACTATAGACTCTCCCCCAACTAGTGAGTAAGCGTACAGGCACCTCAGGTAGATTTGCTGAAGCTCAGGCTTGCTGATATGCCCAAGGTCTGTTAACGGCTCTAGATGGATGCTGCGGTTTATAG
>Ga0315901_10006112_pt1 | contig 14490 bp, 20 predicted proteins | sample LakEriMetagenome_10_FD_203761 | JGI IMG/M metagenome (GOLD analysis project Ga0315901, IMG submission 203761) | Freshwater fungal communities from buoy surface, Lake Erie, Ohio, United States - Buoy 2 MA116 | ecosystem: Environmental > Aquatic > Freshwater > Lake | place: USA: Lake Erie, Ohio... | reverse complement strand
AAGATCACGCGGCCCTGATGGGCTGGCCCGACAATGTCATAACGTACTTTGATATACTGACCGTTTCCGGCCTTGGTCGCCTTGACCTCGGCGGAGTGGATGCGCGCGGCATACCAGCCCGGCGGGACCGGATCGTATGAGCGGTCGCCTTCTGGAAGCGATCCGATGCTGATGGTTTCATCAAGTCTCATGGTTAGTTCCCATCTTTTGTGATTGAGAATGACGCGCGACCGGGCGTCACGGTTATTGCTTCGGACAGGACGTCGGTGATCGCTGGCGCCGCAGCTTTCCACAGCGCCATGTTGACCTCCGGTTTCCAGCGGAACAGTTGGCCGAGATGCGCAGTCAGCCCGCGCGCCTCTGCAACTTCCTGCAGCTTGTCGCCGTCGATCTTCCAGTTGTCCCGGCTCGTGACGCGGACTTTGTAGCCCTTCCATTCGGTGCGCTCCGTCGCCAGCATCTCGTCTTCGATCTGCCGGCGGCGTTCGGTCCATTCCGTTTCGGCTTGCTTCGCCTCAAGCCAGAGGGCGGCCAAGTTATCCATGAACGTCACCGCCCTGTATCTTGGCAATGATCGCCCCAAGGTCAGGCGCTTCCCATGCGTCGAGGCGGCCAGAGCGATCCTTCGCCAGCCAGAGGCCGTCGCCGTCGCACATCAGCCCGCGCTGCGGCACGCCTTCGGCGTCCTTCTCGACGCGCAGCGCCAGAACTTCATCAAAGAAGTAAGGAAGCTGCTGGCCGGATTTCTGGCCGGGCATTGATGGCGCGTAGAGGATGCGGCCCATCTCGTCCTGTGACTTGTCCAGCTTGGCCGACATGTAAACGTGCTTGCCGGGAAGGTCGCGGAACGCGCGGATAATGTGCGCCATCGCTTCCTGCATCGCGCCGTAAGCCTGACGCGGATCCTTCGCGATCCGCTTCTCATCGCCAAGCACGACCTCTGCAATTTCCGAAATGCTATCGAGCGCCACGGACTGATATGCAGCCGCCTCTTCAGAGGCGGTCAGCCATTCAAGAGCGTCCTGCAAGTCTGCGATGTTGCCAATCTCAATGTAGGGCAAATCAGCGCCCGCGATCGACAGAAGGCCAGCCTCTGCTGACAACGTGATTGGATTTGGAAGTGTGGGGATAAGTGAAGTTTTTCCTGCACCAGCCTGTCCGTAAACCAATAGCTTGACGCCATCGGTTGCAAGCGCACTGGTGCGCTTAAGGTTAATTGCCATGTGTCTCTTCCTGTTTCGCCCTGTCGGCTTATCCGGTCGGGCAGGATGTTTATTGCACAGCGTGCACGGATGTGCAACCCTGATTTAAACAGGAGACGGAAATCATGGTGGACGTGACGCAGATATTCGGTGGTCCGTGGCGTCTGCCGACGCCGGTGGCGATCGACGAGCAGATCCGCCAGGCGATGGCGTCGGCAGGCATAACACCGCCTCCGTCGATCGAGATGGACGGCAAGCTGCATCGCTACCAGACGGGCAGCAAAGGCCAGCCGGGCCACGACAAGCCGGGATGGTATGTGTTCTTCCCCGATGGCGTTCCGGCGGGAATGTTCGGCGATTGGCGGACAGGTGCTTCCAGCACGTGGCGCGCGGACATTGGCCGTGAATTAACACCTGTCGAGTTGGCATCAGTCTCCCGCCGGCAAGCCGAGGCTCGATCGGCCCGCGATGCCAAAGCGGCCAGCGCCGCAGACAGTGTGGAGCTGATCTGGTCACAGGCGGGAGCCGCCAGCCCGGATCATCCTTACCTTATGCGCAAAGGCGTTAGCGCTCATGGCCTGCGCATTACAGGCGACGGCCGCCTGATGGCGCCGCTCTTCAGTTCTGACGGTTCTTTGTCCTCCCTCCAGTACATCGACGCTGACGGGGGCAAGCTTTATCACCCAGGCGGGGCCACTGGCGGTAAATACTGGAGCGTCGGGGCAATCGAGGGCGACACGATTTACGTTGCGGAGGGCTTCGCAACTGCCGCCACCATCCACGAAGTCACCGGCAAGCCCTGCGTCGTCGCATATAGCGCATCCAATCTCGTCCCCGTGACGGGGGCCATAACTACCACTCACCCTTCGGCAAGAGTTGTTATCGTCGCCGACAATGACGCAAGCGGCGTCGGGCAGCGTTACGGCGAGCAGGCCGCCGCAAAGCACGGCGCCCGCCTTATCCTCGTCCCCATCCCCGGCGATGCCAACGATTACCGCGCCGCGGGCCACGACCTTGCGGCATTGCTTAACCCGCCGATCGACCAATGGCTGATCCCGGCGGATGACTTTTCCGCCCAGCCCGCGCCGATATCCTGGCTGGTCAAGGGCTGGCTGCAGGATCGTGCTTTAATCATGGTTCACGGCCCATCCGGGGGCGGCAAGACCTTCCTCGTTCTTGACTGGGTCCTGACAATGGCGTCAGGGGCTCGTCAGTGGAACGGCCGCAAGGTGCGCCCCGGACCGGTGGTCTACCTTGCCGGCGAGGGTCACCAAGGCCTGCGGGGCAGGGTTGCCGCATGGAAGCAGCACCATAGCGTCCCGCGTCTCGACATGTGGCTGTCCAAAGGCGGGTGCGACCTCAACACTCGCGAGGGCCTGCGGCGCGTTTCCGACGCCGTCCGGGAGCTTCCCGTTACCCCTGCCGTTATCGTGGTCGATACCCTGCACCGCTTTCTGAACGGGGATGAAAACAAGGCGCAGGACGCCAAGACCATGCTGGATGCCTGCGCCGAGTTGATGGAGGTCTTTTCCTGCGCTGTGATCCTCGTTCACCATACGGGCGTATCCGACGAGGCCCAGCATCGGGCGCGCGGATCCTCCGCCTGGCGCGGGGCGCTGGATATTGAGGTGTCCGTTATCCCCGGCCAGCAGAAGGGCGACCCCTTGCAGGTCGTCCAGCGCAAGAGCAAGGACGCCGAACTGTCTGAGGACCTGACTGTCGAGCTGATGTCGGTCCCGATCACAGGCTGGCTGGACGAGGATGGCGAACAGGTCACAAGCGCAGTCGTTTCCCTCAGCGAACGCCAACACCAGCCCAAAGCACACCCCAAGGCGGGGCAATACCAGCAGACATTCCGGCGCGCGTGGGAGCATGGCGGATGTGTCTGGCGGGATAGTCTCCCCTTCGTTGACAGGGACGCTTTGCGTGAAGTTTTTCTAATAGATGGAATATCGGAAAAAGCCGTCCGGAACTACCTAAATCCCAACGCCGAACACAAGCCGGTCAGCGTCCTCTTGCAAGCCTCCTACATCGCACCGACCCAAGGCGGCTGGCACATCGTGCAGGCGGAATGGGTGGCGCAACTCAGAATGGTCAAGAGCGCACCTAACGCACCTGAGCGCACCTAGGTGCACTGGTGCGGGGTTGGCAAAAAGCTAGCAAAATCAGGAAAGGGCCGCACCGCACCGCACCTACTACCTATAGGTAGGTGCGACTGGTGCGCTCCTGATTGCAGCTTGCTGGTTTTCGGTTGACCACACGCGGCAAGCGATGCACAACGCTCGCCTGACACGAGAGGAGACCACTCAATGACCGAAGCCGAAGCCATCATGGAATTCCGTGAAGCAAGCGCCGCAGTACGCCGCGCCTTTGGGGCGCGAGACGATGCCCGCGTGGATCAGATCCTGGCAGACACCCGTATGGGCCAAGCCACAGTAAATCTATCAGATGCCCAGGCACGCTTGCACGCCGCCGACATTGCCCTCCAAGCCGCCCGCGCCGAGCCGCCCACGCCGGCCGACATCGACGTGACCAAGATGCGGATGGCGACACTGACGTTCGACGATATCCCCGCCGTCAGCGAGCCGAATGGTTCCGACGCTGGCGCGTCCATCCCGCATGGCGACGATTTCTTTCGGACCGATGTCTAATGGGTGACGTGGTCAAGCTTATTGTTCCCAGCATGTCTTCGGATGGCATCCTTGCCGCAGCCAAGGGCAAGCTTGCCAGCGCCATCGTCCTTGGCTTCGATGCGGACGGAGCGGAATGGATTACGTCCAGCACAAGCGACGTGGGCGTGATCCTGTACCTGCTGGAACGCGCCAAGGCCGCCGCTATGGCGTCCGTGACGTTGACAGACGCGGCGGGTTAGGTAGATTTTACGTGTCGGTGCTGACCGACGAGGGGTCCACCCGTCAGAGTAGATTGAACCCTAGCTCTGGCGGGTCCTTCCCATGGCCAATCTGATCCAAGCCGTGTTCTTCCCCCACATCGTCGACGACCAGTTTATCGACGAAATCGTCGCTCACGTTATCGACGCGGTTCGCGAACTGGACGTCACCGACATGCGGCGCCGGAAAGCACAGCGCCTGATCGAGCAGACAGCCTGCCAAGCCGTTGCCGAGATGTGGAGCGCAGCTTTCCGCAAGACGTTCAAGCCGACCCGGTCATGGCCCCAGGCAACCGCCATCCTGCTTGACAATCCGCGCCGTGTCGTGATTGAACTCTGGATAGGGCACGAGTACCACAACGCCGACATTCCGGACCCTATCGAGGTATTCTTTGATGGCGAGTAAACCGGGCCTTTACGCAAACATTAACGCCAAGAAGGCCCGCATTGCCGCTGGCTCTGGCGAGAAAATGCGCAAGGTTGGGGCCAAGGGCGCACCTTCCGCTGCGGCGTTTCGCCAGTCAGCCAAGACCGCCAAGCCGATGAAAAAAGGCAAGTGATGCTCATCAGCGTTGACATTTGCGACCGGGATTACCAAGACCTTCTGGATTTGGCGAAGCAATCCGGTTGCCAGTCGCGGCACGAACTTCTGCAGTTTGCAGGCTGGATCCTTGGAGTGGCGATTTGCGATCGCTTGTCTGGACAGCAAGACAAGTGGGAAAGCATGGACGAGACCATTGAAAACATCAAGTATTTGATGGTGCAGCCTGTAATGGGGACAGCGTGATGGCATCGCCCGCGCCTGGAAAAGCCCGCGTGAAGGTCACCGCTTCCGGCAAGCGGGTGAGCTATGGCCAGGCTGGCGAAGCCAAGGGCGGCGGGCCGCGTGTCAGACCCGGCACCGCCAAAGGGGACGCCTACTGCGCACGATCGGCAGCCCAAAAGCGAGCGCACCCCAAAGCCGCAGCCGATCCGAACAGCCCCCTGAACCTGAGCCGGAAACGGTGGAAGTGTTCGGGTGAGAAGTCTAAACGCTGAATAACTATCAAAGCATTCACAATGGGCGCAGGTGGAAGAAGACCGGGAGCAGGCAGGCCAAAGGGGTCAGTCAGCACGCAGACCAAAGCCTTTAAGGAAGCCGTTGAGATTGCATTCTCCGAGCTTGGCGGTGTGAACGGCTTGGTCGAGTGGGCAAGGACAAACCCCGACGCGTTCTACAACGGCATTTTCCCCAAGCTCGCGCCGCTCCAAGTTCATCACAGCGGCGATGACAGCAGACCGGCAATCCAGATCGATCACGGCATCGCCGGCCAGCGCGTCAAATCCTTGCTTGACCAGATAACCAGCAAATGACCCAGAGCGTAGCCGAGCGCCTGGCATCCCTGCCGCGCGATGAACGCAACGCACTCGTAGACAAGCTGACGCCAGCAGAACAGGCCGCGCTGCTGTATGATTGGCGCGACTTCCTCGGCCGCCCCGAACAGATCGCACCGGACGGTGATTGGGACATCTGGCTGATCCTGTCAGGCCGTGGATGGGGCAAGACCCGCACCGGCGCCGAATGGGTCAAGGAATGCGTAGCCAGGGGCTACAAGCGCATAGCCTTGATCGGGGAGACAGCAGCCGACGCGCGTGACGTCATGGTGGAAGGCGTCTCCGGCATCCTGTCCGTCTACCCCGAAGGCGAGCGGCCGCTTTATGAGCCATCGAAGCGCCGCCTGACGTGGGCCAATGGCGCCGTTGCCACCACGTTCAACGCGACCGAACCGGACCAGCTTCGGGGCCCGCAGTTTGATCTGGCGTGGTGCGATGAGTTGGCCAAGTGGCGCTATGCCCGTGAGACATGGGACCAGCTCAGCTTTGGCCTGCGCCTTGGCGATCATCCCCGCGTGCTGGTGACGACCACGCCCCGGCCCGTGGAACTGGTCAAGGCCATCGTTGCCGGGTCGGAAGGCAAAGTTCACATCACGCGCGGGACCACGATGGACAACAAGTCCAACCTGGCCGCCAAGTTCCTCGAGAAAATCCAGCTACGCTATGAAGGCACGCGCCTTGGCCGGCAGGAACTGCGCGGCGAAATCCTTGGCGATATCCCAAATGCGTTATGGACCTACGGCCAGATCGAAGCTTCCCGCGTCCGGACCCATGACCCGCTCAACCGCGTGGTTGTTTCCGTTGACCCGGCGATAAGCAACAACGAGGACAGCGACGAACACGGCATCATCGTGGCTGGCGTCCATCACAAGTCACAAGAGGCATACGTTCTTGAAGACGCATCAATGTCCGGAAGCCCGCTGGAATGGGCAAGGCGAGCGGTCAACCTGTACGATACTCACCAGGCAGATGCCATCGTCATCGAGGTCAACCAGGGAGGCGACATGGTGGCGCAAACCCTGCGAAGCGTCCGGAATAACGTCCGCATCAAGGAAGTCAGGGCCACACGCGGCAAGCACGTCCGGGCCGAGCCGATTGCCAGCATGTACGAGCAGGGCCGGGTGCATCACGTCGGGAGCTTCCCCCAGCTTGAAACGCAGATGACGCAGATGACCACGTTCGGATACGAGGGCGCCGGAAGCCCTGACCGTGTTGACGCGCTGGTCTGGGCCATGACTGACCTTTTCCCCAGCATGGTTGCCAAGACGGCCGCGCAACGCCCGGCGGTTCGCATTGTTCCCATCGTGACACCTATGGCGAGATAGGTTAGGGCAGACCCTATGGCGCGAGAAACCAGAGAGCAGCGGCTGCAACGCGTCCACACCGAGGCGCTCACTGAATTTGACGCCATCCAGGCCACGATGCGTGACGAACGCTTTCAGTGTTTGGAAGACCGCAGGTTCTACAGCATTGCCGGCGCGCAGTGGGAGGGCAACCTCTCCGAACAGTACGCGAACAGACCGCGATTTGAGGTCAACAAGGTTGCCCTGTCCGTGATGCGGATCATCAGCGAGTACCGCAACAACCGCATCACGGTTGACTTTATCCCCAAGGACGGCAGCACAAACCTGAAGCTGGCCGATACCTGTGACGAGCTGTATCGCGCCGATGAACAGGACAGCCAGGCGGATGAGGCTTACGATAACGCATTCGAGGAAGCCGTGGGCGGGGGCTTTGGCGCGTGGCGCTTGTCCAACCAGTACGAAGACGAGGGCGACCCCGAAAACGAACAGCAGCGGATTGTATTTCAACCGATTTTCGACGCTGACACGTCTGTCTTTTTCGACCTGAATGCCAAGCGGCAGGACAAGAAGGACGCGCAGTCCTGCTACGTGATAAGCGCCATGACGGTGCAGTCCTACAAGGATCGCTTTGACGATGACCCGACCACCTGGCCAAAGGTTGTGCAGTTCACGCAGTTCGACTGGTCCACGCCTGATGTTGTCTACATCTGCGAATACTATTGCAAAGAGCAGGTAACCGAGACGCTGCGCATCTTCCGTTCGCTGGATGGCGAAGAAACCAAGTACACGGAAGCCGAATTTGCAGACGATCCGGACCTTGAGCAGATGCTGCTGTCCACGGGCAGCGTTGAGGTCCGCGAGCGCAAGATCAAGCGCCAGCGCGTGCACAAATACCTGCTCAGTGGCGGCAAGGTGCTGGAGGATTACGGGCTGATTGCCGGGTCCGAAATCCCGATTATCCCGGTTTACGGGAAGAGATGGTTCATCGACAACATCGAGCGCTGCCAGGGCCACGTCCGCCTGGCCAAGGATGCGCAGCGCCTGAAAAACATGCAGCTCACGAAGCTGGGCGAAATCAGCGCTTACTCAACTGTTCAGAAGCCAATTTTCACGCCTGAGCAGGTCGCAGGCCATGAGCTTGCCTGGTCCGACGACAACGTCAAACGATACCCGTACCTGTTGATCAACCCTGTGACCAATGCGGACGGCGGTGAGCAGCCGATGGGCGCGCTGGATTACACGCGGGCGCCAGAGATACCGCCTGCAATGGCCGCGCTGCTGCAGATCACTGAAACCGACATGCAGGAAATCCTCGGCAACCAGCAACAGGCCGAGATCATGCAGCCCAACATGAGCGGCAAGGCGGTCGAGCTGATCCAGAACAAGCAGGATATGCAAACGTTTATCTACCTGTCCAACTTTGGGAAGGCGGTGAAGCGCTGCGGTGAAGTCTGGCTGTCGATGGCCCGTGAAATCTACGTCGAGCCGTCGCGCAAGATGAAGGCGATCCAGACCACCGGCGAGCCGCGCACGGTGGAGCTTGCACGGCCGATGGTCAACAAAGAGACTGGCGCCATCGAAACTGAGAACGACATAGCCGAGGCGAAGTTTGACGTGGCCGTTGACGTCGGGCCAAGCACGGCCAGCCGGCGCGCATCTGTTGTCAGGGCAATCACCGGCATGATGCAGATCACGCAGGATCCGGAAACGCTGCAGATCCTCGGCGCGCAAGCTATGATGAACATGGAAGGCGAAGGCCTGTCCGAGATGCAGCAATACTTCCGCAAGAAGCTGCTGAAGCTGGGCGTCATTGAGCCGAACGAAGAAGAAGCGGCCGCGATGGCTGAAGAACTCGCCGCCATGCAGGAACAGCCCGACCCGCAAAAGGAACTTGCCGAGGGCCTGGCGATGGAAGCCCGCGCCAAGGCGGCCAAGGCGGAGGCTGATACCGAGGCGGCGCTTGCTACTGCCGAGAAGACGCGAGCGCAGACAATTGAAATCCTGACCAATGTCGGGCAATCGGAAGGCGCGGCCCCGCAAGCGCCAGCGCAAGCGCCGGCACAAGCGCCAGCGCCCCGTGACGAGCGTGCAGACGAGCGTGCCGAGCTGGAACTTGAAGCCATGCGCCTTGAGAACCGGATGCGCAAGAACAAGGCCGAGGCAACCGAAACGCAGATACAATCCGACCGTGCGGCAAGCGAGACGGCAATGCAGGCGAGCCAGGCGATGCAGCAGGCGGTAGCGGGCTTGAGCCAGAGCGTAGCCGTGATCGGCAGCGCGGTTGGGCAGATGAGCGAAGCGGTTGGCCAATTTGCGCAGGTGACGAGCCAGAACGCGGACAAGGCGATTGCTGCGCTGTCTCGCCCTAAGCGTGTTGTGCGCGAAAAGGGCCGGATATCCAGAATTGAAACTGAAGGCAACGACTGATGGCCGCAGGTAACTGGATCGTCTTTAACAGGGCCAAGCTGAAGCTGGCGAACGGGACGTTTGACCTCGACACGCAGACGTTTCTCATGGCGCTGACGACATCGGCGCAGGTGCTGGACGCGACATTCGTTGGCACGTCTACCGATTGCCGATATGCTGACCTCACGGCGGAAGTGGTCGGCACAGGCTACACCGCAGGCGGCAAGACCCTGGTTGCGACATGGACGCAATCGACCGGCACGATCACATTCGACGTAGATGACCAGGCTTGGACATCGTCCACCATAACGGCCAAGTATGCGGTGATCTACGCCAACAATGCCAACGACGATCTTCTGTGCGTTGTGGACCTGGACACGGGCGGCGGGTCAGTCAGCACAACGGCCGGAACGCTTACAATCACAATCAACGCCTCTGGCGTCTTCACGCTGGCATAAGGGACAGACCATGCAACAGGGATATATCGCAGTCCTTCTTAACTCGATTGCGGACGGCACGGCGCTCACCAACACCACGACGGCAACGTCGATATTGCCCGTCATCGCCAAGCCGACGCTTCCGGCGAACTACCTGTTCGCAGGCAAGATGTTCCGCGTGACCGCAACGGGCAGGATCAGCACGGTTGTCACGACGCCTGGCACGCTGACGCTTGATCTCCGCTTCGGCTCAGTCAACGTGTTCTCAGGTGGCGCGATGACATTAAACACGACGGCGCAGACCAACGTCGGCTGGATATACGAAGCCATGTTTACGGTTCGCGCGGTCGGTGCGACCACGACTGCCAACGTGCTTGGCCAAGGATCATGGCAAAGCCACGCGGTTATTGCATCGCCAGCCCCGACAGCGGGCAGCGCGGGTGAGCATATCCTGCCATTCAACACTGCGCCAGTTGTCGGCACAGGCTTCGACAGCACCGCAGCGCAGCTCGTGGACCTGTTCGCGACGTGGTCGGTAGCCAATGCGGCGAACTCGATCACTTGTCACCAGTTCATGATTGAGGACCTCAATTAGGTCATGCCCCGCATCGGATCACTCACGCAGCGCCCGCGTCAGATGACGCGATTTGGCGCGAACATGTGTCCGATGACTAACACGGGCCTGACCAAACTAGGTCCGAAAGGGGGGATGGAATACATCGAGTTAGGCCCGCGCCGCGTCCCTATGGGCGGCATCGGGCATTCGCTGTTCTCAACGCCGCTACTCAAAAAGCCGCAGTTTACAGGCACGTTCTCGCTGTCTGGCGTGACGCGGGATAGTGCAGGGGTAGCGCTAGGTAATTGCGTGGTGGACCTGTTCCTGAACTCAGAGGACACGCTTGTCGCAACAACCACGTCGGACGGATCGGGGAATTACAGGTTTATCGTAAACGGCAATTCTCAGACCTATTTCGTGAGGGCCTACAAGGCCGGATCGCCTGACGTGGCCGGAACAAGCGTGAACACGCTGACGGCTGTCTATCCGTGAGTGACGTTCGGCTATTTACGGTTCCGAGCGATGCCAACCAGAACGACGTCCGGCTTTATCCTGGCGCTGTAAACACCGCGCTGACGCCTGATCGTGGCCTGCTGACCCTGACCGGCTTTGCGCCGGCGGTTGTCGCTAGCGCCCTGCTGGCTCTGGGTGTCGGGTCGCTGACGCTGACCGGCTTTGCGCCAACGGTCACAACAGCCGCAACGCCGGTAAACGTGACGGTGACGCCCGGCTCTGGCGCGCTGGCCTTGCAGGGCTACGCCCCCACGGTCGCAACATCAGCCAATGTGTCCGTCACGACAGGCCTGGGCGTGCTATCCCTGACCGGATATGCCCCAACGGTAAGCGGAAGCGCACCGCAAGTGGTTGGCGGCGGTGGGCCAGGCGGAAACGCGGCGCAATACAAGCGGCCGCGTCCAAGCCCCGCGCACGAATGGGAGCTTGAACTAAAGCAGGCTGCACGGCTGGCCAGCATCGCCAGAGAACTGGCAACGTCGGATCGCCCGCAAGCGCGACGGATTGCCCGAAAGCTTGAGGATTACACTGGCGACGTCCAGCAAGCCGAAAGCCTTCGCCGGGAGATTGCCAAGCTCGAGGCGGTGCAACGCGAAAAGCAGTTCCGCAGCGAGATTGAACGCCAGAAAAGCCAGGATTTGCAGGACGCGGCGCGAGAGCTGGACGCCATACTGGCAGACGATGAGGACGCGTTGGACCTGTTAATGGCAAATTATGACCTAGAGGCAGATTTGCTGTTGGCCGTTTTTGGGATAGGACGATTAATTTAGCCGGTCCACCAGTCAGCCGGAACCAATGACTGAGAGGAAAGCGCATGATGTTTGAACCAGACGAGAAAGAAGTCATTGACCTGGAACCGGCGGCCGAGACGGCCCCGGACCCCGTTGCGGAGGGCGAGACGCCCCCAGCGGAAGCGGAAGAGACTGAGCTTGTCGTCAGCATCGGCAACGAAGAGCCCCAGCCCGATCCGGTAGCCGAGGAAGCTCGGCAGGCACCGGAATGGGTCAAGGAACTTCGCAAGCAGAACCGCGAACAGCAGAAGCGTATTCGTGAATTAGAACGCAGTATGCAGGCGCCGGCCGCGCAGGGTGAGACAACGACCGCCCCGCCAAAGAAGCCGACCTTGCAAGATGTGGATTATGACACAGGCGCTTACGAGGCGAAGCTTGATGACTGGTACAAGGCGAAAGCTGCGTATGACAGCCAGGAAGCGAAACGCCAGCAGGAACGGGATGCGGTCAAGGGAGCATGGGAAGCCAAGCTCACCGGCTACAATACCGCCAAGGCAGAACTCAAGGCCAAAGACTTTGAAGATGCCGAGGCAGTCATTGCAGACACGCTATCCACGACCCAGCAGGGCATCATCCTTGACGGCGCGGAGAAGCCTGCACTGTTGATCTATGCGCTAGGCAAGAACCCAAAGAAGGCGGCCGAGTTGGCTGCCATCACAAACCCGGTCGCATTTGCTGCGGCAATTGGAAGGCTGGAGGCGAGTTTGAAAGTCACACAACGCAAGCCATCGGCGGCGCCAGAACAGATACCGAGCGGCAACGCTCGCAAGACCGGCGCTGTCGACAACACATTGGAACGACTGCGCGAGGAAGCCGGCAGAACGGGCGATTTCACCAAGGTGATGGCCTACAAGCGCCAGGCGAAGCGCGGTTAACAAGGACAAGGAACAATGCCTAACGGATTTAGCAAAGAAGAGCGGGTTGCATTTGAGAACATCCTTGAAGGTTTTCAGGATGCTCTAGTGCTGTCCCGCAACGTGGCCGTATTCAATACGGATCAGACCACGATGGAACGCACGAACAACATCATGTGGCGCCCGCAGCCGTACATTGCGACGAGCTACAGCGGCACCGACATGACCACGAACTTTGACGATTACACGCAGCTTTCCGTGCCTGCCACTATCGGCTTCGCGCGGTCGGTTCCGTTTGTTCTGACGGCAACCGAACTGCGTGACGCCCTGCAGGAAGGTCGCCTTGGCGACGCTGCCAAGCAAAAGCTGGCCAGCGACATCAACGTGTCCGTTATGAACGTCGCAGCCAACCAGGGTACGCTTTTCGTCAAGCGCTCCGCCGCTGCTGCGGGCTTTGATGACGTCGCACTTTGCGAAGCCATCATGAACGAACGCGGCGTGCAAATGGAAGACCGTTATCTCGCTCTGTCAACTCGCGACTACAACGGCATGGCGTCCAACCTCGCCGTGTCAACACGTTCGTTCGGCAACAGCATCTCCGATGAGGCGCTGCGTGCTGGCTTTGTTGGCCGTGTCGCTTCGTTTGATACCTACAAGCTTGACTACGCCAACCGCAAGACGGCGGCCGCAGGCGGTGCTGGTCTCACCCTAAGCACGCTTGTCGGCGCGGCTAACTACTGGGTTCCGAAGGCGACCTCGGTTGCCACGACCGGCGAGACGGCGAACGTCGATAACCGCTACCAGACGATCACTATCAGCTCCACGACCAACGTCGCGGCGGGTGATGCGTTCACGATTGCGAACTGCAACAGCGTGCACCTGATCACGAAGGGCGACACCGGCCAGCCGATGACGTTCCGCGTCATCTCTGTGCCGTCATCCACCACACTCGTCATCTCTCCGCCGATCATCTCGGCGCAGGGCGCATCTGATGCTGAAATCCAGTACCAGAATTGCACCATGACGGCGACGTCGGGCACGGCGGCCATCACCTTCCTCAACACCGTCACCAACTTCATGAACCCGTTCTGGTTCAAGGACAGCATTGAAATCCTTCCGGGTCGCTATGCGGTCCCGACCGATGCGGGCGCGGCGGTGATGCGTGCGGCAACTGACCAGGGCATCGAGCTGGTCATGCAGAAGCAATACGACATCAACACGATGCGTACAAAGTACAGGCTTGATACCCTGTACGGTGTCGTCAACAAACAGCCGATGATGTCCGGCATCATCATGTTCAGCCAGACCTAACGGAGCATTCGCAATGAGCCTCTTTCTTACCGGCGGCGGCCGTGTCTCCGTCACTCTTACTGCAACGCAAAAGCTTGCAGTCGCATCGCAGGGCCTGGTCACCGTCTACCGGACGTCGGGCTTTGCCAACTATCCGGAAAACACGACCCTGATCGGCACCGTTATCAACGGTCAGACCGTGTTCGGCACCTTTACGGGTGGCGCCACGCTTGTCATCGACGCTGGCGGCGGTTTGTCGGTGCAGTACGAAGTCGGCACGGATCCGAACGTAAAGCAGTGGCGCACGGATAACGGCGTCCAAGGCGACCCGGCAGCCAAGACGACGGCTGTCACCCTGACGTCCGCTGAACTGCTGACCACGCTGATCACCGGCACGCACGCAGCGGGCGCCACGCAGGCTTACACCCTGCCAACCGGCACCCTGCTGGATGCAGCAGCGACGTTCGACGTGAACGAGTATTTCGACTGGTCACTGATCAACCTGTCAGCGGCCGCGCTGGATACGATCACTGTCACGGCGGGCGCCACTCATACCATCGTGGGCAACCCGATTGTTCAGAGTGCAAACGCTTCGACGGGCGGCATCTACGGCAACTCCGCACGCTGGAGAACCCGCAAGACTGCGGCCAACACGTTTGTGTCCTACCGTATCGCCTAACCTCAGTGGGGCGGCTCACAAGGCCGCCCCATTTACTTGGGAGAGATCAATGCCACTGAAGAAGGGCTACAGCCCCAAGACAATTTCCAAGAACATCTCGACCGAGATGAAAGCCGGCAAGCCGCAGAAGCAGGCGATTGCCATCGCACTAAGCACGGCGAAGAAAGCAAAGCGGAAGGCCAAATGACCGATTT
>Ga0315901_10006108_pt1 | contig 14492 bp, 13 predicted proteins | sample LakEriMetagenome_10_FD_203761 | JGI IMG/M metagenome (GOLD analysis project Ga0315901, IMG submission 203761) | Freshwater fungal communities from buoy surface, Lake Erie, Ohio, United States - Buoy 2 MA116 | ecosystem: Environmental > Aquatic > Freshwater > Lake | place: USA: Lake Erie, Ohio... | reverse complement strand
TTGTGCATGAGGAAATACAACCTAAGGCAGTAAAGTGGCTTAAAATCAACGGAAATCGTTACAGATGCCTATATGATATCAGGCAGATGCCTGTGGCTCGTTATATTGAATCTAAGCACTTTAGTTCGGATGTTAATGGCAACCTGCACAGAATCATGGCTTGTATGGTTATGCCACAGAAAAGGGGATGGCTTGGATGGACTGATAAAAAGTACAATGCAGCAGAGCATTCAGCCTATTCAGAGGATATGTTATCTGCTCCGATAACTGCCGTTCTGGGTTCGGTTGTTTTTTTTTATCAAGTTTACAGAGTTTGGATAAAGATTTCAAAGGATTATTTGATAGCGGACATGATGAAGAAGGGAGTGACGAGGTATCAGGCAGAAGCAGCACATCAGGCTTTATGCAGCATTTTGGATGGTTTTATCAAGCCTCACTGGTTGCCGAATATGAAAGAATCCCACTACAAGCGGCTTATGAATTAAATACCTTGCATTTCCTTAATGACCTTGCCTATCTTAAATCGAAGGCTGAGTATGAGAATGAACTGATAAAAAAAGCGTATGGCAAAAAGTACTAAACAGATACAGGATGAGATAGCAGCCAATGAAGCATTGATAGAGCAGTTATCAAAACTTGAATCAAACATTACAAGGAAAAACGAAACTGATAAATTTCAGGAAGAAGGATTTGCTGCTCTCCCTATAACAGAAAGAACGATACTTGCCTATGCAACTGAATTTATTAAGAAGGTAAGGGAGAATCTTGATGCCCTAAATAAAATTGATACAGGTGGACTTGATAGGGATATACAGAAAGGAGAATTGATAAAACAATCAGGGACATATACCATTGAAATAGGATATCCTAAAACAAGCAAAGCGGCAGGATATTATGATTATGTCAATAAAGGTGTTAAAGGTAAAGATTCACAGCTACCTAATTCACCATATAAATTCCAAACCCGTACACCTTCGCTGAAAGGACCAATGGTTTTAGCCATTCAGAAATGGATGAAGCGGAATGGTATCTTAGGAAGAAAGCAGCAATATAGCGTTACAGCACTTGAGAAGAAACGTAAAAGCATATCTGAATTGGATTCTTCCAGAACAGGTGCATGGCTTATAGCGAGAAAGATAAAGAGGCAAGGCTTACCTAAAACAGGATTTTTTGATAATGCTGTAGAGCAATATTTTGGTACTGACTTCGGAGCATCTATTGCTAAATCTGTAGGCTCTGACATTCGTGTAAGTGTAAGGCAGGTTAATTCGCTAATTAATGATAAGAATAAGTAACAATGGCAATAACAGTTAATAGCACTCCCGAATCCTATGCATCAGCACATGATGACTTGTGGTTCGTGGTAACATCCACAAATGTGGCTCAAAGCAACTTTAAGTTCGTTTTTGATGTCTATATAAATTCAGTACAGGTAGCAAGGGTAAAACAATATCCAGACCCTACATCTTCAAAGGGGTATTTCAATGCAGGAAACATTGTCCGTAATTACTTGTCCTCTTATTTCAAACCGAATAGTACACAAACCCTTTTCAGCTATGATGGGGATGATATCTACGTTAACTATGAAATAAAGTACGGGGAAGAGTACGGGGGAACTACCTATACAAATTTAACAACAGCAACTTACAGAGCCTTTAACTTTTACAATCCTCCATTCCGCAACCCATCAACTTCATACTTCAGCAACTTCGTTACTAAGTGGATTAGCAATAGGGATTTATCAAACATTGACTGTGCCTTTTCTGAAAAAATGTATATAGGCTGGATGAATGCCTCAGGTACTACCACTTCCATGACAGCTACCATACAAAAGTATTCTGAATCGGGTGCTACCTCAGGAAGTCCTTCTACAGGCTCATCTGAAACAATTAGCAGTTTCGGATTGCTTGATATTTCACCTGCTGCAATTAATACATACTTAGGCTCATCCTTTCTTTCTTCATCTGATTATGCCTATGGGGTAAAGTTAAATTATTCCTCTACCTCATCCGATGAAATAAAGGTTAAGCTAAACTGCAATCCAAGATTTACACCTATTGCTTTGCATTTCCTTAATCAATTAGGTGGCTATGATACTTTTACATTCCGTCTTGTTAATAAGGAAAGCAGGGCAATGGAAAAGAAAAGCTATCAGCAAATGAACTGGCAATATGATTCAGGAAGCACCTCAATGCGAACCTATGACGCATATAAGCGTATCAATGCGGGTATTCTTAATTTTGCAGTTGACCAATCCGTAACATATAGGCTGACATCAGATTACATTAATCAGACCAACTATAACTGGATAAAGGAATTACTTGCTTCTCCTGAGGTTTACATGGAGCAGGGCGGTTACTATTATCCTTTTAACATTACAACAAGCCAATGGCAGCAGAGGCTCAGAGTATCTGATAAAATGTTTAATCTTGAATTAGAAGGTGAGGTGAATGAAAAAATCAATAGCCAATTCAGATGATAAGAACTGAAATTTACATAGAGGATGAGAGGCTTGATTTATCAAAAGATATATCTACTGAATTTACCTATGCCATTGATGACATCAAGGACTTCGCTTCCCGTAATACCTCTTTCTCCAAAACAATAGTAATACCTGGCAATGATACTAACAATAAGCTATTCGGTCATATATTCAAGTTCGGCTCTGCCAATGCTTACAATCAGGGACAACCGAATGTGGGTTACAACTACAATGCTGCCAAGTCAGCATCATGTTATATCTATATAGACAAGATACAAATATTTAAAGGGGTTTTAAGGCTCTTAGAAGTCATTATTGATGGTGAGAAGATAGAATATGAATGTGCCGTCTTCGGTGAATTAGGTGGCTTTATTTCGGCTTTAGGCAATAGTAAACTTGAAGATATTGATTTCGGTATTGCTAATCAGAATTGGAATGAACTAACCATTGCTGATTCATGGAATAATGTATCAGGTGGAGGGGTTTATTATCCTTTGATTGATTACGGACAGGTGAGTACAAATAAAGCGGATTGGGATTTCAAAGCCTTTAAACCTGCACTCTATGTAAAGCAATACATGGACAAAATAATTACAGGGTCAGGCTATACCTATACTTCTACCTTCTTTACTACCAATTTATTCAAGAGGCTAATCATACCTTCCAATGCTACCACTTTAACAACCGATAGCAGCAATGCCTTTTATGCTACGGCTAATGTTGCAAGTTATACAACTGACCAATATCCTGACTTTACAGTTACTACAGCAGGTAACTTTACTTTAGTAGGCAATGCATATCGTTATAACGGAGCATCTGCTTTGGCTTGTACTATTCACCTAAGGCTTGATGGGGAGTTTACAGATATCTTTCCTGACCCTGCACCTACGACAGATATAACAGTTTCATTGCAGGTAAATGGTTCGGATGTGCAATCACAGGTATTCACTAACTATTTTGAGCCTCAAGGCTTCTTTGTAGATTTTAGTTATACCACTACATTGAATACAAATGATACTATCAATGCTTATATAACATCAGCAGCCAATACCTATGATATTGATGAGGGTGCTTTATATGTGGTAAGTTCATCTATTGGTCAAGTCCCTGTCGGGTATAATGAGCCTATCATCATTAACAATTGCATCCCAAAGGGTATATTCCAGAGGGACTTCTTTGCTTCAATTGTTAAAATGTTCAATCTCTATGTTACAGAAGATAAGGATAAAACAAAACATTTGAACATTGAGCCTTACATTGACTACTATGATACAGCAGGAACAAAACTGGATTGGACATACAAGGTAGACCATAGCAAGGTTATAAGGCTAAAGCCTATGTCTGAACTAAATGGCAGGTATTTTGAGTTTAAATACAAATCAGACGTTGACTATTACAATGAGCAATATTTTAAAAAGTATGCTCAAGCCTATGGTGATTTCATAGAAGATACTGGTTTTGAGTTCGCGAACGACAAACAAACGGCTGAATTAATATTTGCTTCTACTCCATTGGTAGGGTATACAGGTGAGGATAAAGTTTATAGCACTATTTTAAAGATATCAAATCAAACCTCTACTGTTTCAAATAATGTAGAAGATAAGACAGAGCATACAATCCGTATTTTACAGGCTAAGAAATTAACAGGGGTAACTTCTTATGCAATAAAAAACGGAGCAACAACTTTAACAACTAAAACAGATTACGGATATGCAGGACATTTGGATGACCCAGATAGCCCGACTGCGGATATTAATTTCGGAGCACCTAAAGAATTGTTTTTCGTACTTGCAACTGCTTATCCTTCAGCTAACCTTTATAATGGCTACTGGTCTGAGAATGTTGCGGAAATTACTGATAAAGATAGCAAACTGCTTACCTGTAACGTTCTGTTAAAAGAATCTGACATCTTTGGCTTAGATTTCAGCAAACTGATATATATTAATGGCAGCCTTTGGAGAATCAATAAAGTCATGGATTATAACCCCATGAACTACGATACTACAAAAGTTGAATTTTTAAAAGTGATTGAATTAACATACGCATAAGATGGCACAGGAAATAGTAGGTATAAAGGTAGAAGTTGATAGTAGTGATGTCGGTAAATCGGTAGGCTCATTAAAACAGCAGCTAAGGCAGGCACAGAATGATGTAACTGTTCTATCTGAAAAGTTTGGTGCTACATCAAAGGAAGCCATTGAAGCAGCTAAGAGAGCAGCAAAGTTAAAGGATGCTATCGGAGATGCTAAAGCCTTAACAGATGCATTTAATCCTGATGCTAAATTTAAAGCACTATCTGCTTCCCTTTCGGGTGTAGCAGGTGGCTTTGCTGCCGTACAGGGTGCATTGGGTTTGTTAGGTCAGCAGGGTGAGGATGTGCAGAAGACATTAGTTAAAGTTCAATCCGCTTTAGCACTTTCTCAGGGGTTACAATCGTTAGGAGAAAGCGTTGATTCATTTAAGCAGTTAGGTTCTGTAATTAAAAATTCTGTAACTACAGCCTTCGGTTCATTACGTTCAGCTATTATCAGCACAGGTATAGGTGCTTTGGTAGTAGGTGTAGGATTGCTGATTGCTAACTTTGATACTGTTAAAAAAGTAATTCTTAATCTGTTTCCAGGTCTTGGAAAACTTGCAGGATTCGTACAGGGTCTTGTCCAGCAGTTTACTGATTTTATAGGTGTAACATCTGAATCAGGTCGGCAGCTTGATGCATTGAAAGCAAAAACAGATAGGAATGCTGAAGCCATACAGAATAGGATTAAGGTTTTACAGGCTCAAGGCGGTAAGGAGAAAGAGATATATGAACTGACTAAGCGTTTAGCAGATGATGAACTTTCATTCTTAAAGAAGAAGGCAGCAAGTAAAGACCAACTAACAAAGGAAGAAGCTAAAAGATATAGGGAATTAAATAACGAAAAGGCTGTACTTGATGCAGCAGAACAGCGAAGGCTGAATGAATTAGAAGAAGCAAGAAGAAAAAAAGCACAAGAGGCAAGAGAGCAAAGAGAAAAAGAAGAATTAGAGCATCAGGAAAGATTGAAAAAAATTGTTCAAGATTTCAATGAAGCAGAAGATAAAATAAATGAGCAAAGGAAAAAAGATGCTATTGAAGCACAAAGGAAGCAGGATGAAGAAGATGCTGCTGAAATGGAAAGGATTGCTGAGGAACAAGCTAAAAAAGATAATGAGGAATATGAAAGACAGAATAAGCTAAAGCTAAAGGCATTACAAGAACAAAAGGCATTAGATGAAGCCGAATTAAAATCAACAAGAGATTTACAGGCTGCTAAATTCAATGCTGTAAGTTCTGGACTTCAATTATTGGCAGGTCTTGTAGGCGAGAATGAAAAGATTGCTAATGCATTGTTTGTAGCTGATAAAGCACTTGCAATAGGTAAAATCATTGTAGATACACAGAGAGAGATTGCAGGTATATCTGCTGCTAATGCACCACTTGGTCCATTAGGTATTCCTGTAACCGCTGCACAGATTGCTGCTGCTAAAATCAGGGCAGGTGTAGGTATTGCGACAGTAGCTGCTGCAACAATTGCTAAATTTAAAAAAGGTGCTTCAAGTGTTGGAGGTTCTGCGAATGTACCTGCACCTAATATTGCTCCTATTGCACCTGCTGCACCTCAGGCACAATTAACACAATTAAATCAATCATCTATAAATCAATTAGGTTCAGCTACATCAAGGGCATATGTAGTAGAAAGCGACATAACAAATTCACAGGAAAAAATAACAAGAATAAACAGGGCTGCAAGGCTTGGATAATTTTAACAATATGGAAAAGAAATTACCTATTTTCAATTTAGAGATAACGAATGAAGATGATTCTGATGTAGAAGTTGACTTTGTAGCATTGGTAGATAGACCTGCTATTGAGCGGCAGTTCCTTGCCTTTGCTGAAGATAGCTATAATGATTATCCTGAAGCAGCGGTAAATAATGCTAAAAGAGCATTGAAATGGGCAGAGAAAAACGGATGGGGTGATTGCGGAGAGGCTACAGGTAAAATAAGGGCGAATCAGATAGCAAATAGGGAAAACCTTACAAGAGATACAATTGCAAGGATTAGCGGTTTCCGTAGGCATCAGCAGAATAAAGATGTGCCATACAGCGAAGGATGTGGCGGTCTCATGTGGGATGCATGGGGTGGCGATGCTATGATTGACTGGGCAGAACGTAAACTTAGGCAGATTGAAAGACAATCCTTTGCAATACAGGATGAGGAAGAAAGAGTTATATCTGGACCTTTGATGTTAGCAGATACTCCGATTTACAGGAATGACCAAAATGGGGAATATTACGTACAATTCAGTAAAGATACTATAAAGCAGATTGCACAGAAGTTCTTCCGAAAAGGCTATCAGCAGAATGTTAATCTGATGCATGACAGCGGAAATATTGTTAATGGATTAACCATGTTTGAGTCATGGATTACAGATAGCAAAAGGGGAATCAAAGCAATGGTAGGTTTTGAAGATGTACCTGATGGTTCATGGTTCGGGTCTTTTAAAGTAGAGAATGATGAGGTTTGGGGATTGATAAAAGAAAATAAAGTAAAAGGATTCTCAGTTGAAGGGGTATTTAATTACCGAAAGACAGGTGATAAAAAGTATGAAGCCATGTGGCAGGAGATTGTTAAAATCTTAGAGCAGGTAAGCTAACCCATACAAGTGATAAATATAAAGAAGGCTTAGGTAAACCCTGAGCCTTTTCTATTTTGCCTATTGTCAAATAGTTATCTACTTATGGCTAAAATCGTTTTATGACTCCATTGGAAGCTATACAAAAGATTCAGCAGATGTTCTCTCAACAAGGTATGCTACCTGTTGCAGATGCACCTGCGGCACAAATGGCAGAGGAATCTGCCGAACCTATTGAATCCGTTAAAGAGTACGTTTTGGTATCTGGTCAGAAAGTTCTGATTGATAATCTTGCTCTCGGCGGTAAAGTTTCTCTCGTTGACGAAGCAGGTCAACAATCTCCTGCTCCTGCAGGTGAGCATCAATTGGCTGATGGCACTAAAATCGTAGTAGATGAAGCAGGTGTTATCCTTGAACTTGAACTGCCTGAAGCAGATAAAGTTGAGGAAGAAGTAATGCCTGAAGCACCTGCTGAACCTTCTGCTGAAGAAATGATGAAGAAGAAGATTGAGGAAATGCAGAAGCAACTTGATGAAATTAAAATGTCTTATGATGCCAAACTTGCACAGCAAGAAGCAAGATTCAGCAAAGGTATCAGCGATGTTTCTGACATCTTGATTCAGTTGATGAACACACCATCTGCTGCTGTAACTGAGCAACCTAAGGACAAGTTTAACGTTCATGTAGAAAGCAAAGATGTAAAACTTGAAAGGTTTTTGCAGTTTGCTAAATCAATTAAGTAAATATTTTTTCAAACAATAAAAAACAAATACAATGGCATTTTCAGTAGGAACATTGGCTGCCTATACCAAAGAAAACGAAGCACTGCTTGTTGCTTCTTCTGTACTGGGTAGCAAGACCGCAGCCTTGATTAAAGACCAAGGCAATGTTATGGTAGGTGTAAAATCTGCCGAAACTATCAACATCATGGACACAGATGCTATCTTCCAAGATGGTTCATCCTGTGGATTCACTGCTTCTGGTACTACCTCTTTCACTCAGAGGACTGTAACTGTAGGCAAAATCAAGGTTAACGAAGCACTTTGCTTGAAAGACCTTGAAGCTAAGTACTTGCAGAAGGCTCTCCCTGCTGGTTCATCTTATGACAGCATGGTTTACTCTGAAGAATATTCTAAGCGTAAGGCTGAGAAGATTGCAGAGCAACTTGAGAAAACTTTGTGGCAAGGTTCTACTGCTTCAGTAGATGTAAACCTCAATAAGTTTCAAGGTATCACTACTTTGATTACTGCTGCAGGTGGTTCTGTTGTCAACGCAAACTCTGTAACCTATCATGGTTCTGTAGAAACTTCAATCACTGATGCTAACGTAGTATCTATTTTTGATGATATCTACAAGGCTATCCCTGCTCAAGTAGTAGATAAGGATGATATGGCTATCTTCTGCGGTATGGATGTTTTCAGAACTTACACTGTTAAGTTGAAGACCTCTAACCTGTACCACTATCAGTATGATGGAAAAGCTAATGGCGAGTTCTATCTTCCAGGTACTAACGTAAAGGTAATTGCTGTTCAAGGTTTGAATGGTAGCGGTAAGATTGTAGCTGCAAGAATCAGCAACTTCTTTATCGGTACTGACCTTCTGAACGAAGAAGAAAGATTTGAAATCTTCTACGCAAAAGAGGCTGACCAAGTTCGCTTTGTATCTGAGTTTAAGATGGGTGTTAACTTCGCCTTCCCTGATGAGATTGTGAAGTTCTTCGTCTAAGATTAACAAATAAGGGTGGGAGAGTAAAATCTCCCATCTTTCTATAACTAAATAAAATTTAACAAAATGGCTTGTGCTCTTACACAGGGTTATACTTTGGACTGTAAAGACAGTTTAGGTGGTATTAAAGCCGTTTGGTTTATTGCTTTTGATAACGTCACTGCCGTAACTGAGGCATCAGGTGTTGTTTCAGCAATTACCAAAGCAGCAGGTAAAGTGTTCTATAAATACCAATTGGTAAAGAATACAGGTAGCCTGACTGAAAATATCACTGCTTCCGTAGAAAACGGAACTGTATTTTATGCTCCTGAGTTGACCATCATTCTAAATAAACTTCAAGCCAATACAAGGAATGAAATCCTTCTTTTGGCTCAGAATAACCTGATGGCTGTAGTTCAAGATAGCAATAGTAAATACTGGCTCTTGGGCAAAATCAATGGACTTGACCTGACAGCAGGTAATGCTGCTACAGGTACTGCACAGGGTGACAGAAGCGGTTATACATTGACCTTCACAGGCGGTGAACCTGCTCTTGCTCCTGAAGTAAACAGCGGTATCATTGCAGGTCTAACATCTTAGGCTTTGGGGTTTTGAATAGGTTAGAAATGAGCCATCCTTCGGGGTGGCTTTTTCTTTTCCTGCAAAAAGTTCTGAATCTTCTATTTAGGATTAATGATACATCTGACAAAAGATAGTACTGAATTTATCTATTTAACATTAACGGAGAAGCAAACATTAACTACTCCTAATTATCTTTTTCGTTTTGTGAATCGAGAAACGAGAGTAGAGGTTACCTTTGTTCTGTTAAATGCTACTGATGTAAGCCTTTATAAGGATAGGTTTAATAAGTTTAGCATTGATGTAGATAAATACTTTGGATGGGCAGATGCAGGAGAATGGCTTTACTATATCTATGAACAAGCGAGTGCGTACAATAAAGATTACACAGAAGCCACAGGATTGCTTGAGGAAGGGATAATGAGATTAAACGATGCCGAAACTTTTAGCTATGTACAGCATTCGGTTGATAATACATATATAACAAGATGATGAACGATTTACTTATATTAAACTTCCAAGAAGCAAGGCAGCCTGAGTATAGGGAAAAGAAAGGTGCTAAAGGTGGATACATTGAGTTCGGTGAACGCAATGACTACCCTAATTATCTTTTGGCTCTGTACAATAAAAGTGCAAAGCATAACAGCATAGTAAAAGGCAAGGTTAACTATATCATAGGTAATGGATGGGCAACTAAAGAGGCTGACCCTGTTGCTGAATCTTTTATCAAAGCACCTAATGAATATGAGAATCTGAATGACTTAACAAGGAAGGTGAGCATTGATATTGAGATTTTTGGGGGTGCTTATCTTGAAATCATTTGGTCTGTTGCAGGTGGTAATATTGCATCTGTTAGCCATATTGACTATACTAAAATCAGGAGCAATACTGATAATACTCAGTTCTGGTATAAGAAGGACTGGAATGATAGGAAGTATGAGCCTATCATCTTGAATGCTTTTAATACTGAGTTCAGAGAAGGCAAACAGATTCTGTACATAAAAGAGTACAGACCTGGACTTGATACATATGCCCTTCCAGGTTACATGGGTGCATTGAATTACATTGAATCCGATATAGAAGTAAGCCGTCATGTTTTGGGTAATGCTCAAACAGGATTCTCTGCTTCTAAATTAATTACCTTGCCGAATGGTGAACCTTCACCTGATGAGAAGCGAAATATCGAAAGAAGATTTACCGATAGGTTTAGCGGTAGCGATGGTAAGAAGTTTATTTTATCTTTTACCAATGACCCTGCAAGAAAACCTATCATTGAGGATTTAGGTGCTTCAGATATAACAAAAGAGGACTTCAGCAGGGTTGATGCCATTATTCAACAAAACTTGTTTAGTGGACATCAGATTACTGCACCTTCACTTTTCGGTATTGCAGAGCCTGGCAAGTTAGGAAGCAGAACGGAGATGAGGGATGCTTATGAAATATTCAAAAGCACTTACTCAAATGATAAACAGCAGTTTCTTGAATCTATATTTAACCAATTGGCTGTAATTAAAGGAAGCAAAACTTTGATGTACATAAAGCCTGTTGAGCCTATTGGTTACGAATTTGGTGAAGCGGTACTTGCTGAAAATATGACCAAAGATGAAATAAGAGAAAAAATTGGTCTTGAACCTTTAGAAAATACGAATGAATCATCCTATGCTAAAATCGTATTGGATGGTATTAATTCTCTTTCACCATTGGTTGCGAACAAGGTACTTGAATCTATGTCTGCAAATGAAATAAGGGCATTAGTTGGATTGAATCCTAAAGAAGGTGGAGATGTACCACAATCGGTAAATCCTGCACCTGAAGCAGATACCACAGGTCAATCTTTGATAAATGAGAATCTAAAGAATTTAACAGGTAGACAATATCAGCATCTGCAAAGAATTATCAGAGAATTTAGCAAAGGGAAACTGACCAAAGAAATGGCTTCTACCATGCTGAAATCTGGTTTAGGGTTGAATGATAATGATGTGAATGTAATGCTGGGCATAGATGAAGACCCTGCTACTGAAGATTATTCTTTCAGTAAGTCATTGACCGAAGACGAGGTTATCGGTCTATTTGCTGCCTATGGTGAGCCTTTAGAAGATTATGAAGTACTAAGCAGGAAGGGAGTATTCAGTCAGGCACAGGCTTTTGCTGAAGAAGATTTAATTGATAAAACAAAGGACAAGCAACTGCTAAAATTGATTGATGATAATCCTCTGATAAGCATTGATGAGATGGCGAAGGCAGTAGGCAAGAGCAGGGAATTTGTGCAAAGCAGGGTATCCTATCTGATTGAGAAAGGTGCAGTTGTTTACAATACACAGAAGCAGACAAGGAAACTAACTAAGCCATTGAACAAGTTGGTGGATGATATGGAGATTACCACTTTTGAGGTAAAGTATGTTTATGATTGGAAGCCTATTGTTCCTGTTGATGAGAGGGATACTCCAGACCATCCTTCCCGTACATTTTGCAGAAGGCTGATGAGGGAGCAAAGAACATGGACAAGGGATTCAATAGAGAAGTTGAGTATGATGCTTGGATATAGTGTATTTGACAGAGGCGGTGGATGGTGGGGCGGTTCAGCATCATGTAGGCATAGATGGGAACAGGTTACAGTAGTTAAAAAGAAAAAGAAATGAGCAGAAACGTATTATTCATCTCAGTAGACACAATAAAGGACAGAACAGGATTACATTTTAATGTAGACCCGAAACTTGTATTCCCTGACATCTTGTATGCTCAGGATGCTTATATCCTTCCTGCTTTGGGAACTGCTTTGTATGAAAGATTACAGGATGGTATTGAGTGCGGTGATTTGAATTGTGATGAGGAAACTTTGCTCAATACCTACATAACACCTTGCCTTGTTTACTATGTAATGAGTGAACTGCCAATGGCTTTGTCTTATCAGTACTACAATAAAGGTGTAGTAAGGAAAAGCGGAGATGGGCAGACAGAACCATCAGCATCTGAACTTACAGATGTAGCAAATAGATATTCTGCAAGGGCTGAGTTCTATAAGCAAAGGCTGATAAAATGGCTGAAGCAACAGAATAGTCAAAGCAAGTTCAGTGAGTATAGCAATCCTGGCACTGGGGTGGATACTATTGTACCTGATAATGAAGGCTATACAACTACTATATGGCTTGGGGATGATTGGTGTGACGGCAAATATTTAACATTTGAGGAAAAGTATCAGGGTAACATAAACAGATGCTGCAATGGCAAATAAAACCTATTCCAAAAAGAATCAGGAAAAGTTAAGGGTATTTTTAGAGAAACAAAAACAAGGCAATGACATTAAACCAAGTGATAAAAAAAATAGAGGATATAGGGAATGCTCATCAGCAAATCAAAACGGTATTCTACGGAAGTGCCTTTGATTTATTATCTAAAGGCTCAGACGTACAATATCCTGTACTTTTATTTGATTTATCTAATGCTTCTCTTTCTGGTAAAGTATTGTCTTTAACATTTAGTTTTTTCTTCATGGACAGAATGCTGCCTGAGGAAACTAATTACAATGATGTTCTATCTGACCAATTGCTAACGGCACAGGATATTATTGCACAATTGGATTACAATGATTTTGATTTTACATTGCAGGAAAGCGTTTCATTGAATGCGTTTAGTGAGAATACACCTGACCTGTTAGCAGGATGGCAAACTGATATAACTTTAGACCTTCCATATATTTACAATAGGTGCGAAGTGCCATCTGATTACATTTATTCATAAATAACTATTTAAAGAAAAAGAAATGGGTAGCGATTTTAGACCTGCTAAGTTTGATATAAAAATGTGGAGGAATGACACATGGGTGGAGGATTTTGCCCTCACTACAAACAGCGTTCCTATTTCATTGGTAGGTGCAACAATTTACATTCATATTGTTAAAGGATGTGAAACTACACCTACCTTGACCTTGACCAATGGGTCAGGCATTAGTATTATCGGAGCAGGTAATAATACCATAGCAGTAAGTAAATTGATAAATATTGATAAAGGAAATTACAAGTGGGACTTGCAGGTTTCTTTTTCAAGTGGAAGTGTAGTGAAGACCTATCTTGAGGGTGATTTTATTGTTTATGATGATGTAACAAAACCATAAAGCATGAGCATTGAGGTTAATGCAACTGAGCAAATTATTGAAGTAAATGCATCGGGTGATACAATTGGCATCAATGTTATCAGTCAGACGGTTGATGTAAATGCTACAACATCTGTCATTGATGTAGAGGTAAGCAATGGAGTTGGTCCTGCAGGTCCAGGTGTTCCACCAGGCGGCTCTACAGGTCAGGTATTAAAAAAACTTACAGGTACAGATTACGATACATATTGGGCAGCAGATACAGCAGGAGTGCCGTATATTGGTGCTACAGGTAACGTTGACTTAGGCGAATATGAACTCAAGGCAGGACAACTTACTTTAGATGTAAGCCCAACAGGCACAGCGGCGGTGGGTACAACAAGGTGGAATAATACCATTGGAAGTAGCGAGACAACCTTAAAAGGCGGTAGCGTTATTTTAAAGAATGGCGTTGATTTGGTGGCAAGGGTAGTTAACAAGGTTAGCCCTAACCAAACTTTAACAAAGGCACAATATCAAGCCGTTAGGGTTAGTGGTGCACAGGGTCAAAGATTAGCTGTGGCTCTTGCTCAAGCGAACAATGACAATAATAGTGCAGATACAATAGGACTCGTTACAGAGACCATAGCCACCAACCAAGAGGGTTTTATCATGACTGTTGGGCAGCTTGAGGGTATTAATACCACAGGCTCTTTGCAAGGCGAGACGTGGAGCGATGGTGATGTGATTTATCTTAGTCCTACAACCGCAGGTGCATTGACTAACGTTAAGCCTATTGCTCCGCAGCATATTATTGTAATAGGATACGTTGAGTATGCCCATCAAAATAATGGTAAGCTATACGTCAAAATAATGAACGGCTGGGAGTTAGGTGAACTCCATGACGTAGACACAACAGGAGCAACTAATGGTCAAGTCCTTGCTTATGATAGTGCATTGAGCATTTGGAAACCTGCTACTAATGCGAGTGGGAACATCTATAC
>Ga0315901_10006104_pt1 | contig 14496 bp, 19 predicted proteins | sample LakEriMetagenome_10_FD_203761 | JGI IMG/M metagenome (GOLD analysis project Ga0315901, IMG submission 203761) | Freshwater fungal communities from buoy surface, Lake Erie, Ohio, United States - Buoy 2 MA116 | ecosystem: Environmental > Aquatic > Freshwater > Lake | place: USA: Lake Erie, Ohio... | reverse complement strand
TTAATGGATAAGTTTAACCTTGAATTAGCAGTAAACAAGCTTTCGTTCGGCAACTGCTCGATAAATATCCTTCTTGAGATATTTAAGCTTAAGAAGGATCCATCCTTAATGCTTATCGGTGGTCAAGCTGACTTTGGTTCTTACTCTTCATTGGTAAACGAAGATTTCCTATCTTGGTTTAAATCTTTATATGTTGGCGCTCAATCTAGACACAGCAGAAAAAATCCAACATTCAAGCTTTGGCATCTGAATGGATCGCTTTCCTCGTTTTCCGAGAATCAATATCTTTTTACTTTTTACGAACTTGATTCTCCGACTAAATCAGAACTAAATATTATCAAAAATCAGAAAAAAGTTTTGGTTTCCTCCTCTTACTCCAAAGAGGTATTTGAAAGCTTTGGTTGCAATAATGTCGTTCATTGCCCTCTCGGATTTGATTCGCTGTCCTTTTTTGACAAAGGAGTAAAAAAAATAGAAGATAAAATTGTTTTCGGCTTAGCTGGCAAGCTCGAAAAAAGAAAGCAGCATCATAAAGTCTTAAGAGCCTGGGCTAAAAGATATGGAAACAATCCTAAATATTTGTTAAATTGCTGTATAACAAATCCGTTTCTCTCAAAGGAACAACATGAAGGCTCGCTGAAAGCTGTACTAGAAAATAAAAACTATTTTAATATTAATTTTTTAGATTTTCTTGATACAAACTTACTTTATAATGATTACTTAAATAGTAATGATATCATTATAGGAATGTCAGCCGCAGAAGGGTGGGGCTTGCCAGAGTTCCAAAGCGTCGGAATAGGCAAACACGCCGTAGTTTTAAATGCTCACGCTTATAAAGATTGGGCGAATAAAGAAAACGCGATTCTCGTTAATCCGACTCAAAAAGTTCCATGTTACGATGGCTTATTCTTTAATGAAGGACAAGAGTTTAATCAGGGATCTTATTTTGACTGGGACGAAGACGAATTTATTTCTGCCTGCGAAGAAGCAGAAAAAAGGTTTACCTCTAGCCCCGTGAACGAAGAAGGCAAGAAGCTTGTTAATAAATTTACTTGGGAGAAAACTGTCAAAGTAATTCTTGACGAAATTGGAATTAATTGATGCCAATATATTTATATCAGAATCCAAATACCGGAAAAGTTATAGAGGTCTTCCAAGCCATGAAAGATGACCATATCTTTTTTGACGAAGATGGAGTTGAATATAAAAGGGTATTTACTGCGCCTAATTACGCCATTGATTCTAAAATAGATCCATTTTCTGCTAAAGATTTCACAGAAAAAACCAGAAATAAAAAAGGAACAATAGGAGATTTACTTAATCAGAGTAAAGAACTCTCTGAAAAAAGAGGAGGAGAGTCAAATGATCCAGTTCTTAAAAAATATCTTTCATCCTACCAGCAGGAAAAGGGCGTAAAACACACTTCTCAAGTGAAGAAAGAAAAATTCGAAAAAGCCAATAAAAAGCTCAAAAAATTTGGAGTTTCTATCACCGATTAGTTTTTCGTACACGCTAAAAAAAGTTTTTATTTATTTCAAATAGTATAAAAATATTAATTTGACCTTGCAAAAAATTTACTGTAAACTTATATTCAAACAACAGTAAAATATGATTTTTGATGAACAAGTCTCCCGCAAACCAAACCTTTATCCATGGACCGAGCAATTCATCGAATCCATGCACAACGGTTTTTGGACCGATAAAGAATTTAGCTTTAAATCTGATATTCAGCAGTTTAAAGTAAATTTAAATGATCAAGAAAGAGAAATAATTATCAGGACTCTTTCTGCCGTTGGTCAGATAGAAATAGCCGTTAAAACATTTTGGGCTAAGCTTGGCGAAAATTTGCCGCACCCATCCCTTCAAGACCTAGGCTACGTAATGGCTAACGTAGAAGTTATTCACAATGGCGCCTACGAAAGACTAATATCGGTTCTCGGATTGGAGACAATTTTTGAAGAAAACCTTAAGTTGGACTGGATTCAAGGCAGAGTTAAATATTTAAAAAAATATACACACCGATTTTACAAAGACTCAAAAAAACAATATTTATATGCGCTTATTCTTTTCACTTTGTTTGTCGAAAATGTTTCGCTTTTTTCACAATTTTATGTCATCAATTGGTTTGCTCGTCACAAGAATGTTTTAAAGGACACAGACCAGCAAGTAAAATATACAAGGAATGAAGAAAATATTCACGCTTTGGTTGGCATTAAAATTATCAATACAATACGTGACGAATATCCTGATCTTTTTGATGATGAGCTTATTAATAAAATCTCAGAAGAGGCTAAAGAGGCATTTGAAGCAGAGTCAAAAATAATTGACTGGATGGTTAATGGGATTAAAGAGGACGGGCTAAGTACGCCGATCTTAAAAGAGTTCGTAAAAAATAGAATCAACGAATCTCTTTCTCAAATTAAATTTCCGAAAGCGTTCGAAATTGATAAACAGCTTTTATCAGGCACAGCGTGGTTTGAAGAAGAGCTTCTTGGAAACAATATGACTGATTTTTTCCATAGTCGTCCAGTAGAATATTCTAAGAAAAGCCAATCATTTTCAGAAGACGACCTTTTTTAATAAAAAAAAAAAATGAATAATAACATCATAGAGATAAACGATAGTAACTATAAAGCTATATTAGCAAGCAATAAAAACGTATTAGTAGATTTTTATGCAACGTGGTGCGGTCCATGCAAGATGATAAATCCAATTCTTGAGCTTGTAGCTCAAGACAAAACATTAAAAACAATTATAGGGAAAGTTAACGTTGATAATTCGCCTGAGTTTTCCACTCTAATGAAAATCAGGGCGGTTCCGTCCATCTTCTTCTTCAAAGAAGGCAAGTCTCTTGGCAGGTTTGCCGAGCAACCAACTCAAAGAAATATTATTCAGTTTATTAAAAATAATGAATAAAGATATTTATTGGTTAAATAAAGATTCTAGAAAATTTCTTGAGCGTGGCTACCTCCTAGAAGGAGAATCTGCTGAGCAAAGAATTAAGGATATATCTGATACTGCTGCAAAATACTTAAATTCAGATAATTTCGCGGGAAAGTTCGAATCTTTTATGCATCAAGGGTTTTATTCTCTTTCGAGCCCAATATGGGCTAATTTCGGAAGGGAAAGAGGGTTGCCAATTTCCTGTTTTGGATCTTACGTTGGAGACACAATGGAGGATATAATGTATAAAGTTTCAGAAGTCGCCTTAATGACCAAGCATGGAGGTGGAACTTCTGCGTATTTTGGAGCGCTAAGAGGCAGGGGCGTACCTATTTCGTCTGGCGGAGAATCAACCGGTTCTGTCCATTTTATGGAGCTTTACGATAAGCTTATGGAAGTGGTTTCCCAGGGCAGTGTTCGCAGGGGCTCATTTGCGGCATATCTCCCAATTGACCATCCCGACATAGAAGAGTTTTTAAAGATCAGAGGGGAAGGGCATGCAATCCAAAATCTCTCTATCGGAGTTTGCGTGTCAGATCATTGGATGAAAAAAATGGTAGACGGAGATAAAGAAGCTCGCAGAATTTGGGGACTTGTAATCAAAAAGCGTTTCGAGTCTGGATACCCTTACATTTTCTTTTCCGATAACGCCAACAATCAAGCTCCTCAGGTTTATAAAGATAAAAAAGTAAAAATTAATAATAGCAATTTGTGTTCGGAAATCATGCTTTCAAATCAAGATGACGAATCTTTTGTTTGCGATCTATCCTCATTGAATTTAGAAAAATGGGAAGAATGGAAGGATACAGACGCCGTTGAAACATTGGTTTATTTCTTAGACGCCGTAATGACAGAGTTTATTAACAAGACTGACGGCATTAAATTCATGGAGGCTCCTAGAAAGTTCGCTATTAATCAAAGAGCTTTAGGAGTTGGGGTATTAGGATGGCACTCTCTTCTTCAAGAAAAAATGATTGGCTTCGAATCGATGGAGGCTAAAATGCTTAATAATCAAATTTGGAAAACTATTAGAGAAAAATCGGACAAAGCTAGTCAAGATTTAGCCTCGAAATTTGAAGAACCACCCTTTTTAAAAGGGTACGGCATAAGAAACGCGACAACTTTAGCCGTAGCTCCAACGACTTCTTCAAGCTTTATTCTTGGTCAGGTTTCTCCGAGTATTGAGCCGCTAAACTCGAACTACTTTGTTAAAGATCTGGCAAAAGGAAAATTTACATATAAAAATCCGTATTTGAAAAGGCTTTTAAAAACTAAAGAAAAAGACGACGACGAAACCTGGAAGTCTATCCTTATCAAAGGAGGAAGTGTTCAGCATTTAGATTTTCTTTCTCAAGAAGAAAAAGAAGTATTTAAAACTTTCGGTGAAATTTCTCAAAAAGAAATTATAATTCAAGCCGCGCAAAGACAAAGATATATTGATCAAGGACAAAGTTTAAATTTAATGATTCCCCCATCGACAAAACCAAAAGAAGTAAATGAGCTTATGATTTTTGCCTGGGAGCAAGGCATCAAGTCTCTTTATTATCAAAGATCTGCAAATCCAGCCCAAGAATTAGCTAGATCTATTTTAAGCTGCAAATCTTGCGAAGCATAATTATGAATATAAATATTAAATTATTAAGTTCTAATTCAAAAATCCCAACCAAGGCACGAGACAACGATGCTGGGTACGACTTATATTCTATTGATGAATATATTATAAAACCAATGGAAAGGACTTTAGTAAAAACTGGAGTTTCTTTAGAGATTCCAAGTGGTTATTACGGTCATATATCTGACAGAAGCGGTATGGCTTTAAAAAAAGGAGCCCACTGCTTAGGAAAAGTAGTTGATCCTTCTTTTCGTGGTGAAATAGGTGTTATTATACTAAATACAGACATGTATGAGCCTATCAAGATTCAATCCGGAGATCGGATTGCGCAAATGATATTTAAAAAATATGAAAATGTTTCATTTGTAGAAAGCTCTGACTTAGAAAAAACAGAAAGAGACGAAAAAGGTTACGGAAGCTCTGGATACTAAATCGATGCATCAAAACCCAGGCGACGATTTTTTCTCAGGAGATTTCTCCATAGAAGATCTGAAAAATAATCTTGTAGAAACCAACGCAAGTCTTTTAGAAACGTTAAAGGGAAGGTACATGCAAGACCTTTTCGGATCTATGGTGTTTTTCATTTTTAACGAAGTTTGCAAGCAAAGAAGTGACGAATTTAATCACAAAAACTCTTTTTCAAAACAGTTTTTCGAGGCGTGGAAAGACCACACTAAGAAAAGAGCAAAGAGAGAAATATTAGAAATAAATAAAAAGCTCAAAATGGATCCGCAAATGAATTTTTTAGGAGCTATATCTAATTTTTCACTTCCAAGTACTGAGGACTACCAATCAATTTACGATAAAGCACTTTCAGAAATTCAAAATATTTTCGAAAAAAATACGGAAATATAATTGATTTATTTTAGTTATTTGCCAAAATAAGCAAAATGCTAAAAGTCAAGATTTCTGAATTTTCTATAGAAGAAAAAGCTCAAGGGTACATGCCGGAGCTTGAGCTTAAGTCTTTTATTGTTAAGACCGATAAAGATGACTCCACCCTGTCTTCGGAAACAGTGAAAGGAGATTATATAGTAATAATGTCAGAGTCTGAATACCGCAATAAAATGGCGGCAAGAGTCGGCAAAAAGTCCAATCCATTAATGATTAATTTCGAGGAGTATTCAGAATGATAACATATGCAATTACCGTTGCGAACGAGGAATTTGAATTTAAGCGCCTTGTCAATAGTCTTTATCCGTATCTATTAGAAGATGAAGAGATAATAATTTTAGCAGATAAAAACAAAGTCACTACAGAGATTACTGAACACGCTTCAATTTTAAACATAAAAGTAAATCTTTTCGATTTCAACATGGACTTTGCTGATTTTAAAAATCATTTATTCGAGATTGCTTCTAAAAATTATATATTTCAAATAGATGCAGACGAACAAATACCAATAAGTTTAATTTATCTTCTAAGACAAGTCGCCGAAAAAAATGAAATAGACTTAGTGTGGATTCCAAGAATAAATAAAACCTATGGAATAAGTCTAGAGGAAGAAATGGAAGATAAGAAAAAAAATAAAATGGGATGGAAAGGTTTTCCTGATATGCAGGCAAGGTTTGTAAAAAATGTTAACTATATTAGGTGGGAAGGCAAAGTACATGAAATTCTTTCTGGCGCTAAAAATCAACGCTCAATAGACCATTACCCAATAGAGCTTTATAGTATATTGCACGTTAAGGATAAGAAAAAGGTGGACAAGCAGCTTAAAATGTATGCGTCTATAGAAAGATAGTATGACAAAATACAATATCACTGCTTTTTCAACGTTCGATGAAAACTTCAAGGCAATACAAGAGATTGTAGAACCCAAGAATAAAAAATATTTTGACTTATATAATATAAAGTATTTAAGCTTTTGTGAGAATTTAGAAAAATATTCTTCTAAAGAAATGTCCGAAAAAAATAAAAAATATTGGACAAAAATATTTATCCTAAAAGAGCTTCTCAACTCTGATAAAGAATCAGACTGGTTTTTTTTACTAGATTCCGATGCCGTAATACTAGAAGATAAAATAGATTTAAATATATTTCCAAATCTTGCCGAATCTAGCAAGGAATTTTTAGTTTGCGAAACTAACCAAGCTTATAATTCAAAATTTTGGAATGTTAACACCGGGGTTTTTTTCTGTAAAAATTCAGAATACATGAAAAGCATTATCCATCAAATAGTACATATAGCTATTCAAAATGATTTTTTTGTTGAGCAGCCAATTTTTCAACAAATGCTTGCTCAAAATTATAAAGGGCTAAGCGATAAAACTGCTATATTTCCTAGTCACGCTTTTAATCATGAAGGAATTTTTATTTATCATGCCTGCAATTTTTCAACTCTAGAAATGGACTTTGAAACCGCGATCCAAAAAAAAGCAAACTTTCTAAACAATCTAGTTAAAAATACATAAATCGCAACAATATGATAGGCATAACGGTTTCAGTTAATTACCACAAAGAATTAAAAGAAGTTTTAGAAAAAAATTCAAAATTTTTTAAAAAATGGTACATAGTAACTTCTCTTTCAGATCTTGAAACAAAGACGGAGTGCTCTAAATATGAAAATGTAGAACTTATTTATTTTAATTTCGAAAAAAATGCTACCTTTAACAAGGGCGGAGGCTTATTAAAGGCTCAAGAAATTGCGTACGCTCAGCATCCAGATGAAATATATTGTATTCTAGATTCCGACATGATAATCCCAGACAGGATCATTACCCTTGCAAAAGAAAGCGAATGGAACGACAGTGAAAAAATAATTGGCTGCTATAGAGTTTGGATAGATGAATTCAATGAGGTTTCTCTTTTAAAAGATGACCACGCATGTTTGGGCTATTTACAAATTTATAAAAACAAAAACAAATTCTATAAAAATTCAAACACGTGTGAATATTGTGATTTTGAGTTTTCAAATCTATTCAACAATAAGATTATGATTAATAGTATTTATGCTTTCCATATAGGAAAATGCAGACAAAACTGGAATGGAAAAATACTAAATAAAAAAAATTAATTAATATATTAAAATGAAGAAACTAAACCAAATCCTTTCCGATTATCCATATCTCAACAGTCAAGACACCGGAACTGATAAAAATACAAATCATAGCTACATTGAAAATTTTTACGAACAGGAATTCGCAAAATACCAAGAAAAGAATATTGATTTACTAGAAATAGGAATCAACAAGGGCGGGTCGCTTTTTCTTTGGAGTAAATTTTTCAATAATGCTAATATTTATGGATTAGACATAACAGATGCTTTTTTATTAGAAAATTATAAAAATATTAATCGAGTAACATATATTTTTAAAAACGCCTACACTAAGCAGGTTGCAAATGAGTTGCCAGATTTCGACATAATAATTGACGACGGACCTCATTCATTAGAAAGTCAAATAGACTCTATTAACCTATATATATCTAAATTAAAAAAAGATGGAATTTTTATTATTGAAGACATTCAAAGCATAGAATATATAAATATACTTAATCGTTTTATACCAGAAGAACTAAAAAATAAAACACAGGTAATTGACCTAAGAAGCAAATCCGGAAGATTCGACGACATCATGCTAATTATCAGAAAATGAATAAAAACATACAAAACACATACGTGGGGAAAAAGATAGATAATGCAAACGTCCTAAATATAGAAGACGCAGCTACTCAACTTTCCGGCAAAAAAGTCTGCATTGTTACTGGTGTAACAGGACAAGACGGAAGCTATATGGTTGACTATCTTCTTGAGAATACAGATTTATATATTGTTGGAGGAGTTAGAAGGTTAAGCGTTTATAATCACATTAATATTAAACATATTGACAGCGAGAGATTTATTCTCTTAAATTTTGACTTAACAGATCCCCATTCTATTACCAGAATAGTAGAAAAATTAAAACCAGAGTATTTTATTAATTTAGCAGCGCAAAGCTTTGTGGCGAGTAGCTGGGATTTTGCTAGGCAAACCTGGGCGGCAAATTCAACTTCTGTTCTTGATATATTAGAAGCCATTAGATTGTATAAGCCAGAATGTAGAATGTACCAAGCTGGATCTAGCGAAGAGTTTGGCAACGTATCATATGTCCCACAAGACGAAAAACACCCACTAAAGCCAAGAAGCCCATATGGAGCAAGCAAGGCAGCCGCTAGACAATTGATTAAAGTTTATAGAGAGTCTTATGGGTTATATGCCGTTCAAGGCTGGCTATTTAATCACGAATCTGAAAGACGTGGAGTAGAGTTTGTTACTAGAAAAATAACAACTAACGTAGCTAGAATTAAAAAAGAGATAGAAACTGGTGAAAAAATTGCACCAGTTGAACTAGGCAATATTGATGCTAAAAGAGATTGGAGCCACGCCTACGATTTTGTAGACGGTATTTGGAAAATGTTAAATCAAAAAGAGCCAAAAGATTACGTTCTTTCGTCGAATGAAACCCATACCGTTAGGGAATTTGTAGAAAAAGCCTTTTTGGCAGCTAATATTACTGGTCATTGGTCGTATCTAAATTTAGACAATGAAGACAAAAGACCCGAAAACGAAGTTTTTAGAAAAGACACAGGAGAAATACTAGTTAAAATCAATCCAAAGTTTTACAGACCGGCAGAGGTGGATTTGCTTTTTGGAGATTCTTCTTTAGCTAGAACAGAATTAAACTGGCAACCAAATATAGAATTCAATGATCTTGTAAAAAAAATGGTTGAAAACGACATTCAAAATGTGTAATATATATCATGGAAGAGCAAGAAAAATTTAATTTTTGCAAGCATAGACCTGACGAACAAATAGAAGTTTATGACGGCTGTCCTTGTAAAAAAAAGAAAAAGCTTGTTTATCAATGCATCAAAAGGTCGATAGTAGATTTAAAACCAGAAATGTGCGTAGGATGCGAATTGTTTGAAAACAAACAAGCTTGACTTTTAATTTAAAAAGAATTATCCTCGTTGGTGATAACTTGGATAATGTCTAAATTTAATACAAAAACAGGATTTTCCTCAAAAAATTATAAATCAGAATTTATAGTTGCCTGTTTGCAGCTACCCAAATCAAGATACAAAGAAATTTCTTGGGCAAAAGAAATGAAGATAATGAATTCACTTGCTCAAAAAAACAACGATCCTGATTTTTGGTTTCATGCCAGAACAGACTTTCCAATACCGTCACTTGCTTGGTTTTTAACTTCTGACGGTAGGAAGTATCTAAATGAAAAATACAGAGCCTTTAATTTAGTTTTAAATAATGTCATATCAAATGTTAAACCTGCAGAACTAACCAAAGAAAAACAAGGCGAAGACTTTAGTCCAAAAGAGAGAAAGCCAAAAACTCTCATGGACTTTATAAGAAAAAAACAATAAAAAAAAATAAAATGAAATCAACAGAACTTCTATCCTCATATCTCAAATCAAACAAGGACGAGCATTACAACTATGTAAAAGATAAAGATTTTCTTATATCTACAGGTAGTCTAATATTCGATATCGAGGTCGGAGGCGGGCTTCACCCATCGGTCTTAAGGTTTAGCGGCGTTTCTGGAGGCGGAAAAACAAGCTGCAGCTTATCCATAATGAGAAGTTTTCTTTCTTCCGGAAAGAAGCGCAAGGGCTTATACATCAAAGCCGAAGGTCGTCTTTCTAAAAACGTAGTAGAAAGATCAGGGATCAACTTTGTAGAAGATCCAGAAGAATGGGATGATAATAGCTGTTTTATTTTTAAAACAAATATATACGAAACAGCGGCAAACCTAATTCACAAGCTTGTTCAAAATAACGAAGAAGACATTTCTTATTTTTTTATCATTGATAGCATGGACGCTCTTATCCCTAAAGGAGATAAAGATAAAACCTTTGAAGATGCAGTAAAGGTAAGCGGCGGAGCAGCAATATCTTCTCATTTCTTGAAGAAGATGGCTTTGCCGTTTTCAGTAGGGGGACATATTTGTGCAATGATTAGTCAAGTAAGAAGCGAAGTTAAAATTAACCAGTATGCAAAAACCGACCCGCGACTAACCAATGCCTCCGGAGGATCTGCTCTTCTTCACTATTCTGATTGGATCTTTGAATTCGGTACAAGATACAAAGCCGATTATATTACCGCTACAATAAATGGCAAAGAAGAAAACGTGGGTCATTGGGCAAAAATTACTTTTAAAAAGTCTCCAAATGAAAAAGATGGCAAAGAAATCAAATACCCAATTAAACATAAGCAAAATGGCGGAAACTCTATTTGGGTCGAGTACGAGATAGCGGATCTCATGATCATGTGGGAGCTTGCAAAAAAAGCAGGTGCTTGGATTAAAATTGAGCAATCTCTGATCGACGAATTAAAATCAAAAAATATTCAATTTCCAGAAACAGTACAGGGTATTGATAACTTAAGGCTCGCTCTTACAAACAACGAAGAGGCTACAAAATACCTCTTTAATAAGTTTAAAGAAATTTGTATAAGCTAATGATCTTATTGGACATAAGAGGAAAGCCTAAAAAAGTCTATTCATCAAATAGAATAAAATGGAACATTAAAAGAGCAAGCGACGCCCAATACAGAACAAAGCTTTTCTTAAAAGAATTTTGGGAACAAGATAGCGTCTTTGAGGAGTTTATTATCCCAAGCAGTAGACTTAGAGTGGATTTTATTAATTTTACAAAAAAAATTGCCGTCGAGGTTTCAGGCAGGCAACACGAAGAGTTTAATAAGTTTTTTCATAAAAATAGAATTGGTTTTATAAAGTCTGTCAAGAGAGACTTTCAAAAGATAAAGTGGCTTGAAATAAATGATATAAAGCTAATCGAAATTTACGATCATGAAACATTTAATTTAAATAAAAAAGAAATAGAAGAAAAGTTTTCAGTCACTTTATGAAAGATAATTACAATCACAACTTTGAGCTTCCGGAGTCAATATTGTCGCAAATTGAGGAAATGAGCGGCGGCGGATATATAATGTTTATCTTAGATGCAGAAAATAGACCCTCTATTTACGAAAGCTTCGACGGGATAGGGCAAGAATCACAGGTAAAGTCTTTTGCGTTAGACTGGCTTCGAGCCGAAAGAGAAGTTAGAAAAGAAAAATTTAAGCAGGATATATACAACCTATACGCATCAGAAGATGGAGATGAGGAAAGTGATCAATAAATTTGACAAGCTCTAAAAAAACAGCTATCAATAATAGACAATGATCTACTCGCTCCCTGTAGAAAAACACGTTATTTCGGGATGTCTTAAATACCCAAAAAGCTTTTATGAGATTGACAGTTTTATAAATGAAAAAGACTTCTATCATGACGTTCACTCTATAATATTTTCTGTCATTAAGTCTAATATCGCGCAAAATGAAGATATAGACAATGTCTTAATTAGTGAAAAAATTAAAAATCTAGGAATTACGTTTAAAAACTCCGTAAACGTATATGAATATCTTCAAAGCCTTGGCTTAATGAGCCTTTCAGAAAAAGCTTTTATAGAATCAGCTAGAAAGCTAAAAACTATTTCCATTAGGCGCGAAATATCCGAGACTGCTGAAAAGCTAAAAGCCAAAATGGTGTCTAAAGAAGAGATGTCAGCTGATCAAATCATCTCAGCTGCCGACGCAATCTACAATGAAAAAATTAGTGCTTATGATCTCTTCGAAGAGCCTGTTAATATTTTCGAAGATGCTCAATTTCAAATTGAAGACATTGGTAATAATCCAGTTGATGACTCTGGATTTCTTACCCCATTCAAAGACTTCAATAGACTCTACGGAGGACTTCGACCAAAAAATTTATATGCGTTTGTTGCCCGACCTAAGTCCGGAAAAACAACGATGCTATGCGATTTGAATTATAAAATATGTAACGAGATCTATAACGGACAAGTATCTTGTCTGTATCTTGATACAGAGATGGAAACGTTAGACGTTCAGAAAAGGCTTATCGCTTCTATATCTGGAATTCCGTTTTGGTATATCGATACCGGAAACTGGAGAAAAAATCCAGAAATGACTCAGAAAATAAGAGAAACCTGGGTTAAGATTAAAAATTTTAAATTTCACCATCTTAAAGTAGGCAATAAAACAACTAGCGAAATTCTTTCAATCGCTCGCAGATGGTACTATTCGAAAGTCGGAAGAGGAGAAAAGGCAATTATTACATACGATTACTTGAAAATGACGGGAGAAGGAGTTTCCGAATCATGGAAAGAGTATCAGGTAATTGGAGACAAAACAGACAAATTAAAAAAATTAGGAGAAGAGCTGAATTGTGTCGTTCTTACTTCTACCCAAATGAATCGCAGCGGCGAAAGCCAAAACAAAAAAGCCGGTAGTTTCTCTGACGACTCTTCCGCTATTGCTCTTTCTGATCGACTTCAATGGTTCGCGTCTTATGTTGGGATTTTTCGTCGGAAGACAATAGACGAAATAGCTGAGGACGGCGAAGATTGGGGGACTCATAAACTTGTGACTACCGCAAGCCGCTTTCAAGGCAAGGAAGCAGCTGGACACGTCGATTTAGTCGAGAGGTCGGTAGATGGCGAAAAGAGGTTTGTCAGCAACTATATTTCTTTTGACGTAAGAAACTTTAATGTAGAAGAAAAGGGAAGCCTGGATTCCCTTGTCAAGAAGGGCGGTTTAAAGTTTCAAATCTTTGATAAGAATGGTAAAACGGTAGACTCTGGAAATGATGACGACTTGCTATAAACAAGAAGATGTAAAAATAATTCTTGAGCAGTTAGGATATAAGCTCAACGATAGAGGAAGAGAATGGAGATCTAAGCCTCTTTATAGAGACTCTGATAATGATACCGCTTTAAAAATAAATAAAAATGACGGTAGATGGATAGACTTTGCAAGAAACGAATCAGGAACGATTGAGCAACTTATAGAAAAAACATTAGGGATATCTTCATTTTCAGCTAAAAGCTGGCTTAAAAAAGCAGGAGTAAATGGATCAACCAGCGAAATCTGTCAATCTTTAAAAGAAGAAATCAACTTGGACTATATTAAATTCTTTGACCCGCAGCTCTTAACAAAACTTTCACAAAATTATAAGTACTGGAATTCAAGAGGTATAGATAATAAAACGCTTGATGAATTTGGCGGAGGACTATGCTTCACCGGAAAAATGGCTGGTAGATATGTTTTTCCAATTTTTGATGAAGATAAAAGAATCAGAGGATTTTCTGGTCGGTCAGTGTTTCAAAACAACGAAATAAAATGGAAGCATATTGGAAAAAGAAGCGACTGGAACTATCCTCTCTTTCTTACTAGAGAGCATATTGAAAAAGAAAAAGAGTGCATTGTAATTGAAAGCATTGGTGATGGCTTAAGTTTGTGGCAAGCTGGTATTAAAAATTTTATTATTTGTTTTGGCTTAAACTCTTTAGAACATATATGTTACTCTTTGGTAAAATTAGATCCGGCTTCAATTATTATAGCTTTTAATAATGACCTATCAGATGGAAAAACTTATGGAGCGGGAAATGTTGCAGCAAAAAATTTCAAAAAACAATTAGAAACTTTCTTCTCTAAAGAGCAAATTAAAATAAAGCTACCAAAGTTTAACGATTTTGGAGCAATGACGCAGGAACAAATAATCGAATGGAAGAACAACAATTAAACAAAAAACCGCTTTATCTTAGCGCGTCAAAAATAAAAACCTATGCGTCTTGCTCTTGGCAGTACTATGCTTCTTATGTTTTAAAAATTCCACAAGCTGGAAACAGCGGAGCTTCAAGAGGCACAGTTGTTCATAATTTATTTGAATTAATAGCGAAACCTAAACACGAGCATTACATAAACAAAATTTGGCTTTCTGGAAGCGCTGAAAAAGTACCAGCCGTTAAAAGATTTCTTGAAAGGCAATTTAGAAAAGAAAAATTAAATAAAACAGAAGAAGTAAAGCCGACCAAAGTAAAGTATGGCGTAAAAACAAACTGGGAAAGCGTCTGTGAAATGATTC
>Ga0315901_10006097_pt1 | contig 14501 bp, 14 predicted proteins | sample LakEriMetagenome_10_FD_203761 | JGI IMG/M metagenome (GOLD analysis project Ga0315901, IMG submission 203761) | Freshwater fungal communities from buoy surface, Lake Erie, Ohio, United States - Buoy 2 MA116 | ecosystem: Environmental > Aquatic > Freshwater > Lake | place: USA: Lake Erie, Ohio... | reverse complement strand
TATCACTACCAGGATATGATTTGCAAAACAACATAAGTATATTTCCAATTCCATCTGATGAAAGCATCAGTATAAATGGAATTGGAGATGATATTTTAGCTCAATTCTCAATCTTTGATTCTCGAGGAAAGTTAATTCGATCAGAGGCTGAAACTATTGGGAGTATTGACATATCAGATTTATCTATGGGCATTTATTACCTACGTATCGAATCCCCAAGCTCTACTAAAATTTTGAAATTTATTAAGGAATAGAGATATAAATATTTACCTCAACTCCGCCGAACACTCGGTCTGCAAGCCTTGCAAAATGCGCTGCATGCTCTTCTCTACAACCTCATCGGTTAGGGTTTGTTGGGCGTCTTGAAGAATGAATTTCAATGCGTATGACTTCTTTCCTTCTGGAAGATTCTTGCCTTCGTAAACGTCGAACAAATTCACTTCCTTCAATAATTTCTTTTCGCTTTTTAAAGCAGACTGACGAAGGCTTTCGAACGTTGTTTCTTTGTTCAACAACAACGATAAATCGCGACGCACCCAAGGGAATTTATTCAACGGTTGGAAAGCATTGCGCTGCTGCGCTTTCAACTTCTCTAACGCATCGAAATCAAATTCAGCATAAAACACTTCCTGCTCCACATCGGTCATTTCCTGAATAGCACCGTTCACTCTTCCCATCTTCACCAACGATTTTTTCTGAGAAGAAAGCTCCATGCCGTAAGCGAAAATGGGAGAGTCTTGAATTGAAATCACATCGACTTGCTGAATGCCCAAAGCATTCAAAATGTTTTCTACCGCTGCTCTCAACTGCGCCAACGACGATGCATTGCCACTGTTCTTCCAAGACTCAGCGCTTTCCTTTCCACACAACCACAACGCCAGTTTGCGTTTCTCTTTGTATCCGTTTTCCGTCTTGCGGTACTCCTTTCCAATTTCAAACAATCGAAGATCAGTAGCACGATGCTTTTCATTCAACGAAATGCTTTCCATTCCACCAAACAACAACGTGCTGCGCATGTGCGACAAATCTTTGCTCAACGGATTCAACAACGAAACGCTGTTCACACCCAGCGCCGCATCGAACGCTTCCGCGTACTTGCTCTTTGTAAGCGACATGTTCATGATTTCAGTGTAGCCTTCTGCCACCAACAAGTCGGCAAGACGAAAGTGCAAGCTCTCCGTTTTTCCCTTGGTATTCAAGGAAAGCGTCATGCGCGAAGGCAATTCAACTTTGTCGTATCCGTAGATGCGAAGCACTTCTTCCGCAACGTCAGCCGGACGCGTTACTTCAACGCGATTGTAAGGCACAAGCACCTTCCAGCCGTCTTCGGTTGAAGTAACTTCGAACTGCAAATCGTTCAATATGGAAACAACCGTTTCGCTCGGAATGTCGATTCCCAATAACGATTTCAAATAATTTTTCTGAACTGAAATTTCTGTTTTTGGAAGTACAACCGGATAAACATCTTGCGCTTCAACCAACTCAGCATTCGGATTTTCCGCTTGAATTAGTTCCCAAGCACGCGCTAACGCATTTGGAATTCCGTCTACAGCCACGCCTCTTTCAAAGCGGAACGAAGAATCGGAATGTATCTGATTGCGCTTTGCGCTCTTGCGCACACGCACCGCATTGAAGCACGCACTTTCAAAAACAACGAACGAATCTTCAGCGCTCACGCCCGCATTTTTTCCACCCATAACACCGCCCATGCAAAGCACTTCGTTTTGGTTGGAAATAACCACGTCTTCGCTGGTGAGTTTGCGCGAAACACCATCAAGCGTCTCTAGCGCTTCATCTGTATTTGCATTTCGAACCGTGATGGTCTGATTCGGAAAATCATTCGCCTTGAACACGTGCAGCGGTTGACCCAATTCATGCTGAACATAGTTCGTTACGTCAACGCACAAGTTCACACTCTTCACGCCAATAACGGCAAGGGTTTCCTTAATGAAGGTTGGCGTCTCTTGGTTTTCAATTCCTTTGATTACCGCGAACGCATAGCGCGAACACTCGGTGTTTTCGTGTAGATCTAATTTCCAATTTTTTTGTTGGAAGGAAATCGGCTTCGCCTCTGTAGAGGTAAGCGTAACTTTTTCTGCGTTCTCTAGATTCCATGCTGCCGCGAAATCGCGCGCCACACCTGCGTGTGAAAGAGCATCTGTTCTATTCGGAGTAATACCAATTTCAAGGCATGCATCGCTTTCAATATTCAATGCAACGGCTGCAGGAGTTCCCACTTCTGTTTCTTCTGGAAGAATAAGAATACCGTCGTGCGAAGCGCCGAGGCCTAGTTCGTCTTCGGCGCAGATCATACCAATTGATTCTGCTCCGCGAATTTTACTTTTCTTAATGGTGAAGGCCTCGCCTGATGAAGGATACAACGTGGTTCCAACGGTAGCCACTAAAACTTTTTGTCCGGCCGCTACATTCGGTGCACCGCAAACAATTTGCACGGGTTCACCTTCACCTAGATTCACTTTCGTGATAGACAAACGATCTGCATCGGGATGCTTTGCGCATTCGAGTACATGTCCGACTACCACGCCTTTTAATCCGCCTGGAATTTTCTCAACGCTTTCTACACCTTCCACTTCTAGTCCAGTTCTGGTAAGGGTTGCAGCAACTAGGTCGTGAGACGGAAGTGGTTGTACCAATTGAGAAAGCAGTTTATAAGAGATTTTCATATTCGCGAATTAGACTGCAAAAATAAAGACAAACGCGGGGGCGAGGGCCTAGAATTTTCTTACTTTTGCTCCTCTTCAAAAACGGGATGTAGCTCAGTTGGTAGAGTACACGTCTGGGGGGCGTGTGGTCGCAGGTTCAAGTCCTGTCATCCCGACAAAAACCTCCTTATAACCCTTGAAAATCAAGGGTTTTGTTTTTTGAAGTACAAAAAATGAGCAAAAAAATGCACCCAAGAAATCAACACAAAGAAACCTACAACTTCCCTGAACTCATTCAAGCCGTTCCTGAGTTAGGGGCGTTTGTGAAAATGAATGCTTACGGAAATGAGAGTATTGATTTCTTCAATGCGGAAGCGGTGAAGCTGCTGAACAAAGCGCTGCTGAAAAGCAACTACGGCATTGCGCATTGGGACATTCCCGCAAATTATTTGTGTCCTCCCATTCCGGGAAGAGCGGAATACATGCACCAAGTAGCCGATCTATTGTACAAGAACAATCCGGAATATCTTCAAGATAAAAAATTGGGAAACAACATTCGTGTGCTCGATGTAGGTGTGGGCGCAAACTGCATCTACCCCATTGTTGGCGTGCACGATTACAACTGGAATTTTGTTGGCACCGACATCGATGAAAAGGCCATTGCCGCTTCACAAAAAATTGTAAACGAGAACGATTCGCTTCAACATAAAATTGAATTGCGTCATCAAAAAAATCCGCACGACATCTTTCACGGAATTATTCTTCCCACTGAAAAATTCCACCTCACAGTGTGCAATCCGCCATTCCATGCGTCGCTTCAAGAAGCACAACAAGGGAATCTTCGCAAAAACAGAAATCTGAAAAACACACGCAACACCAAAGTGCAATTGAATTTCGGCGGACAAGGAACCGAGCTCTGGTGCGAAGGCGGAGAAGAAACCTTCATTGAAAAAATGATACTTCAAAGCGCTGCCTATTCCAATCAAGTGCTCTGGTTCAGCACACTGGTTTCAAAAGAAAGCACTCTCAAAAAAATTCAACTCAAACTCGAATACGTCGACGCCCGCGAGATGAAAATTCTTCCCATGCAACTCGGAAATAAGGTTAGTCGTATTGTCTGTTGGTCTTTTTCCTCCAACCCTCGCATATAAACTCCCCTTTTCTTACCCTCTCTTAACTTCTCTTACCGCATTTGCAGTGGGAACTACGTTGTTTGAACTATGTTGTTAGAACTACGTTGTGATATTAGAGTCAAACAAATTCTTCATAAATAAAATAGTATACACCAAAAGTATACCCTAAATTTGACGTATGAAAAATCTTTCACTGAAACTCGACGACGAAATTTTCTTGGAAACAGAAAAGGTTGTAGAGAAATTGGGCACCACTCGGAATCGCTACATAAATGAGGCGTTAGCGATATACAACAAGTATTACAATCGGAAGATGTTGCGTGATCAGCTCGTGAAAGAATCCAGAGCGGCTTATGGTTCGAGCCGAGATATTTTAGATGAATACGAAAGTCTCATCGATGAAGATTAGTCAATACGAAATCTGGTTAGCAAACCTTAATCCTTCCAAAGGAACGGAACCCGGCAAGGTTCGTCCAGTTGTTGTTGTGCAAACAAACCTGCTCAACGACATTCACCTTTCAACCCTAATCTGCCCCATAACAACCAACGTCCTTCCAGATGTAAAAATTCTTCGTGTTGCTTTATCCAAAAAACAACTCGACGAAAAGAGCGATATTCTTGTAGATCAGCTTCGCGCTATAGATAATAAACGCTTCATTAAAAAACTCGGTAAGCTCACAAATGAGCAGGTGATGCAGTTAAAGGAGAATTTGAGAATCGTGCTAGAACTTTGAACTACGTTGTTAGAACTGCGTTGTGAGAACTACGTTGTTAGAACTAGCGTTGTTAAACCGTCGAAGACCCTCGTTGCTTGCAACCTTCGTCCGCAGGACCCTCGCAAAGCCATTTGCCCTCGTCCGTAGGACCCTCGCAACGCCTGTTGCCCTCGTCCTTAGGACTTGCGCTGCGCCTCCCTCCCTTCCTTCTTCTCCAACCCTTGAAAGAAATTCCGAATCACCTGATTGTTGCATTCGACATATTGTCGCTGGGTAGGGCTGCGGAAGAAGGCGCTGAGTTCGTGCTTGCTCATTTTCATGTCTGCAAGCGCAAGGATTTGAATAATGTCTTCGTCAATTAAATTCAGCGCTATGCGCATCTTTCGAAAGATGAGGTTATTCGTTAAGCGCTTCTCTGGAACCGGCAATGGGCCGTCTTTTCGTCCGCGCTTCAGAATGATAAATCCGTTTAGAAAAATGGAGAGCATTTCATCGTTAATGTCGAGATACTCTTCGTGATCTTCCTTCTTCAACCAGTCGCTAACATCGGAGCGTGTAACCATAACATCGGTCAGTGCGAAAATGTCGATCATCTGTTGATCAGAGAAGTCGTAAATAAATCGAATGCGGCGGAAGATGCTGTTGTTGGTCATTGTTTTTGCAATTGCTTCGCCGAGGCGATGGTGGCATAGCCACGAATGGATGGAATTAAATTCTTTCGAGAAGTGCTTCGAAGATTTCTCTTCCATCGGTGTTTTCCAATTCGAAATCGGCAGCACGCTCCGGATGAGGCATCATTCCAAATACATTTTTGCCTGCATTGCAAATACCTGCGATGTTGTTCAAAGAGCCATTCGGATTGAAGTCCTCATTTACCACACCGTCTGCAGAGCAGTAGCGGAACAACACTTGGTCGTTGTCTTCAATTTGCTTCAACACATCGGCTGGAGCAAAGAAGTTTCCTTCTCCGTGAGCAATTGGAATTTGGAATGCTTTTTCACGATCTAAACCGGCAGTTAAAACTGCACTGGTTGAAGCCGCTTTCAAATGAACATTCTTACAAATGAATTTTCTAGTAGTGTTGTGCAACAAGGCTCCTGGAAGCAATTTCGCTTCTGTTAAGATTTGAAATCCGTTGCAAATTCCCATCACATATCCACCGCGATTCGCGTGTGCTACCACTTCATCCATAATCGGAGAAAAGCGTGCAATAGCGCCACTGCGTAGGTAATCGCCGTAACTGAATCCGCCCGGAACAAATATGAAATCACAACCTTGAAGGTCGCGTTCTTTGTGCCAAAGTTTTACCACTTCTTGTCCCATGATGTGCGACATGGAATACACCAAATCTTCATCACAATTGCTACCTGGAAAAACTACGACACCGAATTTCATATAAGAGAATTTTTGCAAAAGTACGTTAAACTTTTCACCACTGAAACACAGGAATGAGTTGTGTTTGTTCAATCAATATCCAAAGGCTTATGGCCACTGAGATATAAAAGAATATTGGGGCGAAAAGAGACATGCGATAATTGGAATACCAATAGGAAAGACAGAAGATGAGGCCGAGCCCCACGCCTTCAATAATGAGGTGATTCAGGAACAACCATCCGGCCGTAACAGATCCGAGCATGGCGAAACACATGAATACAATGATCCATTTCGAGTTTCTGTTTTTGTTTGTGTTCAAGTCTCCAGATGACACCAGCGATTGCATAGAGAACAGCAAAGACAAGGCGCACAGGGCATAAAACGATAATTTCGAATACGAATGAATCATCCAATTGTCTTGGGTGTTCAGACTAATAATACGCTTGAACAAGTAGAAATTCCAATTGTCCATGAGCAGGTATTGCGCAGCAAAACAATACGAAAAGGGGAATGCGAATCCCGCTATAGGCATGATGTACTCTCTGAAGTTCAGACCTCGCGTAAAGATGACCGCCACCAAAAGCATAGGTAGTAAAGTCAGATAAAGCGGGAAACAAAGTGCTGCTAGTCCAAACCAAAATCCTGCGCGGAAGTAGGGATCTAGTGCGGTTTTTTGTCTGTACACTTCCAACAAACGGTTCGCTCCCATGGTTAGGAATATCTGTGCGAGAAGGAAGGTGATGCTGTGATTCAGCAAGAAAATGACGGTGAATAGATTCGAAAAGATAAGTGCCGGAACGTAAGTGGGGCCGTTGTGAAACTCGTGTCTGTTGTAAACCCAGTTGAATAAGATGCCGCCCAGCGTTATAATAATCCAGGCTGCAGCCGCACCGAGCCAAGGCGTCAGCACGCATTCAAGGTTGATAATGTCGAAAGGAAACTGCTGCGGAACTTCAGGAATAACATATCCGAACAAGACGGGAACAAAAACCAAGAGGTTTACAAAAGGCAACACAAACAGGAGGTAAGGTTGATTGCTTGAAAATTGCCGTAGGATCATGTTATTTGAATTGCAGCAAAATTGAGGATAAATGTTCCGTTTTCAAAAGGATTGCTTAAATTCGCCATGAAAATATTTCGACTATGAACTTACAAATGATTCTTGCTCCGATAGTAACTGCTGCACAGTGGCTATTTAAAAACGTAATGGAACCAATGGAGAACTACTTCAGTTACGCCTGTATTTTGGGTGCTTTCTTCGGTATTTACTTGTGGATTAGCATGCAAAAGCGTTTCACTGCGGAAGCAAAAAAGAACGGTACTTTAATCTAAAGATTTTGGCTTCGGCCTACCTAAACATACTGAAACCCCAGCGGTTCGAGGCTTCTCGAATCCTTGGGGTTTTTCTATTTCTATTTTTTCTAGTTGGAAGTAAACCGTTCGCGCAGTCGGAAAATCGTTATGGTTATTTCGAAGTGGACCAATCGGTGCAGACACCAACTGGAGAATTGTACGGAACGCTCGCGGTTCCCATCTTGAAGGGGACCTTTCCCGTTGCCTTAATCATAGCGGGTTCTGGACCAACAGACCGCAACGGGAACAACGCCCAAATGAAGAACAATTCATTGCTACTCTTGGCGCATGAACTGGCAGCGCAAGGCATTGCATCGATTCGTTACGATAAGCGAGGCATTGGCGCAAGTAAAGATGCGCTTATCTCTGAAGAGAATCTTCGTTTCGAAAATTATGCGGAAGACGCAAAAGCCTGGGCTGCGCAATTGAAAGCCGATCCGCGTTTCGACAAGCTCATTATCATTGGACACAGCGAGGGTTCGTTGTTAGGGATGTTGGCATGCGAAAAAGCCGATGTCTTTGTTTCGCTCGCTGGAGCAGGAAGACCCATTGATGTTATTTTGAAGGAACAACTTTCCACTCAGCTAAAGGGACAAAAGAAAATGCTCAGGGCAGTAGAGGAAGGTCTTTCCAAACTGAAAAAAGGAGAATTGGTAGAGGACGCGCCAAAAGAGCTTTTCGCATTGTTTCGTCGAAGCATACAGCCTTACTTAATTTCTTGGATGAAATACGATCCAACGGTTGAGATTTGGAAGTTGAAAATACCGATTGTCATTATTCAAGGCAGCACCGACCTTCAGGTAAAAGAGGAAGATGCGAGATTACTTTTCATGGCACATCCGCTAAACTCGCGTTTAATTATTATTGAAGGAATGAATCACATTTTGAAACTCGCCCCTTCCGACCGAGAAAAAAACATTGAGACCTATTCGAATCCGGAACTGCCGTTGGCACCTGAGCTTTGCCGAATCCTAGGAACGCTCTGAACAAGGGAAGAATGCCCTTCGGGCGAATGTGTAAACACGAATGCTTTCAGCGAATGTCTTCGACGTTATTAAAGATATACTTTTCCCTAATCTTCCCCTCTCTTAACTTCTCTTACCATGTAGAAAGGGCATTCGTTGCTTTGCAACATTCGTGCTTGCACATTCGCCGCAGGCATTCGTTCAGAGAACATTCGCGAAGCATTATGACTTATCTTTGCCGCCGTTATGGCAGCACAAGAAGACAAATTAAAAGCGGTAATCTCGCACGCAAAGGAATACGGATTTGTATTTCCTTCATCTGAAATTTACGATGGCCTTTCGGCCGCCTACGACTACGGTCAGCTGGGTGTTGAATTGAAAAACAACATCAAGAACTACTGGTGGACCGCCATGACGCGCATGCACCAGAACATAGTGGGAATAGATGCGTCTATTTTCATGCATCCAACCACTTGGAAAGCAAGCGGACACGTAGATGCGTTCAACGATCCGTTGATCGACAACAAAGACAGCAAGAAGCGTTACCGCGCGGATGTTTTGTTGGAAGATTACATGGCGAAAAGCGAAGCGAAAATCACCAAAGAAATAGAGAAGGCCAAGAACCGTTTCGGAGATGCGTTCGATGAAGAACAATTCCGCGCAACTAATCCGAATGTCCTTCGTGCACAAGAGAAAATAGACGCGGTGAAAACGCGTATGAAAGTGGCTTTAGAAGAAAGCGATTTAGAAGGATTGAAGCAATTGATTGAAGATTGTGAAATCGCCGATCCAGAGACTGGATCTCGCAACTGGACAGATGTTCGTCAGTTTAACCTCATGTTTAAAACAGAGCTCGGCGCAGTAAGTGGCGATGCTGGAATTATTTATTTACGTCCGGAAACGGCGCAAGGAATTTTCGTGAATTTCTTGAACGTTCAGAAGACGGGAAGAATGAAACTTCCATTCGGAATTGCACAGATTGGAAAGGCGTTCCGCAATGAAATTATTGCGCGTCAGTTTATTTTCCGCATGCGCGAATTCGAGCAAATGGAAATGCAATATTTCGTGAAGCCGGGTACGGAGATGGAGTGGTACAACTACTGGAAGAACGAGCGTATTAAATGGCACAACGCTTTAGGATTGGGTGAAGGAAATTACAAGTTCCACGACCACTTGAAGCTGGCGCACTACGCCAATGCGGCTTGCGACATTGAGTTCAACTTCCCAATGGGATTCAAAGAGTTGGAAGGGATACATTCGCGTACCGATTTCGATTTGAAAAAACACGAAGAATTCAGTGGGAAAAAATTGCGTTATTTCGATCCGGAAACGAACGAGAGTTTTGTTCCGTATGTGATTGAAACCTCTATCGGATTAGACCGCATGTTCTTGGCAGTGTTGTCGAGTTCGTTTGTGGAAGAGAAGTTGGAAGATGGAAGTGAGCGAACGGTGCTTCGCATTCCGGCGGCTTTGGCTCCCGTGAAAGTAGCGGTATTGCCGTTGGTGAAGAAGGATGGTCTTCCTGAAAAAGCAAAAGAAATTGTAGATCTGTTGAAGTTAGACTTCAACTTACAATACGACGACAAAGACGCTATTGGTCGCAGATACAGAAGACAAGACGCTATTGGAACTCCCATTTGCGTAACAGTAGACAACGAAACCTTGGAAGACAACTGCGTTACTATTCGTCACCGCGACAGCATGCAACAAGAGCGCATTCCGATTGCAGACTTGCATGAAGCGGTAAGGAAGGTTGTGGCGTTGAATCAGTACTTTTAAATCACCTTCGGTGATCAATTCTTCGAATCAATCTTTCAGATCAAACCCATGGTGAAATCCTTCGGATTAATCCGTAGGATTGATCACCGGAGGTGATTGATTGCGGAGCAATTGATCTGACAGAGTCAGATTGATCATCGAAGATGATTGATCACTTCGTGATTGAAGCCAGCACGGCTGAAATCAGCTCCGTCTTACTCATCCCTATCACCGCTGCTTGTTGAGGAATGATAGAGGCTGCGCTGAATCCTGGAACTGTGTTGACTTCAATCACACAAGGCTCTTCGTCGGGTAACAAAAAGTCAACGCGTATCATGCCACCACAATTCAAGTCAGTATAAATGCGAGCCGATAATTCTTGAACGCGAGCGTAATGAAATTCGCTGATTGGAGCGGGAGTAATCTCTTGACTCTTCCCTTCATACTTCGCTTGAAAATCGAAAAATTCAGTTTCACTTACAATCTCTGTAATCGGCAACGCGGTTGGTTTTCCGTTCATGACAATCACACCACATGTGACTTCCCTTCCAGAAATAAATTCTTCAACAATAATATCTTCATCCTCGTTTCTTGCGCGGGAAATCGCGTCCATAACTTCTTCCAACTTATTCACGCGCGATGTTCCAATGGAACTTCCACCACAATTCGGTTTCACAAAACATGGCAATCCCACTTTTGCCACCACTTCCTCAGCAGTAATCACTTCTTCCTTCCGAACAACAATGGAACGCGCAACGCGATAACCCATGGCACCCAACGTACGCGTTGTTGCTTTCTTATTGAACGTTAACGCCATGTTCAACACATCGCCCGTGGTGTACTTCATGCCAATGGTATCGAAATATCCTTGCAACAATCCGTTCTCTCCCGGAGTGCCGTGAACCATCATGAACACCGCGTCGAACGTCGCTTTCATTCCATTTACTTCAACAGAAAAATCGTTGCGATCAACAGGAATTTCCGATTCATTCACCAACGCATACCAACGCTTTTCTTCAATCACAATCTGTATTGGCTCGAACTTCGAACGGTCTATGTTCTCCATCACCATCTTCGCGCTGCGCATAGAAACAACCGATTCACCACTATATCCGCCACAGACTACTGCAATTTTTTTCATGCGTTTTTGTTTTTACAAAGATGACAATCTCCTTAACTTTCCAAAAATTATTTGTCGTGAAAAAATCATTTCTTTTTTCTTTCATTGTTTTAGCAGCGTCAATAACTGCTTCAGCACAACAATTCACCGTTGTTAAAGACAACGCACACGGTAACGTAGAAAATCAATGCAAGACAGGTACTTGCTGGAGTTTCGCTACGACTTCATTCATTGAATCTGAAATCATTCGGAAAGGAAACAAACCTGTTGACCTTTCAGAAATGTACAACGTGCGCTTGACCTATCCGAAAAAAGCAGAAAGCTATGTGCGCTTTCAAGGGAAACAACAATTCGGTCCAGGTGGATTAAGTCACGACGTGCTCGCTATTATTGAAGAATATGGAATTGTTCCAGAAGCTGCATATTCAGGTTTCGTTAACGGAGCTACCGCTTATGATCATGAGACGTTGGACAACAAACTAACCGCCTTAGTTAACGACGCGGTGAAGGCTCCATCGAACGAATACAAGGCAAGTGTCGATGGAATTTTAAATGCTGAAATTGGGACGGTTCCAACTGAATTCAAACACAACGGGATGTCATACACACCCACTGCCTTCCGCGATGCAATGAAGATTAACGCTAAAGAATATGTGTGCTTGACTTCATTTTCACACCATCCTTTTTATTCTTCTTTCGTATTGGAAGTTCCAGACAACTGGTCGAAAAAATCATACTACAACCTTCCGCTCGACGAGTTCCAACGTGTTGCAGACTATGGCTTAAGCAAAGGGTTTACTGTAGCTTGGGATGCAGACGTTAGCGAAAAAACATTCGACGCGCGCAAAGGATACGCATACGTAGACGAATTTCAAAACGAACCTAAGATCGAACAAGAAAAAAGACAAGAGGCGTTCGACACTTACGAAACTACAGACGATCACTTGATGCACATTACAGGAACTGCAAAAGACGAAAAGGGAAATTCGTATTACCTCGTAAAAAATTCATGGGGAACGGAAGGCCTTGCTAATGGCGGTTTCCAATACATTTCTGTTCCTTACTTCCGTTACAAAACAGTTTGCATGATCGTTCACAAAGACGCAATTCCGAAAGAAATCGCAGTGAAATTGGGAATGTAATTATTTCTTTGGTCCTAACGGGATAAGTATTCCTCCACGAATGACGAGCGGTCCATAAGGTGACCGCTCTTCTTCTGTAAAGTCGTACATGATTTGAAAATACGTACCTAATCCGTGTCCAATTCCTTGCGATATTCCTCCACCAGCTAATACCAAGGGAAAGGTTTCTCTTTGCATTCCTCCAAAGGAATAAATCGGCGCATTCACTTGATTAATCTCTGCGCAAGCGAACAAACCGTTGAACAATCCCAATCGCGCCCAAGCAATACCGGCATAAATCTGTTCTTCGTAAAGACGTGTTTTGTAATATGTATAATTGAAGCCTACCCCAGCTGAAAGTCTTTCCGTTAGTCTATATCCCACAAGTGGCGTTATAGATCCATAAAACGTTCCCGAACCGTTAGAAGAACTTAATCCTAGACCCAATGAACCGCCGACTACCGTGCATTCTCTGCGTGTAAGATCGCCCATGTTTTCGTTCGAATTGTCGTTCGAAGGCAGCGCATTCACGTAATCATCGGGTTGCGCAAAAGCACTCAACCCAAACAACAAAAAACTTCCAACTAATAACGCTTTCATTAGCGAATAAATGAAACCACTGAAAGGTGCGTTCCAGCCCATACTTGAACAAAATAAATTCCGCTATCAGCAGGAAGTTCTGTTAAAACAACCTGGTGGTTTCCTTGCGGAAAAGTCTGATGAATCACTTCGTTCACCAATCTTCCGTTCACATCGAATAAGCGAATGTTTACGTCTACAGCTTGTGGTAAATCGAATCCAACCGTGTACATGTCCTTCACTTCCGTCGGATATCCGTATGCTTGAAATTCAGACGTGTTTCCTTCAACAACAAATGACGGATTGAAACCAACAAATTTCACTACGTTGTTTCCAGTACATGGAATTGCAAGTGTATCAATTTCTTCCGCATAACAAATGTCTGCTGCGCTAGAAACACCGCCTGTTACAGTAACTGTAGAGGTAGTAGTGAAGTCGTTTGAAAACTTCGTAATCGCATTCGGACTCCAAGAACTCACGTAGTAATTTCCATAAGAATCGTGATCTACTCCGTCGCAGTTTCCAAGGTTTGTAGTCGTAATTACGGAAAGGGTATATGTCGCTAAATCAATCGCTTTAATAGATGCGTTCGCACCCCAGCTAACCATAACCAATCTGTTGTTCGACGCATCGTAGGTTAATCCGTTCGGTGTGCTCGTGGTATTCGCTACAACAATTGAACTCGTTGGCGCAGCAAGATCTGCAACATTCAATTCATAAATTTTCTTCGCCGAAAAATCAGACACCCACAATTTATCTACTCCATTGCTAGCCATTCCGTTCAAGAACGAAGCACCTGAAAGCGTGTGTGTCATGACTTGCGCACCCGTAGTAACATCGTATCCTCTTATCGCACTTCCAACAATTGAAAAAAGAACGCCGTTCATGACTTCCATTCCGTAATTCGATTTCGCTGCCCCCAACGTTCCTTGAGGAACAGCATCGCTATGCATGCGCACAACGTTGTTTCCATTTCCAACTAAAAAGATCTGATTGGTTGGATCATATTCAACGCCTTCAATAGCGGTTAACGATTGTGCTTGTGATAGACTTGCGGTTAATGCGAAAACACAGAATAGAATTTTTTTCATGTTGAAGTTTATATGAACGGCAATTTACGCAGGTAATCAATATCCACGAAAGAAATTCTATCTTTGAAAAATGAATCAGGAAGTAAATCTTACAACCAAGCTTGGAATTTTAGGAGGCGGACAACTCGGCAGAATGCTCATTCAAGAAGCCGTTAACTTCAACATTCACATCTCTGTATTAGACCCCGCGGTTAACGCGCCCTGCGCTGACCTTGCAAATAATTTTGTAGTTGGAAATTTCAACGACTACCAAACGGTGCTCGATTTCGGAAAAACAGTAGATATACTTACCATTGAAATTGAACACGTAAACATTGAAGCGCTTGAAGAATTGGAACGTCTTGGAAAGAAGGTGTTTCCAACGCCACAAGCCCTTCGCACCATTCAAGACAAAGGACTTCAAAAACAATTTTACAAAGCGAATAATATTCCAACCGCTCCTTTCCACCTGATAGACAACGCAGAAGATGCTTTGTTGTTTAAAGAAAAAGGACCGTTCATGCAGAAGCTTCGCAAAGGCGGATACGACGGAAAAGGCGTAACACCGCTTCGCACAGAAGCCGAGTTTAACGCGGCTTTCAATGCACCAAGTGTGCTTGAAGAATTTGTTCCTTTCGTGAAAGAACTT
>Ga0315901_10006091_pt1 | contig 14505 bp, 13 predicted proteins | sample LakEriMetagenome_10_FD_203761 | JGI IMG/M metagenome (GOLD analysis project Ga0315901, IMG submission 203761) | Freshwater fungal communities from buoy surface, Lake Erie, Ohio, United States - Buoy 2 MA116 | ecosystem: Environmental > Aquatic > Freshwater > Lake | place: USA: Lake Erie, Ohio... | reverse complement strand
TAGGCAATGGGTGTGAGCGTCTCGGCGACGATTGCCTCGGTGAGCGACTTCGGCGTGTAGTGGGTGCCAGTCTCACGCCGATCGGAGCCGGTGGTGACGATGAAGGCACCGGCGGGATAGACCAGCGGATAGCCCCAAGGATCAGTGCGCACCAGATGGCTGAAGGGCTTTATCCGGTCACGTAGCGCTGTGTCGCCATGGCAAGCCGTCAAAACGCGGCCGGCGAGCGCATCGTCCACCGGACGCGCCAGATCATTGCGCACGCGGCTGGCGGAGCTGCCGGAACGACCTTGAAGCAGCTCGGCGAGTCGTTCGGCACCGTCCAGCCGCGCCGATTCGAGTTCGGCCAGCGTGACCCAAGGCGACTGTGCGCCCTTCGTGGCATCGAGTTCCAGCGTGACCTCGGCGGTGCGCTTGACCGTGCGTTCCAGCAGGCCCTCATAGACGTAGCCGATCTGCTCTACATCCAGCGCCCGATACGACAGCGTGCGCCCCTGGAATTGCTGGATGGCTTCGAGCAGTAGCAAGACGGTGCGGTTGTCGATGGGCAGCGGCTTGGCTACATCGGTGCGCCAGTCGGAGCCTTTGGCTCGGCCCTCAAGGAAGGGGAAGCGATCCGGATCGAACAGCGAGCCACCCAACGCGGGCAGACGCAAGTTTTCGTGCTCGATGCCGCCATACACGGCACGGAACACGGCCAGCAGGCGCGACCATGCATCCCAGCGGCGCTCCAGAATTTCGTCCGATTCGGCGCGCAACTGCTTCCGCAATGTCGAGAGCGCGTAGTTGGCTTCGTAGCGTTCGTCGCCCAGGAGCAGCAGGCCGCGCTCCTCGGCGGAGAGCAGGAAAACCAGCCGCATCATCACCGTCAGCGCGGCTTCGTAGAGTTCGGCTTCCTTTACGCCGCGCAGTAGCTCGCGGCTGCGATCTTGGTCGGCCTTGTCGAGCGCCTGGATCAGAACTTCGACGGCGCGCCGCACCTGCTCGCCCAAGGCGTCGGTCACTTCGTCCTGGAACTTCAGCGAGCGATCGAACAACGCGGGGAGTCGTTCGGATTCGCCCACGAAGAAACGCCGGATGCCCAAGAGGTGGACGAAGGCCTGGAGGGTGACGGGTTCCTGGCCCCAAATGCGTGCATACCAGCTGGCGAAGGTGGTAACCGCGCCCAACGGCGCATCGACCAGCATCCAGCGTTCTCCGTTGGTGACGAGGCCGAGACGGCATCCCGTGGCGCGGCAGAGAGTCACCATGCGTTCCGCCGGTGTGCTGGCCCAGCCGTCCAGCTTCGAGGTGGCATCGAGATCGACGTCCGACCCGTAGGCGTGGACAAGCATCAGCGGCTTGTCGTCATTGCCAACGACAGCGAAATCAGGCGACAGGCTGACTCCATGCTCGGGCAAGCTGACGTTCGAATGCGTGGCGCACCAGTCCTTGCCCTTTAGCACATCGGCACGACCGTCCTCGTCGAGTTCCAGTCCGCGCGACAAGACTTCATCGATCCATGCCGTATGCAGATCGGCAAAGCGCGGGTCGCCCGTTTCCTGAGCTTCGTGCCATTCGTCATACGCTTGGCGCAGTCGCTTACGCTTGGCCGCATCAAGTTCTTCCAACCCCTGCGGATAGGCTTCCTTCAAGACTGGGACGGCGAGGAAGGGTCCGGAAATCTCGATCAGCGAGAGCCAGTCGTCGTGATGATTGGCTTGGCTCATGCCTGAGCTCCTTCGAATTCTTGTCGGAGCTCTGGCACTCCGGCCGCCTCAAGCAAACTCCGAACACTGTCTAATCTGACCGGGTCGAGCGTCGAGTCACCTGGCTTGCCTTCAGGTATCCAGATCACCATCCCGAGGCGTGCGCGCGTGAGCAGCACTCGGTAGCGATTGCGTACATACGTACGCTCGGAGTCGCCACGCACCTGCTGCCAGGCACTGCCGCGAAACTTGCGGCATTCCCAACCGCCAGGGCCGGATGGCGTCAAATCGCTGCCCCAACACAGGCCGACCCAGTCGAGCTCGAGCCCTTGGCATTCGAACTCCGACGCAGCCACCTCGAGAGCATGGCTCGAACGGACGTCCGTTGGCTGCATCAAAAACCACTTCTCGAACGAGTAGTCCAGTCGGAATGCGCTGGAGCGTTCCAGGCCATAAGCGCGCAGACGTTGATCCTCCGAAGTAGCGATCAAGCCCGCACGCTGGCCATTGCCCGGTTCGCTCCTAGCACGCAACCACGCCTTGGCGACTTCGAGATCGCGAGTGAAATGGAGCGGGAACTCCCTGCAATCCGGCAGCAGCGATCGCGCACGCTCGGTGTCGAGGGCAAGCACCGCATCGACCCATTCCGCCAACCGTTGGGCGCGAAAGCTCCGCACGCCGACACTGAGGTGCGCCAATGGTTCCGGTCGGAACTCGATTCCAGGGGGAACGCCATCGATAAACAAGCGGTGTCCGGATACGCTGGCTCCCCCGGAGACGACTTCGGGAGAGGCGACGACTCGCCAATCAGGCCGAACGGCGACGGCTCGCCCCCATTCCTCCAGACCTGCCTCACCGAGGAAGATCTCTTGTCCACCACCGACGAGCGCGATGATCACGGCCCATCCGTCCAGTCGTTCCATCACGTCGAAAAGTTCGGCAGCCTCCGAACGGTCTACCCCTTGCTTGCGCTGCATCTGCTCTCGATCCCATGCACGCTGGGCCTCGTCGAAGACAACGACGTGTTCGTGTGGCAGAGCCGTGGGGTGCTCACGGTGATACCGCAGGAACTGGTGGACGTTCTGGATGAAGGTCGAGACTTCATGGACACTGTCCTGGCGCCGGTGCCCAGCGCGCTGCTGACTCATCACCAAAGCCTCTCGCACGACCTTGACCAAGGGGCCGTTCCCGGACAAGAAGATGCCCGATGGGCCACCTTCCACACGCAGAGATGGGTCGTGGACGACGTTGAGTCCGGTCAAAGTCTTGCCTGCGCCCGGAACGCCGGTGACGAAGCACACGTAACGTCGGCTCTGCGTACGCGCCTCTCTGATCACTTCCGCAAGGAGGTCTGTCGTGGCGTCCAAATTGCTGGCGTAGCTATGGCTTATCTCGCGAACGTCGTGGCTCTCGTAAAGGCGTTCAGCGGCCTCGATAACGGACAGCGTGGGGCGATACGGTGCGTCGACCCAGGTCTCGGGATCAATTGGCCGGGCGTTTGAATCGTGCTGCGCCGAGTAGGCAGACAGCAGTACGCAAGGTAGATCGTCGGCATTCGCGAGTCGTATAGTCGCGACACGCGAGGTCGAAATCGTGGGTGAACTCGTGGCACTTGGCGCGGCAGTGGAACAAAGTACCGGGACGATCGCGCGCCCGAGACTGCCGCCGTGGAAGTCACGCAAGTTCAAGCAATAGTCTTCTACCTGCCAGCGGGACGATGCGTTGTGCGACGCAGCCCCGACCTTGAACTCGATTACCAGAATCACGTCCTCAGTGAGCAAGATCGCATCGGGGCGCTTCTGCCGGCGCGGCAGTTCATATTCGAGGATCAAGTGCCAGCCTTTAGCCGCCTCGTGTCTCGCGATCAGCTCATACGCGCAGCGCTTCAGTAGCGTGATCTGGACCTTCCACGTCTCGATCTGAGTCGTCCGTGTGCTTTGTATACCGGTCGAGGCAACCGAGTCGGTGAGCTTGCCCAGCAACTGGGCATCATCCGCAAGCGTGAAGTCGGATAGCGAGTGTCGAACGCAGCGACTCATCTCGTGCTGCCCTCCGGCAGGATGAAGATCACCGCGACCGGGAAGGTGCGGTCGTCGAGCTTGGTGTAGCGGGCTTCGATGGCCTGTGTTTCCATCCGGCGCTCATCGGGAATGCGGGCGAGGCGCGCTTCCAGTGCCGCGATGTCGCGCCGAAGTTGCGTGCGCTCGTCCTCGGTGAAGAGCGAGAGCTGTTCGGGCTGCTGCTCCTTCCTCAATTCGGACCGGATTGCCTTTTCCAGTTCGTCCAGCACGGTGCCGATGTCGTCGATTTCCTGCTGCTTACGGGCCTGGAGCGTGTTGGTCAGGAATCGGAGGCGTTCTTTCGAACGGGCATCGACGGCTTTCAGGATGGCTTCCTGCTGGCTCTCGAAGCGGGTGCGAAGTACATCGAACAAGGATGGCGCTGCCGTGATGGGCTTGGCCTCATCCAGCCATTGCTGGACACGGGTGACGCCTTCTTCCCGCCGGAAAGCTTGGTCTCGCAGGTAGCCGCCGGACACCGTCATCTCTTCGTGCAGCCGATGGTGGTTGCCGCCGGTGACGACCAGCCGCGAGACGACGACCACGGCAGGGCCGTCGATATGCGCGTCAGGCACCGTGCGGACGGTGACGCGATGCAACTTCTTCACGTCGTCCTGCGCCCAGATTTCCGCGCGCAGCAGGCGCAGACACATCTGCACCAGGCGATGGTTCAAATGGACGAGCACGACGTCGTCACGACCACTGGCGACGGCGTGATCGAATGTGATGGGCCGTATTCGTTGGGTGTGCGGGTGGCGCAGCCCCTCAAGGCATCGAGACCAGGAGCCGGACAGCGCGGGCATTCGAAAGACGCTGCCCGATGGCGCGCCTTCAAGTTCGGCGTGTTCCAGCGGCGGGCGGCCCGCCAGCGCGAGGCCAGTCTTTACGGCCACCGAGACGTGGTCGGGCGTGAGGTGGAAGTCCTGCTGGGTGGTGAGCAAACGCTCGTGCAGCTTGGCGACGCGCTCTTTCAACTCGCGCTCGGCGCGAACGAAGTTCTTGGCTCGGGCGATCCGAGCCTCGGCGAGACGGGTGTCCAAATCCCTCAGTGAGCCTTCGATGAGGCCGGACATCTGCGGCGCGATGACCGGATTGACGCTGCCCATGTCGGCGCGCATCGAATCCAGCTTCCGCAAAGCGCGCAAGATGTCCTCGCCATGGCCGCCGACCGACGCGCCACCCGCGTCGCCGCCATCGACCGGGTGCCAGATTAGCACTTCCTTTTCGCGCTGGCCGTGACGGTCGATACGCCCGTTACGCTGCTCCATCACGTTGGGGTTGTAGGGAATCTCCAGGTGGATGAGCCGATTGCAATGATTCTGCAGGTCGATGCCTTCCGAGGCTGCGTCGGTGGCGAGCAGGATGCGAACGGGAGAATCTTGCGGCGAGGCTTGGAACGCCGCCTTGATCGGCTCCCGCTCTTCTTGCGAGAGTTCCCCATGGAGTTGGGCGAGGCGTTCACCGCCGAAACCGTGACTGGCGAGGATTTGATGTATCCACTGGTGCGTGGTGCGGTACTCGGTGAACAGGATCACCCGGCGGTCGTTCCACTGACCGTCCGGCTTGAGGTTAGCCGTGAGCCAGTCGAGGATGGCCTTGGCCTTTGAGTCGGCCTGATTCCGGGCGCGTTGCGCCCATGCCCTCAGTTCGTCCAACATCCCACGCTGCTCCGCCGTCAGTGGCGCGGCACGGCGTGTCGCTTCCTCGACGGCTTCGGCTTGGGCGCTCTCGACCTCCCGATCGTCGGCGTACTCCTCGTCGGCTTTCAGGATGGCCTTGTACAGAATGCGATCAGCCATCGTGTCCTGCTTCGCGGACCGGGCTTCGGACAGCGATGCGACGTGCTTCTCGATCGTGGATGCGAATGCCGCTGGCGACGAGAGTAGGCGCTTCTTGAGCAGGCGGTTCACGAAGGCGGTGCCGAAACCGTTGCCAGCTTTCCCCGCGTCCTTCTCGCGGCTGGCAAAGTAGTCGTCCAGCTTGCGATGAATCTCGCGCTCTTCCGCCGTGTACGGGACTTCGAGCGCCTGCAAGGTACGGCGGGCATACAGGGGGTTGCCCTGCGCATCGATCAGATCGCTCTTCAGGCGACGGATCATCACCTGACTCAGGCGCTTCTCGTCGGGGAGGATGTTGCGAGCGAAGCGTTGGTCGTCGAGCAATTCCAGCAGCGAGGTGAACGACTCGGTGTAGCCGTTGTGCGGCGTCGCAGTCAGGAACAGCCGGTGCTGGAAGTGCGGGCCGATGGCGCGGACGAAGCGGGTGCGCTGGCTCTCCAGCGCGTAGTGAGCACCTGCGGCGGGCGCGACGTTGTGCGCCTCATCCACGACCAGCAGGTCGAACTTGCGGGGGTGGCCGACATGCGGGGGGATCACGTCGCGCATGGCACGCAGACCTTCGCCGCCCTTGGCCCAGTCCATCGACGTGATGAGGCGCGGATGTGACGTCCACGGATTGGCGTGAATGCCGCGCTCGCGCCGCAGCCGCTTGATGTAGTCGGTGTCGACCACGCGGAAGTCGAGGCCGAACTTCTCCAGCATCTCGACACGCCATTTCTCCTGAAGCGACGCGGGGCAGACGATCAGAACGGTGCGCGCGCGATGCCGCAGCAACAACTCCTGAATGACCAGACCGGCTTCGATGGTTTTGCCGAGGCCGACGTCGTCGGCGATGAGCAGGTTGACGCGAGCCATGTCGATGGCGCGCACCAGCGGGTCGAGCTGGAAGTCCTCGATGCTGACGCCGCTACGAAATGGAGCTTGGAGAAATCCACGATCGGCATTGGTAGCTGCACCCCATCGCACGGCATTGAGGAACGCGTCGAGCGTGTCTGAGTCATCCTGCCCCGTGACCGAAGGCAGGCCAGCCCGCTCGATGACCTGAGCGCCTGGCTCGATCTCCCAGACGACTTGAAGTTCTTCGCCGAGACCGTCCTCGTCGATCGACGATAACGTCAGGCAGTGTTGAGGTGTACCGGTATCGAGTCCGGCGGCATCGACGTCGGCCACCACCCACTGACGGCGGCGCACTTCGACGAGTTGCCCTGGCTCGGGGCGAGCGCGATATGTCTGAGGTTGCCGTTCGTTCTGGACGCCCATGTAATTACCATCTCCCTTATCGGTTCTTTTCGTTCGCGCTGAGCGACGTCACGCGATGTTCCGAGTTGGCCAAGGCAACCGCACGCGCAACGGTTCGGGCGGCCTCGGTCGGTGGCTCGTGCGACCAGAACCGGAGTACCGTCCAGCCGATAGATCGCAGACGGTCGTTCGTGTCTGTGTCCCGTCGCTGGTTCGCTTCGATCTTCTCCCGCCAGAACTCCGCGTTCTGCTTTGGCCACGTGGCGTGTTCGGGGCAGCCGTGCCAGAAGCAGCCATCGACGAAGACGGCGATCTTTCGGCTAGGAAAGGCCACGTCCGCGACACGACGAGGCTTCTTCAGCACTTCGTAGTCGATCATGTAGCGCAGGCCGATGCGGTACATCTCCCGCCGCAAAGCCACTTCCGCGCCCGTCCCTGTTTGCCGCACCTTCGCCATGCGGCGGCTGGCATCGACGGAAGAGGACACCGGGCGACGCATGAGATAGACCTCGTCAGGCCATCACGGAGCTGAGACCGACGCGAGGTGTTGATTGATGCTACGTGCGATGGCGCGGCCGAGATCTACGGGAACCGCGTTGCCGATCAGCCGCCCGAGTACCGTGAAGCTCACTTCACCGTCCGGTGGTATGAAAGCGTAATCGCGGGGAAAGCTCTGCAAGATCGCAGCTTCCCTCAAGGAGATGGCTCGATGCTGCTCAGGGTGTCCGAAGCGACCGTTGCCGAACCCGTAGCACTGGGTCGTCATCGTTGGCGCCGGCTTGTCCCACTCCATGCGTCCATAGACGCCCGGATAGGTGCGCCCGCTCTCTGCGCGGTGGCAATCGGCGACCAAGTCCTCGGGCCAGTCACGCCAGGTGCCGCCAGGTTTGGAGGCTCTGATGCGTCTGAGGTTTTTCTCGGACAAGGTCGAGGTGACATGCAGTTTGTCTCGCGGGGCAGACTCGCCGGCGGTAAGAGGCCGCAAGTGGCCGATGGCCTGCTTCACGGTTTTCGGCTTCTCATGGGTAGGCGCGATCATCTGAATGTCGCCATGCTTGGAGGCCAGCAAAACCATCCGTCGCCGCATTTGCGGGACCCCGTAACGGGAGCTATCGACGACGTCGTACCAGACCTTGTAGCCGAGTCGCTCCAACGTATCCACGAAATCGTGGAACACCTCGTGCTTGGCGACGGTCGGCACGTTCTCCATCGTGATGACGTCCGGCGCCGAGCCTTGGGCTAGGCGCGCGAACTGGTACAGCAAGCCCCACTTGCCGTCCTTGCCGTCAAGTTCGTATCGCTGTGCGTAGGTGGAGAACGGCTGGCAAGGCGCGCAGCCCGCCAGCACCTTGAGGTCGCATCTACCGAACAACGAGTTCAGCTCTTCTGTGGTCACAGTTGAGATGTCGCGCTCTACGTATTTGGCGTGATTGTTGGCGACGTATGGGAAGCGGCAGGCGGGATCCATGTCGATGCCCGCCACGACGGGCAGTCCTTCGAGGACAAAACCATGGGTCAACCCACCAACTCCACAAAACAGGTCGATGCAGTGAATCTTCTTCATGACGCGTTGGCGCCCTCTCATTGACTTCGCCATCTTCTAAGCGACACGGCAGCTGGTCACCTAGGTACTGCTCTCGCACTATCGAGATGCCATTGCTTGGGTGACTGAGGTTCAGGCCTCTTCGGCCCGGTACTCGAGGAGGTCCCCGACCGGAACCTTGAAGAATGCGCAGAGCTTGTCGATCGCCTCTAGGTCGACCCTTGCTGCAGTCTCGTCATACAGCAACGTGACCGTGTTGCGATGCAGCCCGGTCTCGCGGGCGACGTCCGCGATCTTCAGCTTGCGCTCCCCCATCAGTCGGGACAGGTGGCACTTGATCATGTCGTTCCCAACAAAGAAAAGTCATCCAGAACGACAAAAAGCCTTGACAAGCGACTTTCTGCGAGGAAGAATGCCATTCAGGACGACAAAAAAGCCAGTTGCATGGAAATTTGTCAGTCTCATTGTCACAGGCTTAGCAAGGAGCGCCAGGTGTCTGGAACGACCTACCTCACAACCGACGAGTTGTCGGCCCGCATCAAGTACGACGTACGAACCATTCGCGAGCGGCTGAAGGACAGCGTGCTGCTCGAAGGCACGCACTACGTGCGGCCATTCGGCGGGCGAAAGATCCTTTTCGTCTGGGAGGCCATCGAGCGCGACATGGGTCAGGCGTCGGCCGCAGACCGCAGCGCCATCCCGATGGCCAACGGCGGGGTGCTCCATGGCTAGCATCCGCGTTCGCAAAGAAACAGGCCTGCTGTTCTTCGACTTCCGGTTCCGCGGCCAGCGGTGCCGAGAGCAGACGTTGCTCCAGGACACGCCCGCCAACCGCAAGCGGCTGGAGAAGGCGCTCGCCAAGATCGAAGCCGACATCGCCGCCGGCACCTTCGACTACGCGGCCACTTTCCCCGGCAGCCGAAACATCCCGGCAGGTGAGCCAAGGCCTGCACCCGCGGCACCACCCGGCACCCCGGCCATGCCCACGTCGGCGCCTGCCGCAGCAGCATCGGCCGCCGCCAGCCCCGCCCCGACCTTCAAGGACTTCACCGCCACCTGGCTGTCCGAGCACCAGATCGAATGGCGCCGGTCCCACCTCAAGGTGCTCAAGTGCACCCTGGACGGCCACCTGCTGCCCCACTTCGGCGACAAGCCCGTCGGCACCATCACCAAGGCCGACATCCTGGCCTTCCGCACCAAGCTCGCCGATCTGCCTGGCCGCGCTGCCGCCAAGCTGAGCAACAAGCGCATCAACGGCATCCTGGCGCCGATGCGGCAGATCCTGGCCGAAGCGGCTGACCGCTACGGCTTCGTGTCGCCCAGCTTGAACCTCAAGCCGCTGCGCCTGAGGAAGACCGACGTCGAGCCGTTCACGCTGGAACAGGTGCAGCAGATGCTGGCCACCGTGCGGGCCGACTGGCGCAACTACTTCACCGTGCGCTTCTTCACTGGCATGCGCACCGGGGAGGCCCATGGCCTGAAGTGGAAGTACGTCGACTTCGACAAGCGCCTGATCCTCATCCGCGAGACCTTCGTGCTCGGCGAGGACGAGTACACCAAGACCGACAGCTCGCAGCGCGACATCCAGATGTCGCAGGTCGTCTTCGAGGCGCTGCAGGCCCAGCACGCGGCCACGGCCAAGCTCAGCGACTACGTCTTCTGCAACAAGGAAGGCAAGCCGCTGGACAACGACAACTTCGGCAGTCGGGTCTGGTACCCGCTGCTGCGGCATCTGGGCCTGAAGAAGCGCAGGGCCTACCAGATGCGGCACACCGCAGCCACGCTGTGGTTGGCATCGGGCGAGGCGCCGGAGTGGATCGCGCGGCAGCTGGGTCACAGCAGCACCGAGATGCTGTTCCGCGTCTACAGCCGCTATGTGCCGAACCTGACCAGGCAAGACGGCTCGGCCATCGACCGTCTTCTGGCCACGCGCTTCGCCACCACCAATGCGGTGCCGGCACCTGCGCCCGCACCTGCGTCTGGGCGCAGCCCCAAAGCCAGCGCGACGGCGTCTGCGCCGACCGCGACGGAGGCGCAGCCGTGAGCAGCCTTCCTTTCCAACCCACCGCCGTGCAGAGCTTCGCAGTGCAGGTGCGACTGGCCCGTGGCTTGGCGCCGTCCCAGGAGGCGGCGTTTCAGCGCCGATTGGAAGCCTGGCTGGCCGACCGCGCCTTGCACATGGAAGGCGGCCAGACCGCCTTCGGCGTGGTAGCCGAGCGCGAGATGTCGCCCATCGACCAGGCCGACGTGTTGCTCGCGCTGCTGGACGACACCGCCGTGCGCCACGTGAAGATCGGCCCGCTCATTGGCGAACGCGACGACCTTTCCCTTGAGGTCACCGGCCTGATCTGGGTCGAGGCGAGTCGGCCCGACCCGCTTGTCGATGCGGCCAGGCTGCTCTACGAAGCCAGTCGCATGAGCGGCGCCGCGTTTCTGAGGGCGCTGGGTGGCTACGTCTATCGGACCGACGAGCACCCGGGAGCGATGCCATGACGCCACCAGGAACCTCCGACACACCGGCCGGCACGGAACCCGCCGCCGTGTACCTGCTGCAACGCCACGACGGCCAGCGCTTCAAGATTGGCTGGGCGGTCGAGCCGATGACACGGGTCAAGCGCCTCCCCGAGTTCCTGTCGGATGAACTCGACCTCCAGGCATCGCATGCGGCCTGGCTGCCCAGCCCGCTGCGCGCCCGGCAGATCGAACGCTCGCTGCACCGCGGATTGGCAACGCAGCGCGCGCTGCCGCCACACCAGCTGGACGGTCACACCGAGTGGTTCATGCCCGCGGCTCTGCGGACGGCGATGCGGATGCTCCGTCAGATGCCGGCTGGTGGCGTGACCAGCCTGCCGCCAGCGCTGGTGCCCTTCGAAGCTGCGCCGCAGCCCCTGCTGAATGCCGCCCCGCCGGATACCGACAGCGCGGTCATCGTCAGCGCCCAGGACGTCCTGTGGGCGATGGAAGACCTGCTGCTTCGCGCCTGTGCCCTGAACCCGGTGTCGGTCGAAGGGCAGGGAGAAGAGCGCGTGATCCGCCTGACATACATCCGCGGCCCACGCGCCCGTCTGGGCGACTCGATGCGCTGGGCATTGCTCGATCTGGATACCTACCGTTGGGCGGCCGGCGGCCGCAGTGGTTCGTTCGTGCAGCTCATGCAATACGAGAGCAACGACCTGCTGCTGCAGATGACGCCGAACCGCACGGTGCGCCGTTGGGCCGACGGTGCCTTGACCTGGCAGGTGCAGGCGCTGCTGGAACGGCTGCGAGGCCTGACGGCCTACAGCCGCTCGGCGGCCAGCCTTTGCCTGGAAGCGGGAGGCCGGCCGTGAGGGCGGCTACGCCTTGCTGGCCTTGCGCCTGGGTGCTTTCGGCGCAGCGTCGTCCTCGAAGAGCGCAGATACCGGGACGCGAAGGCTGCCCGCGAGGGCATGAATCATCGTCAGGGTCGGATTGGCAGCGCCCGTCTCGATCCGGCTCATGTAGGTCCGGAACAGCCCGCAGCGGTGGGCCAGATCCTCCTGGGTCATCTCAGCGGCCAGCCTGAGCTGGCGCACCCGACTCCCAAACTTGACCTGGACACGTGTTTGCACCCCGGCACTGTCCGGTACGTACACTCATTCGTACACACACTAATTCATACATCACGATCCAGGAGGATCGACATGGATAGAGACTTCAAGCTCGGCACCGAGCTCACAGAGGAGGACGTCGGCGGTGACCGCCACATCTCCGCACGGCAGGCCTCGGCTGCCGGCAGCGCGGGCCTGAACCTGAACGCCGCCACCAACGGCGGTTGGGGCCTGGTTGTTGGGGCGCTTGCCTTGTGGGCGGTCTGGTGGTTGCTCCCAGGCAACCAGCGCCAGCCGCAGCACACCCCGCCGCCGCCGGCCTTGTCAGAGGCGCCAGCAGTCCTTCAATCCGAGAAGCGCAAACCCAACGGCGTCACCGTGGAGGTGGGTGCGAACGGCATCGTCATCAAGGGCGTACCGGCGGCTGCCTCGACACCCACTTCCGGCGTGGCGAAGTCGACCCACAAGGCGGCTCCAGCAGCCAGCCACTCGGCCCGCAGTGGCGATGCAAGCGCTGCAGCCGATTCACAGCCTGATCAATGAACACCCTGAGGAGCCCTCAATGGAACTGACCTGGACCGACCGCCAAGCCGTGCACGGCTGCGACATCTCTGCCCGCTTCTTCGACCCGCAGGTGGTGGACCGCGAAGACGATTTCACCCGGCGCATGCTGCCGGTGTTCAAGACGGCGCGCCCCGCGCTGCTCTACAGCGAGCAGGACCGCAAGAACTTCGTGGCTGACCCGCTGATCGCACAACCCGATGCCGTGCTGCGGCATGGGCACGGGCTGTTGTCGCTGGAGTTCAAGTCGCAGAGCCGCCGTTCGCACCGGCCCGAGCAGTGGCAACGCGACATCCAATGCTCGGCCGTGCTGCAGACCCTGGCGGCTGCGATGGCCGTGGCGATGGAGAGCGGCAAGACCGTCGCTCCGCTGCTGCGCTGCCACAACGTCATCTACTTCCTGCGGCCGCACCCCGAACTGGTCACACGGCTCATGACCGGAGCGGCGGAGGCAAAGGCCTACTGGGGTGAAGACCGCTACGTCAGCGCCAGCCAGCTGGCTGCTTACTGCGAGCCCTGGGTGAGGGCGCGCTTCGGGATCAAGGATGACGCGCAGGCGGCCTCGTCGGAGGCTGGGCGTGTGCGTCACGAAGAGATGCTCAGGCGGTAGTTCAAGGCCTGTGCGCCGGCCTCTGGCGCGCCGACGAGGCCGGCACCCCCGGCACCCATCTCGCAGTGACTCACCAAGGGAGCAACACCCCGATGACCCAAACCACGACTTCACCCTTTTTCACTCGCCGCCGGGCAAAGCCCATGGCCCCGCGTCTTGTGCTCTCGCTGTGCCTGGCCCTCGCCGCGCCCCACGTGCTGGCGCAAGCCGAGGCGCCGGCGCCAAAACTCGCCGCCGGCGCCATCCAGGCCCAGGCGAACGGCCGCATCGAGCTCCGGCCCGATACACACGTGCCGCTCTTCGTCGAGTTCGACCGCAGCCCGGCCCTCACGCAGGCGCTGGTTGCCACGCTGCAGGCCCAGGGCGTTCGCACCACGCCAGACCGTTCTGAAGCCAAAGCGGTGCTGGCCATCCGAGGCGATGTCGTGCTGCTCGGCGGCCCGGTCTTCCACAAAGGGACCAAGGTGCCGATGGGCGAGGCAACGGAGAAGGCGCTGGCGGCTGCCGCAGCGAACCGCGGCAGCACGGCTGGCGAAGCCGCCGACGCCGGTGTCACGGTGGCGCTGGGGGCAGCGGCGCTGAAGTCGGCCACCACACCGTTCTGGAGCGGCCTGGCGCTCGGCCGTATGGCCGACGCCCTCGGCGAGAGCACCGGCATCAAGGGCGCCTTCAACACCGCGCTGACCGGCGACCCGCGCGGCATCTGCCTGTCACGCTGTGAGGACTGGAAGAAGGTCAAGCAGTCGGCCTATGCCTTTGCGACGCTGACCAGCAGCGATGGCAAGCAGGACATCCGGGTGCTGGCCACCGCCTTCAGCGAGGCCCTGGCACCGGAGGAGGTGGTGGGCGAGGCGCTGTCGAAGATCCAGGCGTCGATTGACGTGCGGGCCGAGGCCACCAAGACACCGTGATCCACTGCCCGGCGAGGCGCGTGACCGCAAGACCAGCGGCGACAATACCTGCTGATCGCCGTTGCGGTCGCCCCCGCAGCCGTGCCGTATGCGTTTTCTCCAATACAAGGACCTCGATCTCCGCCGTGTTCGTGCTGCCTTCGACAAGGTCAAGGCTGCCATTGAAGCCGATGACTTCCGCTCGGCCGATGTCAAGAAGCTGAACGCGGGGCCGTACTACCGAGCCAAGCTGGACTACGCCAACCGGCTGCTGCTGCAGTTCGCGAGGGTGGCAGACGGCGAGGGCACGACTACCGTCTGCCTGGCGCTGGAGGTCATCGAGAACCACGCCTACGACAAGAGCCGCTTCCTGCGCGGTGCGGTGGTCGATGAAGCCAAGATCGAGCGCGAGCCGGCCACCGAGGCTGCTGCGCCGGCGCTGACCGCAGACGCCACCCCGCTGCGCTGGCTGGGTGCAGGCCGAACGCAGTTCGAGCTGCTGGACAA
>Ga0315901_10006086_pt1 | contig 14514 bp, 13 predicted proteins | sample LakEriMetagenome_10_FD_203761 | JGI IMG/M metagenome (GOLD analysis project Ga0315901, IMG submission 203761) | Freshwater fungal communities from buoy surface, Lake Erie, Ohio, United States - Buoy 2 MA116 | ecosystem: Environmental > Aquatic > Freshwater > Lake | place: USA: Lake Erie, Ohio... | reverse complement strand
TCTCTATTTTTGATGATCAATCAATTATTGAATGTGATTACGGTGGACTTGCGGTGTATCTAGAAAAATCACTCGTTGAAAGCGGACAACCTGGACTTAATGCAGATTCATCGATCGAGGATGTTGCTCGGTCCTTGGCTGGCCTTGCTGCAGGTGACGGTGCGTTAGCTGGCCAGGGTTACGAGCGACTGGTTACTCGCTGGCGCCGTGTTGCTGCTTTTGAACAGGCCATGTAGGCACTCACTTTCCAATCAAGGGTAAAACCACAATACTTGACCCATAAGGGATAAAAAAGACATTTCTCCTCGAATCGTTAGGTGGCTCAGATTATGGAACAAGAGGTTTTATTAACCCCATCTGAGGTGGCTGCACTATTTAGAGTAGATCCAAAAACTGTTACTCGATGGGCCAAAGCTGGCAAGTTAACTTCCATAAGAACTTTAGGTGGCCATCGTAGATTTAAAGAATCTGAGGTTAAGTCACTTTTGATTTCAATCTCAAGTCCAGAGACAAAGAATGGTGGAAATTAAATGGATGAAAGTAAGAGCAATTCTGATAATGCCAAAGCAAAGATGCTTGAAGCACTAGCTAAGAAACAAAAAGGAAGCCAGAGCGGAAAAACCAGCGGGCCTACATCAGGCTCAAAGGTGGGTGCTGGGCAGACTGGTGGCGCTGCACCAAAAATGCATAGACGTAAATCTGGCTCTGCGTAGAATTCCAACCAAAATATGGGAATTACCAATCAAGAGTACTTTTTGCTGTTTGCGCTCACATATCTTTTTGTTGGCGGACTCACGCCGATAATGAGGCGAATTGCAATTGCAACAGATGTGGTTGATAGACCCAACTCTTTGCATAAATCTCATAAAAAACCTGTTCCCTATTTAGGTGGAGTTGCAATAATTATTGGAGTTATATCAATTTCATACTCTGCCTCTTTGTTTTCAGACTTTACTTCCAATACTTTTTGGCTAGCAACTTCTGTATTAGGTCCTGCTCTAGTCCTTGGACTTATTGGCCTTTGGGATGACATTAAAAATTTAAAACCACTTCCAAGATTTATTGCACAAAGCATCGCAGGTGTTTTTACCGCCGTACTTTTGGTTGTGACTGAAACTGTAGGAAATCCAACAGGATCAAAACTCTTTGATTCAATATTTACAATTTTCTGGGTAGTTGGAATATGTAATGCAATTAATTTCTTTGATAATCTAGATGGAGGCGCTGCCGGCACGGTAGCAATTTCATCAATTGCTCTGGCTTATTTAGCGCTGACAGGAGGCCAATATCTAGTTGCAGCACTTGCCACTGTTACAGCAGGAGCAACATTGGGATTCTTAGTTTGGAATAAAAGTCCGGCAAAGATATACATGGGAGATGCCGGTGCATTATTTCTTGGCATATTAGTTGCAACTTTGACTATTAGATTAAACCCAAGCTCATCTACATCAATTACTTCATTTCTTGTTCCAATTTTGCTACTTGCAATTCCAATCCTGGATACGTCAATTGCAGTTTTTTCAAGGCTCAGGCGCGGTATATCCCCCTTTCAAGGCGGACAAGATCATCTTTCACACAGGCTAATAAGAGCAGGTCTTTCTCGTAAGCAAAGCGCAATTTTACTTTGGGGACTCTCTGGTGTTTTTGGAGTACTTGCTGTGTTCATCTCACAGCCAAACTTTAAGATAGAAAAATACTTGGCAACCGCTGCTAGTTTTTTATGGGCATTTCTGTTTTATATGTTTTTTAAAACAAAAGATGCTTAAGCTTTTTTCTTAAATACAAAATAATTAAGTACAAAGTAATTCACCGGTACAATAACTAAAAATGGCACTAATTTAGCGATTCTCGGGTCAATGTCTAAAACCACTAAACCTTTGATTATTGAGGTTGATACAAGCCACCAAAAGATCAAGTTTATTAGATATTTAGCACCTGAGTTGGTGTGGGTTTGCTCGCTGCGAAAAGTCCAGCGGTGGTGAGAAAAAAAGTTTATCGAAGTGGCGATTGAGGCTGAGATAAGATTAGCTATAAATACTGACCTTATTGATCCGTATAAGAGTAGAAAAAGAAAGTAGTCGATTCCGTTTGTGAATATTCCAACCGCAGCCCAACGCAGCATAGATTTCTGAAAAATTTTGACTTTCAATAACTTCAACTTAATTTTCATTCTCACCCAACTTTGAAGGTAAATTTTTGTGGCTGAGGCCGGGATCGAACCGGCGACCTAACGATTTTCAGTCGTTCGCTCATACCAACTGAGCTACTCAGCCAACTAAGGTGCCAATTTGCACCTTGCGACCCAGACGGGACTTGAACCCGCGACCTCCGCCGTGACAGGGCGGCGCGCTAACCAACTGCGCTACTGGGCCTTACCTTTAGAAGTTGAATTGACTCTCAACTCCTATGCGTCCCCAACGGGATTTGAACCCGTGTTAACGCCGTGAAAGGGCGACGTCCTAGGCCACTAGACGATGGGGACCAGATGGGTAAGGGTATCGGGCGTCCAAGAAAGCGCAAAACCTAATAATGCGATAATGGCATAATGGCCCAGATTTTGTCGAGTACCAACATCAATGTGACCAAGGCTGCTAAATCTCTAAAAAGAGGCAACCTAGTAGCGTTTCCCACCGAAACTGTTTATGGAATTGGAGCAGATGCAACAAACTTTAATGCACTCAGTAGACTCTTTTCCGTTAAGTCACGTCCACACTCACATCCACTCATAGTTCATATTGCATCTCTGGACCAAGCCAAACATTGGACAACCGAAATCCCAAACTACGCATTATCCTTAGCGGAAAATTTCTGGCCAGGTCCTATGACCTTGATTTTTTCTAATGAATCACTGGCGGGTAACTTGGTCAATGGTGGTCAAGCAAGTATTGCTTTGCGAATCCCATCAGATCCTATTGCAAGTCAATTAATCTCAGAATTTACGGCACTGGGTGGACATGGTATAGCAGCTCCTAGTGCAAATAAGTATAAATCTGTTTCACCTACACAGGCTCAGGATGTATCCGACGAAATCGGACCATACTTAAGTCACAGTGACATAATTCTCGACGGAGGTAAGTGTAGCATTGGGATCGAATCAACAATAATTAGTTGCATTAACTCTAAACCTAGAATTTTACGCCCTGGAGCAATCACCGCTGAAATGATAAAAAATTGTGTAGGAATTGATTTACAAACCGGTAAACAAGAAACCAAACTTCGCTACCCCGGAATTGAAAAAAGTCATTATCGACCGAAAGCAAGAGTGGTATTAAACAAAAAAGCAAAGCCTGGGGAAGGGTTCATGGCGCTTAGTCACATCGACACCCCTTCAGGTGCTATTAGGCTGGCGTCGCCAGATTCAGTGGAGCAATTTGCAAGCCAACTATATGCGACTCTTAGATTGGCAGATAAAAAGTTACTAGATACTATTTGTGTGATTTTACCTCCAGCTAGTGGAGTGGGTGTTGCAATTATTGATCGTTTACTAAGGTCAAGTTACAAAAATGAATAAAATACTTAATCAGTATCTAGATTACTTGGTAAAGATAATTTTTAGAATCAAGCGAAAAATAATCCATTCCGAACTTCTGTTTCCATACCCTGTGATTTCCATACTTGATGACGTGTACGGGTTTGATTTAAAATACTCCTTCCAAAAAATTCCTGAACAACCTAGTTATTGGCAAATATATAATCCTGCTAAGAAAATCAAGGCTGAAAAAAATTTTGCGCCTAGAAATGAATTTTTGGTTAAAAATGTTCACCTAAATACTATCAATGGCGGTGTCTTCACTAGAGGTAGACAATTACTTCTTGAATCCACAATTTGGCCGGAACATTTACACCTAAAATATCGAGTGCCGGATCAGCGTTTGCTACCCATTCTGCCAATAAATACGACTTTCGAAAAAGCCATTTGTTTACCAGCTACCGGAAATTACTATCACTGGCTCATAGAAGAACTACCCAGTTTTTTGATTCTTAATTCTAGGTACCCAGATATGCAAATTCTCACAAACAAGGTCAAACCTGATTATTTATTAAGCTTTATTGAACAATTTAAGTTAAGTATAATAAATGTTGAAGATTTTGTTAATGTCACCGAGTATAGGTTTGTTCAGAAAGCACAGGACTCAAGTTGGCCAAATCCAAATGACTTACAAATCCTTCGTAATCATTTTTTAAATGATTTAGGTCATAGTAATAAGTATAAAAATTCAAAAGTTTATATCTCTAGAATTAAGTCGACTCGTTCACCCAAATTTGAAAAAGCGCTGGTTGATCGCCTCAAAGAAAAAGGCTGGAGTATTATTGAACCAGGTTCTTTATCTCTATTTGAACAGGTTGAAATATTTGCAAGCGCCAAGGTAATTGCTGGAATTCATGGTGCTGGTTTAACTGGCGTAGTATGGGCGAATCCAGGGACTAAAGTTATTGAGTTATGCAATGAATTATGGAAATATCCGCCAGTTTATTCTAGAATTAGTTCAATTCTGGGCTTAGATTACAATTATCTTGGATACAGCGGAAATCACTTAGATAGATACCCTTCAGGTTTCGACAAATTTCTCTAAATGATAAGTTAGAAAAAATGTTTTTGTTAATTGATACGTTGTTTTATGAGAAGGAAATAATTCTAGATAATTTCTGGTCTGAAGTTAGGACTGTCATTTTGGTGAGTTTAATTCTTTTTATCGAGTATTGGAGGTATACTTGAGAGGTTGTACTATAGGGAAAACTATCAGATCCATCTCATGGAAGATACCCTTGGGCCTTTAGCTCAGTCGGTAGAGCAACGGACTTTTAATCCGTGGGTCGTCGGTTCGATCCCGACAGGGCCCACCCTCGTACAAAGCGATATCAGGCTCAGAGTTCAACCCTATTTCAGGCGAGGAACTCAAAATTGCCCCCTGAAGCACAGCAACATTTACCCTCGTTTGGTGTCTTACTAGGTAGAGGGGTCAAGACGTTGACTCATCGAAAGCGGGAAATCAAAGTGTCACTTCGTAAGAAGGCTCAGGCCCCAGCGACCGTTGCTGCGTGGTCTGTTTCTGATTTATCCGCTCTTTATACTCAAAATCGCTCATCACTTATCGCTCAAGCCCGCCGAATTCTTAGAAGCGATGCTGATGCAGCAGAGGTTGTCCAAGATGCCTTCCTTAAATTCATCTTGGCCGCCCCAGAGCTAGATACAGCAGATCGCGCTATGGCGTATCTGCGCACTACAGTGAACAATTTATGCCTGAATGTAATTCGTGCTACAGGATCTCGTCCCAACTTGGTAGCAATTGATTCAGATGCCACACAAGAGCGCCTATCAGAAATTGCCGCAGAAAATCACATCCCAATGGATTCAACTCTTACTGCAGCAGAGGATGCTTCAATAATTCGTGAAGCGTTATCTCGCCTATCTGAGACTCAAAGAACTGCCCTTGTTATGTGGGAGGTTGAAGGTCGTACAACTAAAGAGATTGCAACTGCAATTGGAACTAGTGAGAAAAATGTACGTCATGTTGTGCAGCGCGCTCGTGCTTCATTTATTCGTGTTCTTACCGAATGGGTAGTTGATGAGAAAACTGGTACCACTGCACTTGATTCTATTTCTGGCACCTATAAGAAGGCAGAAGAGCTTGCTAAGAAATCTTCTAAGGTTGCACTTTCATTACTTATAGTAATGGTTGCTTTTCTAGGCTTTAACTCTGTAACAGGAAGTGAATTTAATAATGGTTCTGTCATTTCAACTCTAACTCAAGAGGTACCAGCTCCGACTCAATCCTCAACTCCATCTCCTACAGAAACAAACTTAGATCTTTCAAATCAAAAGCTTATTGAAGATATTTCTGCGATTAACTTCCGCGCCTCAAAATCATTATTTGCTGGTCTTTCCAAGGATGGGCTACCAACAGGATTTACAGTCTCTGATGCAACTGGAAATATTGGATCACTTTCTGTTTCATCTCAATCAACAATTACTAATCCTGATGGTTATGTGCTGGTTTCATATGCGCAATCACTGGGCGAATCAACTCTTAATGCCTTGATTTCTCAAACCATTACAGTTGATGGCGCAGGCACTTCATACTTCGCAAGCCCATCCGTTACTGTTGCTGGCTCATGGTTCCCATTGACCCAAACTGGCTCAGCCTCCACCATTACCCGACTTTCCAACGGAAATTACCTCTTAACAGCCACCATATATATAGATTCAACGGTGGATTCAGCCCTATTTGTGGCTGCTACTGGTGGGTTAGATGTCGATGCGATTCCAAATGAGATTTCTACCCGTATAATTTTGAACTCTAGCAAGAGCACAATCCTTGCTCAGGCGATCAATATCAGCGCCAAAGGGGTCAAATAAATGACACCTAAAAAACAGGTTTCTCCTGTGATCCGGATATCACAGGGGGAAAGAGATGCGTCAGCACGTGCGACTCATCTCGAAGCCGCTACTAGGAAATTCCTGGTAACGACTAACGAAAGGAAACAAATGTCTTCAAAGACAAACTTCAAGCGAATTGCGCTTGTTGCTGTTGCAGCTTTAGGAATGGGTGTTCTTAGCTCAGCTCCTTCGCAAGCAGCAGTTGCTGCAGCTAACTTAACGGTTACTGCAACCAACGGAACAGCGTCACTAGATAAAAGTGATTCACGTACCGGTGGAACAGTTGCAATCACATGGCTAGGCTCTGCAAACACTGACACAGTGGTTGTAACCATTGCGGCTAAGTCAAAGCCATCTGCTGCAACAACTTATCCTGCAGGTATGTTTTCAGTTTCTGATACATCCACTAGCGTTGGTGCTGGAGATGTATTTGGAATGGGAAGAACAAACACAGGTTCTGGCTCAGCTGATCCAGTAAAAATTGATAGCCTTTCAGCTGCAGGACGTGCATTGAGCACCATACCTACTGATTCATACACATCAGTTAAGCAGATAAGTGGATCTAATACTTGGAATACTCTTAACTTAAAGGTACATATGGGTCTGACCTCAAGTGATACTTTGAAGGCTGGAACATATGTCTATACAGTGACTGTAACTCCAGATCGCGCTTCAGGTGCACTGCAAACAGCAGATGCCAAGAGCGTTGATGTAAGTATTGTTATTGCTGCACCAGATGCAACTCCAGTAGCTGCCAATTCAACTGCAGTTCTCTCTTCAGCCGCAACCACATTTGCTGCTCCAATTCCTGGCGGTGACTCAACAGTTTCTGTTGCTGCTACAGCCTCATCTACTTCAAAGGCAATCATTCGTGTTACTTTGAAGAACGTTGATGGCGATAGCACACCACATGTTGAAGAGTCAGTAACTGCTACTACTACAGTTGGTTCACTTGGTACTTCTTCAGGTGCTGCAATTGGTAAGAGCTTGACAATGCAGTATGTAAAGGCGACTGGATACCTAGACATTTTCATCTTTGCTGATGGAACTGCTGGCACCGGTACAATTACAATTACTACACCTTCTGTGACATTTACAGCAAAATCTGTGAATTTCTACAGCACAACACCAACTAAGATCACAGCAGTTCAAGGAGCAAACGTAATTGCTGTAGGCGCTAACTCAGCGACCACAGCAACAGGACTTGGTCCAATCTGGGCTAAGGCAACTGACGCACTTGGTAATACTGTGGTTGCTAACGCAACTGGTGGTGCTGGTGTTTATGCATACTCAAGTGATTTAACAGTGATCTCTGACTCAGGAACTGCTTGTTCATACCAAGCTTCTGTTGGATACCACTCATGTCCGCTTACTGGCGTAAAAGCCGGAACTGCAGATATCACTTTAAGAAGCATAGGAACAGGTAACTTAACAAGTGCAATTCTTTCAAGTGCAATAAAGGTTACTGTTCAATCAGCTGCCCCAGCACAACTTAAGATGGCATTTGATAAGGCAACATATGCTCCAGGTGAGCGTGCGTTCCTAAAGATCTGGGCTGTTGATGCTGCCGGAAATGTTGTATCTCCAAGAAACATTCCTGGCTTAATGGCATCTGGTGGAGTAACAAGCGTTAGTGCTTTCTCTAACTCAACTGCACTTCCAACAGAAACCCAATACACAACCAGTTGGTATGTAAAGGCAATTTCACCTACAAACTACACAGATTCAAAGGATCCGGTATATGTTGCCGCTTTGAATATGCCTGTTAGTGGTGGAACTGTCACGGTTACTGCTACTGGTGGAGCAGGACTTCCAGTTTCTGGACAAGTTGCTGTCACCGCTACGGCTAACGTAACTGACAATGCAGCTGCAGCACTTGCTGCGGTAACTGCACTAGCAACAACCGTTGCTTCACTTAGAACCTTGATTACTACATTAACAAACTTGGTTCTAAAGATTCAGAAGAAAGTAAAGGCATAATCTACTTAATCTGAACTAAAACTAGCCTGGCACTTATTTAGTGCCAGGCTAGTTTATTTAGATAGGATATTGACTATGAATTCTAAAAGAGTATTATCGAAAAATGACAGCCAAAATATCGTTCCTTTAAGAACGATCCTATTTATATGTTCAGTAATTTCGCTGTACTTTAATTCGAATTTAGCTGATCCATTTAATTCAGCAAAACAAATTGTATTAATTATTTCAAGTGCATGGCTGGTTGGAAGTTTGTTACTAAATAATCATATTAGCTTAGTCAATTTGAAAAAAAATAAATTTATATTATTAGTAGCTCTGTTTCTAATTTCAGGCTTTATTAGTTTTCTTATGACTGATTTCAAGTTTACAGGGTTGTTCGGGGAGTCACAAAGAAAATTAGGCTTAATTACACATCTATGCCTTGCAGTCATCATGGTCTTTGCCTCAAGACATGTAAATTACGGTGGCATAAAACAGTTCTACTTTTACTCTCAATTAACATTATTTTTATTTCTAATTTATGGAACTATTCAGTTTACTGGTAATGACTTTATAGAATGGCAGAATAACTACAATGTAATTATCGGAACTCTAGGTAATCCAAATTACGCATCAGCTTTTATGGCGATGATGGCTTGCATATGTTTTAGTGTGATTTTTTTAAAAACAGTAAACATATATAGCAAGTTATTTAGTTTGGTTTTATTGTTGTGGTCAGTATTTTTGATTTATCAATCAGATTCCAAGCAAGGTTTAGTCTCAATTTCACTGGGAATCAGTATCATCCTTATGGTTCAATTATTTCGATTTAACAAAAGAATTGGAATTGTATTCGGATCTATCTCCTCTACCCTAGGCCTCTTTGCAATCTTAGGGATGTTGCAAATTGGACCACTGGAGTATTTTTTGTATAAAGATAGCGTAACTTTAAGAGGTTATTACTGGAGCACTGGAATCAATATGTTTCAACAAAATCCTTTATTTGGCGTTGGCTTGGATCGATATGGCGCCAACTTTAACCAATTTAAAGATCAAGATTTTGTTGTTAATCGAAGTTTTGATTTGATCAGCACCAATGCTCATAATATTCCGATCCATATTTTTGCATCAGGAGGGTTATTTTTTGGATTAAGCTATCTGCTCATTATCTTATTTATCTTGATTCGTGCTGTACGTGGTTTAAGAAAAACTTTTGCAAACGATATGGTATTTTTGAGCGGAGTTTTTGGAGCTTGGATGGCCTATCAATCTCAAGCGGTAGTTTCTATTGAAAATATCGGAATGGCAGTATGGGGCTGGTTTTTTGGAGGAAGCATTATTGGGTTGACTAGTTTGCACAACAAAACTCAATTTAGAAACAATTTCTCCAAAACGGCTTTGCAGCCAATTGTTTCGATGCTCTTTGTACTTATAAGTTTAGTTCCTGTAACAAACCTTTTAAGAAGTGAACAACAAACTATAAGAGCTCAAGTGCTTTTCAATTCAAATAACGCCGCAAATATCCCTGAGATAAGAAAAATTTCACAAAGTTTGATTGCAAGTAATTTTACCGATCCATATTATAAGTTAGCTGCAGCAAACTATTTACTCACGATAGGTGACACTTCAGAAGGATTGAACGCGCTAAACAATCTAGTTGAAAAAGATCCAAGAAACACTCAAGCATTATCTTCACTAGCAAACTACTCTGAATCAAAGGGTGATTATTTCAACGCAATAAATTTCAGGGAAATTATCTCCAAAGTAGATCCATACAATGGGAAGAATTACTTGAAATTAGGCCTATATTTCAAGCAAATTAAGGATTATGAAAACATGGAACGCATGCTAGAAAAAATTAATGGCATAGCCCCTAATTCAGAGGTTGGAATAATTGCAAGTAAAGAATTAAGAGAATAGATTATTTCTATGAAAGTTTGTGTTATCGGACAAGGCTACGTTGGGTTACCCTTAGCTATCGCATGTGCTCGTTCTGGCAATCAGGTTATCGGGATTGATACAAATGAATCATTAGTAGCTAAACTTAACAAAGGTTACAATCATGTTGAAGGTTGTACCTCTCCTGAAGTTAAAAAATTGATTCAAGATGGTCGATACCAAGCCACAACAGAGCTCAATCATGTCAGAGATTGCAATGTAGTGATGATATGTGTGCCAACACCCTTAGATAGCAACGGCCAGCCGGATTTGCACATTTTACTAGAAGTAACGAAAAGTGTAGCCAAGAATCTTACTGAAAAAATTTTAATCATTTATGAATCCACTGTAGCTCCAGGCACAATTAGAGGAAAAGTTCTTCCTTTATTAACAATGGAGTCAAAGATAAGCCAGGATGATTTAAAAGTTGCCTACTCTCCTGAGCGTATCGACCCAAGTAATTTAGAGTGGAATGTCGAAAATACGCCCAAATTAGTTGCAGGAATTTCACCCTTGGCAAGATATGAGGCAATGAATTTCTATGAAAAATTTATAAAGGAGGTTATAGGCTGTGAAAGCATTGAAGTGGCAGAAACGGCCAAATTATTGGAAAATTCTTTCAGATTGTTAAATATTTCCTTCGTCAACGAACTGGCAATTTTTTGCAATAAGATTCAGATCGAAGTTAATGATGTCATAAGAGCAGCGAGTACCAAGCCCTACGGTTTTATGCCATTTTATCCAAGCCTAGGCGCAGGCGGACATTGCATTCCAGTTGACCCCATATATTTGTCTGATAGAGCGAAAGAATTAGAAGTACCAATGAAGCTGATTGATGCAGCAAAGAAAATAAATAATGAAATACCTAAATATTTTGTTCAGCGGGCAATAGAGAAAATCGGCAGTCTTGTCGGTAAGAGGATAATGGTTTTAGGTCTGGCGTATAAACCTAATGTTTCAGACACACGAGAAACTCCTACGGAGCCGTTGATTAAAGGTTTAAGAGAACAAGGTGCAATTGTTGCTTGGCATGATGATTTAGTTGGGGAATGGAATGGTGAAAAATCGGTGGATTTGGGTACAAATTATGATTTGGCGATACTTGCAACCCCACATGATTATTTTGATTTATCAAAATTAGGGAATGTACCAATTCTTAATACCCGTGGTTCACTGTAATGAAATATTTAATTACAGGGGGTTCTGGCTTTATTGGCTCACATCTTGCCGAATCTCTTATTGAAAGAGGAGATAAGGTAGTAATAATTGATAATCAAAGTACTGGATCAATCACGAATTTAAAAAATATTAGTTCAAAAGTTAAATTGATCGATGGTGATATATTAGACAAATCTTTATTGGAAAAGTATGTATTTGAATCAGATTACGTAGTGCACTTAGCAGCAGCATTAGGTGTCTTAAATATTGTCAACAAACCTCTGCGAAGCTTAAAGATTAATATTCAGGGTACTGAAAATGTCTTAGAGTTCGCAGATAGATTTAAAAAGCCGGTTTTGATTGCATCAACAAGTGAAGTTTATGGGAAAAACGACAAAGTACCCTTAAATGAAGAGGATGATCGAATCATTGGGCATCCTTTAAAATCTAGGTGGTCATATAGCGAGGCTAAGGCGGTTGATGAGAGCCTGGCTTACTTTTATTTCCTTGAAAATAAATTACCAATCAGAATTGTCAGATTCTTTAACACGGTAGGTCCTAGGCAGGTTGGCCAATATGGCATGGTGGTGCCAAGGTTTGTCACTGCAGCTTTAGGAAATGAGCCAATTCAGGTTTACGGCAGCGGTGATCAAATTAGATGCTTTTGTCATGTCTCAGATGCAATTAGGGCGCTACTGCTTGTAATTGACTCTGACAAGGCAATTGGGCAGGTATTTAATGTTGGCAATAACCAACAGATATCAATTATGGATCTGGCTAAAAAAGTAATTGAAATTACAGGTTCAAACTCAGAGATCAAGAAAATACCTTACTCAGAGGCGTATCCAGAAGGATTTGAGGATATGCAAAGGCGAGTACCAGATATTTCTAAAATTAGAAATATTCTTGGTTGGTCACCTGAAATTGGCTTAGATCAAATCATCAGAGATATTGCTAATTTTCACACAAATTAGTTGCAAGTCTTAGGGTTATTGTCATGACTACCGGGGGTTTTACTAGCGAAGGTTTACTCAAGGAAGAGAGAGTCTTAAGGCTTTCATCTTTAGCAAACGCTGATGCAATTGAAATCGGTGAGATAGCAACTACTTTAGGTAATCAAAGAAAGCTACCAATAACCATCCAGATCTGTATTGGTGATTGGGTTGTTTATCACGCATCCCTTAATGGCTCTAGGCCAGAAAATGATTTATGGATCAAACGCAAGGCAGCAGTAGTTAACTTAAAAAAACATTCAACCATGCATGAAAGGGTTTCAGCCGAAGAGCGCGGAGTAAATTGGCATAAGGAAAACAATTTACAAGATGAAACTCATGCGATTCATGGCGGAGCTCTTCCGTTAATAACTGACGAGGGATATAAAGGCGTTTTCATAATTAGTGGATTACCGCAAGTAGAAGATCACTTATTTGCCGTTGAGGTGTTAACTGAGTTTTTAGCTCGTAAAGGTGAAGAGCTTTAATGGGTCAGGTTTGGGTAGCTGGTGAAGTCTTAATTGATCTAATTCCAGAAGGTGCAGATCGCAACCATGTGGTCGGTGGTGGACCTGCCAACACTGCAAAGGCCCTTGCAAAGCTTGGCATTGATACTCAGTTTATTGATGGAATTTCATCTGATCAGTATGGCCAAATGGCAAAGGATGAGTTGAAAACTGCAGGTGTAAAACTAGATTACGTAAAGTATTCAGATAAGCCAACCTGTCTGGCAATCGTTTCACTTAGCGAGTCAGGATCTGCCACTTATGAGTTTTCAATTGAAAATACCGCCACCTTTGATTTCACTTCAGAGTGGCTGCCAAATCCGCAAACTGATCGGCCTTCCCTTCTTCATGCTGGAACCCTTGCCACAGTAATTGAGCCAGGAGCCTCTGCGCTATTTAAGTGGGCGAAATTTGTAGCAAAGGTTGCACCAATAGTTTTTGATCCAAATATTAGACCAGCTGTAATTAGTGATCGAGCACAATATGTGGCTCAGGTAGAGCGGTGGGTAGCGATCTCATCTGTGGTTAAGGTAAGTGATGATGATTTAAAGTGGCTTTATCCATCCCTTGAAATTAAACAGGTTGTTAACAATTGGTTGGCAAAAGGTCCTTCACTGGTTGTGGTCACATATGGTGACAAAGGATTAACTGGTTACCAAAAAGGTGAACAGGTAAGTATTGATGCTGTTAAAGTGAAAGTTGCTGACACAGTAGGTGCTGGTGACACAGTAGGTGCTATTTTAGTTGAGGCGATTGTTAAAGATGGTTTACAAAGCTTAACGGGTTCAAGGCTTGAAACCATGCTCAAACGGGCTGCAAAGGCTGCTGCCATTACAGTATCCAGGGTTGGCGCTAATCCACCAACGAGCGAGGAGCTTGAGTAATTGCTAAATATTGATTCAGATCAAATATCAATTGCAATTGATTTAGATCAGGGAGCACGTCTTGCATCTGTGCAGTGGCGGGATATGCAATTTGTGGTGCCATTTAGAGGTCAAGATCTAACCTGGGGTTGGTTTGCCATGGCGCCTTTTGCTGGCAGGATAAAAAACGGGGTTGTTAGAGATTTAAAGGGTAATGAGTATCAACTGCCAACAAACTTTGATCCACCACATGCTTTAAATGGCCAGGCAGTACTTTCTTCTTGGGAGGATTTAGGAGGTGGTAGACAGTTTCTAGAACTGCCTTCACCATATGAAGGCGCAACAGTTACGCAAAGTTATGAGATTTTAGATAACGCCATTCGCTGGTCACTTGAGTATGAAGCAAATGGGTGTCATTTGCCGGTGACACTAGGTTTTCACCCTTGGTTCGCTCGTGAGATAGGAAAAGGTGATTCAGCAGAGTTATCTTTTAAAGCAAATAAGATGTTTAAAAGATCAAGTGATCAGATACCAACAGGTGAGTTGATATCACCATCTGCTCCACCCTGGGATGACACATTTGTTGAGATTTTAGGAACCCCTGAGATTATTTGGCCAGGGGCGGCAAAGGTAACGGTAGAAAGTGATACCCCTTATTGGCATATATATGATCAAGATGAAGATGGTATTTGTATTGAACCAGTGACCGCACCCCCTGA
>Ga0315901_10006078_pt1 | contig 14528 bp, 10 predicted proteins | sample LakEriMetagenome_10_FD_203761 | JGI IMG/M metagenome (GOLD analysis project Ga0315901, IMG submission 203761) | Freshwater fungal communities from buoy surface, Lake Erie, Ohio, United States - Buoy 2 MA116 | ecosystem: Environmental > Aquatic > Freshwater > Lake | place: USA: Lake Erie, Ohio... | reverse complement strand
GCGCCATGCCGCTCCGCAGAACCTGCATCCGCAGATGGTCTTCCTCGTTGACCATCAGGCTCATCGATTCCTGCGGGCCGATTCCAACACCACGTGGCCCCTTCCCTTCCGAGTGCTCGCGGCTGATCACTTGCCGCTCCACCAGGAACTGGCGATCCAGAATGTTCAGCGGATCCACGCGTACGTAACCGAGCGAACCTTCTGGAAGGACTTCCACGACCGGACCGCGCAGCCCAGCTTCGATCTCGCCGCGAATCGATTCCGATGCCTGCGGCGGAAACGGAAACCGGTCGAGGTTCCGGGCCAGCCGGATGCGTGTGGAAATCACGACGTCCGATTCGGGGCCGACTCCTTTGAGCCACTCCCCGCTGCTTTTCACTAAGGTGTCAAAATCGAGCACGTCATCTCCGTCTTTGGGGCCGCTCAGCGGGCCATTTCACTTGTCAGTCCAGAACTCTATTCTTGAGGAGACGATTTGGTCGACTCGGACTCCAGTGTCTGAATCCGGTCCCGCAGCCGGGCGGCTTCCTCGTAGTTCTCTTTGTCGACTGCGGTCTTGAGCTCGCCTCGCAGCCGGATCAGCTCATGGTGCCGCAGCGTACTTTCGGAGGTCTGCGGCGGGCACTTGCCCACATGCTGCGTCTCCTGGTGAATGCTTTCGAGCAGCGGTACCAGCTCATCATGGAACGAGCTGTAGCAGCGCGAGCATCCCATCCGTCCCACGCTGCGAAACTGCTTGAACGTAATGCCACACCCGCTGCAGGTCGGCGACGGAGCCTCCTCAGCTTCCTCGGCTTCTTCTGCAGCCAGTTCCGCTTCCGCCTCATTTTCCGCTTCATCGTCGTCCGGCATCGCAGGGACGCCACCGACTTCGACTGAGCTGAGGTACTTCTGCGCGCAGGTCTCGCACAGGTGGACGACCTGGGCCTGACCCATCTGAATTTCGGTGATGTGAAGCGTGGCAGGCTTCGAACACCGCATGCACTTCTTCATGGCCTCGTTCCATCTCGGCGGGAAAGACGGGACCGCTTTCCACCGACCGACTCTCGAATATAGCAGGGGAATGATTGGGAAGGTACGTTGGATTCCTGTCTTCGGCCCAACGCACGGTTTCCATCTGCGGGCCGATCCGTAGAATTCCGCCTGACGCGAGTGATTCACCACTTTTCCCACGACGACCTGCGATGTCTGCTGACCTGGAACCCGATGATCTGGCGACGGAGACCGAAGCCGAGCTGCGCGAAGATCTGCGTCCCTGGTTCATCCCGGTTGACGAACTGGTCGAAACGCATCCCCAGGGGCTGAAATGGTCGGAATACTTCGGGAATGAGAATCCCATCGAACTGGATGTGGGCTGTGGTCGCGGGCTGTTCGTCCACTCTTCCAGCCGTCGCAACCCGGGAACAAACTACGTCGGGATCGAGATCGAATACAAAGAGGGCCGCAGGGCCTCCCGTCGGCTGCGGAAGCTCAACTCTCCGAATGGCAGGATCTGGGGTGGCGATGTGAATGTCGCTTACCGCAAGCTGATCGCCCCGGGGTCGCTCGAAGCTGTGCATGTTTACTTCCCGGACCCCTGGTGGAAACGCAAGCACCGTCGCCGCCGGGTCTTCAACGATCTGTTTGTTCAGCAGACATCGTCTCTTCTACGAGTCGGCGGCTACCTGCACTCGTGGACCGATGTCGAAGAGTATTTCGGAGTCATCGAATCGCTGATGGATCACCATCCCGATTTCATCAAGCTGCCGGCTCCGCAGGAACGCATCCCGGTGGACGACACCGACTATCAGACCAGCTTCGAGCGGAAGAAACGCAAGCTGGGGTTACCGATCTATCGCGGACTTTGGCAAAAGGTCCGTTAGTATCGGGGATCACGGTCGGTGGTGAGTATGTTGCCTGGACTGGGCACCCTTGACGGGCGTCAAGCTCCGAACCACGATGGCCTTGGGACAGTCCCTACCGACGAAACGCCCCCTCCATGTCCGATGTCGATCTGAATCAGCTCGAGCTCCTGGCACGAGTCGAAACCGTCATGCGACAGGCTCACGCCTGGGCCGATGCGGCTTCGACCTGGCAGCCGATCTGCCAGGCCCAGAGCCTGATGCGGCGAGTTTTGGAGCGAACCGATTCGCTGCGTGTCCGGTTGGAGGCTCCGCTGGTTGTGGCCACGTTCGGCGGGACGGGAACCGGGAAAAGTTCGCTGGTGAATGCCTTGGTCGGAGCTGATGTGACCCGCTCCGGGCGTCAGCGGCCCACCACTCGCAAGCCGATTGTGATTTGCCATAGCCGGACCGATGTCTCGCAGATTGGGTTGCCGCTCGATCTGTGTGAGCTGGTGCGAAGCGAATCGGATCTGGTCCGCGACTTTGTGATTGTTGACTGTCCCGACCCAGACACCAACGAAACGGAAACCCCCGGCAGCAATCTGGAGTTGCTGCACTCGCTGCTGCCTTTCTGTGATGTCCTGTTGTATGTCTCGACACAGCAGAAGTACCGCTCCGCGCGCGTGACGAACGAACTCGCCCAGGCGGCCAGCGGGTGTCGGGTAATCTTTGTCCAGACACATGCCGATCTCGACGAAGACATCCGCAACGATTGGAGTCGACAGCTGGCGGGCACGTTCGACTCACCAGAGATTTTCTTTGTCGATTCACAAAAGGGCTTTCGTGAGCAGCAGGCCGGTCAGCGCCCCACCGGTGAGATGGGACGGCTCGTGGAACTGCTGACTCGTGAACTGGGATCGGCGTCCCGGGCTCGGATTCGACGGGCCAATGTCGTCGACTTGCTGTCGGAAACCATTCAACGGTGCCAAGTCCCCTTGCGGGCGGCCGAATCAGAATTGATCTCTCTTGAACGCGTTCTCGCTGATCAGCGCAGCGAATTGGCCCGCCGGATGACGCAGCAACTGTGCGGCGATCTCGGAGCGTCACGGGGGCTGTGGGAACGTCGTCTCGTGGAAGCGGTCGTCGAGAACTGGGGCCTCAGCCCCTTCTCAGCGGTCCTCCGCGGCTACCACGGCCTTGGCACGATCCTGACATCACTGAGCCTGACCCGCGCTCGCAGCACTGCACAGATGGCAGTCATTGGAGCGATGCATGGCATGCGGATGTTGCGGGATCGAATGGAGCGGCAGTCGGCGGAAGAAGGCCTGCAGCGTGCGTCATCGCTAGGACTGGATGATGCGATGCTGCGCGAAACAGAGCTCATCGTTGAAGGTCATGTCCGCAGCGCCGGATTCGACCGGGCATCGCTTCCCGCAGCCTCACTCGATCAGCTGCGGCAACAAGCCTCGAAGCTGGAGACTCAATTCCTGGGAGATGCCAGCCAGAAGACCGACGAACTGATCCACAAGCTCGCTGCCCGGAACTCCCGCTGGTGGGTGCGTGGCTGGTACGAGCTATTGTTCCTCGGGTATCTGGGTTTTGTGCTGTACCGAGTCGGAAAGAACTTCTTCGTCGATTCGTTCATGGCCGAGAAGCCGCTGTTGTCGACCGACTTCTACATCCCGGCCTTGATCTTCTGGGGATTGTGGACAGGTTTGCTGCTGATTCTGTTCCTGGGACGTTTGCGAAGGGGCTTGAGCCAAGAGATCCAAGGACTGGCCGCCCAGCTGGTCGAAGTTCGACTCTCGGGCGGCCTGTTCCCCCAACTCGAACAGGCCTGTCGACAGGCTCGCCAGCAGTCGCAGGAGCTCGCTCAACTCCGGGAAGCGGTCGAGTCGATGCGGACTCTGGTGGCTACCGGTTCCCAGCTCGGGACCAGGCGTGCGAGCGAGGTTCAGCCGATTTTGAAGTGATCCGATACCGCTCACTGTGCGTTACCATCGGGGAACGAAGCAGATTCCGGGAGACTGCCAATGCTGCCAGCTAGGATTTTCGGAGCCTGTTTTGGAGGGATCGGCCTGACGGTGATCGCGTTTCTATGGGGCTCTTCCTGGAACGACTTTCATTCTCCTCCTCCGGTTTTTCGAGTTTTCGGAACCTTTGTGGCGATTCCATTCGTGGTGGTTGGCGCCACGGCAATCTTTGGCAAGGTCCCGAATGTCGCTGAGCGAGCGGCCGCACTCCGAAAGCAACTCAAAGAAGCCGGGCTCGATACCCCCGAGACCGCTCGAACCGCCCCGCCGCCAGGTAAACTCAAATGCCCCAACTGCGGGTCGTCACCGTCTCAGGCGGAAGTCTCGCCTCACGGGGATGTGAAATGTGACCACTGCTCCCGGTGGTACAATGTTCATACGTCATAACCAGTCGTCTGAAGTGATCTGTAGATTTCGAGAGATTTCGCGTCATTGCCAAGGCCGGTCGACCTCGCGACAATGAGGAGCAGCCTCATTTCGAGCTGGTCGCAACTCTGCGACAGCTGCGGCATCTTCTGACCGTCGAATCGATCCCGGAGCAGACCCATGGCAGGTGGCGGAGGTTCCTCTCAACCCAAAGTTGTCCTCACGAAAGAGGACGTCGCTCGAATTCTGTCTCCGCGCGTCAAAGTCACGGCTGAGAATGAGCCGGAGATCAACAAGCTCTTCAAGATGCAGATCAAGCTGGAGGGGTCGGATATGCACCTCCAGGTCGGCAAGCCGATGATCCTGCGTATTCGCGGAACACTCCGCGAAACCGATATGCCGCCGATCAGTGAAGAGCAGATGTGGAAGCTGTTCCTGGAGGTCATGGATGAACGCAACAAGTACATCATGGCCGAGACCGGCGGGGCCGACTTCTCGCACATCGTCCCGTACGAAGGAAAGAACTGGCGCTTCCGCGTGAACCTGCTCAGGCAGCTTGGGCTGCCGGGACTGGTCGCGCGTAAGGTCGAACAGAACATCCCGAACTTTGAGGGACTGTATCTTCCGCCGGTGATGGCGAACCTGTGCGACTATGAGCAGGGGATGGTACTGCTGGCGGGAGTCACCGGCTCGGGGAAGTCGACCACGATTGCCTCGATGCTGAACTACATCAACCACCGCAAGCGGGTGCATATTCTGACGATCGAGGACCCGATCGAATTCGTCTACACCCAGGACAAGGCGCTGATCAACCAGCGTGAGCTGGGGGCCGATACGACCGACTTCCACGTCGCGATGAAAGGGGCTGTGCGTCAGGACCCCGACATCATGCTGGTGGGAGAACTTCGCGATAAGGACACATTCGAAACCGCCGTGCATGCCGCCGAAACGGGTCACTTGGTGTTCGGAACGATCCACGCGTCGTCCGCTCCTTCGACGATCGGTCGTATTCTGGACCTGTTCCCGCAGGACATGCACCGCGCCCTGCGCTCGTCGATGGGCTTCAATATGAAGGCGATCGCCGCCCAGAAGTTGCTGGCGACAATCGTTGACAAACCGAAGCGTGTGCCGATCATCGAACTGATGATCTTCAACGGCACCGTCCGCAAGCTGATCCTGGAGGGCAAGGACGAAAAGCTGCCCGCAGCCATCCGCCTTGGCAAGGAAGAGGGGATGCAGATGTTCAATGACTCGATCTACGGATTCATCAAGAAAGAATACATCGACCGCCCGACGGCGTTCGAAGTCTCTCCGAATGTCGAAGAGCTGAAGATGATGATCAAGGGCATCGACGTGAAGGGACCAGCGATTCTGTAACGGAGTTGTCCGCCCACTCCGTGAACCGATTACCCAGCCTTCTGGGTGGTCACAATCACCGGTGCCACAGCCATCGGCAGGCGCAGCGTGAACGTGGTGCCGCGACCGACGGTGCTTTCAACTCGGATGCGCCCTTTGTGGGCATCGATGATCTCTTTGCAGAGGGCCAGTCCCAGCCCTGAACCGCCCTGCCCGTGCTCATCAGCGGTCTTGGTCGAGTAGAACCGCTCGAAGATCTTGGGGAGCTTGTCGGGCAGAATACCCGGCCCGGTGTCACGGACGGTGATCTCACTGGTCCCCGCTTCGCGGTTCCGGGAGACACTCAGGAACAGCGTTCCGCCGGTTCCCATCGCCTGCCGGGCGTTGATAATCAGATTGACCAGCACCTGCTGAATCTGCCCCGCATTGACCTCGGCCCAGGCGTCGTCGTCATAAGACGTCTCCAGGCGAATGCGATTGACCTGCAGGTCCTTCTCGACCAGCACCAGCACGTCCTCGGCCAGCTGTCGCAGCCGAAATACGTCCCGCTGCCCCTTCCCCCGGGCGTAGGACAGCATTCCAGTCGTGATCTTCGCCGCCCGTTGCCCCGCCGCCAGGATGCGATCAAACGCCTTGTCGCGCGTGGCTGGCTCCTTGTGCCGAAGCCCCATCTTGGCGTAGTTGATGACCGTAGTCAGAATGTTGTTGAACTCGTGCGTGATCGACGAGGCCAGCACTCCGACCGATGTCAGCTTCTGGGCCTGCATCAATTCCGTCCGCAGGTGGCTGAGCGCGTCCCGCAGCTCCGCGTTTTCCCGCTTGAGTTGTTCCAGATCGTCCACGATTGCGACTCCGTCGAGATTGGTCTTCCGTCAGATATCGAGTCGGTCACAGATCGAGATGACTCTGATGTGAACCCGTGGGCCAACCGGTCATAAACTCTCAATCAGAGTTCCTGACACAGGACAGGGGACGACCGGGCAGATTTGGAGAAGATGGGAAGCGGCGGCGAGTTTGCCGATCGCAGCACCTGAACCCCTGCCATTAAAGTCTTCGCCGCTTCCCCAGTCTAGCACTTCGCTACCCACCGACATCGGCGCTGAGGATCAACAGCCGGTCGGTTTCCAGCAATTTGACAGCCGGGTCCAGGCTGAACCGTCGCTCATTGATACAGACGATTAGCCCCGGCGGAAGCAGTTCACCCGCCGCACATCGCGCGGCAAAGCTGGGGAACTGCGCCGCGAGATCACGCAGAACTTCACCCAGAGTGCCGCCTTCGCAAACCGCTGTGGCTGTCCCCGCATACCGCTGCGCCAGTCCGAGAAGTTCAACCTGCGGCACGGCAGTCCCTCCTCGCTGGCACCGAACCTACTTCAGGAGCCCTTGCAGCGTGCTGATCAGGTCAGCTTCGGGAACTTCCAGCTGCTCCTTCCTGGCCAGATCCTTCAGCATCCAGCAGCCTTTGTCGAACTCGTTGCTACCCGCGATGAGAGCGAACCGGAATCCCTTCGAGTCGGCATACTGCATCTGTTTCTTCATCGGCTTCGGAGCCGCGTAGACCTCGGTGCCGATCCCCGCGGCCCGCAACACGCGACCGATCCGCAGGTACTCGGCGGCCTTGTCCTTGTCGAAATGCACGACCAGCACAGGAGCCGGGGTCGAGACCTTCGACACCAGCTTCAGCTCTTCCATCGCCGCCAGCAGTCGGTCGAGTCCCAGGCTGGCCCCCACTCCGGGCAACGGAGTCTTGGTGAACAGCCCCGCCAGGTTGTCGTACCGTCCGCCCGAGCAGACGCTGCCAATCCCAGGCAGGTCTCCCAGGAACGTCTCGTAGATCGTCCCGGTGTAGTAATCGAGCCCGCGGGCAATCGATAGGTCCAGAGCGATCCTCTCGCCCGAGATCCCCGACCGCTCGCACGCATTGAGCAGCTGTCGCAAGCGCGCCGCTCCATCGAGGCCGCGCTCGTTCGTGCCGACCAGCTTCTCGGCGGCGTCCAGAATTTCGAGGTTCGTCCCCTTCAGCGAGGCAAAGTCGAGTACGCCCGCCGCCTGCTCCGCATTGACGCCGACCTTATCGACCATCTCGGCGATGACCGCCTCGCGACCGATCTTCAGCACCTTGTCGAGGGCGCGCAGCAGTCCGACCGATTTGTCCGCCACGCCCAGGTTCTCGAGTACTCCGTTGAGCAGCATCCGATGATTCACGCGGATCGTGAACCGTTCGAACCCGATGGCCTTCATCAGGTCGTGAATCACCATCAGCGTTTCGATATCACTGACGTTCGAGTCGGTGCCGATCGTGTCAAAGTCGCACTGCACGAACTCGCGATACCGCCCCCGTTGAGTGTTCTCGCCGCGCCAAACGGGAGCGATGTGATACCGCTTGAATGGAGTCCCAATCTCGTTGAGGTGCTCGGCGGCGAACCGGGCGAACGGAACCGTCAGATCAAACCGCAGCGCGATATCCCGGTCCCCATTGTCGATAAACCGATAGAGCTGCTTGTCCGACTCTTCGCCCCCCTTGCCGACCAGAATCTCGGCGTACTCGAGTGCCGGCGTGTCGATCGGGCTGAAGCCGTAGCTGCGGTAGACGCGGCGGGCGGTCTCCATGAGCTGCTCGCGGACGATCATCACGTCGGGCAGGTAGTCACGAAAACCCTTGAGGGTACGAGGTTCGATGAGTTCAGACACGGGCAGCGGTCAGTCAGAGTCGAGGGAATGAGGAGCGGTTTGCTCGGGACCACAAAGGTTAACGCCACCGGACACAGAATACACGGGTCCGGTTCAATCGGCACGGCCGGAGAGGGCGAGTTGTTCATCGTAAGTCGTGAGTGTCGCGGGGGAAGTGACCGCCGAGTGAAGATGGAGCAAGTCCAGACGGCCGAGCCACCCTCGGCAGATCACTCGTTCAATCCCAGACGTACCGCTCGTTGAATTCGATCTCGTGCCGGAGGAGGAGCTTTCTGAGCTCGTCTTGAAATGTGACTTGGCGATGATGGTCTTCTTGCGTTTCGATGTATCGAATGACATCCGCGACGCTCGATTGGCTGACAGAGAAGCCGGCGTAACCGGCTTGCCAGCTGAACTCGGTAATTCCAGGTCCCTCAGCTTTCATCCATTTCGAACTCCCCTTCTTGACCTCTTCGACGATCTTCTTCAGGGGATGATTCCTGGACAACGAGAACAGCGCATGCACATGGTCCTCGGCCCCGCCAATGATCAGAGCCGGGCTGTCCCATTCGCGGAAGATGCCTGCCTGGTAGCGATAGAGCGCCGCTTGATTGGCCTTCGGAATCCAAGCTTGGCGGTGCTTCGTGCTGTAGACAAGATGAATCAGGTTCTTCGCCAGCGATTGAGACATGGCCAGGGCCTCGCGTTGGGTTGATGGGAAGGAATGGTGGAATGTTTGTCTGATCGTACCCCGCGATCGCGACATGCGAAATCGAAATCTCTTTCGCCCCGAAGGGGCAACGACAAACCAGCCCAGGGCAAAGCGACCGCAGAGAGCGCCGCCCTGGGATACGGAGGTTCCAACAAGTGCTGAGCCCTGTAAGGGCGAAACCTCGGGCGTGGGCCACTGTGCCGCCCCTTCAGGGCTTGGTTTTCCAATTGTCCTCAAACCCAGGGCGGCGCTGCGCGGCTGTCGCCGCTACGCTCTGCCCTGGGCTGATCTGTGGCTGCCCCTTCGGGGCGAAGAGGAGGCAACCTTCCCGGCGCGGGTGGCCCGACCGACCTGTCGGTTGGGTCGCGCAGCGACAAGATGCCTCCCCATCAGCGTGCGGTTCCACACGATAGGTACGCCCATGAAGAGGCGTCCTGTGCCTTCGGCACCCGGCCAAACTGGCCGGGCCACCCTGCCTCCTGAGAACAATATGACGTTCCCTACGTTATACTCGGAGGAACGACTCGCCTCTCCGTGTGGCTGCTAGTCTGTGAGGATCGCCAGCAATGAATCGTCTACTTTGTGCCATGCTTGTACTTTGGGCGGTCACGGGTTGTGGCGTTCGGCCTGGCCGGAAAGCCAGCCTGCAGAATACGTGGATGTCTTCTCGTTATTCTTCTGCGGAGGAAGCTTGGGTTTACTTGAACTTCTATTCCGAATACGAAGACTTCGACCGGTACGTTGGGTATGCAGTCATCAACTACACAAGGAACACAGAGCGAGATTCGAGTCAGGACGAATCAGTATTTCTCAAAGACGCATTGAGGCTCTGTCGTGAAGAATTCCGAGATGTCTATCTGAATGGATCGCTGACTCGATGGGACAGTCAGTTGAATACGAGGGTTCCGTATGATCCAAAATATGTTGCCGTGGTGGTGTCAGATTTTTCTGGGAAATCCGAAGAAGTCGGAATTGTTGTTCCTGCTGCCGAGGTCTTTTCCAATGTCTCAATCGAACAGGTTGTCGAGTCCGCAAACGTATCACGGGGAGATATTTGGTTCGATGACATTTCCGAAGAGGAAAAGCAACGCGGGTATTCTCCTGGAATGGTAGTCCGCTACACCAACATCGAAGATCACATGCGATCCATCAAAAGTGCCCCCAAGTGAACGGGGGCCGTGTGGTTGAAACTCGTTCCCAATATCGTTGGATTGGGAACGTCTATCCTCGATGCTCGGCTTCGGCTAGTTTTTTCACAACGATCGATTCTCTGTGAGTTGTGCTGCTTTCACGGTCCTCGTGAGTCAGAAATTCACTCTCCGGCGGCGAAGCGGAGCTTCGGGGATATGCAGTCCCAAACCGGAGTTTGGGACTGAGTGAACTCGCTTCCATTCGGAGTAGCTCTGCTCCCCGTATTCTCACTCCGCCTTGAACTCCAGCGTCAGCAGCAGATCGCCCGTCTCCACGGCGTCGCCCGGCTTCACGCGGACGTCGCGGACGGTGCCGTCCCGATCGGCATAGATCGAGGTCTCCATCTTCATCGCTTCCAAGGTCAACAGCTTCTGGCCCTTGGTGACTTGCTCGCCGGACTTGACCGGAACCAGCACGACCATGCCGGGCATCGTGGCGCCGATTTCGGCGGGGTCGTCCGGGTCGGCTTTGGCGCGGGCGGCCTGGGCTGGGGCAGCTGTGGTGTCGAGGACGGTGACGTCGCGGGGCTGGCCGTTCAGTTCGAACGAGACGGTCCGCGTGCCGTCCGGATGCGGGATGCCGGTATTCAGGTACTTGATGAACAGCGTCTTACCGGGCTCGATGTCGACGGTGATCTCATCGCCGGGCTGCATGCCGTAGAAGAAGTTCGGCGTGGGCAGGTGGCTGGTGCGGGAGAACTTGCGGCGGTGAGCGGCGTATCCCTCGAACACCTTGTTGTAGAGCAGGTACGACAGCGTGTACCGACGCAGATCGACCTCTTCCAGCGGCTCGCCATCGAGCAGCTCCAGCACCTTCTTGCGGGCCGCTTCGAAGTTCGCGGGGGGCAGCTCGGCTCCGGGGCGACCGGTGAACGGCTTGCGATCGCCGAGGATCCGCTTCTGCACCTGAGCGGGGAATCCACCGGGTGGCTGTCCCATCGCGCCGCTGATCAGGTCGATGACCCCTTCCGGGAACGACAGATCGCGCGCGCCATGCAGGACCTCTTCGCAGGTCAGATTGTTGGCCACCATGAACAGGGCCATATCGCCGACCGACTTCGAGGTCGGCGTGACCTTCACGATGTCGCCGAACATCTGGTTGACTTCGGCATACAGGCGGCAGACCTCGGCCCAGCGGTCTTCCAGTCCGAGCGAACGCGCCTGCTCGAACAGGTTCGTGTACTGGCCCCCAGGCATTTCGTGGTTGTACAGGTCCGCTGTCCCCGCGAGCGGGTCGCTCTCGAACGCGGTGTAGAACTGCCGGACCGATCGCCAGTACTCAGCCACTTCGTCGAGGGTCTTGGTGTCGAGCCCCGGATCGCGCTCTTGGTACCGTAGCGATTCGCACAGCGTGTTCAGGTTCGGCTGCGAGGTGCCGCCCGAGAGCGGAGCCATCGCGCAGTCGACGATATCGACCCCGACGTCTGCCGCCCGCAGGTACGACGCCGCCTGGATGCCGTTCGTATCGTGCGTGTGGAAGTGGATCGGAATCCCGATCTCTTGCTTCAGCGTCTGGACCAGCTTGGCGGCTGCTTCCGGCTTGCAGAGCCCGGCCATGTCCTTGATGGCCAGGATGTGAGCCCCCATCTTCTCCAGCTCTTTGGCCAGATTGACGTAGTACTTCAGGTCGTACTTCGTGCGGGTCGGGTTGGTGATGTCGCCGGTGTAGCAGATGGCCGCTTCGCAGATGCCGCCCGCCTCGCAGACCGCTTCCATCGCGACCTGCATATTGGGGACCCAGTTCAGGCAGTCGAACACGCGGAACACATCATTGCCGCACTGGAACGCTTCCTTCACGAACTCGCGAACGATGTTGTCCGGGTAGTTCGTGTAGCCGACGGCGTTCGAGGCCCGCAGCAGCATCTGAAAGAGAATGTTCGGGCAGGCCGCCCGCATCTCGGCCAGACGGTCCCACGGGCACTCCTTCAGGAACCGCATCGTCGTATCAAACGTCGCTCCGCCCCACATCTCCATCGAGAACAGCTGGGGCAGCTTCTCGGCATAAGCGGGAGCGATCTGCACCAGATCGAAGGTCCGGACGCGCGTGGCCAGCAGCGACTGGTGGGCGTCGCGGAACGTGGTGTCGGTCAGCAGCAGCTGCTTCTGGTCGAGGACCCACTGCGAGAGCCCCTTGGCTCCCTTTTCGAGGAAGACCTGCCGGGCTCCGGTCGGCAGCGGCGACGAATCACCTGCAGTGCGATTCGACTTGGGGAGCGGAGCCGGAGCCGACCGCTTGGCGACCGGGCGGCCCTTGACCAAGGCGTTCTGATTGACGATTACATCGCCGAGGAACGACAGCACCTTGGTCGCACGGTCGCGACGCTTGGGGATCGTCCGCAGCTCCGGCGTATCGTCGATGAACCGCGTGGTACACAGCCCCTCAATAAAGGTCGGGTGAGCCAGCAGATTGGTCAGGAACGGGATGTTGGTCTTCACCCCGCGGACGCGGAACTCAGCCAGACAGCGTTCCATCTTGCTGATCGCATCGACAAACCGCCGACCACGGGCCGAGACCTTGACCATCATCGAGTCGTAGTACGGAGTCACCACAGCTCCGGAGAACGCCGAACCCGCATCCAGGCGAATCCCCATGCCGCCGGACGAGCGATAGTGAGCGATCCGGCCGTAATCGGGCGTGAAGTTGTTCTCGGGATCTTCGGTCGTAACGCGGCACTGAATGGCGTAGCCGATCGTCTTGATGGCGGCCTGCGAGGTCATGCCGATATCGGGATCATCGAGGCGGCGACCCATCGCGACCAGAATCTGCGACTTCACAATATCGAAGCCGGTGACCTCTTCGGTCACCGTGTGCTCGACCTGAATACGCGGGTTGACTTCGATGAAGTAGAACTGGTTCGAGTCGGCGTCGACCAGGAACTCGACGGTTCCGGCGTTCTCGTAGCCGACCTGCTTCCCGATATTCACGGCTGCCTGGCACAGCGCATCCCGGACCTGCGGGTCGAGGTTCGGAGCGGGAGCGAGTTCCACGACCTTCTGGTGCCGCCGCTGAACCGAGCAGTCACGCTCGAACAGGTGGACCAGATTCCCGTGCTTGTCGCCCAGCAGTTGGACTTCGATGTGCCGGGCGCGGCGGATGTACTTTTCGATGAAGATGTCGGGGCTGCCGAAGGCGGTCAGCGATTCGCGACGGGCCGTTTCGTAGCTGGCGACGAACTGGTCCTCGGACTCCACGACGCGCATCCCACGACCGCCGCCACCGTGGGCTGCCTTGAGGATCACGGGGTAGCCGAGCTTCTTGGCGGCGACGAGACCTTCCTGGGCGTCCTTGAGAGCGTCTTCGGTGCCGCTCAGGATTGGAGCCTTAGCCAGGATGGCGATCTTGCGGGCAGCTGTCTTATCGCCGAGAGCTTCCAGGTGCTGCACCTGCGGCCCGACGAAGATGATCCCCGCCTCGGCGCAGGCCTTGGCGAACTCCGGCTTCTCCGACAGGAACCCATACCCCGGATGGATCGCATCGGCCCCAGCCTGCTTCGCAGCTGCGATGATCGCTGGGATGTTCAGGTACGACTTGATCGGCTCGCCGGGAACGCCGATCTGGTAAGCCTCGTCCGCCTTGAAGCGGTGCAGGGCGTAGCGGTCCTCATGGGCGTAGACCGCCACTGTCCGGATGCCGAGCTCGTGCGCCGAGCGAAACACACGGATCGCAATTTCGGACCGGTTGGCGACAAGCAGCTTGGTGATGGGAGGCATGGTGAGAAGTCGTGGCGGGACCGCGCGGAGTTTCCCCGCGAGCGGCTAGGGGCGGCGTATTCTGATTCGGAGGATAGATGACCCGCAAGGCACCGGCTGTGAAAACGAGCCCGGCGGGTGTGCAGGGAGGGCGTCTATGCCGGTTGTTTGGCAGCCACGACCTTGTACGTGCGGGCTTCCAGCACTTCGACATCGGTGAACAACTGCTTCATGCGGGCGACGAACCAGTCGGTTTTCTTGGTCACCATCATCACCCGGCCACCCGGCTTCATCGCCAATTTGGCAGCCTGCATGAAGATTTCGGCGATCTTGTAGTGGGAGTAGTAGGGCGGGTTCCCGAGGACGAGATCGTATGTTCCCGGATCGGGAACTTTCCCGCTGGCATCCAGCACCGCAGTCGCCTGCGGAGTTCCGTTCAAGGCAGCTCCTTCGGCCAGACACTGGACCGCGCGGGCGTTCGAGTCGACCCCCACAGCGCTCACCCCCTCGGCTCGCTGCACTGCAGCCAGCGCGAGAACTCCCGAGCCGCAGCCAATGTCCAGGACCTTGTCGCCGGGGTTGACCGTCATCGTGTCCAGAATGGCCCGGGAGCCCAGATCCAGGTGGCGATGGCTGAAGACTCCGGGGCGGGAGACGGCCTGAATCAAACGGCCCTGATCACGGAACG
>Ga0315901_10006076_pt1 | contig 14529 bp, 17 predicted proteins | sample LakEriMetagenome_10_FD_203761 | JGI IMG/M metagenome (GOLD analysis project Ga0315901, IMG submission 203761) | Freshwater fungal communities from buoy surface, Lake Erie, Ohio, United States - Buoy 2 MA116 | ecosystem: Environmental > Aquatic > Freshwater > Lake | place: USA: Lake Erie, Ohio... | reverse complement strand
TCCAACTCGAGCAACTCCCGCTCTATCTCTCGACATCTGACATCTTCGCGATGCCTTCTCGAGATCGCTTGGCAGGTCTGGAAGTGGAAGGACTTGGGATCGTCTATCTCGAAGCGAGCAGTTGCGCTCTGCCTGTCATCGTCGGGCGATCGGGTGGGGCACCTGATGCATTGATCGATGGTGAAACTGGGTTGCTCGTCGATGGAGATGATGTTGATTCCATCATCAACGCGTGCGCTCAGTTGCTGCGAGAGCCCTCGTTGGCCCGCTCAATGGGTGCGAAGGGGAGGGATTGGGTCATCTCTCACTGGAGTTGGGATCGATGGGCGGCAGAATTCCGAGCCGCCTTGCTTCGTTGATCGCCTCGAGGCGGTTGCGTGCCATGAGTTTTCGATAGATCGATTGAAGATGTGTCTTGAGAGTGCTCTCGCTGATAAAGAGTGCCTCCGCCAGTTCGGTATATGTCTTGCCGGTCGGAAGAAGTTGAAGGATCTCCACCTCTCGCGCCGTGAGAGTGGTCTTGGATCTTCGATAGGCGAGGGCTCGTTGTAGATCTTTGCATTGGAACATCAGGGGACTGCGCACCACGATCTCAATCATCGCCATCAACTCGGAGATAGGCGCGCTCTTATCGAGAAATCCTGATGCTCCGTTATCCATCGCAGCCAGGATGTACTCCGGATGGTTGTTCATGGAGAAGACGATCACACCCATGGTCAGTGAGTTCTCGCGGATCCAGAGCACGAGCTCCAGTCCAGAATTGTCGGCAAGATGGATATCTACGATCGCGACATCGAAATCCTCGGCAGCCAATCGTGACTGCGCTTCAGAGAGCGTCGTTGCGTGGGTAACTATCGAATCACTTCTGATTGCGGTCAAGGCTCGAGCAACTCCTTCACGGACGACCGCGTGGTCATCGACGATAAGGAGCCTTATGGGTGAATCTTTATCTAATACATCTTCCAACGGATGACGAAACCTCCCTCCGACTCTTCAAGATGGGCGCCAAGACGAATCAATCTCTCGTGAAGTCCGACTCGACCGAACGATGGCAAGTTCGATTCTCGTTTGCTTCTTAGCCCTGTCGTATCGAAATAGTTCGCGGTAAGACTCATCGTGAGTTCTTCGATGCGGACCCTTGAGATTCCCTGGTGGGAGATAGCATTCTGTAACAGCTCGAGGAGTAGGTACTGGAGCTCTTCGCGTCCGCGACCATCTATGTCGAGGGAATCGATAGTGTTCCAATCGACTTCAAGTGCGAGTCGATCACGGAGCCACTCTTCGATCGAACTTGATCGGTCACTTCTAAGCGCGAGGATCTCGTCACGAAGTTCTTCGACGATCTCTCTCAGTTGGAATCTGATCTCCCGAAGTGAGCGCTTACGATCCGGGGGAATTGCCTCATCGGCGATCGTGGCATCAAGGGCAAAACCAAGACTTGCAAGTCGCTGTGCGACCGTGTCATGCAGGTCACGAGCGATACGTAATCGCTCGTGACGAGTTTCTTCGTCCGTTGGGACGAGATCAGGCAAACAGTGCTTCTATCTCGGCGGCGAATTCCTTCGCTACCACGTGTCGTTTGACCGAGAGCTTCGCGGTCAGGTGTCCACCAGCGATCGTGAAATCCACCGGAAGGATCGTGAATTTCCTGATCGACTCAGCGCGGCTGACCGCCTTATTTGCTTCGTCGACAGCGGTTTGTATGACTGAGATGAGATCAGGATCGTTGACCAACTCTGCGAGGGTCGCACCATCCTTCTTATTCGCAGTGATCCATGTCTTGATCGCTTCAGGATCGATGGTCACAAGTGCTGCGATGTAGGGCTGATTGTCACCGACGACCATGCACTGGCTTACGAGAGGATGAGCACGGAGACGATCTTCGAGCACTGCTGGAGCCACGTTCTTGCCACCAGAAGTGACGATCAACTCCTTCTTGCGGCCGACGATGTAGAGATAACCCTCATCATCGAGTTTGCCTAAGTCTCCGGAGCGGAAGTAGCCGTCGGAGGTGAAGACCTCACTGTTGGCGGCATCGTTTTGCCAATAGCCACGCATCACGATTCCACCCTTGATCAGTACTTCGCCGTCCTCAGCGATTTTGATCGTGGTGCCAGGGATCGGACGACCGACCGAACCGACTCGGTGCGCAGTGGTGAGATTGAGTGTCGCACCTGCAGTGGTCTCAGTGAGTCCATACCCCTCAAGGACACGAACACCTGCACCACGGAAGAAGTGACCGAGACGCACGCCGAGTGGAGCGCCACCGGAGATAGCAGCCTCGACACGTCCGCCAAGTGAGTGGCGAATCTTCGAGAAGACCAACTTATCGAAGAGTGCATGCTTGAACTTCAAACCGGCTGACATCTTTCCAGTATCGAGCGCTTCGCTGTAGGCGATCGCGACATCTGCTGCCTTGCGGAAGATCGCACCCTTTCCCGCTGCATCCGCCTTCGCTTCAGCACCGTTATATACCTTCTCGAAAATTCGAGGCACTGCAAGGACGAAAGTCGGCTTGAACGAAGCGAGGTCAGGGAGAAGTCGACCTACTGGATCACTGCAGTGGGCAAGATGCAGACCTGCCGAAACGGCGCCGATCTGAACCATGCGTCCGAAGACGTGAGCGACCGGGAGGAAGAGAAGTGTCGAACCACCAGGCTTGAGGAAGAGATCACTCGCGCCAGCGACGACATTGCCGCACTCGGAGAGGAAGTTTCCATGAGTGAGCTGCACGCCCTTTGGCTTTCCGGTAGTACCCGAGGTGTAGATGAGTGTCGCCAAAGAATCTGGAGTGAGAGCGTTCCTGCGTTCATCAACGAGTGAGTCCGGAACATCCTTACCGGCCCATGCAAGCTGTGAGAGGACGTTCTCGGTCATGGTCCAGACATTCTTTACATTGGAGCCGAGAACGGGAGTGACAAGTTCTTTATGCGCTGGAGTCTCGACGATGATGGCAACTGATGAAGAGTCGCTCATGATCCAATCGACTTGCTCAGCCGAAGAGGTTTCATAGATGGGAACGGTCGTTCCACCTGCGAACCAGATCGCAAAGTCAAGGATGGTCCACTCATAACGTGTGCGCGCCATGATCGCTACACGATCACCTAACTGCACTCCTGCTGCGATCAAACCCTTCGCAGTCGTTCGCACCTCAGCCTCGAACTCCTTGGCGGTGACATTCTGCCAACCGTCTCCAAGTGGACGCGAGAGCATTACTCGCTCTGGTTCGAACCAAGCGCGTTCGGCGACAAGGTTGGTCAGATTGCCGGTCGTCGCTGGTGGGACGATGGCCATCGTCGTGAATTCGGTCTTCGATGAAGGTGCAGAGGCGGTCATAGTCATGGGCAAAAGGTAGCCGGAGAGCATTAAAAAGGGGAGGGGGAAGTAACTCTTCGGTAGCCTTCCCCTCATGAGCGACTATTCAGTAGGTACCGCAACAATCGACGCATCGACCGAAGCCATCTTCGCCATTCTCAAGGATCTCGACAGCTACCCCCAGTGGTCAGCGAGCATCAAGTCGGTCGAGGTCGGTGAGCGTGACAGTTCCGGTAATCCGACCAAGGCCAATCTCAAGGTCGAAGCGGGAGTCCTCAAGGACAGGGTCTCGCTCGACTATGACTGGAGCAAAGCGCCTGACGAAATCTCCTTCACTTTGGAGGATGCCGGACTTCTCACGGAGATGAGTGGGGTCTTCACACTCAAGTCGCTCGATAGCGAGACCACAGAGGTGAGTTACAAGTTGAAGGTCGCGCTCTCGATGCCTGTTCCCGACATTATGCGAAAGAAGCAGGAGCAGGCGACGATCGATCAAGAGCTGGCCAAACTCAAGAGCCACGCGGAGGGTTGAGTTCGGTGGATGACCTTGCAATAGGCATCGATATTGGTGGCACCAAGATCATCGGCGGAGTTGTTGATAGTTCTGGCTCGATCATTGATCGCGAGCGGCGCGATACACCTGCCCAGGGTGGGATGGTCACGATCGAGCGGATCGCAGAAGTCGCATCATCCTTAGCATCACGTCACAAAGTTGGATCGGTGGGTGTCTCCCTTGCTGGATTCATCTCGAAGGATCGAAAACGCATGGAGACTAATCCGAACATCGCGAACATGAAAGGTCTTGCCGTTCACGATGAATTGGAGCGGGCTACGGGCCTTGTCATCCATCTTGAAAACGATGCGAATTGCGCAGCATGGGGGGAGTTCCGCTTTGGCGCTGGTGTCGGCGCAGATCCCATGGTGATGGTCACCGTCGGTACTGGAATCGGTGGTGGACTCATCATCGACGGCAAACTCTTGATTGGAGCCTTCGGAACTGCCGGAGAGATCGGGCATGTTCCTGTCATCCCTAATGGTGAGATCTGCGGTTGTGGCATGCGCGGATGTCTCGAGCAGTATGCATCTGGAAATTCGTTGCGAAGGTTTGTGAGGAAGGCAATCGAGGGATCGCCAGCCTTAGGTTCCAAAATTCTCTCGCTTGGCGATGGAACGCTGGATGGAATCGAAGGGCCACAGATCACACGTGCTGCTGAGGAGGGTGATGCAATCGCGCTCGCAGCCTTCAACGAGATAGGAGATTGGCTTGGCTACGCAATCTCTGGCCTCTCGTCGATCATCGATCCAGAGCGAGTGGTTATTGGTGGTGGAGTGATCGATGCTGGGGAGATACTTCTGGAACCCATCAGGACAAGCCTAAGAAAGAACTCACCGATGCGTTCATCCCATGCGATGCCTGACCTGGTTGCTGCAAAGTTAGGAAATGAAGCTGGAATCGTCGGTGTCGCTGATCTCGCCCGGATAGCGTAGGCCGATCTCTCCTCGTATCCGATCCATGATGGTCATGACTTCAAGCGTTGCTTGGTGTGTGCGCATGGGGGACTCAATCTCACCCGCGCCAATCGCCCGTGCCACTTCCTTCACTTGCTCGCCGATTCCGACATAACCGGGGGTAGTGAGCGGATTTTCAAACCGTAGATGGCTTCCATCGTCACTAAAGAGCGTGAACCCTGTCGGCGAATAAAAGCTTCGATCGATCTCAATCCTTCCTTTACGGCCGGCAATTGTCGCTCTGGTTGCAGTGACAGAGTCGATGGTGGTGTGAAGGGTCGCACTTCTACCTCCATCAAACCCAAGGCGTATCGATATATCGTTGTCGACGCCTCGCTCCGTGAAACTCGCAGCGGCAGAGATCTCTTGCGGCAGACCGAAGAGAAGATGAGCAAGAGTGATCGGATAGACGCCTAGATCAAGGAGCGCGCCGCCACCTTTCGCGGGATCGAGAAGTCGATGATTCTCCTTACTGTAGACCGATTGACCATGGTCGGCAATCACGAAATGTGGCTCTCCAATTGCGTCGTCTTCGATCAATTCGAGGATCTTGATGATGTGAGGAAGAAACCTGGTCCACATCGCTTCCATGACGAAAAGGCCACGAGACCTTGCGTAGGTGAAGATCTCTCGCGCTTGTGAAGCGTTGAGAGTGAATGGTTTCTCGCAGAGAACATGCTTTCGGGCATCGAGGGCTTCCATCACAACATGATGATGAGCGCTCTGCACATTCGCGACATAGATGATGTCGACCTTTGATGAGGTGAGAACTTGAGAGTAACTTCCGAAGCCTTCCTCGATGCCGAACTCCTTGGCGAATTGCGCAGCGCGCACAAGGTCGCGTGAGCCAACTGCGCTGATGCGGTGATCTTTCTGCGAAGGGTCGAGAATCGCGAGATCAGAGGCGAATACGCGGGCGATTGCGCCAGGTCCGATGATTCCCCAGCGCAGAGTCATGGAGGTAAGATTACGACTTCATTGATGTCTTCAATTCGTGATGGAGGCGTAGTTGAGTCCGACCATCTTGGCCTACACCTTACTGAAGGCCTTCCTCTCGCCGATCTTGATGATCTTCTTCCGACCCAAGGTGACGGGTCTGCGGAATGTCCCGACAGTCGGTCCAGTGATCATCGCTTCAAATCATCTCTCTTTCAGCGATTCCATCTTCATGCCTTTGGTTGTTCCGAGGAAAGTTACATTCCTAGCCAAGAGCGAGTACTTCACTTCTCCTGGTATCAAAGGTTTCTTGAAGAAGATCACTTTCCATGCGCTCGGACAAGTACCGGTAGATCGCTCCGGTGGCGCGCGAAGCGAAGCAGCCATCGATACTGGTCTGCGGGTCTTGGCTGAAGGCGATTGTCTCGGTATCTACCCAGAGGGAACCCGCAGTCCTGATGGACGCCTCTATCGAGGACGAACCGGCATCGCTCGTCTTGCAATCGAATCTGGAGCTGTCGTGGTTCCGGTGGCCATGTTCCACACCGACAAGATCCAACCGACTGGGCAGGTAATCCCGAATTTGCGTCAGGTTGCGATGGTCTTTGGTGAACCGTTGGATTTCTCCGGCGCAGGTGATTCTGACAACCCGCTGGTCCTGCGACGAGTGACAGATGAAATCATGGCAACGCTACAGAAACTTTCCGGACAAGAATATGTCGATGTCTATGCCACGGTTGCTAAGGAACGGTTGGCTCGCGGCGAAGATGTCAACGACGACGAGGAATAGCCCTCACTCGCTTCCGAGGATCTCGCGTCTCTCTGTGATGTAGCGACAGTGTTCGCATCCTTGTGCGCTCTTGACTGGTGCGGAGACCATGGTGATGAACTCGGTCAATCTCTGTTGTAGCGCTTCTGGATTCCTCTCAATCGGGCGCCAACTACTCTTCAACTGAAGACCGAATCCAGAGTCAGCGTTACCGCGTGGCGTCACGAGAGACCAAACGAAGAGACCGAGTGATGTCACTCGTCTTGGTTCTCCTTGGGCTGGGTTTTCCAGTGCAAAGGCATAAGCTTCAAGTTGAGGCGCGTAGAAGTCACTCTTATCTGTATCGCGCGCTTGGAACTTGCAGTCGATGACGCCGTAGGAGCCACCTTCGAATTCCATCAAGATGTCGTACTTGCCACGGATTGCGAACTTACTCGCCACGCCATCGACTTCGATCGGCTTAGAGACGACGAACTTTCCACGATCTAGGACTTTTCCTTTTGGGATTCCTGGATCCATGTGATGTGAGGAGGCGCCATCGAAGTACCTCTCCTGCATGTCGGCGAGATCGCCGACCAAGGGCATAAAGCTCGGGTTCTTCAGGCCGTAGTTGTAGTAGAGCCAGAGACAGCGATGACAGTCATTCCATGAGAATGTGAGGTCACTTGGAGAGATGAATTCTCGAGCCTTCTTGCCGTTCTGTTTGATTTCTGACATTCGAATCACCATACCTTGAGGAGCACCCGCATTGAGCTCGGGTCGTTTATTTGGACGGGAGTGATTCTGCCCCTTGATACTGACAATCGCTCGCAGAAACGCACGACCCCCGGCCCAAGAGAGACCGGGGGTCGTGAGCGATCGATTTGTTACCTGTCGAGAGTTGTACCTCTCGACTTGGAGATCGAATGCAAGACGCGATAGCCGACCACGGCCACTACGGTCGCATTGATGATTCCGTTGAAGGTGTAGTCGCCCCATGTGAAGGAGACATCAGCGATACCGATGATCACTGCAGAGCCCGCTACCAAGATGTTGGTCGAATCTGCGAAGTTGACCTTCGCCTCGATCCAGATCTTGGCGCCGAGGATTCCGATCATGCCGAAGAGAGCAAGGCTCGCTCCGCCAAGGACGCCGGCAGGGGTTGCACTGAGGACTGCACCGAACTTAGGTGAGAGCGCGAGAAGAACCGCGCCGACACCGGCGATGTAATAGGCAGCGGTCGAGTAGACCCTCGTTGCAGCCATAACACCGATGTTCTCTGCGTAGGTCGTGGTGCCAGAGCCGCCACCAGCGCCAGCGAGCGTGGTAGCAAGACCATCACCGAGAAGGGCATTACCCATCTGGTCATCAAGGTTCTGTCCTGTCATCGCGGCAACTGCCTTGACGTGACCGACGTTCTCAGCGATCAAGACAAGAACGACAGGTACGAAGAGGAGGATGGCGCTGACATTGAAGGTCGGTGTCGTGAAATCGGGAAGCGCGACCCACTTCGCCGCGGTGATTCCGTCAGTGTTGACATCACCCATGAGGAGAGCGACGACATAACCGATGACCAGACCTGCGAAGATGCTGATTCGACCCAAGAATCCACGAGAGAGTGCGGCGATGAGTGCGATCGAGACCAAAGTGATGATGCCAAGCATCGGACCTACCTGAAGATTTCCAGGATTCTGCCCGACAGTCTCTGGACCGAACCACGCCTTGTTGTAAGCGACGCTTGCGAGGTTGAAACCGATCACCATGACGATGGTTCCGGTGACGACCGGAGGCATCAACCAGTTGATCCAATTGGCACCCGCTGCTTTGACAACCAGACCTACGATCACGAGCAGGACACCAGTCGCAACGACGCCACCAAGAGCGGCGGCCATTCCGCCTTCACCAGCGACTGCTGCCGCGATGGGGCCAAGGAATGCGAACGAAGAGCCGAGATAGCTCGGTACTCGGTTCTTTGTGATCAAGAGAAAGAGAATCGTTCCAATTCCGGAGAAGAAGAGCGTGGTCGCTGGAGGAAGACCCGTGATCAACGGGACAAGGAATGTGGCACCGAACATCGCTGCGATGTGTTGTGCACCGATGCCGATGGAGCGAGGCCATGAGAGGCGCTCATCCGGTGCGACGACCGCGCCGGGTGCGATGGACTTGCCATCGCCGTGCATTTTCCATGTGAAGAGGCTCACCTGGGGTTCTCTCCTTACCTTTGAGGGTGGGCAGCGAAGGCCGGTCGAGACGTAAAGCCCTCCTGCAAAGCTCGGCTCGAAAGAAGCGCCGGGCTCTAAAGGAAGAAGGTAAATGGCGACTGAGAAGTAACCGTGAGGGCGCGCCGATTTGCCTCAGGGTTACCCGTCAGTTATGTTTCGGCGCGATATATCGAAACGATATATCGGTTGCTCAGTCGCAAGGGAGATGAGATGAAGTCGCGAGGCGAGTCTTTGGAGTTCGCGCTCCTAGGCCTCCTTGCCCAGAACTCTCTCCATGGCTACGAACTCCGAAAGCGAATCGGGGCGATCTATGGTCCGTTCCGAGCCCTTTCCTTCTCAGTCCTGTATCCGGCGCTACGACGCCTCCTGGAGGGCGGACTGATCGCTGAGGCAGCGCTCGGAGAGCGTGGTGGCCTCTCGCGTCGTTCGAGAATCGTCTACGCGATTACAGAGGCGGGTAAGAGCCACTTCGCCGAGATGGCAGAGGGGGCTGGGCCCGAAGCCTGGGGAGATGAGAGTTTTGGAATCCGCTTTGCATTTTTCAGCCCGACTTCGGCAAGTAACAGAGTTCGAATCATGGAAGGGCGGTTGACCAGGCTCCGCGAGAAGGTCGCGCTTCTCAAGGAGGAACTCAACCGAGATCCGATCGGCATGGACCGTTATTTCTTCGAGTGGCGCCGTCACTCGTTGGAGACTGCTGAGCGAGAGATCGCTTGGCTTGAAGAGATGATCAAGAGCGAAAGGAAGTCGTCGTGACCAGTTCCAAGGAGATTCGCGTCGCAATCGTGGGTGTAGGCAACTGTGCCAACTCCCTCGTCCAGGGCGTGACCTACTACAAGGATGCCGCAGCAGACCAGGAGATCCCAGGTTTGATGCATCCTGTCCTCGGCGGGTACCACATCGACTCCATCAAGTTCGTCCTTGCAATCGATGTCGATGCCAAGAAGGTCGGCCTCGATCTCGCAGAGGCAATCTGGGCGAGTGAGAACAACACCATCAAGTTCGCTGAAGTCGCCAAGACGGGCATCACGGTTCAGCGCGGTAAGACTCTCGACGGTCTAGGTCGTTACTACAAGGAGACGATCAAGGAATCCACAGCTCCCGAGATTGATGTCGTCAAGGCCCTCAAGGACGAGCGAATCGATGTCTTGATCTGCTATCTGCCGGTGGGATCCGAGGAGGCGACCAAGTTCTATGCGCAGTGTGCGCTAGATGCCAAAGTGGCCTTCGTCAATGCACTCCCAGTCTTCATCGCTTCAGATCCAGTCTGGGCTGAGAAGTTCACCAAAGCTGGCGTGCCAATCGTTGGCGACGACATCAAGAGCCAAGTTGGCGCCACCATCACACATCGCATCATGACCAAGCTCTTTCAGGACCGCGGTGTCTACATCGATCGCACCTATCAGCTCAATGTCGGTGGAAACATGGACTTCAAGAATATGTTGGAGCGAGATCGCCTCGAGTCGAAGAAGATCTCGAAGACGCAATCCGTGACCTCACAGCTCGACTATGAGATGGAAGATCGCAATGTTCATATTGGACCTTCGGATTACATCCCATGGCTTGACGACCGCAAGTGGGCATACGTTCGCATGGAAGGTCGTGCCTTCGGTGATGTCCCACTCAATATCGAGTACAAACTCGAGGTATGGGATTCACCAAACTCAGCAGGCGTGATCATCGATGCGCTCCGTTGCGCCAAGATCGGATTAGATCGAGGCATCGGTGGCCCACTCTTGTCACCGTCGAGCTACTTCATGAAGTCGCCACCAGAGCAATACAGTGACGAAGTCGCTCACGATCGCACCGAAGAGTTCATCGCTGGAACTATCGCCAGATAGGGCGACTCTCTTGGAAAAGGTTTACTTGCTCATCATTCGACCAAAAGTAGGATGAGGCTATGAGCGAGGTCGTCATCGGGCATTCAGGTCCTGTCACCACGATCACCCTCAATCGACCTGAGAAGATGAACGCCATCACTCGGGCGATGTACAAGACCATGGCTGAAACCATCAATGCGGCCGCAGTGGATCCGCAGCAATCGGTGGTCGTCATCCAATCCAATGGCGATCACTTCACCGCTGGCAACGACATCTCTGACTTCTTGAACAATCCACCGCTTGAGGATGGTTCTGAGGTTTGGCAATTCATCAAAGCCGCTCATGAGTTTCCAAAGGTTCTCATCGCCGCCACACAAGGGAATGCCGTTGGTATTGGCAGCACGATGATCATGCATTGTGACTTCGCCTATGCCTCGCCGACCACACGATTTCGAATGCCGTTCGTCAATCTTGGTCTTGTCCCTGAGTTCGGCTCCAGCTATCTCTTTCCCAAGAACCTAGGTCATCGCCGCGCTGCTGAACTCTTGCTCATGGGCAGGGAATTCACGGCCCATGAGGCGATGGAGTGGGGCGTGATCAATGAGGTTGCTGACGATCCCAAGGCGCGTGCTCATGAAGTCGCTCTCCTGGTCGCAGAACAGCCTCCGAACGCCCTCGTTCAAGCGAAACAGTTGATGAAGAGTCCCGATCACGAGCGGCTCAATGTGATCATGAACGCTGAAGGGGAGCTATTCCAACGCGCCCTCACCAGCGAAGAAGCCCAAAACGCATTCATGAATTTCTTGATGAAGAAGAGTAAGTAGAGAGGAAAGGTCGAAATGGCTACCTTGCGAGATAAGGCGATCTTCATCACAGGAGGGTCGCGCGGTATCGGGCTATCGATCGCTCTCAGGGCTGCAGCGGACGGAGCAAAGATTGCAATTGCCGCCAAGACGACCGACCCGCATCCCAAATTGCCTGGAACCATCTTTAGCGCGGCAAAGGAGATTGAGGCTGCCGGGGGGCAAGCGCTTCCCATCCAATGCGATCTTCGAGATGAGGATCAGATATCAGCCTCGGTAGCGCAAGCTGCAGCGGAGTTCGGCGGGCTCGACATCCTTATCAATAATGCCAGCGCGATCAACCTCACCAACACAGAGTCGACTCCGGCTAAGCGTTTCGATTTGATGTTCGATGTCAATGTGCGGGGAACATTCCTGACCTCTCAAGCAGTCATCCCGCATCTTCGAGAGAGCGCTCAGCGTGGGAGAAACCCTCATATCTTGACCCTCTCACCGCCATTGTCGATGAAGGCGCATTGGTTCAAGAATCACGTTGCGTACACGATGGCGAAATATGGGATGAGCATGTGCGTGCTGGGAATGTCATCTGAGTTCAAACGAGATGGCATCGCAGTCAATGCACTCTGGCCAAGGACGGCAATCGATACTGCAGCGCTTCAGATGATTCCCGGAATCGATACCAACCTCTGTCGAAAGCCAGAAATACTCGCGGATGCTGCCTATGTGATCCTCAATCGCCCCAGCAGTGAATGCACTGGAAACTTCTTCGTCGATGATGAGGTACTGGCGAGTGAAGGGATCACTGATCTTGACAAGTATGCAGTCGTCCCTGGGACCAAGGATTTCTTGCTCGACTTCTTCTTAGATTAGGAGAAGGATCGAGCTACAGAACGAAGCCCTTAGGTAGTTCCAACCTGTACCGCTCCAGTAGCGAAGTGTCTCGAAGAATCTCACCGGTTCCACCATCGGAGACGATCGTTCCCTCAGCCAGGATCACTGATCTCTCACAGAGTTCATAGGCAAATGGAAGATCGTGAGTGACCATCAGCAGAGTGATCGGTAGGTCAGTCAAGATCTCGGCAAGCTCGCGCCGACTTGCTGGATCAAGATTCGATGAGGGTTCATCCAAGACGAGAATCGAAGGGTTCATGGCCAAAACGGTGGCAACTGCGACCCGTCTTCGTTGCCCGAACGAGAGATGATGAGGTGGTCGATCGGCAAACTGAGCCATTCCAACCCGAGCAAGTGCTGAAGCCACGCGTTCCTCTACTTCAGCAGGCGCAACTCCCATATTCCTCGGTCCGAAGGCAACATCCTCGAAAACTGTCGGCATGAATAACTGATCGTCTGGATCTTGGAAAACAAGACCCACTCTCGATCGAATCTCCTTGAGAGCAGCCTTGTCGGTGACGTCGATCTTCATACCATCCACCTCGACAGAACCGTGTTGCGCGCCATGGATTCCATTGAGATGCATCACGAGCGTTGTCTTTCCTGCGCCATTGGGACCTAAGAGGGCAAGTCGTTCACCAGGCGCAACGTTGAGGTTGACACCAAAGAGTGCTTGATGACCATCCGGGTATGCGAAGGCTAGATCCTTCACAGCGAGTGCTGGCGTAGATGACATCAGAGCGCGACCCTTTCGAAGAGAGAAATCATCAGAGCAAGGAGTGGCAACGCGAGTACTTGGAAGTATTGATTGCGAGATGGGGGAGTATCGGGAGTACGCGGCAAGATTCCTGTGAAACCGCGCGAGAGCATCGCGAGATGAACCCGCTCACCGCGTTCATAGGAACGGAGGAAGAGTGTGGCAACCACACTTGCCAGGATTCGCCAATCTTTGATCCCACGCGCTTCGAAGCCGCGCGAGGCTCGGGCTATCCGCATGCGTTCCATCTCATCTGTGACCACATTGATGTATCGGAGCATGAAGGAAGCGATGTTGACCATCAAAGCGGGGAGTTTGAGTTTCTCGAGACCTCGAAGGATCTCTCGCGCAGTCGATGTGGATGAGAGAGTGATGGCGCCGAGTACGCCAAGTGTTCCTTTCGCAACGATGGCCGTTCCAGCAAGGATCCCCTCACGGTAGAGCGTGAAGCCGGCTATCTCATAGCTCTCTCCACTTCCAAAGAAGGGCATCAGGACGGCAAAGAGCACGAAGGGTATCTCGATCAGCGAACGCTTGAAGACGGTTAGAAGAGGAAGTCTTGCAATCAGGATTACAGCGATGATCAAAGTGAAGTAGGTGAGATAACTGACGAGATGAGTAATGGGCGTAGTGACGACAACAAGAAGGAACGCGAGAAGAGCGATAATCTTCAGTTCTGCTGGTAGCCGGTGAACCGGGCTATGCCCATGAATGTAGAGGCGCTCTCCTGCGTCATGGCCATGATGGTGGTGTTCATGGGCATGCGACTCCGCCTTGACTGGAAAGTTGATTTCTACTTGCCCTTCTTGGCGATCACTTTGAAGATGACGAATGCCACGATCAGAGTCACGAAGACTCCAATGACTCCGCTGAGGCCAACACTCAATCTCTCGTTATCAAGACCGGTGATGCCATAGTCAGCGAGAGGCGTTCCGGAGTTGACTGAATCCTTTGCGGTATCAAGGAAACCTCTATCTTCTGCGACCTTCTCAAGTCCGTCTGGGTGCGATGAGGCGTAGTAGGAGAGGAAACCTGCTACTACGAGTGAGACGAATAAGCCGGCGAGGAGGAACTTGTTCTCTAGGAAGACCTTCATGAATGCACCTTCTTGATCTCAAGTTTGGGTGCGATCTTCTTCCATCCGAATACGAGATCGCTGCGAGTTGCAAGTACTGCTGAGAGAGTGAAGGCGGTGATGAGCGCTTCACCAATCCCGATCAAAAGATGCGTCGAGAGCATCGCTGTGAAGACGGTGCTTACCGGGATGGTTGATTCTGCGCCGATCGCGTATTGGATGACGAATGATGTGGCAGCAAGAGGAACTTGGATCAAGGCAGCGATGAATCCCGCCACCGGAATGAAGTTCTTTCGCTTCGGCACGACCTTTCGCACAATAAGGAACATGAGATGACTTCCCCAGACTCCGATGAGGGCGAGATTGAAGACATTGAGCCCGGAGGCGATCAATCCACCGTCAGCGAAGAGAAGCGCTTGTAGTAATAGAACGATCGTGATCGAAAGGGTTGCG
>Ga0315901_10006075_pt1 | contig 14530 bp, 13 predicted proteins | sample LakEriMetagenome_10_FD_203761 | JGI IMG/M metagenome (GOLD analysis project Ga0315901, IMG submission 203761) | Freshwater fungal communities from buoy surface, Lake Erie, Ohio, United States - Buoy 2 MA116 | ecosystem: Environmental > Aquatic > Freshwater > Lake | place: USA: Lake Erie, Ohio... | reverse complement strand
TCTTGGAACTCATCTTCAACCCAATCCGTCACCATTTGAGCCACCATCCATGCGATCGCCAAAAAAGCTATCAATCGCACTTTATCGGTTCGATAGCAAGATCAGACTTGTGGGGTATAAAATGGCTGGAAGCCTATCCCACGGGTGTTGTGAGGAACCATTCCACCTCAGACGACGTCTTGGGCGTCTTTGAGTTCGATGTTGCTGCTTTCGGGACGTACAAAGCGGGTGTATTCCCTGGTCGCATCGATGCAACCGCCGTCGGCATAGATTCCCGGCCCATCTTGGATTTTGCGCATTGCTTCTAAAATCCTTGCGTGCTCGGCTGGATCTTGTTCGGTTTCTCGCATGCGGTCTTGAACGAGTTTCTCGTCCATCCGCCAAATACCCTCGGGGTCTTGGTAAGCTCCATGGCGCCAGTGATAGATCTCCAGGCACTTGCGATCGAGCGTAAAACACTTGTCCCGTTTCCAGAAATCTGAGAACACCCCGCGTCCCATATAGAATAGCCAGGACCCTTCGAACCCCAGCGCCTCGGCCGATGCGGGATCTGGATTCTTGAACCACACGCGATCGCCAGGCACGTAGTAGGACTCTGGCAATGGCTGCTGCCTTGATCCGTACTCGATCATGAACACATCATGGAACTCGCGGGATCGGATCGCGCGCCGTTGGGCTTGGGCCTCGAGCTTACGGTACAGGCTCGGATGGACTCTCAAGGCTTCCTCGGCGACACCGAGTGCGACGACATACTCGGTGGCACGATAGCATGAGAAGGAGTAGACGGTCCCATGTTGGCCCGGTTGAGTGGCCAGTCGCAACGCCTCGATCAGGGACTTGCCCGAATTGACAATGAATCCCCTCTCTTCATCATAAGTCCAATACTCTTCGGGCCGCTCGGCGCCGTAGGCATCGAAGGCCAGAAAGGTCTTGCCTGCTGCCCTTGCGATATTGGTTCGGATTTTCGTCGAGGACTCCCACTCTGGAAGGCTTGGATATACAAAGCACTTCGGAGAGGCCAACATCGCAAGAAGGGTTTCTAGTTCGAGCAATTCCTCGGCGGGTTTGCCGAAGTGTTGCTCGAGCTGATCGGCAAGCATGAGCGTGTTGTATGCCGGGGTCCAACGCGCGAAGGCTTGGGGGGTTAGCCGCAAGCGCACACCGGAGCTGGCTTCGTGGTGGCTCGGTTCGATTTCGATCCAAGTTCGGATCGAATCGAGAGCGAGCCACCCGGAGGCCGAGTCCAATGCCCTAGGACCTTCGATAAAAACACCTTCGGGTGTCGGGAGAGAGTCGACAGAGGAAGTGCTCATCGGTATCAGGAATCGGCTTCTGTTTCGTCTTCGACTTCGTCGGCAGCACCTGGACCTTCCGGCCCTGCGTAACCACCCGCTGCGACGATGCCTTGGCGTATCTCCTTGGCGACTTCTTTGTTCTCCATCAAGTAGTTACGTGCCTTTTCCTTGCCTTGGCCGATGTAGGCATCACCGTACTTGTACCAAGCCCCACTCTTGGTGAGGATCTTGTGGGCGATTCCCAGGTCGATCAAGTCCCCTTCGTAGCTGATGCCGTTGGTGTGCATCATGTCGAACTCGGCCACTCGGAAAGGCGGCGCAATTTTGTTCTTGACGATCTTGGTTTTGACCCGTTGGCCCACGACCTCTTCCCCGTCCTTGAGTTGCCCGATCCGGCGGACATCGATACGTACCGAAGCGTAGAACTTCAGAGCCCGACCGCCAGGGGTCGTTTCGGGACTCCCATAGCTCATCCCACCGATCTTCTCACGGATCTGGTTGATAAAGATCACAGAGGTCTTGCTGCGAGCGATCGCTCCCGTGAGCTTGCGCATCGATTGACTCATCAATCGAGCTTGAAGCCCGACGTGCGTATCGCCGATCTCTCCCTCAAGCTCCTGGCGTGGAACAAGAGCTGCAACCGAGTCGATCACGACCACATCGACCGCGTTGCTCTTGACGAGCATCTCGGTGATTTGCATCGCCTCTTCTCCACTGCTCGGTTGGCTCACTAGCAACGTATGGAGCTCCACACCGAGCTTCTTGCCCCAGCTTGGGTCAAACGCATGCTCCGCATCGATAATCGCCGCGATACCACCAGCCTTTTGTGCCTCAGCGCACACGTGAAGGGCAATGGTGGTTTTACCGCTGGACTCCGGGCCAAAGATCTCGATGATCCGCCCGCGTGGCAAACCGATCCCACCAAGGGCCAAGTCCATCGAAAGCGAGCCAGTACTGATCCCCTGGATCTTCAACTGCGTCTCGCCCCCCAATGGCATGATCGAGCCCTCGCCAAATTGCTTCTCAATCTGCTGCAATGTGGACTTCAGGTTCGGTTCCTTCTTCAGGATGCTCTCCAAGCCAGTTACCGGCTCGACTGGTGCCTTGTCTTTCTTCTTAATCCCAGAACCTTTTCCTGATGATGCAGCCACGGCAAGTCTCCTTTTCTTTCCAGCGGACCTCTGCCCGCTTCTTCCTTCGTATCCAAAACTATTTGACCATGCTAACGCTTTGAAGCAACGTCAACAACTACCTTAAAGATCGCCTAAGGTTGTGACACCTCTGGTCACAGCCAAATTCCATTTGAGAAAAAACGCAAAAAATCTTTCGACTCTGGGCGCAAAAAAACCTGGAAGCTTCTGCAACTCCCAGGTCTTTGTTGGTTTTAGCTAGCTTTGGCTTAGAGGTATTTGGCCAAGCGTGCACACAGGTCGGCCGTTCGGCAACTGTAACCCCATTCGTTGTCATACCACGATACGACCTTGACCATCTTGCCCTTGTCGCCAAGGACTTGGGTGAAGTCAGCCGCGAAAATGCTGCTGTGCGGGTCGTCGATGATGTCGCTCGATACGATCGGATCCTCGGTGTAGCACAAGATCCCCTTCAAAGCACCCTCGGCTGCCGCTTTAACCGCTGCATTGATCTCCGCGACGGTCGTCTCCACCTTCAGATTGACGGTCAAGTCGACGACCGAACCGGTCGCCACAGGTACCCGCATGGCGATCCCGGTCAACTTGCCCTTGAGCTCCGGAATGACCAAACCGACTGCCGAAGCCGCACCGGTGGACGTCGGGATAATGTTCAAGGCCGCTGCGCGGGCTCGGTAAGGATCCGAGTGGGGTAGATCCTGGACCTTCTGGTCGTTGGTATAAGCATGGACGGTGGTCATCAAGCCACTCTCGATGCCGAAGCTCTCGTGGAGAACCTTGGCCACCGGTGCCAAGCAGTTGGTGGTGCACGATGCGTTCGAGACACATAGCATGTCCTTCGTGAGCTTGTGGTCGTTGACCCCGAGCACGCAAGTCAAATCCGCTCCATCTTTGGCAGGAGCGCTCAAGACAACCCGCTTGCAACCTGCCGCAAGGTGCGAGTCATAACCGGGCTTACCATCTTTAGACCTACCGGTAAAAAACCCAGTGCTCTCAATCACGATGTCAACCTTGTTCTCGCCCCAAGGAAGCTTCGATGGGTCCTTCTCGGCCAAAGCCAAGATCTTCTTGCCGTTGACGATCAAGTGCTTATCGTCGTACTCGACCTTGCCATCGTATCGGCCGTGAACACTGTCGTATTTGAGCAGCGTAGCGAGCATTTGGTTGTCGGTCAGGTCGTTGATCGCGACGACTTCGAACTCGCTTGAACGGGCCATCAAATTCCGAAATGTCAAACGACCGATCCGCCCAAAGCCATTGATCGCGATTCGAGTTACCACTGAGTGATTCTCCGACAAAAAAGAGGATGAAAGTTCTTACCAACAAGAATATAGCGACGCGCACAGAGCGATTCAATCACAACTCGATTCGCTTGGCTCTGCCACTATCCCTTGCCAATCATCGACGCGAATCGAACATCGGTGCGAATCGAACGCGACTAAGGGGCTGCCAGCCTGCACTCTCCAAGCTACCTCCAAAGAGCCTTTCGGGCGCAAACGCCACAAACCTGCCGCAAAACGGCTTTATGGGTCAATAGAGTCGCTTAAAAAGCTCCCCCTGTCGCGAGGAACCGACGGCTCGCCCCAACGTATTTTTTCAGGGCCTACAGAAAGTGGCTAGAAGCAGGGCCTAGAAACTGGGACTAACGCTGCCATGGCGCAAATCCAACACCCGTTTGGATTTGCCCTCCATCCTAGGCAAACTCCCCTCCTCAAGACGCCGGACCTCGACTCGCAACTGCAAGCGACTCAAAAGGTCCTTCGATAACTGCTCCTGGACGTCCTCTCGGGCCTCGATCTGCAATTGCAACTCGTCGAGCGCCCCGGATTTGCTCAAGACCAATCGGTACTCGCCAATGCTCGGATACTCCCGGACAATCGCATCGATGCTCGAAGGAAAAATGTTGACGCCCCGTACGACGATCATCCCATCGAGCCTCCCCAAGATGCCTTGCTCGAGCCTCACGAAAGAGGTCCCCCAGGCGGCCTGTTGGGCCGTCGATGTCGGGTAACTCGGCCGGACCAAATCGCCAGTCCGGTATCGCAAAACCGGCGCGCCGAGGCGTCCGAGACTCGTCAGAACCAACTCCCGGACCTCGGACTTGCCAAGGTCCGAGGGGGTTATCGCCTCGGAAGATACCGGCAGGTACTCGGCGATGAAGTCCGTTTCGATCACGTGCAAGGCTCGACCGTCCCGGCTGCCAAAACCCCAAGGGCCGATTTCCGTAGCCCCCGCATGGTCCATGACCTGGGCCCCATAAAGTTCCTCGATCGCCTGGCGAACGCTCGGTACGCTCCCGCCGGGCTCACCGGCGACAAACACGCATCGGATCGAGGATCGCGCAAAACCCTTGCCGATCGATTCGGCCAGTTGCCCTAAATGGATCGCATAACTCGGTGTGCTGAACAAGACACTCGGCTCTGAACTGTGGATCAAATCGATCCGGGCCTCGCTGGACATTCCCCCCGATGGGATGACCATGCAACGGCGTTGCAAACAAGCATCGTGGGCGCTCCAAAAACCGATGAAGGGGCCAAACGAAAATGCCATCAACACCCGATCGTTCTGGGTAATCGCACAAGCATCCAAAACATACTGCCAAACGTCGATCCACCATTGCCAATCCGACTCGGTATCGAGGATCACCATCGGTCGGCCTCGCGTGCCGCTGGTCCGATGGTAGCGACGGTACTCCTGTGCAGCATAACTGTGATGCTTGGCGACCCCAGAAGCTTGATCGCTGATCCACTCGGATTTGCTTGTCAGTGGGAACTGGGCGAATTGATCGAGCGAGCTGAGTTCGAGCCGATCGGTTTGATACCGTTGGCGGTAGAATGCATTCTCGGGCAACACCCTCGCTAACAATGCATTGAGCCGTTGGAGTTGCCAAGCCTCCAAGGCATCGCGGCTAGCTAGCTGCCACCGCTCCCGGTTTTCTCGCTGTGCAATGAAATTCGCTTGGGTGGAACTCATAAGTCCTTATTGCCGACGGATCCGCTTCGAAAATTCCGGATCGTCCGCGTAAGCCTGAGCCAATGGGTTGATCTGCGCCTGGCTCCGAGCATACTCGAAGGTGCCTTGGATTTCGAGTAGCCCAAGTTCATAAGCCAATCGATCCGAATGCCCCGGCAACAACACCCTCCAATCGAGAGGAACACGGCCCGGTCGAAGTTGATTGACATGGTCGACCAAATTGGTCGTGCAGTTGTTCGTCAACGAGTCGTAGTACTCGGGATCCTTATGAAGTTTGTTGACCCTCGCGAGCATGTCGACCAAAAGATCTTGGACCTGCTGAGGATCCGCCCTACCCGGATACAAGTAAACGTCGACGTCGCGTACGAGGGTGCGCAAAAGGATCATATCCCGCTCGTCGGCGACAATGTATGTCAGAGGAAATCGACGCCCCGCGCCGGCAACGGCCGAATAGTCCTGGTCATGCTCCAGACGAGCTTCAACCGACACCACAAAATGCCGACCATCAACGAGCCCAAAACTGAGCATCGTATGGGCGAGCAACGCCGTCTCTTTGAACGGGACGATGATGAAATCAACGGACTTTACGTCCGAAAGGACGAAACGCAAATCGTAGTGACGCACATCGTAGTCCGACTCGCTGCGGTATCGGCAGTTCCGCACGTTGCGTATCGTGATCGTCTCGTCGTCGAACTCCACATAAGGAAGGATCATCAAGTCGGCGCGCCAAGGTCGACGGTGGACTCGCTCGAGCAGCGGTTCGGCCTGACCACTCTTGAGGAATCCAACCAACGAGTTTTCACTCAATCCCTTGGCAAGCCGAGTCGAACAGCCTACGAGGCAAAGATGCAAGAGTCCCAGGGCCAGCAGTGGTGCCAGCCCTGAAAACCTGCGACTACCGCGTTGGGCTTTGACCGGAGAAGTCATAGCTGGTACTCCGCCCTACGCTTCCTGGACGATACGTAGGACTCGAGGTCGTTCCATTCCCAGATGGAGCATTCGAGGGTCCACCCATGGGGGCCGATGAAGGTGCATAGCCCTGTGGAAGCTGAGCCTGTGGAAGTTGCCCCTGAGGAAGCTGACCTGCTGGGGTATAAGCCGATGGTGCCGCGGTGGCTTGCGTGTTGGCTTGTGAGCTTGCTTGCGGCAAGGGTCCGGGTGGCAGCGTACTGCTCGGCAGTGTGCCAGTCGGCAGAGTGCCAGTGGACGACCTCATCCCCTGCGGGGGCATCATGCCCTGCGCGGGTGGAAGCATGCCTTGCGGTGGCATCATGCCCTGCGCGGGTGGAAGCATGCCTTGCGGTGGCATCATACCTTGCACAGGCGGAAGCATGCCTTGCGAGGGCGGAAGCATTCCCTGCGGTGGCAAATTACCCTGCGGTGGCATCATGCCTTGTGAGGGCGGAAGCATTGCCTGCGGGGGCATCATCCCTTGCGGGGGTAGCATCCCTTGTGGTGGTAGCATCCCTTGCGGGGGTAGCATCCCTTGTGGCGGAAGTGAGCCCTGTGGGGGCATCCCCTGCGGAGCAAATGAGCCTGCCGAAGAATAATTCGATGGCGCGCTGGCCGCCGCCGGAGGGAGCGATGGTGTTCCCAACGGTTGGTTGCTAGGTCCGCCATAGGCCGCTGGCAAATTGGGAATCCCCGTTCCTATCGGAGCCGCACCCGCGGTGTAGACGCCGTTAGCAGGAGGGGTTGAACCGTAAGGGTTCGATGCATTGGGGTTCGGAGCCGATAGGGCCGTCGCTGGCATCCCAGTCGTCGAACGGTTCGGTGGAATGTTAAAATTCCCAGGAGTAAAGCCGTTGTTGCTCGCCGCCGCGCCAGGACTGGGCAAGCCGTTGGCACTGCCTGCCATCGCGTTGCCGGGCATCGTGTTGCCGGGCATCGTGCTACCGGGCATCGTGCTACCGGGCATTGGGCTGCCGGGGGGGCGAGTTGCCATCGACTGGTTGGGTATAGGGCTTGGCGTGTTTCGCGCAGCGGGACTCACAGGCCCTCCCGACGTTGCACCGCTCGACGTTGCACCGCTGGAACTCGAGGAGTCTTGGACCAGCGTCGTTGCGTTAGAACTGGGTAAATTCGTCGGGGGTTTGGTCCCTAGAAGCTTATCCTGCGAGGGTTTCTTGGACCAAGGAAACATATCGGCGCCTGGCATTTTCCAAGCTTTGCAGCCGGTTTGTGAGCCGGCAAGCACCGCGAGCAACAGACCAGAGCGGACCCAAATTGGAAAACGACTGTGCATGGCGAAACTATCCTCGCAAAGCGAACCGTGAACCGAAATCCTCCCGAGTGTCTCCCCGAGAAGTTCCCCTATGACTCGAGTCGCCGACGCTTGTTACAATCGTCGGTACCCACCAGATCCATTGTGGATGCTTCAGGGGGTAGTAACAAAACCGAGGTTGGCAAGTCAACGTCGGTTCGAACAAGTCTTATGCATCCAAAAAGCGATCCGGATCCACTCCATGAAATCCGAACATGAAATCGAAATTCGGGTCCAATACCACGAGGTCGATGGCCAAAGCCGCGTTCACAACGCTCAGTACTTGAACTACTTTGAACGAGGCCGTGTCGAGATGCTGCGTGCCTCAGGACTCTCCTACCTGGAGTTCGAGCAAAGCGGCATTCTCCTGGTGGTCCGAAGCATGGAGGTCCAGTTCCTCATGCCTGCTCTCTTCGACGACCTCTTGGTACTCAACACCCGCATCGAATACTGCCACGGAGCCCGTATCGAGCATCATTACCGCTTGGTCCGAAAACATGCCGATGGAATCGCGGAAGACTTGATCGTCACGGCCAGAAGTCAAATCGCAAGCATCGATCGGACAGGCAAAGTGCAACGGCTACCGCCGATCCTCCAACTGAATATCCGGCCCACGCGAAACCTGTAAGTCTCCGCCGAATGCCAATAAAAAAACCCTCAGTGAGCACACCGAGGGTTTTTTAGTTTGATTGAAATCCGTGCCTGCGACGCTAAGGTCGACTACACGAGTTCCTTCTTCGCGCCGATCAGAGTTCTTAGTCTCTCTGCGAGTAGACGGGCATCGAAAGGCTTCTTGAACGTTTCATTGATGCTGGAACGATCAAAGCTCATCGTGTTTCCGTCGTCGGGAAGCAGAGCGATCAGAACGATTTCGGAGAAGTCGGCATTCTTGCGCAAGTTCTGGCAGATTTGCAACGCTTCGAGCTTGCCGACCGAGAAGTCGACAATCATGCAATCTGGGTGAAAACTCTCTGCTTGAATCCCTGCCTCGAAACCGCTCGCGGCGACCTGAACTTTAAAGCTTTTTTCCAAAGGAAGTTCTCGCTTCAAATTCTCGATCAAAACCTGATCTTGTGCAACGATCAGGACTTTCGCCATGGCCTCATCTTCCAAATCTCCAAGAGGCATTCCATGCTCCTTGAGAAATTTGATCAGATACTCGCGGGGTATGCGACGGTCTTGTGAACCGGGGATGCGGTACCCCTTGAGTCGGCCGGAGTCGAACCACTTGCTGACGGTTCTCGGGGCCACCTTGCAGATCTTCGCGACCTGGCCTGTGGTGAACACCTTCATATTCTTGGTCTCCGTTACCTTCCAATTATGAAATCGAGTCAGAGCCGTTACCTGTCAAGTAACAGCCCAGGACGGTGGTTGCCCTTGTCGAATTTACCTCTTGCAAGGCTCAAACAACTGGGTCAGGGCATTTACGTTGTTGGACGCTCGGTAGCCGTCCTGCAATCCGATCCATCGGCCTGCAAGCGACCCAAAGTTTTTCCTGTTCCTGCTCCCTCAACCCCACAACGCTCCGGTGTCGCTCGAACATCGCACCCCTACGACGCACTGCTCGATCCGGTATTCATCGCTGGGCCAAATGCGGCCGAGAAATCCAAACACTCGAATTGGAACCAGATATGCCTGCGATGCGGTCGTACGGAAAACCGATCTCAGACACGACGCTCAGTGCCTAGGCGACACCAAACGCTTAAGATTCCCCCCTTGCTTTGTCTCCCCCGGCTCGACCGAACTGGACTTGACTCCTTCAAGCCGTCCAGCGCAGTACAGGCCGTCCAGGAGCTACTTTCGTTTCAAACCGGGTGATTACTTTAGAAAGAATCTTCGCTTGACTCAGTAACCACGGAATTTCAAGCAGAGCATTCAGGCTCCCGCAACCTTTTCATTTTTTAACGAGGATCGATTAGAAATCTGTGAAGTTCCCGCTTTTGTTAGGCCGAAATTCTCGCCCCTGCCGAATAGGATCGCTTCCCCAGAATCTCCCCAAATCGTTGCCCACCCATCGCTCCAACCCAAACCGCAACCAAAAACGGTTCTCCACATGTTATCGTGGCTAAAAATGGCTGCTCGTACTCGCACTCAATGAAATGGTACTCGTACTCAACAGACGCCCCCCGAGCCCCATCCGGTAAATGTCCCGGCTGCTGATGCTCTCAGGTGCTTCGAGAATGGTGTTCGACCCTAGTCGATGAAAAAGATCGAGTACGAGCACGAGTACCGTCCGCCGCGGCGGACTGAGTACGAAAAAGCAGGAAACCAACGATTGCCCAGTGAAATCCCAAAACAGCCCAACAACAGCCTTAAGACCGGTCGTGAACGACCCTAAAGAGCCATTGGGGACAATGGCTCTACACTGCCGAAACAACTCTCAGAGCCATTGGGGACAATGGCTCTACACTGGCCGCAGGAGATCGATCAGGTATCGATCCCCGAATCAGGCTTGGCCGGCTTGGTCTGCTTCTCCTCAGTCTCTTTCTTCTCCCGCCAAGGCTTCTTGGCCTCATAGCCCTTGAGCTCCTCTTTGAGTTGCTCGAGCTGCTCGTTCTCTTCCTGCCCCCCCAATTCAACCGCCTTGGTCGACCATTCTACCGCTTTGTCGAATTGTCCTAACTCCGCATAAGCCGCCGCGAGTGTACTCAAAATGTGCGACTTCTTGTACTCGGTCAGCTCGCATGCTTTCAGACCAGCTTCCAATGCCCGGTCCCCATTGCGGACCGAATCCTCAGGGCTCGTCGCAAGCACCCAAGACAAATTGTTCAACACCCCCGACAAATCCTCTTCGTCCTCCGGAATATTCTTGATGGCCTCCTCGTAATCGCCAATCGCATCGGCGTGACGACCCAATGCCAACAGCACATCCCCCCGAAGACGCAAAGCTTGCCAGTCGGTCGGCTCGGCCTGAATCAATCGCTCCGCAATCCGCATCGCTTTGCGAGGACGATCATCCATTTGATACATCGAGGCTAGCTGCATGAGCAACATGCGGTTCTCGGGATTGAGCTGGACCAGACGCTCCAACTCTCCAATCGCATCGGACATCCGCTTTTCTTGGATGGCAATGTCCATCCTCAAAAAGGCGAGATCAGGGATTTCAGGACGCTTTTCCTCTAAATATCCGATGTCCTTTTTGGCTTGCTCGAGATCCTTGAGCGCCAAGCTGATTCGGGCCCGGTTCAAATAAGCATCGAGGTTCTCCTCATCGAGTTCAATCGCTTTGTCGGAGTCTTTCTTGGCCGATTCAAGCCATGTTTTTCGATCTTCCGGACCCGTATTCCCTTGGCTGGCCTTGGCAAGCAGGACGTTCGCTCGCAACGCGTAGACCAGACTCGATTCGGGTTGCTTTTGGATTCTCTCGCTCAAGAGCGCTTCGGCTTGGTCCATCTTTTCGCTCTGAGCGAACATCATAATCAATCGGCGAAGCGCATACTCGTTCGTCGGATCGGCCTCCAAAAACTTTCGAATCGTCGCCTCGGCTTCCTCAAGCCGACCGACCGAAGCCAGGGATTCGACGGTCAGTTGGATCGCTTTTTCATTCTCCGGATCGGCTTCGATCGCCTTGAGCAAATCGTCGATTCGATCATCGACATCCTGCCGAGATACCGATCGCATGATGATGACTTCGGAAAGCTTCTTTTTGACTTCCGGATCGCGCTCTCCCGCATCGACCATGGCCTGGAGCTTGACGCGTGCCAAATCGAGCGCTTCGCCACCCTTGTTGATTTCCTGCCGCAACAAGTGGATCCGGGCCTTGAGCACGTAAGCGTCGACAAGCTCGGGGTCCGACTCGATGGCAGACTGCAAGTCCTGCATGGCCTCATTGGTGACCTTCGTCACGCGTGCGGCTGGCAAACGCGCTCCGGCCAGCTCCTCAAGGGTGCTCTGGGCTCGCTGGAAATTCGCCGCGCCGAGCATCTTCTTCGCGTCGGCTGCGTCGAGTTCATCAAGCCCCAATTCCAACGCTTTTTTGCAAAGCTCGATGACTTTCCCAAGCGACTCTTTGGAGGCCTCGGTCACCCGCAACCGGCTGGCCTCCTCGAACGCCTCGGATCCCTTGTAGTCGTCGGTCGTCGCTGCCACCTGGGGCTTGTCCTGCCCTAGAGCCAAACTCGCTCCGAAAAACGGGACTCCAAACAGCGCCACACCCAGTGGACCAGCAGCCAGAATCCGACCGAAACCTTTTAGGACAACCACAATATACCTCTTAAGCGGAGAATGGACGCAATAACCCTTGGGTTTCCGAACGACCTCGTGGGTCGCTCCATTGACAAAAAGGAGCGATCCTTTTGTATTGTAGCCTGTGGCCCACTGGCGGTGGTAGCCCAGCAACCACACCGACGGCCGCCGGTCCGTATCTAACCGGCAAGTAACCCCACGGAAAACCACTCCGATGAACCCGCAAAACTCCGATTCCTTTCAACGGTTCCACCTGGACCCCTCCGACGATGGATCGGTCCTGGAAAGAGCCCTGAAAAAAAGGCTCACCGATTGGAGCTGGGGCGAGGTCCGTGAATCGATTCGACGCCGCAAAGTCCAAGTCAATGGCAACCTCTGCTTGGACCCGGTCCGCAAAGTGACCTCCAAAGATGTCATCAAACTCTGGAAAGAGTCGCTCCCCAAACCCATCGAGGCGACCGATATCCGAATCGCCTACGTCGATGAGTTTCTCGTCGTCGTCGAAAAACCCGCCGGTATCACCAGCGTCCGACACTTCGAAGAACGAAACCTCTCGGAGAAACGTCGACAACTCCAGCCAACCCTCGAAGAACTCGTCCCGCTGGCTCTCATGCACCACTTCCAGGACAAGTCGCACTGGAACAAACCCCAAAACGACGACGATGAAAACTCAGGGCCCAGACGGACCAAACGCATCCCAGGAACCCCTCGCGAATTCAAAGACATCAAATCCGAGGATCGCCGCAACCTCGAACACCGACTCAAACGCTACAACGTCATCGCCGTTCACCGCCTAGACCGCGATACGAGCGGCTTGATGCTCTTTGCTCGCACTCCAAGCATCGCTCAAGGCTTCATCGAAGCCTTCAAACACCACAAAGTCATCCGCAAATACCACGCCGTCGTCCACGGCCATCCCCAACAACAAACCTTCAACACCACCCTCATCCGCGACCGTGGCGATGGCCACCGAGGCACCAAACCCCCCGAAATCCAAACCCCTGACCCCACCGAACAACAAGCCATCACCCACATTCGGCCCCTCGAAACCATCGGCCCCTACAGCTTGATCGAATGCCAACTCGAAACAGGACGAACCCACCAAATCCGTATCCACCTGGCCGAAGCCGGCCACCTGCTCTGCGGCGATGCGATCTACTCGAAAAATGCCGATGGCTCGATTGCCCAAGACATTAGCGGAGCACCCCGCCAAGCCCTCCACTCGGCTACCCTCGCCTTCGCACACCCGATCTCCAACGAAAAACTCGAATTCAAAATGTCCTGGCCCTCCGACTTGCACCGATGGCTCTCGAAACTCCGACTCAATGCATCGCGATGAGCGCCCGAAAATCGCGCTGAGCGCCCGCTCGATTCCAACCACCACCTAACCAACCCAACCAACCAACCAACCAACAAAGCCGATCTCGATGCCTCATCTTTTCGAGCCCTTTGCCCTCAAAGACATCTCCCTGAGAAACCGAATCGCGGTCTCTCCCATGTGCCAATACATGTCCGACCAAGGTACAGCGAACTCATGGCACCAAATCCACTACGGCACACTGGCCCGCGGTGGAGCTGGGCTGGTCGTCGTCGAAGCCACTGCCGTCGCCCCCGAAGGCCGTATCTCCTGGGCCGATGCAGGCCTGTGGAATGACCAACAAGCCGCCGCCCTCGAACCGATCGTCCAAGAAATCAAACGCTGGGGTGCCGTCCCCGGCATCCAACTTGCCCACGCAGGCAGAAAAGCCTCCGCAAACCGCCCCTGGGAAGGGGACAACCATATCCCCGAAGGCCAACCCAACTCCTGGACGACCATCGCCCCCTCAGCGATCCCCTACGGTGCCAACCTTTCGCGGGTCCCTCAAGCCATGTCCATCGAGGACATCGCAAGGGTCCAAGCCGATATGGCCAGCGCCGTCCAACGGGCCAAAGACATCGGCTTCGAATGGCTCCAACTCCACTTCGCTCACGGCTACCTCGCCCAAAACTTTTGGTCTCCCAAATCCAACCAACGCCAAGACCTCTACGGCGGCAATGCCCAAAACCGCGGACGCTACCTGCTCGAAACCCTCGCCGCGGCTCGCAAGGTCTGGCCCGAGAACAAACCACTCACCGCCCGAATGGGGGTGATCGATTTTGACGGTGACGATGAAACCATGCTCAGCGAATCGATCGAGCTGCTCCAAGTGATGAAAACCCAAGGCCTCGATTCGGTCGATGTGTCGATGGGATTCAATTCCCCCAACGCAAACGTCCCCTGGGGACCAAACCTCCTCGAAGACATCGCCGCTCGTGTCCTTCGCGAAACCCAACTTCCAGGCTCAACGAGTTGGTTCATCCACAGTCCAACCGAAGCCGATCGTATGATCCGCGAAGGCAAAATCGATCTGGTCATGATCGGACGCCCTCTGCTGTCGGATCCCCACTGGCCCTACCACGCTGCCAAAGAACTCAATCTCGACGATGCCGCATGGAAAACCCTACCGGCTCCCTACGCGCATTGGCTCAAAGCCTATCGCTAAGTCGACGTGGACTCTCTGCGGCCGTTGAGAAAGACTCCAAGCCAAGTGTTTCTGACCAATAGCTGGTAACTCAACAGCAGCAGTCCAATCGAAACGACGCTGATGATCAGCAACTTCAAATAAGCATTCCCGCCAGTCCAAGCC
>Ga0315901_10006072_pt1 | contig 14532 bp, 11 predicted proteins | sample LakEriMetagenome_10_FD_203761 | JGI IMG/M metagenome (GOLD analysis project Ga0315901, IMG submission 203761) | Freshwater fungal communities from buoy surface, Lake Erie, Ohio, United States - Buoy 2 MA116 | ecosystem: Environmental > Aquatic > Freshwater > Lake | place: USA: Lake Erie, Ohio... | reverse complement strand
CACGGCGAGCATGGCGGTGGCATAGGCGAGCGGCTTCGGCTTGAGCTTGAGCACGGCGGCGGTGATGATGCCGAGCGTGCCTTCTGCGCCGATAAAGAGGTGGCGCAGCGCGAGCCCGGAATTGTCCTTGTGCAGGGCGGACATGAGGTTCATCACGCGGCCATCGGCAAGGACGACCTCGATCCCCATGCAGAGGTCGCGGGTATTGCCGTAGCGCAGCACGTTCGACCCGCCCGCATTGGTCGAAAGCACCCCGCCGATCATGCAGGATCCGCGCGCACCGAAGGTGAGCGGGAAGATGAGGCCATGCGCATCGACCGCGGCATGGAGGTTGGCGAGGATCACGCCCGCCTCGACCGTTGCGGTGCGGTCTTCGGGCCGGATCTCGCGGATGCGGTTCATCCGGTCGAGCGAGAGGACGAGCGCGCCATTGGCCTGGGTCCCGCCGTTCAGGCCGGTCAGGCCCCCGGCGGGGACTACGGTCAGGCCTTCGGTCCGGGCGATGGCCATGCATGTGGAGACCTCGGCGGTTGTTGCGGGGCGCAGGACGGCCAGAGGTGCCGAGGGATAGGCCCCGGTCCAGTCGCGCGTCCAGCGGTCCATGTCGGACCCTTGCGCGAAACCCTGGGGGCCGAGGAGGGCGGCGAGACGGTCGAGGGCATGCATGGGGGTCCTCCGCCGCGGGCATGGCTTTATGGGGCAGTCATCGCGCATTTGCGGGGGGACGGAAAGGGGGCGCGGGGGCTTTTGCGGTTGACGCGCGGGGGGCGCTGGCCTAAGGCAGCGCGGCCCGTGGCGAGGTAGCTCAGCTGGTTAGAGCACGCGACTCATAATCGCGGGGTCGGGGGTTCGAGTCCCCCCCTCGCCACCACGGAGCCTCTGATCGCCGCTGGTGAGAGCTGGCGAATCAACAGGTTAACCCTGGAAATCTCTGAAAACGACCTTTCGGTATCACGTCGGTATTACATCGGTATTGCGTCGGTGCGATTTTCGGCATGGGCCGAAGAGGCCGGGTGTGACGGCACCGCGCGGTGGGGTGGATTGAAGAAGGGTGAATGGAGGTCGGATTCCCCGGAGCCGGAAGGAGAGCAGCAGGATTGGGGCCGGGGGATGCGGGCGGAGGGGCGCGAGGGTGTCATCCATCCTGCGGGAGCGAGTGTGAATCGCGTGACTGCCGGGGCCCGGGGGTCGTGCGGTCATCATGCTGGCCATTTCAGATGATGCAGGGCAAGGTGCGGCTGGCGAGGTCGGGCCGGTCCGGGACAGAAGGTGAGGCCGGGACGGGGGGAGGATCGGGATGCCACTGGCGATGAACCGCGAGGTTTTTGTCACCTGTGCGGTGACGGGATCGGGGGGGACGCAGGACCGCAGTCCGCATGTGCCGCGGTCGCCGGCGCAGATCGCCGAGAGCGCGATTGCCGCCGCGAAGGCGGGCGCGGCGGTGGTGCATGCCCATGTCCGCGATCCCGAGACGGGCAAGCCCGCGCGGGACCCCGCGCTTTACCGCGAGGTGACGGAGCGGATCCGGGACAGTGCGGTCGATGTGGTGCTGAACCTCACGGCGGGGATGGGGGGGGACCTCGTCTTTGACGGGACCGAGGCGATGAACCGCATGTCGCAGCGGTCCGACATGGCAGGAGCGGCAGAGCGGGTCGCACATGTCGTGGAGTGCCGGCCGGAGATCTGCACGCTTGACTGCGGGACGATGAACTTTGCCGAGGCCGATTATGTCATGGTCAACACGCCGGGACTCTTGCGCGACATGGCGGCGCGGATGGTGGCCGCGGGCGCGCGGATCGAGATCGAGGCCTTCGACACCGGGCATCTGTGGTTCGCGCGGCAGCTTGTGGCAGAGGGCGTGATCCCCGAGCCCGTGCTGGTGCAGCTCTGCATGGGCGTGCCCTGGGGGGCGCCGGACGACCTCAACACCTTTCTTGCCATGGTCAACAACGTGCCGGCGGGCTGGCACTGGTCGGCCTTTGCGCTGGGGCGCCACGAGATGGCTTACGTCGCGGCGGCGGTTCTGGCGGGGGGCAATGTGCGGGTCGGGCTCGAGGACAACCTCTGGCTCGAGAAAGGGGTGCTTGCGACCAATGCCCAGCTTGTGGAGCGCGCGGTCGGCATCATCGAGCGGATGGGCGCGCGGGTGATCGGGCCGCAAGAAGTGCGGGCGCGGCTGAAGCTCGAGAAGCGGGGGCCTGCGTGATCGGGGCGACCTATGACGGCGGCCGTGCCGCATGCAAACGACTCTGGCCGCTGGTCCTGTTCCTCTTTCTGCCTGCCTGCATGCCCGATGCCGCCACGCAGCCCGACCGCCGACAGATGTCGCTTCCCGAACAGGCCGAATGCGAGGCCCGCGGCGGCATCATCAGCATTGGCGGGATCATCGGCGCGCAATTCTGCGCCGAACGCCTGCCCGACGCGGGCCGGTCCTGCAGCCGTGCCAGCGACTGTACCGGGCGTTGCGAGGCCGAGACCCGCACCTGCCAGACTTACGGCAACCCTTTTGGCTGTCACAGCTTTCTGGACGAAAACGGCGATGTCCAGACAATCTGCGTCGATTAGAAAGGACCCGCGATGACCTGCAAGGCAGACATCATCAGCCTGCGCCCGGCCCCCAAGCCACCGCGCAGGATGGGGCTGTGCCCCGGCATTCTGGCCTTTGCCCTTCTGGCCGGGCCGCCGGCGGTGCAGGCCCAACAGGTCCGCGACCCCGGCGTACCGCTGGCCGCGGTGGCCGGTTTCGACCAGAGCCGTCTTGTCGGCGACTGGTTCGAGATCGCCCGCGCCGAGTCCCGCCTCCAGATCGACTGCCACAGCGTCACCACCCGGATCGAAGCCCGCGATGACAGCCGCCTGACGCTGAAACTCGCCTGCCACAAGGGCGCCCCCGATGGCCCGGTCCTGCCTGTCGAAGGCGTGCTTGTCGAGCGTGAGCCCGGCCTTTTCCAGTGGCGGCTGGTGCGGTTCTCGAACCTTGGCGAACAGTATCTGGCTGTGCTCTGGGCCGCGCCCGACGACTCCGTCGTGGTGATCGGCTCGCCACAGGGGCAGGTCGGCTGGGTGCTGGCCAAGGCGCAGGACACCGATCCTGCGGCGGGGATCGCCATCCTGCTGGACAACGGCTATGCGCCCCGGTCGATCATCCCGGCCGCCGGGGGGGACCCGTGACATGACCGGCAGGCCCGCCGTCCTCTGGCGCCGCTGTCCGCCGCGAGACCGGGGCCCGCGCTTGCCGGCCACGGGGCAACCCGATCCGGCTGCCAAGGCCTTCGGGATGACGGCGGCACCGTCCCGTCAATCCTTGCAGACCAGAAAGGACAACCCATGACCCGCATGGCAGCCATCATCGGCGGTGGCGTGATCGGCGGCGGCTGGGCCGCGCGCTTTGCCCTCAACGGCTGGCGGGTGCGCGTCTTCGACCCCGATCCGGAGGCGCCGCGCAAGGTGGCCGAGGTCATGGCCAATGCACGCGCCAGCCTGCCGCAGCTGTCGGACGGGCCGATGCCGGTCGAGGGGGAGGTCACCTTTCACGGCACGATCACCGAGGCGGTGGAGGGGGTCGACTACATCCAGGAATCGGTGAGCGAGCGGCTTGACCTCAAGCACCGGGTCTTTGCGCAGATCCAGCAGGTGGCCCATGGCGTGCCGATCGGGTCCTCGACCTCGGGCTTCAAGCCGTCACAGTTGCAGGAGGGCGCGGCGGAGCCCGGGGCGATCTTTGTCGCCCATCCGTTCAACCCGGTCTATCTGCTGCCCCTGGCGGAGGTCGTGCCCTCGGCCGCGACCGACCCTGCCATCGTCGAGCGGGCGAAGGCGACGCTGCGCGGCATCGGGATGTTTCCGCTGCATGTGCGCAAGGAGATCGACGCGCATATCGCCGACCGGTTTCTCGAGGCGGTGTGGCGCGAGGCGCTCTGGCTCGTCAAGGACGGGGTGGCGACGACCGAGGAGATCGACGAGGCGATCCGCATGGGCTTTGGTCTGCGCTGGGGGCAGATGGGGCTGTTCGAGACTTACCGCGTTGCCGGGGGCGAGGCGGGGATGCGGCATTTCCTCGCGCAGTTCGGGCCCTGCCTGACCTGGCCCTGGACGCGGCTCATGGATGTGCCGGAGTTCAACGACGAACTGGTCGAGCTGATCGCGGGGCAATCGGACTCGCAATCCGGGTCCCATTCGATCCGCGAGCTGGAGCGGATCCGCGACCGCAACCTCGTGGGGTTCCTGCGGGTGCTGAAGGAGCGCGACTGGGGCGCGGGGCGGGTGCTGATCGCGCATGACGCCGCCCGCCGGGCGGCAGCGGTCGAGGTGGCGACCGGGCCCCTGCCGATGGCGCGGATGACGGTGTTGCCGGGCTGGATCGACTATAACGGCCACATGACCGAGAGCCGCTATCTTTTCGCCTCGTCCGAGACGGTGGATGCCTTCCTGCGCCATATCGGCGCCGATCTGAACTATGTCGCGGGGGGGCACAGCTACTATACCGCCGAGACGCATATCCTGCACCGCGGGGAGGCCAGGCTTGGCGATGCGCTGACCGGGACGGTGCAGGTGCTGGCGGCGGACGACAAGCGGCTGCATCTCTTCGTGCGGCTCTTGCGCGGGGAGGACGAGGTGGCGACGGTCGAGCAGATGCTTTTGCATGTGGACATGGCGGCGGGGCGGGCCTGTGCCGCGCCCGAAGCGATCCTGGCGCGGCTGCGCCCCATCCTCGCGGCGCATGCTGCCCTGCCGCGACCGGCGGCGGCGGGGCGGCGCGTGGGAGAGCGGCCGTGACCCGGCGGGTTCTGGTGACGGCGGGGGCGGCGGGAATCGGGCTTGCCATCGCGCGGCGGTTTGCGGCGGAGGGCGCGCGGGTCATGGTCACCGATGTCGACGCGGGCGCGCTGGCGGCGCTGCCCGCGGGGATCGAGGGCCAGAGGGCGGATGTGGCCGACGAGGCTGCGATGGCGGCGCTGGCCGCGCGGATCGGGGCGGCGTGGGGCGGGCTCGACGTCGTCTGCGCCAATGCGGGTATCAAGGGGCCGACGGCGCGGGTGACCGAGACGCCGCTTGACGGCTGGCGGGAATGTACGGGCGTGAACCTTGACGGGGCGTTCCTGACGGCAAGGCACATGCTGCCGCTGAGGGGGGCGGGGGGTGTGATCCTCTTCACCTCCTCGACGGCGGGGATTTACGGCTTTCCCTATCGCGCGCCCTATGCGGCCGCGAAATGGGGCGTGATCGGGCTGATGAAGACTGTGGCGATGGAGGAAGGCCCGCGCGGTATCCGGGCCAATGCGATCCTGCCGGGGTCGGTCAGGGGGCCGCGGATCGACCGCGTCTTTGCCGCAGAGGCCGCCGAGAAGGGCATGAGCGTGGAGGCCGTGCGGACGGGCTATGAGGCGGGCACGGCGCTGCGCGCGCTGTCGGAGGCGGAGGATGTGGCCGAGATGGCCTTCTTTCTGGCCTCGCCCGCGGCGCGGATGGTCACGGGCCAGCCGATCGCGGTGGACGGCTTCACCATCAACCCCGACCCGCAGGTGTAGATCATGGATTTCGGACTGAGCGAGGAACAGCGCCTGATCGTGGAGACGACGCGGGCCTTTGTCGAAAACGAGCTGTTCCCGCACGAGACGGAGATCGAGCGGACCGGCATGCTCGACATGGACCTTGTGCGCGAGGTGCAGAAGAAGGCGATGGCCGCAGGGCTTTATGCCGCCAACATGCCCGAGGAAGTGGGGGGGGCGGGGCTCGATACGCTGTCCTGGCTGCTCTACGAGCGCGAACTGGGGCGGGCGAATTATGCGCTGCACTGGACGGCGGTGGCGCGGCCCTCGAACATCCTTCTGGCCGGGACGGCGGCGCAGCGGGAGCGGTACCTCCTGCCCTGCATCCGGGGCGAGACCTGGGATTGTCTGGCGATGACCGAGCCCGGCGCGGGGTCCGATCTGCGGGGCATGACGGCAAGCGCCCGGCCCGAACCGGGCGGGGACTGGGTGCTGAACGGGACCAAGCATTTCATCAGCCATGCCGATGTGGCGGGCTTTGCCATCGTCTTCATGGCCAGCGGCGAGGAGGAGACGGCCAAGGGGGTGAAGAAGCGGATCACCGCCTTCTTTGTCGACAAGGGCACGCCCGGCTTTACCGTGCGCGAGGGCTACCGCAACGTGAGCCATCGCGGCTATTCGAATTGCGTGCTGGAATTCGACAACGTCCGGCTGCCGGCCGGGCAGGTGCTGGGCGAGCCGCACAAGGGGTTCGAGGTCGCCAATGCCTGGCTGGGCGCGACGCGGCTGCAGGTGGCGGCGACCTGTCTGGGCCGGGCCGAGCGGGCCTTGGCGCATGCGGTCAGCTATGCGGCCGAGCGGCGGCAGTTCGGACAGCAGATCGGCAAGTTCCAGGGGGTGAGCTTCAAGCTGGCCGACATGGCGACCGAGTTGCGCGCGGCCGAGCTGCTGACCTGGGCTGCGGCGTGGAAATACGATGCGGGGCAAGTGACCGAGGCCGACATGAGCATGGCCAAACTCAAGGCGACCGAGGCGCTGGCGATGATCGCGGACGAGGCGATCCAGATCCATGGCGGGATGGGGCTGATGGCGGACCTGCCGCTCGAGCGAATCTGGCGGGATGCGCGGGTGGAGCGGATCTGGGAAGGGACGAGCGAGATCCAGCGCCACATCATCAGCCGCGAGATGCTGCGGGCGGTGGGCGGGTGAGGCGGGCAGGAGCGGGGGGCTGTCTGCCCCCCGCGCCCCCCGAGGATATTTGGGGACATAGAATGGGGCAGAGGCGCGCGATGGTTAACCTCGGGTTTACCATGATCGTCGAATCTCGGCTTGCGGTACAGGCGGGGACGCCGATGACCGCGACGGAGAATGGCACCCTGCCCCTCGAAAGGGGGTGGGGTGTTTTCATTCTTTGTCCTCAAATATCCCGGGGGGTGCGGGGGGCAGAGCCCCCCGCGCCGTCGGCATCACGGGGGGCGGGCCGGGGATGAGGGACCTGTCGCGCCTTCTGCGGCCGCGTTCCATCGCCGTCCTGGGTGGCGGCTGGGCCGTCAACGTGGTCGAGCAATGCCGCAAGATGGGCTTTGCGGGACCCGTCTGGCCGGTGCATCCGACCCGCGACCGGGTGGGCGGGGTGCAGGCCTTCCCCTCGCTGGCCGCACTTCCGGGCGTGCCGGATGCGGTCTTTGTCGGCGTCAACCGGCATGCGACGCTCGACGTCGTGGCCGAACTCTCTGCCATGGGGGCCGGGGGGGCGTCGCTTTTCGCCTCGGGCTGGGAGGAGGCGGGGGAGGCGGACCTGCAGGCGCGGCTGGTCGCCGCGGCGGGGGCGATGCCGATCCTCGGGCCGAACTGCTATGGCGTGATCAACTACCTCGACGGGGCACTCCTTTGGCCCGATCAGCATGGTGGCCGGCGGGTCGAGCGGGGGGTGGCGCTTCTGTCGCAATCCTCCAACATCGTCATCAACCTGACGATGCAGGCGCGCGGCCTGCCGGTGGCCTATGTGGCCTGCCTTGGTAATGCCGCGCAGGTGGGACTTGCGGAATTCGCGGGCGCGCTTCTGGCGGACGCGCGGGTGACGGCGCTTGGCCTTTATGTCGAGGGGATCGGCGATGCCGGCGCTTTTGCTGCCCTGGCCGAGGCGGCGCGGGTGGCGGGCAAGGGGATCGTCGCGATCAAGTCGGGCAAGACCGAGGCCTCGCGCACGGCGGCGCAGTCGCATACCGCCTCGCTGGCCGGGGGGGGCGCGGCCTCGGCGGCCTATCTGGCGCAATGCGGGGTGGCGGAGGTCGCCACGCCGGCGGAACTGGTCGAGGCGCTGAAGATCTTCCACGTCCACGGGCCGGGGATCGGGCGGCGGGTCTGTTCGCTGTCCTGTTCGGGCGGGGAGGCGGGGCTGGTTGCGGACCTGGGCGCGGCGCGGGGGATCGCATTCCCGCCGCCGTCGGTCGCGCAGGCCGAGCGGCTTGGCGCCATCCTCGGGCCGCTGGTCGCGATTGCCAACCCGCTGGATTATCACACCTTCATCTGGGGTGACGGGCCGCGGACGACGGATGTCTTTGCCACGATGCTCGGGGGCTATGACGCCGGCATCTTTGTCATCGACCCGCCACGGGCGGACCGGTGCGACCCGTCCTCCTATGATCCGGCGCTGGCGGCGATCGAGGCGGCGCAGGCGGCGACGGGAAAGCCGGCCTTTCCGGTCGCCTCGTTGCCGGAGAATTTCGACGAGGGCCTGGCGGAGCGGATGATCGACAGGGGGCTTGTGCCGCTGATGGGGATCGAGACGGCGCTGGCGGCGCTGCGGGCGGTGCAGACGGCGCCGGGGCGGCCGGGGTGGCGGCCCTGGCCGGCAGTGGCGGATGGCCCGCGCCGGATGCTGGGTGAGGATGCGGCCAAGGCGCGGATCGCGGCGGCGAGCGTCGCGGTGCCGCGGGGGATGAGCGCGGCGGGGCTGTCGGGGCTGCGGCTGGCGGGGCTCAGGCCGCCTTATGCGTTGAAGGGACTGGGTTTTCCGCACAAGACCGAGGCAGGTGCCGTGCGGCTCGGGCTCATGTCGCTGGACGGGCAGGCAGAGATGCCGGGGGCGGCGGGTTATCTGGTCGAGGAGATGGTGGCGGGGGCGGTCGCGGAGGTGCTGGTGGGGCTGCGCCGCGACCCCGTCTATGGCGCGACGCTGACGCTGGGGATGGGCGGGGTCGCGGCGGAGGTTCTGGCCGATACGGTGACGCTGGTCCTGCCGGTCACCGCCGGGGAGGTGGAGGCGGCGTTCGCGCGGCTGCGGCTCTGGCCGCTGCTGGACGGCTATCGCGGGCGCCCGAAGGCCGATGTGGGCGCAGCGGTTGCCGCCGTGATGGCGCTGCAGGCGATGATGGAGCGCGATGGAGCGGTGCAGGAAGTCGAGATCAACCCGCTGATCCTGCAGGAAAATGGCGCCGTGGCGGTGGATGCGGTGATCTGGGAGGAGGAGCCATGACGATGCAGATGCGCGAGGACGGGCCGGTCAGGACGCGGCGCGAGGGGGCTGTGCTCGAGGTCACGCTCGACCGGCCGAAGGCGAATGCGATCGACCTGGCGACGAGCCGGATCATGGGGCTGATCTGGCGGGATTTCCGCGACGACGAGACCCTGCGGGTCGCGATCCTGCGGGCGGAGGGGGAGAAGTTCTTCTGCCCGGGCTGGGATCTCAAGGCGGCGGCCGCAGGGGATGCGGTGGATGGCGATTATGGCGTCGGCGGGTTTGGCGGGTTGCAGGAATTGCCCAATCTTTTCAAGCCGGTGATCTGTGCGGTCAACGGCATCTGCTGCGGCGGGGGGCTTGAGCTGGCGCTGTCCTGCGACCTGATCCTGGCGGCGGAGGGCGCCACCTTTGCCCTGCCGGAAATCCGGTCGGGGACGGTGGCGGATGCGGCCTCGGTCAAGCTGCCCAAGCGCATCCCCTATCATGTCGCGATGGACCTTCTGCTGACCGGGCGGTGGTTTGACGCGCAGGAGGCGACGCATTGGGGGATCGTCCGGGAAATCGTTCCGCAAGAGGTACTTAGGGCAAAGGCCTGGGAGCTGGCGCGGCTTCTGGAGAGCGGGCCGCCGCTGGTTTATGCCGCGATCAAGGAGATCGTGCGGGAGGCCGAGGCGATGCGGTTCCAGGATGCACTGAACCGGATCACCAAGCGCCAGTTCGCGACGGTGGACCGGCTTTACGGGTCGGAGGACCAGCTGGAGGGGGCGAGGGCATTCGCCGAGAAGCGCGCGCCGGTCTGGCGCGGCCGGTGAGGCGAATCAGGGGTTAACGCGTTGATTCAGTGGAAAACCGGCTTTCGGTATCACGTCGGTATTACGTCGGTATTGCGTCGGTGCGACAGGGCGGTTTTCGCGCGGGGGAGGCGTGTAAGAGCACCGCGCGGCGGGTCTGCCGGGGGTTGAGGGAAGGTTAACGGAGAGGCGGGGGTATGTGTGGAAGGGTTTCGCGCATTCTGGCGATCATGGGTCAGAGCCGCAGGATTTCGGCGGTATGACGAAATCCTGCCGTGCCCGCCCTGCGGGGGGCGGGCACGCCTTCGGCGCACCCGCCGGGCGGGCGCGGCAGGATTTGGCGCCGTCAGGCTTGCGGAGAGCCCTATCGCCTGCGCTTGCGCTCCGGCGATCGGCCCGCGCGGGGTGCCACTGGCACCCCGCAAGGTGCGGGCCGGGGCGCGGGTGGAGATGTGGCGCATGTCACGGGGCGAGCGGAGTCATGCCGGCGAAGCAGAGCCGCAGGATTTCCGACCCTTCAGGCTGGCGGAGAGCCGTATCCCCTGCGCTTGCGCTCAGGCGGTCGGCCCGCGCGGGGTGCCACTGGCACCCCGCTGGGTGCGGGCCGGGCGCGGGGGGGAGGGGGCAGGTTTGCGGGGAGGGCGCGTGGGTTTCACCCACCCTACGAGGCGGGGCGTCCGGGGGCGAGGCTATCTGCGGAGGGCCGCGGGTGAGCGTGGCTTGACCTTGGGCGCGAATGCGGGTCGGATCGTGCAGACCGAGAGGGGGGACGATGATGGAGACCGCGATCCTGCTGGCCTGGGCCGAATTCGCGGTGCGCTGGCTGCATGTCATCACCGCCATCGCCTGGATCGGGTCGTCCTTCTATTTCATCGCGCTTGACCTGGGCCTGCACCGGGACCGCAACCTGGCGAGCGGGGCGGATGGCGAGGAATGGCAGGTGCACGGGGGCGGCTTCTACCATGTGCAGAAATACCTGGTCGCGCCCGAGCGGCTGCCCGCGGACCTGATCTGGTTCAAGTGGGAGAGCTACTGGACCTGGATGTCGGGCTTTGCGCTGCTGGTGCTGGTCTATTACCTGGGCGGGGAGATTTTCCTGATCGATCCCAACGTGCTCGACATTCCGGTCTGGCAGGGGGTGCTGATCTCGATGGGCTCGCTCGTCTTTGGCTGGCTGGTCTATACCACGCTCTGCAAGGTCTTTGTGGAGGCCGACCAGACGGTGCTGATGGCCGCGCTGTTCGGGGTGATCGTGGCCATGGCCTGGTTCTATGCGCAGGTCTTTACCGGGCGGGCGGCGCTTCTGCATCTGGGGGCGTTCACGGCGACGATCATGACGGCGAACGTTTTTTTCGTGATCATGCCGAACCAGCGGATCGTGGTCGCGGACCTGCGCGCGGGGCGGCGGCCGGAGGCGAAATACGGCAAGATCGCCAAGCAGCGGTCGACGCACAACAATTATCTGACGCTGCCGGTGATCTTTCTCATGCTGTCGAACCATTATCCGCTGGCCTTTGCGAGTGCCTGGAACTGGCTGATCGCGGCGCTGGTGTTCCTGATGGGGGTGACGATCCGGCACTGGTTCAATCAGGGCCATGCGCGCAAGGGGCGGCCCTGGTGGGCGGTGCCGGCGACGGGCGCGATCTTTGCCGCGATCATGTGGCTGTCATGGCCGGCGGCGGTGGTGGCAGAGGCCGATGAGGCGGTGATGGCGCCGGGGGCGGCGGTCTTTGCCGCGGCGGAGGGGTTCGACGAGGTCACCGACATCGTGCTGGGCAATTGTTCGATGTGCCATGCGGCCGAGCCGGGATGGGGGTCGCTGGCGCTGCCGCCGAAGGGCGTGATGCTGGAGACGCCGGCGCAGATCGCGCATCATGCGCGCGAGATCTGGCTGCAGGCGGGGGTGAGCCATGCGATGCCGCCGGGGGTCGCGAATTACATGGACGACGAGAGCAGGGCCCTGATCCGCACCTGGTACGAGGGCGCGGGGTCCTGACGGAGAGGTGGCAGGGGGGCGCTGCCCCCCGCCGCCTGCGGCGGCGCCCCCCGGGATATTTGGGGACATAGAATGGGGGGGGCGGCACGCGCGCGTGCGCGCGCGCCCCGCGGGCGGGCGTTCAGGGGCGGGAGAAGCGCCATGTGGTGGTGCTGGTCCGCGTGTCCCCGGGGGCAAGCGTGATCGGCGGGAAGTGCCGGTTGTGCGGGGTGTCGGGCCAGTGCTGGGGTTCGATCGCGAAACCTTCGTGCAACTGGCCGCCGGGGCGGCGCGTGTGGCCGCCGTCATAGACCTGCACCCCGGGTTCGGTCGTGGCGAGCGTCATCGTCACGCCGGAGCGGCCGGTGAGGGTGAGCACGTCGCGAAGCGGGCGGGGGCCGTCGGAGAGACAGAAGTTGTGGTCGAGCGCGGGGGCGCCGGGGGTGATGGTCCGGGGCCTGCGGAAGTCGTAATCCGTGCCGGCGACGGGCATGACCTCGCCCGTGGGGATCGTGTCGGCATCGACGGGGAGGATCGCGTCGGCGGTGATGCGCAGGGTGTGGCCTTCCCAGGTGGGGGTGCCGTCGAGGTTCCAGTAGCTGTGGTTGACGACATTGGCGATGGTCGGGGCATCGGTCGTCATCGTCAGGTCGAGGCGCAGGGTGGCGGGGGCGGCGAGCGTGAAGCGGGCGGTGAGGCGGCGGTTGCCGGGAAAGCCGCCTTCGCCATCGGGGAGGCTGAGGGCGAATGTGGCGGCGGCGGGGGCTGCGTCGATGACATCCCAGAGCTTGAGATGGGTGCCGGCGGAGGCCGAGTGCAGGATGTGGCGGCCGGACTGGTTGGCTTCGAAATTGTGGACGAAGCCCGCGATGGTGGCCTGCGCGCCGCGGATGCGGTTGGCGACCGGACCGACGATGCCGCCGAAATAGAGCATCGGGCCGAGGTAGTCGGCGGGGTCGTCGCTCTGCAGGGTCAGGCTGTGGGGGATGCCGCTGAGGCGGACGTCGTTGAGCGTGGCGCCGAGGGTGAGGAGGCGGATGGTGAGATCGCCCGCGGCGAGGGTGAGGCTCTCGACCTTGCGGCCGTCGGGGAGGGTACCGAAAGGGGTGTTCATGGGCGGGGTGGCGGAGGGGGTCACTTACAGGCTCTCCCAATGGACGCCGGCGGCCGGGATCGTGGTCGCGCCCCAGGTCTGGGGATGGGCGGCGTAGTTGAAGACGAAGCGGTGGGTGGAGGTGTCGCGCAGGCGCAGGCCGTCGGGCAGGTCATGCGTCGGCAGGCCGGCCTCGGTCGCGAGGTCGCGGATCAGGGCGAAGAAGGTGTCGTCATCGGGCCAGCCGGCGAGATAGCGCAGGGGGCCTGTGCCCATCAGCGCGGGGCGGCCCGACGCGGTGCGGCGGGTGACGGGGGCGGTGCCGTCGAGATGTTCGACCCAGTGGCGGAAGGCGCCGCCGCCGGCGAGCGGTTCGGATGCGCCGGGCGGCAGGCTTTCGGCCAGCGTCACGGTGACGTCGAGCCCGGGGAGGTTCGGGCCGAGGGGGAGGGGGATCGCGAATTCGGGCGTCTTGCTGGCGGTGCGGGGGCCGATGAGGGCGATGCCGTCGAACCGGGAGAGCGCGGCGCGCAGGGGGTCGGAGAGGGTGAAGAGGCCGGGTGCGAGGACGAGGGCATAGGCCGAGAGGTCGGCCGTGTCGGGGGGCAGGATGTCGAGCGAGAGGCCCGCGCGGCGGGCGGCGCGGTAGGCGGCAAAGGCGAGGCGGAAGAAGTCGAAATCGCGGCCCTGGGGCTGCACCGCCCAGGCCCAGGCGCTTTCATAGTCGAAGACGAGCGCGACGGGGGCGCGGCCGGCATCGACATCGGGCATGGCGGCGAGTTCGCGGGCGACGGCCTCTACCTCGGGGAGTGCGGGGGCGGGGGCGCTGTCGGGGCGCAGGAGGCCTGCGTGCATCTGTTCCTGGGCGAAGGGGGCCTGGCGCCAGCGGAAGAAGCTTACGCATTCGGCGCCATGGGCGAAGGCTTCCCATGTCCAGAGGCGGACCATGCCGGGCAGGGGGGCGGGGTTCCAGGGGGCCCAGTTCACGGGCCCGGGCTGCTGTTCCATCACCCACCAGCGCCCCGCGTGGGAACCCGCGCCAGTGCGGGCCGCGCCGACGGCACGGTAGAGGTCGTGGTGGAAGGCCTGATTGTCGGGGTGGCCCTGGCGGAGGAAGGCGAGCCTGAAGCTCTCCTCCGCTTCGAGCCGGTCGGAGAGAAAGCCGATGGGGTAGCTGTCCCAGGTTGCGATGTCGAGGTCGCGGCCGGTGGCGAAATGGTCGAAGTCGGTGATCCGGCCCATGTAGTTGTGGGCGATGGGGGCGTCGGAGTGGCGGCGGATCTCGTCGGTCTGGATGCGGTTGAAGTCCACGACCATGTCGGAGGAATAGCGCAGGAAGGCCAGGCGGTGGGCGGGGTTGGCCTCGGTCACGGTGAGGTGGGGGAGGTCGATGTCGGACCAGTCGGCATAGTCCATCGACCAGAAGACGTTGCCCCAGGCGCGATTGAGCGCCTGAGGTGACTGATAGCGTCGGGCGAGCCAGTCGCGGAAGCCCCGGCGGGCGGCGTCGGAGAAGCTCAGCACGGTGTCGTGGCAGGCATATTCGTTGTCGGTCTGCCAGGCCGCGACATGGGGGTTGCGGCCGTAGCGTTCGGCCAGATGCCGGGTGATGCGGCGGCTTTCCTCGCGGTAGCCCGGGTGGCTGAAGCAGTAGTGGCGGCGGGAGCCGAAGCCGCGGGGGCGGCCGTCGCGGTCGAGCGCGAGCATGTCGGGGTGGCGTG
>Ga0315901_10006070_pt1 | contig 14534 bp, 18 predicted proteins | sample LakEriMetagenome_10_FD_203761 | JGI IMG/M metagenome (GOLD analysis project Ga0315901, IMG submission 203761) | Freshwater fungal communities from buoy surface, Lake Erie, Ohio, United States - Buoy 2 MA116 | ecosystem: Environmental > Aquatic > Freshwater > Lake | place: USA: Lake Erie, Ohio... | reverse complement strand
AATCACCAGAGCCGTCGGGCTATTGAGCGGTTGGGAGCGAAGTCAGATGGCATCCTGCGCAACCACATGGCCATGCCCGATGGCACCCTGCGCGATACCTGTGTGTACTCCATTCTTCCCCACGAGTGGCCGGCTGTCAGGAAGGGTTTGGATATCCGCTTGGAGCGCCGGCCGTGAAGTGCCGATACCGGCGATGATGGAAGGAATGGCTTCCTCCACCATCCAACTGCGCTACCCGAAGCCTAACGCACCTCCAACGCTTGGCCTTCCTCCACCCAGGTCTGCGCCCGCACGCCGAGTTCCCCGCCCGGCACATCGCTGACGATCTCCAGGGTACCGATGACCGGCCGGCCGAATTCCATGGTACGGTAGACCAGCGCACCCTCCATTGCATCCTCATGGTACGCCCAACCCCAGCAGTTCTCGGGCATGGCGACCGGTTGGGACAAGACCGGGACGAACGCGCGCTCACCATCGGCTGGGACCCATGCCAGGAGGTTGCCCGCCAAGCCGCTCGCCAAGCGCTCCGGCGTAAGCACTTCCCCTTCGCGCAGGCGGAAGAAACCCAACGCGCCCCAGCGCTCGCGGGTGATCAACAGCATGGTGCCCGGCAGCGGAGAAATGCCGCGGATGAATTCGCCCGGTTCGCTCCTGCCAAACCAATGCTCCATATGGCCCGTGATCACCAGGTCATCCACGTCGTCGGAGTTCAAGTTCACGCGCTCATCCGGTGGAATGCCCGAAGGAACGATCACCTGTGGTTCCACCGGTTCATGGCCGAAGTCGAAGGGTGGTTCCTCGGGTTCGTGCTTCAGCACGATGAGGTCGCCTTCCTCACCATAGCCGTTCGGTACACGCAACACATGCTTCGTCCTGACCACCACGCGGCCATAGGGAAAGGGAAGCTCGAACGCGAAGGCCGCGACGCTCGTGCCGCGGTGGTTCGCGCTGCGCAGCACCAGCGTGTGCCCGTCGTGATGATCGCCCGTCCCGTACCAACCGTCCTGGTCCTTCGTGATCGCCGGGCCGAACGGACGCTCCAGCAGCCAGAACTCCGTGGGGTTGTCCTCATCGGTCCAGCTAAGCTGCTTGAAGTGGATGCGCTTGGCCAGCAGGCTGGTGTCGAGCCGTGTGCTGTCTTCCAGCATGTGCCAGCGCTGGTTGCTGGGTGTGTTCCACATCAGAATGGCGTTGCCGCTGAGCGTGCGCACGCCCAACAGGTGCTTGCCCAAGTAGCCGGGTTGCTCCGGGTCGGTGATGTGGATCGTTCTGTTGGTGATCAGCAGGTCCGCAATGCCATCGCCGGTCACGTCCACGTATTCATCGGGTGGAGGGCCGGGTATCTGGTCCTGCTGGGCGTGGCTCGGGTGAGCAAAGGCCAATGCCAACAGGGGAAGCCAGCACCTCATCGGATCACGAACGGTTGATCGACCGGCACCAACGCACCCACGCGGACCTTCACTTGGCCCATGCTTACGGGTGGCTCAATGGTGAAGGATCCGTGCCAGGTCCGGCCGTTCGCCACGGTACGGAACACGTAATTCTGGGCCTCCAGGTTGGGTGTGATGGTAACCACCGACGACTGGTGCCCATAGCCCCAGTACGCCACCCTCACGTAACCATCCGTGTAGGTGACAAGGGGGATCTGCAGGTCGTCCTGGGGCCGGGTGGGCATCGCGTTGATCTGTTCTCCTTCGGCGCAGACCTTGGTGCGCCAGTAGCCATTTGCATCGCGCACGTTCAGGATGGTGGTGCCGGGTAGGTTCGCCACATTGAGGTAGCAGCTGCCCGAGCTGCTCGGTTCATCGTCCGTGCCGATGCGGAAGCCCAGCACCACCAGGTCGGGTATGCCGTCGTTGGTGATGTCGATGCTGTCGTTGGGCGCGAAGCCGCAGTAGTTGCGGTCGAAGCCGGGCTGTGACGCGGCTGTTACGGCCAAGAGAAGAAGGGGAAGGAGCAAGGAGGTCCTCATTGTGGGAAGAGGGTGATGGTGACAGGATGAAAGGTCGGTTCGCCTGGTGCGCTTTCGTACACCTCATCCCGATAATGACCGCACAAGGAGTAGCACTGGGACGGATGTAGGTGCAATAGTTGCTGCCGATAGCGCGGTCCATCGTTCCCGTGCCGCTCGTCCACCACCAGCACACGGTAGTTGCCCATGTGGAAGTGGTTTGGCACAACGAGGATGTAGTTGTCCTGAGCGAAGGGGAACTGGCGCTTCCCGTTCTGACGCCACGCAGTGGCAGGTAACCATTGCTGCGGGCGGTCGGTGTTCCGTTGGAACAGGTAGAACGGTGTGCCTGTGGCGTTAGCGGGCAGGTTGTCCTGATCGAGCAGCATCACGCGCAGCCCTTCCACCACGTTGGTGTCGCCGTGGGCATGCGGTCGCACCACGATGATGGAGTAGAAGTCGAACGCACAGTGCTGGGCCCTTGCGAACAAGGGTAGAAGGGTCAGCAGAAGCAGGGCCCTCATCGCGGATAAAGGATGATGTCCACTGGAGCGAAGTTCGGTCTTCCTTCCATGGGCGGGTAGACCTCTTCATCGAACCGACCGCACAAGGGGTAGCTGTCGAAGGCTGTGAGTGGCGCCACCATCTGCTTGTACCGCACCGGCCATCGGTCCCGCCGCTTGTTCAAGGGCCCGTCATCACGCTCGTCCTGCACCAGCACCTTCATCTTCGCCGTGCGCCAACCGTTCGGCACCACCAAGATGTAGTGATCCTTCGCGAAGGGGAAGAAGTCTGGAACATCGAAATAGCCTCGTTTGCGATAGGGCAGGTGTTGTTCCACATTGCGGTGGAAGAGGTGCCAGGGCTTGTCGTTGTGGACCAAGGGCAGGTTGTTGGCATCCAACAGGGTGATGCGCAGGCCGTCGATCACCGCGCTGTCCCCTGCGGCATGCGGTCGCACGACGATCACGGATCGGAAGTCGTACCCGCAGTGCTGTGCGGATAGCCCTATGGGAGCGAAAAGAAAGACCAGGAACAGGTGCCTCATCAACGTGCTGTACACGCAAGGGTTCATCCAGTTCGGACCGGTGACATAAAGTTCTGCTCCTAAGCCATCGAGAGGTATGCCTTGGGGCGGGGTGGGGCGCGCATTGAGAAAGGTCTGCGACCTGTCCATACACGACCCCTTGAGGAAGGATCTGTTGGGTAGCAGCAACTTTTCCCGGGATCTACGTCCTTTACATACAAGGAACCAGAACCCGAACACCATGGATCACCTGAAACGGCTATTGATCATTGCCGCCAGCGCCCTTCCGACCCTGGCCATGGCCCAATGCAACCTCGTGGTTTCCAATGCCAGTGTTTACGAGGATTGTTGGAACTGGGACACCCCCCAAGGAGAAGCGGCTTGGACCGGAGGAACGGCACCGTACACCGTAATGTTCACCTCGCTCTTCGGGTCCGTTATGGCGCAAGGGGTGACTTGGAATGGTGGGTGGGGTGGTGCGCTCTTCGCACAGGCCGGCGTGAACCAGGCCACCGTAACGGTGACGGATGCCGTGGGCTGCGTCGCTTCGACCGTGGTGTTCTGGGCGGATCACATTCCGATGCCACCTGAGGTAACCGTGGTGAACGATTGTACGGTGGGTATCACCTTGACTTGGACCGGAAAGTACAGCACGGGGGTCTCCACCTCGCAGTACAGCGCGTGCTCCGGGCCATGGACCTACAACATCTCCGGAACGAATGGCACGTGGAATGGGTCCGTTGCCAATGATTGGACACCTGGACCCGGCACGAATTGGCGCTTCAATACAGCCTTGCCGTCAGGCAACTATGCGGTTGACATATTCCCCACTTCGAGCGTTGGTCTCACATGCAACGGCATCCAAGTGGAGTGTTACCGGCCGACCTCCATCCTGGTTCCGGGGACATTGGGCGACTGCGGCGTCAACTTCAACCTGCGCGCGGCGCTTGCCGGAGCCCTTCCTTCCGGAACATGGATGATCGATCAACTCAGGGCCGCCACCCTCGTTCCTACCACTGAGCCGTACAGCGCTCTGGGCTATGCCTATGTCGGTTCTTCATCAGGTGCTGCGATCGCACCAGCACTTCTGGCGACCACCGGTGCCAATGCCATTGTGGATTGGGTGGTCGTCGAACTTCGCAGTGCAGCGGATCCCTCGGTGGTGTTGCATTCCCGCCCAGCGCTTATCCAGCGCGATGGCGATGTGGTGGGCCTTAACGGGACCTCGCCCATCAACGCCCCGCTCTCCACGGGCAGCTACTACGTGGCCCTTCGGCACCGGAACCATCTGGGCATCATGACCGCTTCGGCCCGCGCCCTCACGGGGGATGCATCAGCCACAACGGTGGACTTCCGGTTGGCAAGCACGCCAACTTATGGAACATCGGCGCGCACAGCGGTAGGCACCGTTCAGTGCCTGTGGCCGGGGGATGCCAGTGGTGAGGGAAGCATCCGATACACCGGCCCAGGCAACGATCGTGACCTGGTGCTGCAAGCCATTGGCGGCTCGGTACCTACCAATACGGTTGTCAACGTATACAGTAGCCGCGATGTGAACATGAACGGCACCATCATGTACACAGGCTCTGGCAACGATCGTGATGTGATCCTCCAGGCCATCGGCGGATCGGTACCCACATCGGTCCGCACACAGCAGCTTCCCTAGCGTAGGGTCATATGCCCCAGAGGTATAGCTTATCGAAGCGCGCTCCTCAACAGCATGATGCTGGCTGGGATGTCATTCACCAACGAAGATCCCTTGTCGGGTGCGGTTCACCTGACCATTGAGCGCGTCGAACTGGAACGTGGGGGATCCCTGTGTGGTCGCTACGGATCCCGGGTTGTCGGTTGGCATCCATTTCCGCTCATGATAACATCCCCAAGCTGTAGAAGCTGCACGCGCTGCTGATAGGGATATACGGTTCGTGGAGTGATGATGCAGGCGAAGTCGTAGCCGCAATGCTGCGCGGTGAGCAGGGTGGGAAGAAGCGCGGATAGGAGCAGGAGGGGCCTCATTACCCTGCTGTACACCTGTATTGTCATTTCGTTCGAACTTCGGCGTCATTTGTGTGTACCGTTGACCATGCGCTTCCTCCTCGGCTTGATCCTGTTGATGTTCGCTGTGGTTGCGTCAGCGGCCGTTCGTTCGGTCCACGTCACCGGTACGGTCGCCAACATCCAGAACTGGGAGATCAAAGGCTACTACACTTCCATGGTGGTTGCCCACACGGAGCCTCGTCGTCGGGGTGTGGTTTCCACCAGGCCACAGCTCATGGTGGATCAGCTGACCGGACAGTTCGAGGGCGACATCGTGTGTGAGGTGGTCCGCAACAAGCATGGTCGCTGGGTGGATATCCACCTGATCAACATGGCGGCCACGTTCCAGGTGTATTCCACGATGGTCATCCGTGCGCCTTACGCGCAGAACATCGACCTCGGCACCTTCGACTGGAAGCCGAGCCATTACCGGTGGAAGGACGGGGCCTTGGTGATCGATACTGGTGTGCCCCGGGATACCGTCATCGGAGACCTGTTCGGCGACCACGTGCGCATCAGCCCCATCAACCCGGAGCGCGGCGATAGCATGCGCTTCGAGTTCGTGTGGACCAACAGCGGGCAACCGCACGTGGCGAGGTTCGGGGACCTGGTTTTGGAGGACTACGGGACCGTGGTGTGCGATCTCTCCTTTGCGGTGCGCACCGATACCGATGTGTATGCCGAGAGCTGGCCGCATCACGTCGTGCTCTACCTGCAAGCCGAGGTCAAGGGTCGCTACCGACTACGACAAGTCGCGGCACAAGGCGAACACCTCCGCGATGTGGACTTCCTGCTGGACAAGGACCTTTACTTTACTGTACGCGAACGAACCGGACCATGAGAACGAGAGTTGTCCTTTTCCTGCTGCATTTCCTCCTCGTACCGTGCTATGTACTGGCACAGCCGGTTGTTGGGGTCGAGTTGGTCCTTGCCGAACCGGTGCGCGATCCGGTAGCGTTCGCTTTGGCTATTGAAGGTGGTGACCTGAAAGGCATGGACGAACATGTGCGCAAGCTGGTGTTCGACAACGGCGAGCCGGTGGCAGAGGATCGGAGCACACCCCCGTCACCAATTTGGAACTACCGCATGGGTGCCATGGCCGAAGTACTGCGCCAACAGCCCGGTGTAGGGATGGTGACCAGCGGCTACACACGCTGGGGCAACGCCGTACTCATCGTCACCTTCCAGTCGACGAACGGTCCGGTGGATCGCAGCTATACCTTGGGAACGAAGGGGAAACCACCGAAGCCACCCAAAGACCCTGCTCGCCCCCTGCCGCGACCGGGGAGGCTGGAAGTGATCAGCGTACTTGAAGGGCGCATGGAGTTGGCTCGCACCGAATGAAGACCGTTCTCGCACTAGCCCTGTGTGCCACTGGCGTCGCCTGTGCTCAAGGACCGCCGACGAATGACGGCTGCGAAGACCTCGGTCCGGAGTTCATCGAGCAGGTGAAGAACGTACTCTCCGACACCACCGGCCGCTTCTTCACGGACTACCCTGATGCCATGCCGCTTACCTGCGAACTGCTCGGCATGCTTCAAGATGAATTGAAGGACGACAGCGTGCGCTACCACTTCGAGCACATGCATCAGCGCTATGGGGATCCGCGGGCCGTGGCGGCCTTCGCGTACATTGAACGGCATACCGACTTCGCCCTGGCCATGGCGCTCACCACGCACTGGAACCCCGATACGCGCATCGAGGCGGTGGAAGCGGTGAACAACTACCGCCGCATCAGGCCGATGGTGTGCGCCACCAAGGAGCACTATGCGCAGTTGGAGCGGCAGGATCGATCCGCTATGCGCTACTTCATCCGCGTGCTGGAGACTACCCCGTTGAGCATTCCGGGTAGCGAGAACGCCACCATTCACAGTGTGTACATGAATGAAGTGGTCCGAACGCTGGACCGTTTCACCGGCCAAACACACGATACCACTGGAGATCCCGCTGGTGCGGGACAGGCCATGCGAATGACCTTCGACATACCTGAAGCGCGTATGCAACAAGCTTTGGCCGATTGGCGCAACTGGCTCGAACAATGAGGTCGCTCTTGCTCTGCCTGTTCTTGTTACCACTGGTGGCTCAAGCGCAGAATACACAGCGCTTCCAACGCGCCCTCGCCTCCGGCAACGAACGTGCCCTCGACCGCTGGATAAAAAGCGAGGTCCACCGGGTACGCAAGGGACACCAAGTGACCACGCCGTCCGGCAGCTACACGGTGCACGATCCATCGCACGACAGCCTGGTCGCCTTCCTGCGCCGCCAACCCGGTGTGGAGGATGCCGCATGGGACAAGTGCATCGGCAAGCTCGATGTCTGGCCCGGTCACAGCAACATCGGCCTTCGCTGGCGTGTCGGCGAAGTACTTCACGAGCGGTGCTGGACCGTTCAGGAGGGCATCCCCGGCACCGTGAACTTATTCGGTTGGCGGCCCAAGGTGCGCAAGAGCCGCGAGTATCTGAAGTACGATCGGGCAAGCGTTTGTCCGGGCTTTGTGGAGCAGCAGCGGAAGTACTGTGCCGAGCGATGACCTTTGGGAGCCGTCACTTCAAGCCCTTCCGGATCAGCTTCAACGCCCACGCGTAGTGGCTTGATGTGCATGAAACGAAGTAGGCGCCAAGCGATGTGCTGCCCGTCCACGGATAACGCTTCTTGGTGAAGAGCTCCGCATCCGAGTGGCGCTCGATCAGGGATATCACCTCCGCATGCGAACGATTTAACAGCGCACGGACCTTCTTCAGTGGTATGGCGCTGTACTGCCCATGGATCCAGCGGTTCAGCTGAGGCGTGGTGGCCCAGGTATAGCCCTTCGCTGGCATCTCCGGCTTGCCGCCGGTCATGCCCACCGCGTACCATTCCAGCATCATGGTGTTCCAATGATGCAGGTGCGCCAGCACATCGCGGATGTTGCGGTTCATGGTGCCGGGCTTGAACGCACGTTGTTGATCCGCGGCGCTGTGGCCATCGATCAGCGCACCAAGGGCGGCGTATTGCGCGTGGCTTTGGGCCAGGAGGTCCTGCTTGGTGGTGGGGCGGGGCATGGGGAACGTGGCCGAAAGATGTGGAAGGCGTAGCGAAGGTCCACTGATGGAGGTCAGTTCGCCAAGGCCACTAACTTTCACGCATGCAATGGCTCTTTGTTCCAGTGTTGCTCTGCATGGGCTTGTCGGCAGAGGTGCTGGCGCAGGAACGGTACCACGTCGGTTTCGCTGATACGTTGCTCTTCAACGACAGCCTGCGCTACACCGCCTTCGGGTACGACGGACCCGCGCCGCTCTTCGTGCAGGCCTGGTTCCCCATCGAGGAGCAAACGACCGCCCGGCTCACCTACCGGCAGTTGCGCGAACGGCACTTGACCGGCCCCTTGCAGCGCGTGCATCAGGAACTGCTGTCGCGCGCGGATTCCGCCTTCATCGAGTACGACCTGAGGTATCCGTTCGATGGTGATGACCCCATCGACTACACGCCATACAGCGAATGGCAGGTGAAGGACAGCTTGTTCGCCCTGCGCCCCAGTGCCTTTGCTGCGGCCTGGCCGGAGCGCTTGGACCGCCCGGTGATCGTGTACCACCACGGTGCGCAGGGTTTCAGTGATGAGAACGTTGCCCTGGCCGAGAGCTTCGCCCGCCTCGGCTTCGTCTTCCTCTCCTGCAATTTCCATTGGCCTTTGGAGGACCGGCCCTATGGCTTTCCTATCGAGTGGAAGCCAGACCGGCAAAGTATACGCACCATGCTCCGGTTCGCACGCGCATTGGCCCGGGGCAACAAGGTCTTCTACATAGGCCACAGCTGGGGTGCTCAGGAAGGTTGGTGCACGTTGCACGAGCTTGGACTCGTCGATGCCTTCATCAGCCTGGAGACCACCATGGAGTGGAAGACCGATACTGCGGAAGTGCACGACAAATGGCCATTCGTGCTGAAGGCCATCACCACGCACAGCTACCCCATGCCGATCCTGATGGTGGCCGATACAGAAGGCGAACCGCCTTTCCCGATGTTCAAGGGAGTGCACGGCGATCTCCGCTACCTCGATCCCAAGACACCCTTCGGCCACGAGAGCTACACGAGCGCCTACCTGTTGCGCTTGCACGGACGGGGGCGCTTCCCCGTGCCCGATGCGGAGGAACTGCTGGTGCAGAATACCCTCCATGCGGAGCTGTCTCGAGAGCTGCTGTATTTTCTCTGGGAACAGGTAGAGTGGCCTGCGCTACCGCCGGTCCTTCGTGATGACGATCCGTTCCATCGATACCCACCATTTTCGCCGACCTTACCTACCAAACGCTGAAGATCTCCGACCTCCCATGCACCTGATCCCCTTCCGCACTGCCGCCATCACCCTGCTGGTGCTCTTCGCCGCCGTCGTCGTGTTCCACCTGGTCGTCCTCGCGGGCTTCATCCCCACGGAAATGGTGTGGGGCGGTCGCCTACAGAATGAGGAGGAGCGAACGGTCGGCGCATTGGTGAGCATCAGCTTCGTGCTTGTCTTCGCGGCGCTGGTGCTGGTGCGCATGGGGCACATCGGGCGTTCCAAGCCGGCGGTGGGCAAGTGGGGCATGTGGGCCGTGTGCGCCCTGTTCGCCCTCAACACCATCGGCAACCTCTTCGCCTTGGACCTGCGCGAGACGCTGATCTTCACACCCATCACCCTGATCAGTGCGGTGCTGGCGGCACGGGTGGCGATGGGGGAGTGATGGGTGTGACCGGCCGGGCGCGCGATGCGTGACCTTTGCCGGGCAACGGTGAGGCCCGTGCATTCGTCAGTGCCTTCCATCCCCTTTCGAACGTGAACGTCCTCGCGAACGCATACCGCTTCTATGTAGGCTCTTTCTCCGGCTTCAACCGTGCGATCTGGTTGCTCACGCTCGCGTCCTTCGTCAACCGGGCCGGCACCATGGTCGTGCCCTTCCTCTCGCTCTACCTCACCAAGGACATGGGCCTTTCGTTGGAGGAGGTGGGCTGGATCATGACCAGCTTCGGCGCGGGTTCCGTGGTGGGTTCGTGGCTCGGTGGCAAGCTTGCGGACCGCATCGGCACCCATACCGTCATGATCGGTGCCTTGGTCAGTTCGGCCCTGGCCTTCATCGCGCTCCAGTATGTGAACGGCTTCTGGCCCTTCTGCGCAGGCGTCTTCCTGCTCATGGTGCTCAGCGATGCGTTCCGTCCCGCCATGTTCGTGGCCATCCGGGGCTACGCGCCGCCCGAACAGCGCACGCGTGCCGTCACACTGATCCGTCTCGCCATCAACCTGGGTTTCAGCCTGGGTCCCGCATTGGGTGGCTTCATCATTGCCCACGGTGGGTTCAGCGGCCTGTTCTGGGTGGATGCGCTCACCTGCCTTGCAGCAGCGCTCATCCTCTGGGTCGGCCTTCCACGGTTACCACGCACCGCAGCATCCACGGCCGCCGAACGTGCCGCAGCTGCTTCGCCCTACCGCGACCGGCCCTACCTCTTCTTCCTGCTCATCGTCACCCTCATCGGCATCCCCTTCCTGCAGTACTTCAGCACCGTGCCGCTGTTCTATAGCCAGGTGCATGGGCTCAGCGAGGAGTACATCGGCCTCATCCTGGGCAGCAACGGACTCCTCATCTTCCTGGTGGAGATGCAACTGGTGCGTTACCTGGAGACGCGGAACATCGGCCTGCACCTGATCCTGCGCAGCAGCGTGCTGCTCTTCGCGGCCAGCTTTGCCGTGCTCAACCTCCTGCCTCACATCGCCTTCCTCTGGGTGGGCATGCTCTTCATGACCGTGGGGGAGATGCTCTGCTTTCCCTTCACCAACCGCATGGCCAATGAACGCGCGGATCGGGGCAGTCCCGGGGCGTACATGGGCCTCTACACCGTGGCGTGGAGCGTATCCCACATCATCGGGCACTCACTCGGCCTGCACCTTATTGCCTGGTCCGACTTCTACACGACGTGGTGGATCTTCACCGGTGTGCTGCTGCTGTGCGTGGCGATGTTGTATGCTCTGCAGCGGATGATGCGGCAGGAGGTGGTCGATTGAAGCGTACCTCCGGCCTTCCCCTCACGGCACGTACAGGTCCCTCCGCTGCTCGTTGCACGGCGTGATGCCGCTCTCGCAGAACGCGTACTGCTTCCAGTGGCTGTTGATGGTCGTGCTTGTGCCGCCCAGCGCACGGCGCACCTCCAGCTGGCCATACGCCTTCTCGTTGCACCGCCTGATCTGCCAGCCCGTGCCCTTGTCGCAGGTCACGCCGCTGATGGTCACCGTGTAGTGCCCCAAGCTGTCGGTGGTCACCAGCTGCTTGCCGATCATCAGCGCCGTGTTGCGCAGCACGTCCTTGGTGGCCATGTCGTAGGCAGTGCCCATCAGGATGTATTGCCAGAACCGGCCCTTGGCGCTTGCCGAAGGTGTACCGAGCAGGAGAAGGAACAGAAGGGGGAAGAGGTACCGCATGACCATGGCCGCAATGCTCATTGACCGGGACCCTCCATCTGTTGGGGTTCCGGCAGGTCCGGTAAGGCGAGCTCGTCGTACCGGATCAACAGTTCCTCCAAACGCGCCAAGGCGGCCCATCTCCTGCAGCCGAGCTCCTGTTGTTTTCGCTGCTTCCGTCCTACACTGCGGCCTTCCGCACGGCATTGGGTGCTGCGTGCCTTCGACCAATAGCGCTGTTCCTTTTCCATGGTGGCGCGCGCGCAGTCCGTTGGCTGCAGCTTTTGAAGTTCAACCATCACGCCCTGCGTCAGTTCATCCAGCGTGATGACCTCGATCTCCAGTATTTCGGCGTTCTCAACGTCCGAGGAAAAGGCACTGTCCCTGCCGACTACTATCCTCATCCCATCGCGCTCGGTCACCACTGCCTTGCCGATCGAGGATTGAGCCTTTACGGGTGTGGCAACCCCTATCAGAAGGCTGAGGAGAATGGCAAGGGAACCGTTCATTGGGGAGATAGGGGTCGGGTCCGCATGCAGGTGTGTGCTGGTCGAACGGGGTGGGAACAGCGCCACCCGGTTGCAAGCAAAGGAAGCGGTGATCCCTCCGAGCGCCTGACCGGCGTTTCGGCCATCGGCAAGGCCTGCCAGAAGCGATGCGATCCCCTTATGCCGTTCACGCATGGTGCAGCGAGCGACTTGCGCTGTGGGTGTGTTGTGGGCAAGCGGTCGGAGCTTGTGCTGGCCACGAAGCTCATGCACCGTTGGGTGTTTGGCCCGGTGCGGCCCTTGGCTTCCGATGAAGGAACTACGAGCAGCATGAGAAGCAGCACGTTCTGTCGGATCATGACCGACAAAGCTCACCATCCTGTGCCGTTCACTTCTAAAGCTTGATGATCCGCGTATGGCCAACAACGCCGCCCGCGAACGTCACCCGCAGGAAATAGGGTCCCTGCGGAAGCGCTGAAAGGTCCATGTCCTTCTGCATGCTGTTCCCCAGCAGGAACTTCCCGCTCAGATCGAATACGTCCAGCCGCTCCAACGCAAGTTCGCTGCGCACCGTGATGAGGTCGCTTGTCGGGTTCGGGTGGACAGCAAGATCCACTGCACTCAGCGATGGCGTACCCGTCATGATGTCGACACCTTGGTACATGCGTGCTTTTCCTTGGTTCGAGGAGAACGGATTCGTGGGTCCGTTGCCCCGGCTCGAGCCGATGCCCAACACCACCCCATCGTCGCTCAGGCCTACACTGTGGCCGCAGAACACGTTCACGCCATCGCCCAGGATGGGATCGCCGTTCTGCGCCCATGCAGTGCCGTTCCAATCGAACACGCGCACCTGTCCACCACCGGTGAAGGCGATGTTGCTCGCGCGGTAGCCCACGGCGATGCGGTTCCCATCAACGGAGAGGCTCACCGCATAGCCGCACTGGTCGAAGAAGTTGGCGCCTTGGATGGCGGTGCCCCGCTGCACCCACTGGCTCCCGTCCCAGTCGTAGATCGCCGTCTGCCCGATCTCGTACGTGGTGTTGTTCGGATTGGAGTCCCAGCCCTTGATGCCCACGGCGATGGTGTTGCCATTGTTGTTGATGCTCACATCGAAGCCGAACTCATCATAGTTGTTCACGCCCTGCAAGGTCTGGCCGCGCTGTGTCCACGTGTTGCCGCTGCGTTGGTACACATAGACCTCGCCCCGGTTGGTGTTGGCCTGGTAGGCCCCGATGACCATGTTGTTCCCGTTCTCATCCAGGTCCAGCGATCCACCGGCATAGGTACCAGGCAATTGGATGGGGATCCCGACGATCTCTCCCATACCTGGTCCGGCGGAGATGTTGGCGACCCACACTTTCCTTGCCAATGGGCCACCCATGGCCAGGATGTGTCCGTTACCGCTCAAACTCACTGCATGTCCTGCCCGTTGGGGGTCCTCGCTGGAGTAAATGTTGAAGCCGTTAGCGGTACGCTGCACCCAGTTCTGGCCGTTGCGGTCGTACACGCGCGTCTTGTTCCGGTTGGGCGAACCCACCGCCACGGTGTTCCCGTTGGTGGTCACTGTCACACTGTACCCGGCCTCCTCGTCCTGGAAGGTGCCGTCGATGTCGGCGCCCACCTGGCCCCAGCTCCAGGAATTGCTCTGGGCGTTGAAGGTGTTCTTGTACACCCGCGCATGACCGGCGGGCTGGGCACCTACGGCGGCCCCGTCGTTGTCGATGGCGCCGATGATCACCGTGTATCCATCACCCGATAGGTCCAGCGACCAACCGAACAGGTCATCGCTGTTCTGGCCCACCAGCTCCTGGTCGAATTCGAAGGTCTGCTGCGCCGTGGCCGGCTGCATGAAGCTGAGCAAGGCCAGCGCGGCCAGCGTGCGGGTGGTCTTTCGGAGCGGTGAGCGGTCAGCGGTAATGAGGGTCTTCGGCATCGGAAGTTCGATCGTGAGCGCCATGCTCGGTGGTGGAGGGGCCTAGGGTATCATCGGGGCGTGGCGCACACCTGTGTTCATCTGGCGCACCTCGCTCGAACGTTGCCCAAGGTAGGAGGATCGTTGGAGCGCGCGGGTGGGAATGAGCCCGTGGGGGCTCTGATCGCGTGGGCGAGCGGAAGGTGGGTGTCGGTCCAGAAGAGCCACGCTGCCGAAGCGTCACCGCTACGGATCGCTGCCTCGGGAGGGTGGTTTCCGAGGTACCCTGTACGGATCCCAGTGGCCGATCTTTGGGTCCGAGCGGAATTCGGACCATGTTGGGTCTCCCGGACCGGACCGCCGTGCTCGTTCGGCGCGTACGCGGGATCCTCAAGGCGCAGACCCTTGAAAGGGCCGAATGACAAGCCCGCGAATGTGTGAAGGGGCGTGTTGACCTTATCGCCAACCGAACCCAGCACCTTATGCTCAGCGCCTGTACCACAGCGGATCGCACCGCGAGCTGCGCTTCCTGAACTCCCAGGGGCCCACCTCCCTTGTCATGGGGTCGATGATCATCAATCGCTTGCCCCGTATCAACCACTGGTTGTCCTTGCCCCGTGATCGTTCCAGGCGCAGGGTATCACCGTTCAAGGTCCACCGGCCTTCGTCGCCCAGCGGGATGTCCGCCCAGTACTGGTAGTGGTAGGTGGAGTCGGGGAAGA
>Ga0315901_10006067_pt1 | contig 14539 bp, 16 predicted proteins | sample LakEriMetagenome_10_FD_203761 | JGI IMG/M metagenome (GOLD analysis project Ga0315901, IMG submission 203761) | Freshwater fungal communities from buoy surface, Lake Erie, Ohio, United States - Buoy 2 MA116 | ecosystem: Environmental > Aquatic > Freshwater > Lake | place: USA: Lake Erie, Ohio... | reverse complement strand
GCAAGGAATACAACGAGGAGCGACCCCACAGCAGCCTGAAAGACATGACACCGAAGGAATTTGCTGATAGATTTTTAACCGCAGACTCCACATCAAATCCGTACTAAATTGGGTTTCAGGTCAAGGGTAATAAAAAGGCGGCGGGCGGCGTAGGATGAGTCAATCAAGGCGTCATCGGCGGCCTTGATCGAAGGATTGATATTGCTTGAGTTCACGCTCTGACCATATCACCCGCGGGCCTTGGTCTTGCCCCGCAATTCCCCTAGGAAAGGCCATTTTTCTGATGCTGGTCTGCTCAGCCACAAATAGAAACCACTTCGAGACACACCGAACTCCTCGCACAAAGTTTCAATTGGCCACGCACCTCGGTGTTTTGGAGCGAAATCGAACTTCACTTAAATTCCTTCGCGAAGTACGCTGCAGCTTTATTTAAGATGTCGCGCTCCATCTTGAGCTTGGCTAACAATAACTGCAGCCGATCGGGCTTCATTTGGCCAAGCCCGAAGCATGTTTTCATTCAAATCCAAAGCCACTTGCTTCAAGACAACACCGCTTCCCTTGACCATCTTCCCCGCATCGAACTTGAACTCTCAGCTGAATTTTCTTATCGTTTTTATAGACAACCTCAAGTTTCATTTAACACCTTAACAAAGTGTATTTGAAACCGGCAGCAGCCCAGCCATTGGCAATATGAAACGCAAAGCCTTAGAACAAGAGCCAACATTAATTGCTCTCAAGTACTTAACTGTTTCACCCTTGAACAAACTTGCGAAACATAGTGCTTAATTTACGAAAGCACAAAATTGCCATCAACTGGCAATTGAGACCAAATATCGCATTGACCTTTCAAAGATTCTATGATCACATGTCTTTGAAAAATATGCAGCAACACTCCCATTAGATATGAATATCAGTTACTTACGATTTTAATCGTATTATTCTCAATTAGGTATCTATTGTGGATCGAGCTATTTGATTGAGCAAGAAAATTACTATATCCAATATCGAAACTAATATTAGAGTAGCCTATTTTTATAAAAAATTCAAATAATTCACTTTTCGATTTTGCAAACCATTCAAAGTCCCAGCATTCAAAGATAATTGGTGGGTACCCGTTTGCATGGAGAAGTTCTAGTGCACCTTTCATAGCTTCTAATTCATGACCTTCTACATCTAGTTTAATTAATGCAATATTATTTGTGAATTTACCTATGTTGTTCATGGTCGTAACTTTGGCAAGCTCTTGTCCAACAATAGCATCACTTGGAAAATCAGTTCTATTTGTGTTTAAAGCTACTTGATCAATAGAATAGCCTCCGATGTTCCAGCATTGAGAATAGTCAATTTTTGGTATGGATATCTCTCCCTCAATTGATGAGACTCCAATATTATGGGGCACAATATTATCTAGGCTATTTAAGAAAATATTTCCGCAGAGTTGATAATATATATTGCGTTGGAGTTCAAAGCAATGAAATTTCTTATTAGTGAACTTCATTGCTAATGGTATCGAGTAAGAGCCAATATTTGCACCTATATCAAGAACGGTTTCGTAATTGCTAGTTTTGAGTATGAATTCGGTTACCTGCTGCACAGGTAATTCATGAACGCCATCAGATAGTAACATTTTACCAAGTGCATCATTTGTGGAGTAGACCATGTACTTTCCTGACAAACAGTCAATGATGCTAACTTTTGGATTTGGCATAAAGTTCTCCTATGGTGAATGGATCAGTACTTAATTAATTCATAACTGTCGCAATTAAACTAACAGTAGATAGATTCTGGAAATGGTATCGTACTTCAATGTCTTTGTACCACTCAATTTGTTGGCAAAGCATGTTCATGCTTTCCTTGCCTCAACTCATGCCCGAAGCCCACAAGATCCCCACTTAGTAACGCATTAAGAGCCTGATCTGCCTGCCTGTATGTCTATGCCCACATTCGCACCAAGCGGGTATGAATTCCAAAAGCTTTTGTATTTATTCACGATTAAATCTGGGTCTCGCCACGCTTTTCTGCCCTCGCCTTCATAACCTTGTTATGGGCACATTGGCTGATAACCATCCAAATTAAATTGCGAGAACCACTACTTGGCTATAAGCAGTAGCATGGTTCAACAAAGTACTGGCTTTGGGCACTGTCTTCATTAGTTCATTTTGACCTGAAACCCCAGGTTAGTACGTAACGGATGTAGAGTCTGCCTCATACGGAGGCAGTAATGAAGAAGCGTTTTACGGAAGAACAGATCATTGGGATCTTGAAGGAAGCCGAAGCTGGGATGAAGGTTGGCGAGCTTTGCAGGAAGCACGGGATCTCGGATGCGACGTATTACAACTGGAAGTCCAAGTTTGGCGGCATGTCGGTGTCGGAGGCTCAGCGGCTGCGGGCATTGGAGCTGGAAAACAGCAAGCTCAAGCGCCTACTGGCTGATGCCCACCTAGATATCGCAGCGCTAAAGGATGTCGTAGGCCGAAAGTGGTGAGCCCACAGGCTAGACGGGACGCGGTGGGCCATGTGATGGCGGCCCACCAGATAGGCGTCACACGGGCTTGTGGGCTGATCGGGATATCGAGATCGCTGTATGGCTATCAATCCAAGCGGCCAGATGATGGGCCGCTCAAGGAGCGGTTGTGTGAGCTTGCTGCGCAAAAGCGTCGCTATGGCTACAGACGGCTGCATGTGTTGTTGCTTCGAGAAGGCATCAAAGTGAACCGTAAACGAACCTATCGGGTGTATCGGGAAGCTGGGCTGGCTGTACGCCGCAGGAAGCGCAAACGTATTACCGGGGTTGAGCGGGTGCCGGCCCCGATACCCCAGGCACCGAATGTCTCTTGGAGCATGGACTTTGTATCCGATGGGTTAGCAGACGGAAGACGGCTGCGGTGTTTAAACATCGTGGATGACTTCACTCGGGAATGCCTGGCTATCGAGGTTGACTCATCGCTTACTGGTCGCAGGGTTGTTGATGTGATGAAGCGCTTAGCTGATCTGAGAGGCCTGCCCTTATCGATTACCACGGACAACGGGCCGGAATTTGCGGGAAAGATCCTTGACGAATGGGCGTACACCCATGGTGTTCATATCAACTTCATTGCACCTGGAAAGCCAACACAGAACTGTTTTGTCGAAAGCTTTAACGGAAGGTTCCGAGATGAATGTCTGAACGAGCACTGGGGTTCTTATCCATGCGACACGCCCGGGAGGTGATTGAGATCTGGCGCAAGGAATACAACGAGGAGCGACCCCACAGCAGCCTGAAAGACATGACACCGAAGGAATTTGCTGATAGATTTTTAACCGCAGACTCCACATCAAATCCGTACTAAATTGGGTTTCAGGTCAAGTATTACTGGGGAGACTTAGACGAAGTTCGAGACTTCGTCACCCGATGGATATGGCACTACAATCACGATCGTCCAAACATGGCCTTGGGCGGAATCACACCCAAACAGCGGTTGGCCATGGCCGCTTAATGCCTACTTCCGATCTCCGTTAAAAAAGGGATGATTACCGTTCAGTTCCTGAACCACAGAACAAATCCCTGGCTGATACCGTTCGCGCTGGAATTGAACGCTTCCGACTTCACCGGCCCAAACCCCAGCAACCGCTGACGGAAATACTCGAAAAAGCCTGACTCCCCTTCCAAGTTGAATAAAGCCACCACAAGCCCTGAAACACGAAGATGAAACGAATGCCCGATATCCTCCAAGATTTGCAAACAGTCAGCGTGCGGATACAGAATCACGAAATGATTATGAGAACTGAAGTTTTTGAAGTGAGATGAGATATCAGGAGGCCCGAGGTAGAAATCTAAATTAGAATAACAGTCATTCATTATTGAGAATTCAAAAATTTGATGAGCCGCTCTTCGGCTCTCCAAAGAAAAATGCAGGCTGTATCTATTTAACTTGAGTGCTAAAAAAAAATTAAAGAGGGGATTCTTTGCAATTTGGGAAAAAAACATGCACTCTGGGCCTGCGTGCTGCGTAATATAATCTAGAAATTTTAAAAACAGAATAAGGCTATCGCGCTTTTCCTTGAGTGCATCCAACATCGCATCGTCCCAATCATAGACGTTGGCAAAAACCGCTTGATCAGCAGGTTCGGCAGGGGCCGATCTAGATGGTCTGTGCTGCCCTATTTCGATCATCTGCACTCGTCTTGGGTGACTGTCCCGGGTCAAGTTTCGCTCCCCGAAGTCCCTATAAACACCTCGCGAATGGAGAGAGCTTCCTGCAAATGTATTGTCATCATCTAAACATGCAAACAACTCCACCTTGGCTAGCCCAACTCTGAGAGGGAAAAGGCAGAACTCCGCAGCAGATCTTTCAAAATTAAATGGACCATCACTAGCGTAGGCACAAAGAGCATCACCTTCGCTATCTAGAATATTCCTATATAACCTTTTTGAGTAGGCTCCGGCTGCGGAAATATAATGTGGCCACGGGCTTCTAGCACCAGAGTAATGATAATACGAAAGTATGAGCCTCTTGTTTGCGGAGAAATCTAGGTCATAATACTTTAGTAGAGAGAGGTCGTGAGTACGTAGCCCAGCTGGTAGCAAATCAAACCTAACATTTGAAAACCATCCATAATGCAGCAGATCAATCGAGAATGAATGCATCTCCGAAAAAATTTTATCAAGAACGGCGGGATTCCCAATGAAAAAATGGTCTTCAACCACGTTTAGAATATACTCTCCATCACAGCGATCCAACATCGCTCGTGTCGACTCAAACCAATCTGTGTCATTGAGATTCTCAAAAATAAAAAGCTCGTCTCTTATAACATTCTGCAAGAGAGCCTTTGCCCTGTGTGACTCAGCCCCCCGAATATAAAAAACCCAGTTGCACGGCCTCAAGACTCGCGCATGGTCAAGCCAGGCCTCAAACTTGCGCAATCGCTCATCTGTTTGGATTCTGATATTTGCCAACACCGAATAAGTGGTCTCCCTCTTATTGGTGATGGGTTGGGCGCTTTTAATGGGTAACATTCAGTTCATGTCTGCTCGAATGGCGAGCGGCAAGTGTAGCGGCATAGTGCACATATTAAATAAACGTCGTCGATGTGTTAATATTCTCCAAAATGTCCTTCTTGATTTCATCGTTGTAGACACCCGCTTTGAGGATAACGATTGGATTGGGCACACCGGACAATACCTCAGGGGATGCAACATTTAACTTCGTGCCATACAGCCGGCGTCCTTGCTTCTTGTGATCGTTATCAAGGAGGCAAACAATCTTGTTAGCATTCAATCCCATTTCAAGCAGGTATTGTGCAAATACATGTGCACCAAATAGGTAAACCGACTGAGCGGTTTGGCTAATTTTATGATTGAGATCGGCAATTAGCGCCTTGTGGTGGTCAACATAATTCTTATAGAGTTTCTTGTTCTCTTCGTATAAGCCCCGGGATAATGGGATGGGCTTAACTTCCGCATCACGAACAGCAGAGTAGAAAATACTGTGATCGTCCATAAAATATTCTTTAGCTGCTAGTTTGAACCCGTGCTTCGCCAACAAATATTCAACGTACGGTTCGGTGAGAAACACCGTATGCTCGAAGTTGATGCAGTTTGTGTACTTTCTTTCAAGCATCGCTTGCATATTGGGCAAGGAGAAAACCAACTTTTGCCCTGACCTCAAGAAACCCGATATGTGTTTCATAAAGTCATCAGGTTTGTAGATGTGTTCAAAAACGTGTGAGTGAACTACCGTATCAAAGCTATCAGAATATTTGAAGGTTTCATCAAAAAATCCTTTTATAAAACGTGCTTTACATCCCTTAATGGGTGCAGGATTTGGTTCAAGTATTGTCCAAGGTATATCTTTAAACTGACTATATTTAATTGATAAAATCCCATGCGCACCACCTAACTCAAGCACAGAAGATGGGGTAGTCTTACTTAGAAACGTTGCAAATCGTTGATGATGCTCCATCCATATTCCACCGACTGCACCCGCGTGCTGAGCTTGGTAAAGAATATCTAATGGAATCAATTTTTTTAGTTGGATAAATCCCGAGTGTCTGTTTATCTGCCAAGTTAACTCTGAGCAAATATCTTTATCTCTAGGATGATCAACGCACCCCATAAAAACAGGAAAATCAGGCATGGTGTGCAAATCTTCCATATTTGCATCACCGGTAATAACATCAAACGTTCGCTCTATCACTTTCATTTATTTCTCCAATTCAAATTCAAGCATTGATTTACCTAGTGCATAGAGCAATAGGCTATATGGGTGATGGTGAAGCGCGGCTATATTTAAATAGATCAAAGCGGTTAATACCCATACTTTCTTTCGGTTGTAACCGTAACTTTCTAACCATACTCCAAAAGATCGTTCGCACTCCACCAGCATTTGCTTTCGGTGAAAGTCGTACGCAATGGCATCAGGCTGCCAGTCAACACTGAAGTAAAAACCAGCGATCAGTTCGTGGCTGATAATCAAGCCATGCAGCAGTTTGGCAAAGTCGTAGTAAATATCGCCGGTGCTTAAATCACCTGCAAAGTCCTGCCGCCAGTCCAAGAAAAAAAATTTTCCTTCGGACTCACTCCAAAGAATGTTTTCAAAATGGAGGTCACCGTGAAACCGACCAGGCAGGCCGCTTGCTAACCAGTTCCAGTCGAGTGAATTCAGAAGCGTTTCAAGTTCTGGCATCGGCTTACCATTGATGCTCTCGATACCATCTTTACGGTCAAAAGTTTTGTAAAACAGAGCAACACGTTCGAAGGTCTTGTCACGGTAAAACTTCATGCAGGTTTCTTTGAATGCACTCGTTTCAGCCGGTGTGAGGGTCTTTGTCTGCCAGAAGCAGTTGCAATGCTCAAGGAGGCGATCAAAGAGCGGCAATGTCACCACCTCGGAAAACACCTTTCCTTGAACTTTGGGGTAGCGATACATATGCGCTGTAGACCCCGTTACTTCTGGGACAAATCCTTGAATTTGCTCGACCCGTTTTACGCGATTGGCGATGAATTTTTTGTCGTCAGAAAACTTGATGACGGTGTCGCCGACAAACCAGATAGCCTCATTGGCCTTTTCTAGAATGTTAGGTTCATCACGCTCGCGATAGCGGTTGCGTGTCTCAGCCAACGCGGTCGGATTTCCTGTGTCATGCCATGTAAATTGGTGCGCCTGGATACTGCTTAGCAGTAGGCTGCGCATCCCGTGCGCTTCTCCAGTTTCGATTGCCGTTTCTCCGCCTTGCTCCATAGCTACCCAGAATTCTTGGTAGTTGTGTATACCCGAAAGACCAATGTAGGCCTTGTGTTCAGGGGCTTGCCCCTCGCGCCTTTCGGTTATGGCAGTAACAATACCCGAGGATAGGCCTAGGGTTCGATACGCTTCAAGATTTGTGACTTCAGCGTAGCCCATCCAATTTTTATCCGGCGCTGGAATCGGTTCTTCGACCAGCGTGTCGCACGAGCTAAAGATGAAAGGCTGCTGTAGATACTGTTTGCAGGTTTGAATACTTAACCCAATACCCGAGCCTGGCCCCTCAAACAGCGAGACCTCAGCGAAGAAAAACCGACGATTGGGATAGGCCAGCGCCAAAAATTCGCGAACGAGATGACCTTTGTGTCCCAGTGCAATGACAAACTCGGCATCAGATGGAAACTGCTCTATGATATGAGATAGCGCGGGGCGATTGGCAATGCTAACCAGTGATTTGTTGATAAACTGCGTCAATCCGCCAAGGCGTGATCCCGTCCCGGCGCAGGTAATGCAAACCCGATAGCTCATTGCGGCGCCCGCTGGTAGTCGTCAACCAGGCGCACGACGTCGTCCATTTCAGGGGTCGATGCCTCAAGATAAACAGCGTCTTCGACGCCTTCCATCCGATGGATGAGGCCAGGGGGGATGGTTATGGTTTCTCCTGCACAATAGAGCTTTTCCTGCAGTGCATCTTGGCTGGCACCTTGGATTATCTTCAGTACACCTGAGAGCACATAGATGGTCTCTGTTTTAACATTATGATACTGCAAACTGCAGCGGAAGCCCGCCCACATGGTGAGCTTCTTGACCATATATTTGTCGTTGATCTCAACAACTTCTTCGCGACCCCAGGGTTTTTCAATGACTTTATATTCGCTCATGTTCGCTCCATTTATATTCTGTATTGACTATATTCAGGATGAAATTCAAAAAAATTGTCGTAAAAGCCCTTGACATATTGCTGCATTGACCAGTGACTGTTGAATCCATACTTCTTGCGCATCCAACGACGCCCTTCGGTAATGTAGAGCTTTAGATTCTCTTCGTACCCGTCTGTTTTGATCTGATCTGCATGTTCAAGCAAATGTGACTCATTTTCACCCGCCCAAACTTGGCTGGTGATGGCAGCCGCCCAATCATTGGCGTACGCCTTCGCGATTAATTCGTGCTCACAACCGTAGCCACGGAAATTTGTGCCGTCAAACAAGAAGTCCATCAGATCTGGTTGATCTTTGTTGCAGATAGATTCAATAAATTCGCGACGTAACAAATAGGCATTATTGTGAACAAACCAAAAATATTTGGTTTGTTTACCTTTTAGTAAGAGTCGCTCTCCCCATCGTTCAGAGCAAGGGGATAAAATTCCAATATGTGGATGTTTGCTTAAAATTGCCACTAAAGGAGATAAGGTGGGTTCGGCTTTAAATTCCGTATCATTCGTTAGCAGGAAAAATGCATCGTACTGATCAAATTTGCCCTCTTTGAGCAACTGAACTAGCCCAAAATTCATCCCTCGGCCGTAACGCAGTCCATTGGCCAATACGTCGTCTGAATTGGCGTGCCACGTGGTGCAGTAGCTCAGTTTGCTTGTATCCGAGCCGGCCTCCACGACATAAATATCGGTTTGTTCGCCATCGTATTTGGAGAGGTGCTCGTAGAGCTGCTCGGTAACTTTGGGGAGGTTACGGTTCAAAATGATCGTAGCGATCTTCTTCATGCTGCTCTCACCAGGCGAAAGTTACGGAGATATCGTAGGATCCGCTGCTTTACCTGTTGCTTAAGGTACTCCTCAAGATGAATACCTCTACGTTCAAGCTCTTTGCTAGCTTCAATTTTTAGTTCAATTACTTCTGGCTTGGCAAACACATAGTGTCCGGCGATTAAAGACCGATCCTTGTCAGTGGCGGTAGTGTTGTCTAACATCCATTTATCCCATTTATTAGAGTCGTAGGCAATTTTCAGGAAGCGTTCGGTAAGCTTGGGGAGTCCATTCGCCTCGAGCAAATTAACTAACGCTTTCGTCTCCGCAACACCGAACTCTGGTGCAACGTTCGCGGCATGAATGCCCAAACGAGGGTGCCACTGAAGGCCTTCATCAGACAGGTAGTCAGTGTTGTGCTCTTTCATGCAAATCCCGTGCCGATTACAAATCTCAATCATCTTGGGCAATTGAATCTCGGCAGGTATTTCATTGGCGACACGAATGGGCGAGTCGAACGAGCCGACATTTCGCATTTCCATAACGCGCGTGCCACACTGGATCACTACAAATGTTGGTTGCGGAATCTTGTTTTGCGTACAGAAGTTCTTAATCATGTTAAGGGTGTAGTCGAGCTCTTCTTGCGAGTTGGTGCTGCCACTCTGCTCCTCGGTGCCCACCTCAAAGACTATCTCTTGCCCTGCTTGTTGGGCCTGTGACCAGCAGAATTCATACAGCTCGAAAACACGATCCAGAACTTCGTCAATATCCGGCGAGCCGTGAATATCGATACTGGGATCGATATGCAAAACCTGAAAGCCGGCGGCGATATCGGCACGGTATGAGGACTTTGCTGAATCCATGGCTCTTCTGAGCCCGAGCTTCTCTTCTTTTTCCTTAGCGCTTTGCCACGGACCGCCATGATCACGCGCTAGAAGTATCTTGCCCTTTTTGTCTTTGTCTGTAACATACCGAGCAAAGTCCTCAGTGGACCAATTATTAACGTATCCACCACCAAACTCTGCCGAATCGATTTGGCGACGACTAGCAATCATCAGAATGGGAACTTCGTGCTCATTTGCGAGTTCGATTGTGGCATCAATACAATTGACGCTCATTGGGCCAACGCCCAATAATGTGCAACGTCGTTTTTTAATAAACGACTGTAATCTCTGGTGAATCATACGGCCCATTCTCCTGACAGTATGAGTTGTTTACCTGGCGACAAGTCAGGGTTGTAAGCGGTGAAGAATTTTTCAAGAATATGAAGCGACGCCTCTGCGACTGCACGATCACCTCCAGAACGCTCCGTGGTATATGAAGCTCGGGCCTTTGCGTTTTTGTCTGCATTAGCTGGAGCAATGCTGTAACCAACTCTCGACATTACGTAATGATCAAAAATTCCATCGCCCATGTAGATCACGGATTTAAGGGGGTAACGTTCGGATATCCAATCAACTCGCCGAATAGTACTTACGCAATCAAGCTCAAATCCCATATCGTCAACTATTCTCCTTTTGCTTATGGCAAAACCTTTTTTATCACCCGTGATAAAACGAACTTCCAGATTCGTTCTCAGCAACGAGAGGGCGTCGTTGTCATCTGCGCCGAAGACTTTCATCGCTTTACCTTCGGCGCTGTAAAGGAATTGACCGGTTGTCATCACTCCGTCCACGTCAAGAATGAAGACGGAGGGTGCTTTTTGTTTTTTAAAAGAGCTTTCCATAACTTTTGACTCCTGAAGTACTTCATACTGCCCCTGGCTTAATACGTCCTTTAACTCAACGATAGCCATAAAAAAGCGGATTAATGTGGCCTTGTAATATTTTCTTCCGGTTTTTGTACATTAGAGGATGAAATATATCCCCAAGTATTCCTGACCAGGAAACTGGGTATGTCGAGTTACGCCCGCAGGGAAGACGCATTTCGATACTGTCTTGTGGGTGGGTTGAGGGACTATTCTTAAGTTTGTCGTGTAATGAGTCCAGTATTTCGTGCAGCGACTGAAGCCACATAGCTGTGAGTTCGCTGTCGCGCTTAAAGATAAATGCACAAAGCCCAATGTTTTCTTTGTAATTTGCTCGTAGCTCATCACCGAGTGGACCCTTAATATGCGGAATCCCATCGGGGATTTCTTGATAGCCAAGTGCCAAGGCGTTGGAGCTTCTGAGCTCCGCAAAATGAGGCCGCCAGTCGGCACTCGTATGTTTGATATCAGCCCATCCGCCCCCGTAGTGGTGCATTAGGTAGCACCGCACATAGTCGGATTTATGCGTATCAGACAAGCATTCAAAAGCGGGGTGATAGGGGTACTCCGGTTTTTCCCAGTCTCTCAGCGATTGGTGATTGATATAAACGACTGGGCATCGCGTGTTGTTATAGATGCTCCACAGTGCTTGGATGCGCTGCGAAGACATCGGGTTTGTACCCGCCCACATACAGAAAATCGTGTTCGACTGGACTCCATCAAAGCTAGCGAGGAAATCTCGATTCCAGTTATTCACGATGGTGTACTCTTGCCCAGTCAAATCGCAGATAGTTCTTTGGTTTTGGGCTCCCGTTGAGGATCTTAGTGTGCGCAATCGGCTTATTAACCTCGATATCTCGGATTAGCGAGGAGGTCTTATAGCCTATATCGTCAAAATAGATTTCCTTTCCTAGAACAATACGTTTTCCCCCGTGCATCTCCCACATCACGGGTAGGTATAGGTCTTCATAGCCGTAGTTTCCTGCAAAGTCTTCATCGTACATCCCGAACTCTTTGAAGTTGGTAACGGGTACGAGCAGCGTGTTCGGATGAACCTCTAAGGCCTGGTGATCATTAGCGTCGAAATAGTTACTGACCCGAAATGAATACATCGTATCTGGTTGCAGTTGTTCGTAATGATGAAGAATGTACTTAATGCCTCGTTCACGGGGGTGTTGGTCAACATCAAACATTAGAGCCCAGGGCGTCTGGCTCATGAATACTCCTAGATTTCTTGCTCCACACTGGTTCCACGGAATATCAGTGAGAACCCGGTATTGGGTTATATCGAGGTCGTACTGTGGGAGTGCTTGGCTCTCGTCTGAGTAGTCGTCCACCACAATTATCGAGAGCTTTGATCTAATATCCTCGGCGAATGACGCAATATGGTCTAGCAGGGTGATCACCCGGTCATGCCCGTTGTAGTGGTGGGTGATGAGCGTTAAGGGCTTCATAGAACTGCGTATTTTCCTCTGGTGTGGGCTACGAGGAGGCTGCTCGGTGTCTACCGGGCGATCTCGATGAACTTACGTTCAAGAGCTTCGATGAAGAATTTGCTATTAAAGACGAAGCTATTGCGATCCATTTTGCTTGCCATGATGGTCTTGGCCGTTTTCGTTTTACTAAAGTCAACGGCCTTATCGATGTACTCGGCCCAGGTAGCGCAGACGAATTCCGGCATATTGAGCTTTAGCATTAGGTCTGCGGCCATCCGGGAGACATAAGTGTTTCCTGGGCAGGTGAGTACAGGTAGCCCCATCCAGACGGCGTCTGACCCAGTAATGCCCGCGTTGTAGGGGGCTGAATCTAAAAATAGATCGGCGCAAGCGAAGCGTGCCAAATACTCGGAGGGCTGGGCGTGGCGGGCGAAGACCACACGGTCCTCAGAAATCCCATACTTCTTTATTTCTTTCTTGATGTTGGCTTCGACCTGCGGATTTTCGGCAAGCATCCAAAGGACAGTATTTTTAGTGCGCTCTAATATAGTCATCCAGCGGCGAAACACGGCTGGGGTCATTTTGTAGGAGTTGTTGATTGCGCAGTAAATGAAGGCGTCTTCAGGTAATCCTAGAGACTCGCGGGTGGGTATTGGTGCGGATGCGCGCAACTGGTTGTTGACCTGATAAAAAGGGACATATAAAGGCTTTGCCCCGTAGTGATGGGCTTGGTCGGGTGGAATCACGTAGTCGTCGCAGACGATGTAGTCAATCTCGGGCATGCCAACGGGGCCCAGAAAGCCTAGATAGCTCACTTGAATTGGGGCTGGCTTATAAAGAAGAATCCCCGGACGGGCGCCCGAGGTGAGACCCACCAAGTCCACCAAGATGTCGATCTCGAACTTTCGGATAAGTGTGGCGGCAGTCTCGTCGTCTAGCGAGTGGATGGGAATGTGGTGGTCCATCCCCTGAATAACCATCTTTCGCCAGGGGGTATCTTCCTCTTTTGAGAAATCAAAACCAAAGATTTCAAACTGATCCCGGTTGTGTAACGAGAACATTTGGCAGTTCAAGAAACAAACCGCGTGAGCCCTGAAGTCGCACGATAAATAACCAACTCGAAGCTTTTGATGGTTATATTTTCTATCAGCAAGGTGTCGGTAATTTTTGCCTTTTTTGAATCGCTCTATCCATGAGGTGCAGGCCTGACTGAGGAGAGCCGGATCATCAAAGTAGGCCATAGAAGCGATTGGGCCGATCTTTTCTGCCAGATCTCCGGTTGTGATGGGTTTTACAAAGGTTTCCAGGGGCCACTCGCATTGCTTCTGACGAACATTGAACCAGTGCTGAAAGGGGCCATCCTGGTTGGGGTCTATTGATAGGCTCTCGTAATAGAGTTGTGTGGCTTCAGGAAAATCCCGACGGTTCTCGACTAGTCTGCCCAACTGGTTTCGAATGTGAAGTTTCCCCTCGGTATCAATATCGAGTGGCAGAAATTGCCTATATATATCGATAGCCTCTTCTTCTTTTCCTTCGGCCTCTAATAGGTTCGCTAAATTTGCGGCAGCCTGCCAGAAGTCGCGCTTCAGGCTAAGTGCCTTTACATAGCAGGCCTGTGCCTGGCTTTTGAGGTTTTCGCCGGCAAGAATTACCCCAAAGTTAAACCAGGCGGGGGAAGAGTCTGGCCCATTTCCATTCTGGGTCAGCCAATCGTTATAAAGTGTGCCGACCTCGGCGGGCGTTTTACCGGCCTTGACCAGGCTGTCAACCGTCATAAAAAGTTCATTGACTGACAAGTTAAAGATTTTGCTCACGCTTGTTATTCCTATAAGGGATGACACCCAGAAGCAAAATTGATGCCAATTTTATATAAGTGATCATTCACTTTTAAAAAGATGATAAATTTGAGAAGCCTGCCCGGCGATCGGTTGCCAGTCTGACTTTTTCCTAAACCTTCTTGGGATGTTTGCCGTTCTCCCATCCGAGAGACTTTCTTAGGAATGGGGTCAGACATGTCGTTATCTATCGGTTCACTATTTTCCAGCTCCGGCAACGTAGCCAACGTAACCACGCGCCAGATGAAGGACTTAACGTCCGCTCAGGTCGCACAACTTGGCACAGACCAGATCGGCTGGTTAAGTTCGGCTCAGGTCCAGGGCATCGATTCGGGCGACTTCAGGGCGCTAACAAGCACCCAGGTCTCGGCACTTCAGTCCACCCAAGCCGCCGGCTTGGAGGTAGCCGATATCAGTGCGATGCTTGCCCAGATCTCGTTCCTCACGACCGATGCGGTGCGCGGTTTAAGTACCCAGACTCTGTCTAAGATCTCAGCAGGCATCCTGTCCCAGTTTTCTTCAACCCAGATTGAGGGCTTGACCAGCGACCAGGTGGCCGTTTTGTCGGCTGCGCAGCTCGGATCCATGAGTGCGGCCTC
>Ga0315901_10006064_pt1 | contig 14540 bp, 16 predicted proteins | sample LakEriMetagenome_10_FD_203761 | JGI IMG/M metagenome (GOLD analysis project Ga0315901, IMG submission 203761) | Freshwater fungal communities from buoy surface, Lake Erie, Ohio, United States - Buoy 2 MA116 | ecosystem: Environmental > Aquatic > Freshwater > Lake | place: USA: Lake Erie, Ohio... | reverse complement strand
GCTTGCTTTTTTCGGCTTTTCTTGGTTTATGTTTTGTTGGCAACTCTTTGTTCTTCCTTCTTGGAAAACCCTTTTTAACTTTAATTCTTTTTCTTGGCATTTTCCTAGTAGACAGTCAAAGTATTATCCCCTTCCTCTTTACCCACTACTTTCCGCGTAGTCCCTTTTTCAGCAAGCCCTAACTAAAGGTATAAAATAGGAGATGTCAAATATTACTGACTGTCTAAGATCATGACTCTTGCAAACATCCCCCAAACAGTCATCACCATAGAGCCAGCAAATCTCAAGCGTTGGACAGTACAGGATTATCATCGCATGAGTGATTTGGGGCTTCTCAGTGGTGATCGCACAGAACTAATTACTGGACAAATCACCCTGATGGCTGCCAAAGGAACTCCCCATGTCACCTCATTACATTTACTTGCCAATGTTTTGCGCGATCGCCTCGGTAATTTGGCATTAGTTCGCACCCAAGACCCCATTCATTTAGATGATTTCTCAGAACCAGAACCAGATTTAGCGATCGCCCAAGGGACAGTTTTAGATTATGTTGAACAACATCCTCGTCCTGAGCAAATTTATCTTGTCGTAGAAGTTGCCGACTCCACGCTAAAACAGGATTGTGAAATCAAAGATAAACTCTATGCCAAGGCTGGTATCGCTGACTACTGGGTTCTGGCTCCCCAAAAACGTCAACTGCATATCTTTCGTAAACCAACGCCAACAGGTTACACCGAGCAGCTTATTCTTACTGAGCCAAACCAAGCCTCGCCTTTAGCATTTCCTGATTTTGCGATCGCATTAACTTCGATACTCCCTCCCAGCTCATGAGATAAATTATGATTGCCATACCAGGGTTTAATTACATAACTCCCGACGAATATCTCGAAATGGAGGAAATAAGCGAAATTAAACATGAATATATCGATGGATATGTTTATGCAATGGCCGGCGCAAACGATCCTCATGTCACGATCGCAAGCAATGCTTTTACGATGATCCGTAGCCATTTGCGTGGCTCTAATTGCCGTGTTTATATCTCTGACATGAAAGCGAGAATCGATTCATTAAATCGTTTTTATTATCCAGATGTCATGGTAACTTGCGATCCTAGTGATGCCCAAACTCCAAATTATAAGCGATTCCCAAAACTAATTATCGAAGTTCTATCTAAATCTACTGAGGGATTTGATCGCGGCGATAAATTTGCTGATTATCAACAAATAGAAACTCTAGAAGAGTACGTTCTAGTTAGCACCAAACGCCAGAGTCTTGAATGCTTTCGCCGCAATGAAGAGGGATTATGGGTGTTAAAGTCATATTCTGGAGAGCAAGATAAATTCCAATTATCGAGCATCAACTTTGAAGGGAAATTTGACAATCTTTACGAAGATGTCAGTTTTTAGAAAAAATGATCGCCTAAGATACAAAGCCAGAGCGATCGCTAAGAGCATGTTTGAGAAGTCAATATACACAATTTTTTTATCTAAAGCCAATGTTTTTGCCCCCTAACTCCCCCAATTCTGGGATAATCTTGTTCCCCCCAGAATTGGGGCAGGGCTATTTCAAAAATGAGTAAATCAGAGTAAGGGATTGATAAATAGCTTTTAATGTTAATTATTCTAGTATTTACTATTATTTGACTAAATTTAGTCTTTAACTTTTGATTAAAGTATCAGACTTTAAACGAGATTTAGCCATTTGAGTCATTGATTAGCACTAACGCCGATCAGAGAAATTAGCTAAATTTAGTTGTTTTGAGTCAAATAGTATAAAGAAAATATTGAAAAGTATATTTACTCTTATTATCTTCAATTACCTAGTTTTTGAAATAGCCCTGCTTTTTAAGGGCTACCGTGTACACACAAGTCGGACTTACCCCCTTTAATTCCCCCTTGCAAAGGGGGAAGACTAGAAATCTTGTTCTCTCCCCTTGTAAAGGGGGAAGACTAGAAATCTTGTTCTCTCCCCTTGTAAAGGGGAGGGTTAGGGTGGGGTAATTTCTTTGATTTCACGCACAAACTGACTTGTGTGTACACCGTAGCTTTTTAAGGGGGGCTGGGTGGATCTAGACAATTCTTAAATGGTTTCTAAATGCGTGTGCGTAAGGCGTGCAAAGCACGCCTTATTAAAGATTAGCCAATCAACTGCTTGGCGCGATCACAAATAGCATCAGCATTCATGCCATTGAAATCAAACAACTGACCAGCAGATGCAGTTGTTTCACCTCGCTTCCATGAGAAGACATCGCGCTTGCTATTGCTGCGGAGCATTACAGGCTCTAGCATCGCAGAAGCACCACCGACGACACCAATCAGAGCATCACCACCAAAGAAAGTCTCAAAATCAGCATCACTCAAGAACTTTCCATCTGGCTCTGAGCAAGTATCCCAGGCAACATCGGTTGGACGATAGAGGCGACGAGGGCTGATAATAGAGACGATTTTGGAACCAATTCCTTGTTCTGCGAGTTTTTGGGCTGCTTCATACACAGGGATCAACATCATGTCACCGATGACAGCGAAGATCACTTTTTTATTACCTGCGGTTTCTTGCAAAGTAATTGCGCCATCTTCAAGAGCCTGACGGTTCTGCTCAAAGGTAGTACGGATTGGCAAAGGGGATTTGCTGGCGGTAATCACGACACCCTTATTCACGGCCTTCAACGCCCATTCATAGCAAACTTGAATGCTATTCGCATCAAGAGGGAAGAGTGGGAATATATTTCCGTTACGCATCATTGAGGCAAAGTAGCCTTCAATTTCAGGGCGTTGGTGTGTCCAGCCATTGCGACCTTGCTCCAAAGCTCCTGCGGTAAATAAGCATACAGTGGCAGGAGTAGGGCGGCGCAGCTCTGCCATCGCCTGAGTAACTGTTTGCCAAATCGGAAGTCCATTAATCGCAAAGGATTCGTAGGAACACCAAAGGGTACGGCTACCCATTAGTGCCAAGCCAACCGCTAAGCCTGCACAAGCATCTTCGCTCAATGGTTCGTAGACTTGTCCACCTGGTCCTTGATTATAAAGTGCATCCTCAGTGGGGTGATTGATTTTCAGAGCTTGGTTGATATTGGCAATCCCTGAAGCTTCATTTCCATCAGCATTAGTGACGATGTAGCGTTTATCGGTTTGTCCGACATAGCCCACTAAGCGCCCCATCGCTGTTGTGGAAATCTTTGCTTCCCCAGCCGCATATTCTTCTAATGGCAAAGTTCCCAAATCGGTTAATGCTAGAACTGATTCTGTAACCGCAGTTTTAGAAGAAGAACCACCGCCAGCCCATTCTAAATTAGTGCGAACAGTTTGCCATGCTTCAGGATTGAGTGCACGGGATTTCAAGCCAGCTACTACATCAGGATTCTCAAGGGTGTGATGAGCATAGAGGTTATGGGATTTTGCACCGAGTGCATGAACTCCAGCGCCCTTAAGTTGTTTGATGATAAATACAGTCAGCTTGCCCCCAAAGGCTAGTTTTGCGGCTTTGTCTACACCGACAAGAACTGCTTCTGTAAAAGCTAGTCGTTGCTTGAAAGAGAAAGCGGTGCTATCAACATAGGCTTCTGGTTGATTCTGATCATCAAAATCCTTCGCGTCGATCAAAATTACTTCATCAAAGCCGTTCCCTTTCCAGAAAGCAACCATTTCCGCATTGGTCTTTGTCGAAACCATGCTGTGATGTTCTTGACTATAGCCATTCCAAACCAGAATCGGAATAAAATTGGTGACTTCAGGATAGGCTGTATGAAAGTGAGCGATTGAGCTAATTGGATAGGGTTCACCCATGCCACCATCGCCCATCGTCACTGGGAAAAGCTTGTCGCGATGCAACAGGGCTGCTGCCATCGCAAAATGTTGTCCTTGTCCAAGGGGACCAGCAGGAGCGAGAATCCCTGGGATGAATCCTGATAAGTGACCAAGCAAGCCATGTTTTTCACGATAGCGATCGCGCATTTGCGTTACTGTGTTGATGCCCATGTCTTCGAGAGAGCGATCGAGAAACATGGCGCTGTAGTAACCAGGGGCGTGGTGTCCAACTTCGGTGGGCATGTTCTTGTGACCCAGCATATAAAAGGCTGCGACGGCTTCAGCGCTACTCGCAAATCCACCTGGGTGTCCTGATGCTTTGCTTGCTGTGACTTGTAGGGTGAGATAGCGTAAAGCATCGGCAGCGAGTAAGGTTTGAAATACGGCGGCGCGATCGCTAGGGTCAGTAACGCCAGATTTTTCTGGGCTGAGTACAGGTACAAGTCCTAGCTCGTCGAACCCCTCCAACGGTTCGCCAAAGTACTGAATGCCTTCAGTAAAGGCGGGAGTGGCTGCGTTTGTGGTTTCAGGGGTTGCGACCATAGATTTTTTGACCTTGGGTTTGTCTAGAATATAAATTTAATGATGGGATACATAGAGATCAAGAAATATTGAAATTTCTTCTCAGAGCCATTTTAGTATGTCTAGGGTTACATCAAGTCTTGATTTACTAGCTAAAGTTAAACTGTCGGGCGTGGATCAAGTGGATCAAATGGTTGTTGTTAGTTGGGGCAATAATAGGGAGTCAATGCAGCGCGATCTCCTATCATCAAATCTACAATGTGATCGCTCAAACAAAGTCTTCTATCTAAACTAATTAGTTTTGGAAAAGGTTCTGAAATGGTTGGTTGTTTTTCCAGCGATAGGTATTGAAATCTCGATAGTCAACGGATAAAATGCGCCCATGACCTAGCTCTTTGGCAAAGATAACGAGGGAGGCATCGGCTAAATCCATTGGGAGATTGGCATATTGCTGCATGAGTTGAGCAATCCTTGGTGCGTGCTGGGATTGGAGATCGAACAACTCAAATGCATTATTTGAGATCGAGGTCATGAAAGCCGCTTGTGCTGGTACTCCTTTTCGTTTGAGCAGCATATAGCAGGTTTCTGTGACTACACACCATGTTGTAATCAGTTGTTCGTCAACCTGTTGGAGTGTGCGTTTAGCTGATTTGTGGTAAGTGTCTTGTCGATCTGCTAGGGCTAACCAGAAGCCTGTGTCAACGATTACCATATTTCGCCTCAAGTTCGTTTGCTAGGGCTTGTTTGTAGTTAACTGATAGGTCGCTTTCTACTGAGCAGCAACCAATAAATCCTGATTCTTCTAGCAGTTGAAAGGGTGTCTTTTGCTTTTTTTGCTTGAGCTTTTGGTAGTAGTCGTTAATGGCAGCGCGAAGGATTTCAGGCAGTTCTTGATTTGTTTGCTGCTGAATATAGGTGAGTTTGTCGGTTGTTTCGAGGTCGATCTGGGTGGTGATTTGTGACATTGGATGTTTTCCTAATGCGATCTCAATTAATTATCGCTCATGGCGATCGCCTATCAGCACATCTACAATGCGATCGCTCTAAAGGATCTGGAATCCTGCTTGTGCAAAATGTTGATCGAAGGTGAGAACTTCTCGAATATGACGATCTTGCATGACTATAAATGAGTCGCAATCCACTAAGCCCCATTCTTTGTCTGGGCGGGTTTTGTATAGCTCAAAGGCGCGGTCAAATATTTCAGGTGTGAGGCGAATAACTTCAACATCTTCTGAATTGAGAAATTGTTCGATTACTTCTATTGCTTCATTTTTGTATCTACGGGCTAGGGAGTTGGCGATTTCGAGAAGTATTGCATCGGTGATGGCTAAGGTTTGATCGATGTAGCGATCGCTTAAATCTAGGGCTTGGGTGTGATATTGATCGCGTTCGTTGATGAGGGCAATGATGAATGAAGTATCAATGAATATTGTCAAGGTTCTTTTCTCCATTCATGTACTGGTCAGGCTTGGATGGATCCTCACTGCCATAAACTTAAGCATGATTCAGGATTTGCGAAGGTTTTACTTGCCGAGATGGAAATTATCCAACCGAAACGAGTTTCTAAATCTGTTCTTGAAGGATTCCATGATGCCATTACTTATTTTCGCAATCATCATCACCAAATGCATTATGTTGAAGCTATCGCAGCCAATTTACCCATTGGTTCGGGGATCACCGAGGCAGCCTGTAAAGTAATTATCAAAGCTCGATTGTGCTGCTCTGGCATGAAATGGAAAGACAAGGGCGCTTCTATTGTTTTGAGTCTTAGAGCTTTGTCCTATACCAACACTCGATGGCAGCAATTCTGGGATAAAATCAATCGCTATGGGTTTCCTGTTGCTGCCTAATAATTGTATTATATTAAGGTCGTACCCTCTCTAATGACGAAACCAAAGATTTTTCTACCAGCATATTTATCAGCAATCCACTTTTGTTGCCAGTAAATGATGGAGCTGTCGGCTTAGTCGAATGGAGTCCTAGTATTTGGAAGATATGGTTTCGGCTCAATTCACAACCGCGATAATCCCATTCGTGATGTATTACCGACATATGTAAATGCCAACTTCGGAGGCAATGCGATTAATCCGCAAACATGGTCTTTAGGCTTAGCTTTTCCCGATTTATTTACGGAAAGCGGCTTAGGCGCGATCGCGATCAGGCAACCCTTTATAGATACGAATGTGGGCAATGCTACTCAAACTAATCTTGAGCTATTTGTTGAATTTCCAATTACCTCATAGATTAAGATCACGCCAAATTTGCAGATGATCTTTAATCCTAATAACAACATTACCAATGCCTCAATCACGATCTTGAGTTTACGCATAGTATTTAGTTTTTAATACTCCCTCGCTAATCAAGAATCGGCAGTGCTTTGCATTGCTGATTCTTGACTGGGATCAGATTTGGTATTAACTTTGACTTATTGAGAGAAGCTTTGACCTAATAATTTATTTATATTGTTAGGATGAATAAATATTTACTCCATCCTCTCTAAATAAATAGTGAGTTTTAAACTATGTTTTCAAGGGATTTTGAGGCTATAGATAGTACCAAAGTTAAATCGGCAAAATCAGTTCAAAGTTCTAAGCAAATTCTCTCTGCTCAAGAATTGAATGTATTGAATGCTAAGTCTGATCTTAAGGGATCTGTGCAATTATTTGGTCATCTTGCAGTGATGTCAATTAGTGGCTATCTCTGGGGTACAAATATGGGAAATCTTAGCGATCGCTGGTTTATAGCTATACCAGCGTTAATTCTTTACGGATTTAGCTTTGCGATTATGTTTGCGCCATTGCATGAGGCATCCCATCGCACCGTTTTTACGAATAATCGCGCTAATGATGTCCTTTGTTGGTTCGCAGGACTTTTATCTTTTTATAACAGCACCTTCTATCGGCTCTATCACAAATGGCATCATCGCTATACGCAGATTCTTGATAAAGATCCTGAATTAAGCGATCGCAAGCCCACAAATCTCAAGGAATATATCATCGAAATTAGCGGAATTACTTGGTGGATCGGCAAGTTTAAGAGACATTTCCTCACAGCGATCGGCAACTTAGAAAATTGCCCGTTTATTCCTGAAGGCTCCCGTGCGGAAGTGATTCGCTCTAACCGTTTACAGCTATTGGTTTATGCTGTTGCGATCGCTATTTCTGTATATTTTCAACAGCCTTGGTTTATCACCTATTGGATGCTTCCCCTTGCCGTCGGTCAGCCACTTTTAAGATTTCTGCTACTAGCCGAGCATACCGATCGCCCCAATACCGACAATATGCTCGCTAATACCCGCACTACGCTTACCCTTGCACCCTTGCGATTCCTGATTTGGAATATCTCCTACCATGCCGAACATCATCTTTATGCTTCCATTCCCTTCCATCAATTAGGCGCAGCCCATACAAAATTAAGTTCCCATTTTGAATGTGTCGAAAATGGCTACTTCAATGTCCATCGCCAAATCATCGCTAATTTCAGCAAGACTGGGAACTCCGCAGCATGAATGTTTTTGAGATTAAGAACTTTCAGCTTCAGTGCGGTGCAGTCTTGCCACAATCACAACTGGTGTATCAGACCTATGGCGAACTAAATAGCGATCGCTCGAATGTAATTCTCTATCCCACCTCCTACGGAGCGCAACACCCAGATATTGAATGGTTGGTGCGATCTGACGGCATTCTCGATCCGACAAAATGGTTCGTGATCATCATTAATATGTTTGGGAACGGGCTATCGAGTTCGCCCAGCAATTGTGCAGAATGTGGATTAGCCGAGCAGGGTTTCTGGTTTACGCATCTAGATAACGTCACGGCTCAAGAGCAACTACTGCGTGAAGTCTTCGGTATTGAGCGCTTAGCCCTAGTTTATGGCTGGTCGATGGGTGCTCAGCAAGCCTATCATTGGGGCGCATTATATAGCGATCGCGTCGAACGCATAGCCGCAATTTGCGGCACTGCGAAAACCACCGATCACAATCGTATTTTCTTAGAGAGTTTGCGCTATTCCCTCACTGGCGATCCGACTTGGAATGGAACTAATTTTGATGGCATTCCCGATCGCGGATTTCGCACTTTTGCCAGAATTTATGCCAGTTGGGCAGCATCCCAAGCCTTTTATCGAGAAGGTTTGTATTATCAGTTTGGTTACGAATCTCTCGAAGATTATCTCTTGCGTGGTTGGGAAGCTGGATATCGCAAGCGCGATCCACGAAATTTGATGGCGATGCTTGATACTTGGCTCAGTTGCGATGTCAGTGATAATCCCATTTATCAAAAAGATTATGAACTTACCATGCGATCGATTCAAGCGCAAACCCTAGTCATGCCCAGCACTACAGATTTGTATTTCACTCCCGAAGATTGCGATCGCGAGGCGGCTCTAATTCCTAATAGTTCATATCTTCCCATTCCTTCAATCTGGGGACATCGTGCTGGTAATCCCTATCAAAATCCCGAAGATGAAAAGTTCATTCGTCAAGCGATTTGGGAATTGCTAAGCGGGTAAGCAGAAACAGTTAATAATCTTCAAAGCATCGCTAATCTTGCGCCAAAATTGTCGTAATTGAGTCTAATAGCTCTCTAACTTGAGGTAGCAAAGGCGAAATTTCTGACTCTTCAAAGTACACAAAGTCGCCATAGTCTGCTTCCTGACGACGTTCAAATAAATCGTTGTAAAGTCTTGCTTGGTCTTTGGAAATAATACCAGTCCTTACATAGTCTTTATTGAAAATGCCGCGAACGCCTGTATGTTTTGGAGACGATAGATTGTCTTTGAGTAACAAGGCTGATACTGCGTAAAAACAACTGTAGTATAAACGATTAACGCAACTATTCCAGCCTCCTGAATCTGCAAGGGTTAGAGCGTCATGGTAGGCTTCTTCGGCTCTTTCTAAGCGATATTGAACTGCTTCGTTGGGACTATTCATGTTGATTACAGGAGAATCGCTTCTTTTTCTATGGATTTAGAGAGTGGTGTTTGTTGAAATTTCGGTGTGTTCCATTCTTGACGGCTGCGGATAATTGAACAAATTACTTCGCCTGTTTCCCATTCGATTTCATAAATTTGATGGCGGAGGCGATCGCGTCGGGATGGATTGACGACTCCATCAACTAATATCAAGATATCCCAGTCTGAGTCTTGTCTTGCGTCATTACGGGCGCGGGAGCCATAGAGAAATATTTGTGCGGTTGGCTCGATCGCACATACAAGTTCTTTGATGCGTTGAAGTAATACTTTGCTTTCCATTTCGATTAATCGCAAAATAATTTTTTAAAATCTCTGACGGATAAAATAGTCGTATTCTCTAATATTTGAACGTCCTCGAAGTCCTGATCGCCTGTTATCAGAAAGTCGATGTTGGCAGCGATCGCGCAAGCAAGAAATTTGGCATCTTTGCGATCTCTAGGAAAGTCAACCTCGATATTGACTTCAATTAGCTTTGTAACGGTTTGGAGTAAATCAATCCATTCTTGCTGAACTTCTGCGCTTAACTTGAGTTTTCGCCGTTGTAAGACTTCTGTATATTCAGTCATGATTTCTTGAGAGGCAATCCATTCAAATTCGGGGTGATCGACTATAAATTGAATGACTATCTCAGGTATGCCATCACGAATTGCCGCAGATACTAAGATGTTCGTGTCGATAACTACTTTCATTTTCCTTGGCGATAGGCATTAATTTCTGCTTCGATATCTGCGTCTGTAATTTCGCTGACTTCGGGTAGAGCTTGAGTCTTTTTAAATAAGGCTTTGAGCTTTTGGCTAATTGCGGCTCGGTTATATTCGGGCAAGACGATGATTTCTACGCGCTGTCCTACTTGAAATGGTAAGTTGGAAAGGACAACTCGATCTGGATTTTCTATGGTGATATAGGTCTTGTAGGTTTCCATTGTTTCTAACTGAGTTAAATAAGTTTATTGATTCTATTATATCAAGGCTTGAAAGCTTGGATAACTTCTTCTTATCTTCCTAATTTTCTTAGCGCAGTGCCTCGATTATGAGATGCTAAGTGATAGTCAGGCTTTATTTCGATGGCGCGGTCATAACAAGTGATCGCTTCTTCGTATCTTCCTAAATTAAATAGTGCATTTCCTCTGTTGTTCCATGCTTCGTAGTCGTTAGGTTTGATTTGCAATGCTCGGTCATAAGCGGCAATCATTTCTTTATATCTTCCTAACTTACTTAGTGCATTCCCTCTGTTGTTCCATGTTCCATTATAGTCAGGCTTGATTTGTAAGGATTTATCATAGGCAGCAATAGCTTCCTCATAACTTCCTAGATTAAATAATGCTTTGCCTTGGTAATTCCATACTTCGTAATCATCAGGCTCAATCTGTAATGCTTTTTTATAAGAATTAACAGCTTCTTTATTGTTATCTAAATTAGCTAATATCTTTCCGCGATTTTTCCATGCGAGATAGAATTCTGAATTGATTTGTAACGCTTTATCATAGGAATTGAGCGCTTCTTGAAATCTTCCTAAGCCTTTCAGCACTTCGCCGTGACCATACCGTACATTACAGTCATTGAATTCAATCTTCAATGCTTCATTATACACAGACAAAGCTTCTGTATATCTTTCTAAATATCTTAAACAATCACCCTTAAAATCTAAAGCCTTGTAAAAACTAGGATTAATTTGCAACACCCTATCAAAGGCGATTATTGCCTCTTCGTATCTATTATCAAAATTTAGCAGAACTATACCACGCTTGAACCATGCTTGATAATCATTTGGATTAATTCTCAAAATCTGCTCAAAGCAAGTAAGGGCTTCTTCATACCTATCTAGATTAGATAATGCTTTACTTCGGCTATTCCATATATCACAATCATCAAACTCAATCTTTAATGCTTCGTCCAGAGAAATGATCGCTTCCTCATATCTCTCTAATTGAGATAACGTGATGCCCTTAATATAAAATATTTGATAACGTCCAGAATTAACTGAAATCGCTTGATCAAGTAGATTGAGAGCTTTTGGTAGATTTGGATTTTTTTCGTCGGCAGCGCAATCAAATGCTTTACCAAATAAATCAATTGATTTTTCAACTACTTCATAGGTTAAGAACTGCAATGAAGTTTCTTCTGCAATCAAACTAGTTAGCTTTCGGAAAACCTTCTTTAAAAATAATCCCCACTCTGAAATCAGCTTGCTATGAACTTTGTCGTATCTTGTGAAGATCTCTCGAAAATTTTCTGCTTGCATTTGCCCCCCAAACCATGCACCAATAGCACTACCAATCGCTGTTCCTACAACGGGACCAAAAAATGAGCCGATAGTTCCACCAATAATTGCTCCTTGTACTGACTTACTATTGGGATTATTGGTTAGACCGTCAGTAACACCTTTAAAAAAGTTCTTCAGGTCATCATTGTCGGGAAACTCTGTTGATAGTATTACACCAGTTATATTTTCTAGATCACGAATTGCTGATCTGACTACATTAAACTCATAAGTAAATACCTGTAACATCAGGTTATGAATTTTACTAGGTTCTATTTGAACTTTAGATGTTCGTAATAAATCGATTACTCCTGTTGTGAATTGGTCAAAATCTAACCTCAGATCGCCTTCCAAGTTTTCAATATAGTTGAAAGCAATATCATGAATACTTCCATCTTCTAAATCGTTTCTGCGAACAAGCCCTTGATAGCAAGTTTCATTTAACAGATCATAGATCTGAATGGTTTGCAATATAGCAATCCTAAATCATTTGTGAGAAATTGGAATTTCTGAAATCTTGTAAAAGAAGTGGGTAGTCTATATACCCTCTCACAACTCATTTATAGCAACGTAAGAGATAGATAGGACAATTCAAAAACCAAATAAATGAAGGCGGAGCTTTGCTCCGCCTTCATTTATTTGGTTTTTATGTCCTAAGCAAAACTTTCATTGCTATAGGATTGCAATAACACCACTCAATACCCGCTCTAGATCTCCTGTCGCATGGGGCATAGTTTTAGATATTTAGTTATGATAAATTCTCTTGCATCCATAACCGAAAAGCCTTCATTGCTGTGCTGCGTCCTTGGCTAAGACTGATCTCTAAAAACTGCGGTATGACATCACGGATAGGAATATCACCAAAAATAGGGCTTAACTGTGATTCGACATACTCGCCATCACGCAAGATATAAATTTTCAATGTCTGATCGCATAGCCAGAGTTCAGGTACACCGAGGATGCGGTAAACATCAAACTTAGTTTTGGAAGTTACATCTACCTCGATCGCTAGATCGGGTGGCGGATCGATGGTCATGTCTAGTTTGCGGATACCACGCATAGCGACATTGTTTTGAATGTAGAAGCAGTCATCGGGTTCTAGTCCTGCGAGTTTGTCAACACGCTTGAAGGTTGTAGATCCAAACCCTTCAAAATCGATTCCCATTTCGTCCATCAGGACTTGGACAAAGTAGCTGATCAAAACTTTAATTTTTTCATGTTCAGGTAATGGCATAACAATTTCTAATACACCGTTTAAATAAGCAATTCTTGAGCTGCGCTTGTCACCAAGGTCTTGGAGGATCGATTCAAATTGTTGCCATTCGACATCGTGGAGGACTGTGCTTTGTCCTGCTAAGGTTTCAATCTGTGAGATTCGTAATAGGGTGGTCATCTGCATATCTCCTAACTTTGCTCATCCACCGATCGCTATTTACAGTTTACGCTAGTTATTAGAAAAGATGAGTAGCGCCGCTACTCATCTTTTGAGTTTTGGAAGAGTTTATAATCATTGTTAACATCTAACGCGATCGCCAAAAACTATGTCTCAACGCCCTGTAACCATAGATGATATTTTCGAGTTGTTTCGTGAAAGCGAACGCCAACGCAAAGAACAACAACGAGAGTTTGAGCAGTCTTTGCAAAGATCTCTGCAAGAATATAAACAGACATCTGCTCAAGAAATGGCTGAACTCAAAAAAATTGTCGCGCAGACAAATAAGCAAGTCGGTGGGATTACGAGTCGCTGGGGTGAGTTTGTCGAAAATTTAGTTAGACCTGCGGCGGTGCGGATGTTTCGCGAGAAGGGGATTGAAGTGCATTTTACAGCCTTGCGAGTAGAAGCTCAAGATGAAAATGGTTCTATCGAAATTGATGTTCTAGCTGAAAATACTAATGAAGTGGTGGCGATTGAGGTTAAGTCTCATTTAGAGGTTCGCGATGTGAAGCGATTTTTAATCACTTTAGATCGCTTTAAACAGGCTCTGCCTAAGTATCAAAGTTATAAGCTCTATGGGGCGATCGCTGGCATTAAGGTGGATGAGAGAGCCGATGAATATGCCACACAGGAAGGGCTATTTCTGATTAAGCCTTCGGGGGATACGGTGGCGATCGTCAACGATCAGAGTTTTGTGGCAAAGACTTGGTAAATATTGACAAGATTGATACTAGATTGCATTTTAATTTGAGCGATAATCCCGTTTGCTGAGAGATAAACATTGTGATTACGGGATTATGACTAAGGCTCTATCGGAAATTGCTCAAGAAAAAGGGATTCGTTACTTTCTAATTTCCTTCACTGACCTCTTTGGCGTGCAACGCGCTAAATTAGTGCCAACCGCAGCGATCGACTCAATGGAAGCCAATGGTGCAGGATTTGCAGGATTTGCCACATGGCTCGACATGACACCCGCCGATCCTGACCTCTTCGCCATTCCCGATCGCAATAGTCTCTTTCCCTTACCTTGGCAACCCGAAATTGGCTGGATGCCTGCCGACCTCTATATGAATGGCGAACCCGTCAAACAAGCCCCACGCTATGTTCTCAAGCAAGCCCTCAGCCAAGCCGAAGCCCTCGGCTATCGCGTCAAAACGGGTGTGGAATGCGAATATTTCCTACTCTCTGCCGATGGTACGGATATTTCTGATTTAAGCGATCGCGCTAGCAAGCCCTGCTACGACCAACAAGCCTTGATGCGCCGCTTCGATATCATTGCCGAAATCTGCGATGCCATGTTAGCGATGGGTTGGGGAGCCTATCAGAATGATCACGAAGATGCGAATGGTCAATTCGAGATGAACTGGACTTATGCCGATGCCTTGGTCACAGCCGATCGCCATGCCTTTTTTAAATATATGGTTAAAGCGATCGCGGAAAAGCACGAATTCCGCGCTACCTTTATGCCCAAACCATTTCCACATTTAACAGGCAACGGCTGTCATACTCATCTCTCCATTTGGGATTTAGAAGGAAATACGAATCTCTTT
>Ga0315901_10006061_pt1 | contig 14545 bp, 20 predicted proteins | sample LakEriMetagenome_10_FD_203761 | JGI IMG/M metagenome (GOLD analysis project Ga0315901, IMG submission 203761) | Freshwater fungal communities from buoy surface, Lake Erie, Ohio, United States - Buoy 2 MA116 | ecosystem: Environmental > Aquatic > Freshwater > Lake | place: USA: Lake Erie, Ohio... | reverse complement strand
TGCATTAGCTGGTGCAATTACTATAGGTTTCTTTGGTATTCTTAGTATGTTGTTGTTTGGTCAAGTAGACGGCAACAACCCTACTATTCTTATGATGCTTGGTTCTTTATCTACAGCGTGGACAGGTATTATTGCGTATTATTTCGGTTCTTCTGCTGGTTCTCAAGCTAAAACTGAACTACTATCTAAGCCGGGTTCTAAATAATGCAACTATCAAGAAACTTTACTCTAGCAGAACTATGCAAATCAGAAGTTGCCATTCGGCGCAACATTGATAATACTCCCTCTGAAAAAGTAAAAAATAATTTACAAATTCTTGTTGCTAATGTACTACAACCATTGCGTGATAAGTTTGGGCCAGTAACCATTACAAGTGGATATAGAAGTCCTGCAGTGAACACTGCTGTGGGAGGTAGCCCTGTTAGTGATCATTGCCTAGGCATGGCAGCAGACATTGAGATTGTCGGTATTGATAACAAAGTTCTAGCTGAATACATTCGCGACAATTTTAAATTTACACAACTTATTTTAGAGTTTTATACTGACGATGTACCTGACAGTGGTTGGGTACATGTTTCATATGATGAAAACGATTTAAAGTGTAACGTACTTCGTGCCGTTAAAGAAAACGGTAAAACTGTTTACCACAAAGGAATTTAACATGCCCATGTCTGAAGGTAAGTCTCAAAAAGCTATTAGCAAAAACATTCGTGCTGAAATGAAAAAAGGCAAGCCGCAAAAGCAAGCTATTGCCATTGCTATGAGCAAGGCAAATATGTCTCTACCTAAACGCGGTGAACGCACTGCTAAAAATAAAGCTAGCCGAGCAATGAAAAAATGAAACTAGTTTATGTAGTGTGGGAAGACGCTACAGAGCTAGATGTAACAGCATGGGCAGAGCATGAAGAAGATTTTCAGTACACACCTGTCTATTGTAAGCAAGTAGGTTTTCTACTTTATGACGGGCCAGAAGGAATTGTTGTTACTAATGGCGTAATTGAAGACGGCACTGTAGCTCGTCGAAACCAAATACCTCGCGGTATGATTAGGAGAATCGAATGGTTGACCGAACCAAATTCCTCGACGGAAGTGGAAAGCGCGTAATTTTACAACTCTTTAAAGAGTTTGCGCGTCCCGACGTTAAGTTTAAGCCTGTGTACACACTGCAGCAGTGGAAAGAAGTATTTCTAGATTGTCGTGATCCTTCTGAATACTCTCCTGCACAAGCACTGCTAGGTGATTGGGAACACTGGCTAGAAGTTCGTAACCATCCTCTAGTCAAACCACACGTAGATAAATGGCAAGCTGAACTAGAAGTTAAACTACGTTCAGAAGCCATTGGACAAATGAAAGTACATGCCAAGCAACCCGGAGGCACTGCTGCTGCTAAATGGCTTGCTGATAAAGGCTATGCTGAAGAGGCTGCTAAAAAGCCTGTAGGACGGCCTAAAAAAGAGGAAGAGGTAGTTACCCCTTCTATGGGTCGCATTGCGGGTGATATGGCTCGTTTAGGCATTGTTGTAGGGGGTAAAAAGTAATGCCGTACATGACTAATGGTAAGCGCGATTACAAAAAGCAATACGAAAAGTATGATGGTAAAGACGATGTTAAGAAAGACCGTGCTAAACGCAACGGTGCTCGTCGTATGTTAGAACGTGAAGGCCGTGTATCTAAAGGAGATGGCAATGATGTTGATCATAAAACACCACTTAGCAAAGGTGGTAGCAACGCTAAGAAAAACTTACGAGTCCGTTCTGCATCAGCTAACAAAAGTTTTGCACGTACTAAAACGGGAAAAATGAAATGAAACCGGGTTTATATGCTAACATTCACGCCAAACGTAAGCGCATTAAAGAAGGTAGTAATGAAAAAATGCGTAAGCCCGGTAGCAAAGGTGCACCCACTGCAAAACAATTTAAACAAGCAGCAAAAACTGCCAAAAAGGGTAAGTAATGGCTAAAGATCCTCGACTAGAACGTGCAGGTGTAGCAGGGTTTAACAAACCTAAACGCACTCCTAGCCACCCAACAAAGTCTCATGTAGTTGTTGCTAAGCAAGGCGATCAAGTTAAAACTATTCGCTTCGGTCAACAAGGCGTATCAGGCAGTCCTAAAAAGGAAGGTGAGTCTGAAAGCTATCGTAAGCGTCGTGAATCTTTTAAAGCACGACATGCTAGTAACATCTCTAAAGGCAAAATGAGCGCAGCTTATTGGGCAGATAAAGTTAAGTGGTAATGACAGAAAAAGAACTAGTAAAGCAGGCGGCAGAAGCTGACCTACTTACTTTTATTAAACTTGTTGCTCCACATCGTGTGCTTGGTGCAGTGCACGAAGAGTTGTGTGCATGGTGGCAGCGAGAAGATGCCAAAGACAACCAGCTTGTGTTGCTTCCACGCGACCACCAGAAGTCGGCAATGATTGCCTATCGTGTAGCACACCACATTACTAAACATCCAGAAGCTACCGTACTGTATGTGTCTGCAACTGCCAACCTAGCTGAAAAACAGCTAAAGGCGGTTAAAGACATTTTACTGTCTGACATTTACCGTTTTTATTGGCCTGAGATGGTTAATGAACTAGAAGGTAAACGCGAACGTTGGGCTGTGGATGAAATTAGTGTAGACCACCCTAAACGCAAAGCAGAAGGCATTCGTGATGCCACTGTCAAGGCTGCAGGTATTACGGCTAACGTAACGGGCCTACATTGCTCTGTTGCTGTGCTAGATGACGTAGTGGTGCCTGACAACGCTTACACGCAGCTAGGGCGTGAGCAAGTACGGGCATTCTACTCACAGCTTTCCTCCATTGAATCTACAGGTGCAAAAGAATGGGCAGTAGGTACTCGGTACCATCCCGGCGATTTGTATAAAGATATGATGGAAATGACTGAAACCTACTTTGACGAAGTAACTGATGACGAAGTAGAGTTAGAAGTATACGAGGTGTTTGAGCGTACCGTAGAAACTAATGGTGAATTTCTTTGGCCTAAACAGCGTCGTACAGATGGTAAAACATTTGGATTTGACGCAAAAGAACTAGCACGTAAAAAAGCTAAGTATCTAGACATTACTCAGTTCTACGCTCAGTATTACAATAACCCTAACGCTGTGGAAACACAGCTTATTGATCGTAGTAGGTTTAATTATTATGAGCGCGATAAAATCGAAAACTTTAGCGGTGCTTGGTATTTTGGTGACAAGCTTTTGCATGTGTATGCAGCAATGGATTTTGCGTACACAGTCAACCATAGTTCAGATTATACCGTTATTGCCGTAGTTGGCGTAGACGAAGATAATAATTATTACGTACTAGATATTGACCGATTTAAAACAAATAAGATTTCTGTTATGTATGATCGAGCAGAAACCGTATTTAGAAAATGGCGATTTAAGAAGTTACGTTGTGAAGTTGTTGCAGCACAGCGATTAATCGTTACACAGTTTAAAGACTATATGCGTAGTCAGAACATTGTATTTACAGTGGAAGAATATAATCCTCCTCGTAATATGAGTAAGACTGAACGCATTGCAGCTATTCTAGAACCACGTTATAACAACAACCAAATTTGGCATTATAAAGGTGGTAACTGCCAGATTCTAGAAGAAGAACTCATTATGAACAACCCTGAGCATGATGACGTAAAAGATGCTTTGGCTTCATGTGTAGAAATTTGTAAGTCTCCGTTGTCTAGTCGGACATGGGGTAAAAAATCAAACGTAGTTGCTTTTAATTCTAAGTTTGGTGGCGTAGCCTACTAAGAGGAAAATATGAACGAAAACATTCAAGTGTCTTTTGAAGACGATAGTCTAGCCAATAAAATTGCAGACATGTGGGTACGCTGGGATAATGCTCGTAACGTATGGAAAAGCGACCAGCAAGAACTACGTAACTATCTGTTTGCCACAGACACACGTAAAACTAGTAATAGCAAACTACCGTGGAAGAACTCCACTGTTACGCCTAAACTTACTCAGATTCGGGACAATCTGCATGCAAACTACATGGCAGCACTATTTCCCTCTGAGAATTGGTTTTTCTGGGAAGCTACCGATAAAAGTCCTGAGCTTACCAAAAAGCGTTATGCCATCACTAATTACCTAAAACAGAAGTTAAAAGCGTCTAATTTTCAGCTTCTTGTTTCACAGCTAGTGTATGACTACATTGACTTTGGTAACGTAGTTGTTACCTATGACTATGTGCGCGACGTAATTAGCGACAACACAGGTAACGTAGTAAGCCGGTATGTTGGCCCTAAAGCCTACCGTATCAATCCAACTGACCTAGTATTTAACCCGCTAGCAGAAACGTTTGACAAGACTCCTGTTGTTCGCCGTATGCTGAAAAGCGTTGGCGACTTAATGACTGACGTAGAAACCAAACCTGCACTAAACTACAACAAGGCAGTGCTTAACAAGGCAATGGCATTCCGTCAAAACTATCGTGATGACCCTGAGTTCAAGAAAGAACTTAACATGGCTATCGACGGTTTTGGTAGTGCTGACGAATACCTAGATAGTGACATGGTTGAGCTACTAGAGTTCTGGGGCGACATTTATGATCCCGATACCAAGCAACTACTACGTAACCAACTAGTTACTGTTATTGACCGTAAGTGGGTTCTACGTAAACAACCCAACCCAATGTGGACAGGTAGCAAGCCTATGTTCCATTGCGGCTGGAGGCTACGCACAGACAACCTATGGGCACAGGGGCCACTAGATCAACTAGTAGGCATGCAATATCGTATTGACCACCTAGAAAACCTAAAAGCAGACGTGTTTGACCTGATTGCCTATCCAGTAATGGTGGTAAAAGGCTCTACTGTTGAAGAGTTTGAGTACGAACCCGGTGCTACCGTGTTTGTTGGAGATGAGGGTGGTTTAGAGTTTTTACGTCCAGATGCAACTGCTTTACAAGCAGATATGCAAATTAACGAACTTATGAACCGGATGGAAGAACTAGCTGGCGCACCTAAGCAAGCTATGGGTATCCGTACTCCCGGTGAGAAGACTAAGTATGAAGTGCAAAGTCTTGAGAATGCTGCTGGTCGTATTTTCCAGAGCAAAGTAAGTTGGTTTGAGCGTAACATTCTAGAACCCCTGCTCAATGGTATGCTAGCCGAATCTATCCGCAATTTTGAGGGCGTAGAGCGCATTCGCACTGTGGATGAGGATTACGGTACAGAAGCCTTTGTTGAGGTCACCAAGGACGATCTAATGGCTGCTGGCAAGATCTATCCTATTGGTGCACGTCACTTTGGTGAGCAAGCACGGTTTATTCAGGAACTGAACCAGACAATGGTTGCTGTACAAGCCATTCCTACCGTAGCAGCACACATCAGTGGTAAGGCAATTGCCAAGGCACTAGAAGAGAACCTAGGCTGGCAGAACTATAAGATTGTGCAGGATAATGCAATGATCTTTGAACAAGCTGAAACCCAGCGTCTAATGAACCAAGTATCAGAAGACATTCAAACTGAAGCCACCATTAATCCTGAAGGAGAAATGCCGATGGAGGAAATGCCTCCAGAGGGTGTTGACATGGAACAACAAATGATGTAAACTAATATATTATTAACTATATAATATATGAATAAACTACTATTAAATAATAAACCTAAAGATAGTACTAATGAAGAGTTTACTAAAGCTTGGAATAACAGTAGTTATGTATTAGAAGCTTTATATAATACTTTAACTACATTAAAAGAAGAAATTACTAGTATTAAGAAAGATGATTTTGACTGTCCTAACCATTACGCTAAACTTGCGTACAATTTAGGACAGATTAAAGCCTATGAGTTTGTTATGTCACTATTGCCTGACACAGCAAAAAAGTGACGTTTTTTAAAAAGCCTACTCTAAGGCTGTCAATTTTTAGGAGTTAAAACGCATGACCAATGCAACAATTTTCGGTGGTGAAGGCGACAACCAATCCACCAATAACGCACCAGCGACAACTGATGCAGGACTATTTACCGCACTTGTCGGTGAAGGTCAAAAATACAAAACCCCCGAAGAGTTAGCAAAAGCATATACTAACGCTGATCAGTTTATTGAAACTCTCAAAGAAGAGAATCGCAAACTACGTGAGCAAGCTGCTTCTGCCAAGACTATTGATGAGGTTTTGGAACGTATGTCAAAACAAAATGTAGCACCAGAGGACGACAACCCTCCTGTCGCAGGTATCACACCTGACGTTGTGCAACAGCTTGTAGAGAAGACGTTAGAGGGTCGTGAGGCTGCAAAGTCTAAGACGGATAACTTGCTAAAAGCCGATGCTCTTATGAAAGAGAAGTTTGGTGAGAAGGCTACTGACATGTTCAAACAACGTGCTAGTTCACCTGAAAAAGCAAAGATCCTAATGGAACTAGCTGCAAATGATCCAATTGAATTTGTAAACTTGTTTGGTGGCGCACCTGCTGCACCGTCTAATAACATGGATACTGGTTCAATGAATACTACTTCTGTAGCTTCTACTGGTGGTGATCGTAGTAAAATTGTTGGCACTAAAGAGTGGGCAACCAAGGTTCGTAAAGAAGATCCTAAAACCTACTGGTCACAAGATTTCCAATATAAGCTACAACAAACTGTTTCTCAAAACCCCGCCCTATATTTTGGGCAATAAGGAGAATTAAATGGCTGGTGTAGATTTTGCAAAGGTTGATGCAAACCTAGTTCGTGCTGAACTATGGTCTGCTGAACTAAAAGACGTTCTTCAAGAACAACTAATGGGCACACGTTATGTTCGTATGCTCAATGGCTTCCCCGATGGTAACCAGTTTACCATCCCCTCCGTTGGTGAACTACCAATGCGCGAGACTGCCGAACTAACCCCTGTTGTGTATGACTCAATGGACACTGGTGAATTCAACTTCACCATTGACCGTTATGTCGAATCAGCTACCTACATTACCGATAAGGCTAAGCAGGACAGCTACTACGCTCAACAGCTAATCGGCATGTTCCCCACCAAGATGCGTCGTGCTCTAGACGAGAACCTAGAATCTTCTGTTTTCTCTCTAGCTAACCAGCAAACCTCTGGTAACGCTAACGCTATCAACGGTGCTGACCATCGTTTCGTAGCTTCTGGTAGCTCTGCTACTGTTCTGTCTCTATCTGACTTTGCCAAGGCTAAGTACGCTCTAGACAAGGCTCAGGCTGGTGGTACTCGTGTTGCAATCATTGATCCTTCACAGGAATATGTATTCAACACCCTAGTTGGCGCACAAGCCTTCACCAACAACCCTGCTTTCGAGGGTATTGTTCAGGGTGGTTTCGTTAACGAAGTAACCGGCATGCGTTTCATCCGTAACATCTTCGGTTTCGACGTTTATGTTTCCAACTTCCTACCTGCTGCTTCTGAAGCTGCTGGTTCTAGCCTAGGCGGTGTTACCGTTCCTGCTACCCCCACTGTGAACCTGTTCATGTCTGTTGGTGGCGATCTAACCCCCTTCGTTGGTGCCTATCGTCAGCTACCCCGCGTAGAGTACGAGCGTAACAAAGACCTACGTCGTGATGAGTATGTGATGAACGCCCGCTTCGGTCTAAAGCTATATCGTCCTGAGTGTCTGGTGTCTGTTATCACCAAGAACACCATCTAATTGAAAGGAAATAGAAAATGACCCGTGCTTCTTCATGGACTAACGCTGACGGCCTAATCGTAGGCTTTGGCGCTAACATCCCCGAGCGTAACGTTGCTGGTGTATATGAGCATGATGGTGCTGTTAAAGAAGCCCATCTAGCCATTACCTATCAATCCTCTGGTGCTAACATTGAAATTCCAGCTGGCTCTGTTGTGCTAGAAGTGGTAATGAAAGTTGGTACCGCTTGGGCCGGTGGTACTGATGTGCAACTAGGTGACGGTAACGATGCTGATGGCTGGATTTCAGCTACTCAAGGCGCTGTTGCTAACCTAACCACTGGTGCTACTGTTCGCGCTGCTGGTGCATACGCTATCGGTGACGCTGCTACCAACCGTGGTCTAGGCAAGGTTTATGCCTCTGCTGACACCCTAGACGTAGCTTTCACTGGCACTTTCACTGCCGGTACCGCTACCATCGTAGTTCGCTACCTTTAATGTAGCTTGAAGGGAGGGGAACGTGTGTTCCTCTCCTTTTCCTTTTGGAGTAATAGATGGCAACCGTACAACATAGTGCATTAACTGATCCAAACATTCATGAACCAAAAGGAGTTTCCACTGCTGCTAATGGTAAAGTATATGTAGCCAATGGTTCAGGAAGTGGTACTTGGCTGTATCCATCTGGTCACGCTTATGGTGAAATGTACATTACAGCTAGTTCTACAGCACAAACACTTGCAGCCGCCAGTGCAAAAACAAAATTAAATCCAACTGGTGCGTGGACTGCAAACGGTAATCAAGCAGTGACTATAGATGCTACTAATGGACAGATTACAGCACTTCAAGGAGGTATTTACCAACTTGATTTTTGGATTGTATTTGAAACTGCTGCAATTTCAAGTGGCGCAGCATATAACTTTTTTTACGCAATTAATGGTACACCCGGTACACGCAAAGTGTATTCTAAAAAAACATCAAACGGTGTAGACACGATGCATGTTAGTGCTATTGGTTATAGTACACTAGCTGCCAATGACATTCTTTCTATGTATGTAGGTGGTGATGGTACTTCTTCAAGTACAGCCATTACGCCCAAAGAAGCTGGTCTAAGTCTTCTTTTAGTTGATCCCTCATAATTATGGCTAAGCAAACACTTTTACAAATGACGCAGAACATTCTTTCTGCACTTGACAGCGACCCGGTAGATTCTATTGATGAAACAGTAGAGGCTATTCAAGTTGCTGAACTTGTTAAAGAAGCTTACTTTGATCTTATTAGCCAACGTGATTGGCCCTTTTTATTTTTACTAGGTACTTTAGATGGTGTTGGTGATGTAAACAACCCAACTAAGATGAAAATTCCTGATACGTGGAACAAAGTTAAATGGATTAAGTACAATAAAAAAGAAGTACAGTATGCAGATCCAGAGACATTCCACACAATTATTTCTCAACGTGTAGCACAAACTGGCGTTATTAATAGCGCAGGTTACGTCATTAACCAAGACCCTCAATATTGGACTAGCTATGATGACACTTTTATTATTTTTGATGGCTACAATCAAAGTGTTGACAGCACACTACAAGCGTCTAAATCGGCTATCTATGGTACCCGTGAAGCTACTTGGACGCATGTAGATAGTTTTATTCCTAACATTCCTGAAAAGTTCTTCTCAACATTGTTGGCTGAAGCTAAGAGCCAAGCATTCGTAAACCTTAAACAACAAAGCAATGCACGAGAAGAACGTAAGGCAACTCGTGGTCGCATGGCAATGCGTAACGAAAGTTGGCGCAATGAGAATGGTGAAGCTAAGTACAACACAAAGGTGAGTTATGGACGTAAATAAAACTGCATATGACAAAGTGATGGAGAAAGCTGCTGAGAAGAAACAAGCAGCTAAAGAGCGTAAAGAAGAGCGCCAAGAATCAGGCATTATTAACAAGCTGGTAATTGAGATGACACCTGTTGGTCTGTACCAAGCTCGTTACTCAATGCGGGGACAAGTACCTGACGACCTTAAAGGTTTGTTTACTCGTAAGGAGCGTATTCTTACCATTGCAAAAGAAAAAGGTATTGAAGTTGAAAACGCAGCCTAAACAAAAACCAATGCTAAAAGAAGACGCTATGCAGCGTCAACAGCGTTTGGTAAAGCTTGCAGAAGCAGGTGATAGGGCTAAACGTCAATTAGGCATTGCTGAAGAAAAGCCTGACGTTAACAAGCACAAGTGGAAAGGTGTAATGTAACATGGCAGTACAAGCCGCAGTTAAGGATGCGTTTACTTTTGTAGGTGGCCTCAATACTGAAGGCGGCTTTTTTGTTACGCCAGAAAACTCTTGGAAAGAAGGCGTAAACGTAGTACCCACCATTGATGGCAGCATTGAGCGTAGGAACGGTCTTGATTATGAGACTAACTATGCTCTTGCTGCTTTAGGCATTACAGCAGAACAAAAAAACACTTGGGCGTTTACCAGTGGTGTCTGGACTAGCGTTGGTGGTAACTCCAACTTAGACTTTATAGTTGTTCAAGCTGGTACTGCATTACACTTTTATCGTGCAGCATCTGGTACAGTTAGTAATACTAAGAAGTCCTTTACTGTTAATTTAAACTCTTACCTTGCTCCCGGTAATCCTGATACAGTAGGTACCTCTATCTGTAGCTTTGCCTCTACTTATGGTAAACTTATTGTTACTAGTAAAAGCACGGAACCCATTTTAATTACTTACGATAGCACTGCAGACACCATTAGTGTATCTACAATTACTATTAAGATTCGTGACTTCATTGGCTTTCAAAGCCCATACGCAGTTAACGTAGAAAAAACAGAAGCAGAGTGGACAGCAGAAGGACAACTAACACAAGCTAAGTACAATTTGTATAACCAAGGTTGGACAGATTCACAAATTAATACTTACAAGTCTGCAACAGGAAATTTACCTGCTAATAGTAAAAGTTGGATTTTTGGTAAAGACACTAATGATGACTTCTCAGCTAGCGTATTAAATAAACAAGACTTTGGTACGTCTCCTGCTCCTAAAGGTAGGTTTATTCTAAATGCATTTAGTCAAGATCGTAGTGGCATTGTTACCGCAATTGCTTACCGTCCTCGCGTGTGTGCATTCTTTGCAGGGCGTGTGTGGTATGCTGGTATGCCAACAACTGCACAACTAGGTACTGTTTATTTTAGCCAAGTGCTAGATGATATTAATAAGGTGGGTGATTGCTATCAATCTAACGATCCTACTTCAGAAGTTGTTAGTGACCTAGAAGACGATGATGGAGGTACCATTGAGATTCCTGACAGTGGTGAAATCCTATCTCTTGAGCCGCTTGGACGAGGCATCATGGTCATCGCAACGAACGGAATTTGGTTCATCAGCGGGATTGATCGTGGCTTTACTGCTGCTAGTTATTCAGTTGAGCGGGTATCTTCTGTTGGCTGTGTATCTACTAAAAGCGTGGTAGTAGTTGAAGACACATTAATTTACTGGTCTAATGGTGGTATTTACGCAGTAGCTCCCGGTAACACTGGTGCAGAGTTTTCTAGTCGCAACATTAGCGACCAAAACATTAAAACGTTTTACCAGAACATCCCTGTTCTTAGCAAACTATATGCTGAAGGAACATATAACGCTACCGACAAACTGTTGTACTGGTTATATTCGTCCACTGAAACAGAGGATACAGGCACAGGTAGGTTTAATAAAAACAGTGTGTTGGCATTAGATCTACGTTTAAATGCGTGGTATTGGTTTGATATTGATACAAGTTTAGGAGTTATTCCGGTGTCAATTGAAGTTACAAAAGAAACAAATGAAACTTCACAAGTGTACGATGTATATGTTAATTCAGACGATGTTAATGTAAGTACAGATGACGTAGTTGCAAATATTGCTGTTGTTAACGGAACACGAAAAACTTTTAAAGTAGTATCGCTGCATCCTGTTTCTTCTAACAACTATTCTTTAACTTTTGCAGACTTTTTAAATACACGTTCAAGTGCAAGTAAATTTAAAGATTGGTATAGTTTTAATACTGGCGGCGTAGAAAAAGAAGCGTACTTTCTTACAGGTTATAACATGGGCGGTAACGGCCCCTCTCGTAGTAAGTCTGGCATGTATCTCACTGTGTTTATGAAACGCACAGAAACTGCTTTTGATAGCAACGCAAATCCAATTAACGAGAGTGGTTGTTTAATGCAAAGTCGTTGGGATTTTACTGATAATACTAACCCCGGTAAGTGGGCTGATGAAGTACAAGTCTATCGCCAACCTCGCCCATTCTTAGCACAACCATTGCAAGCATTTGATGACGGTTATCCGCTAGTTATTAGTAAGAATAAACTACGTGGACGTGGTAAAGCTGTACAGTTCCGCTATCGTTCAGAGGCTGGTAAAGACATGAAGATTGTAGGTTGGACAGGAACCTTTGTGGGGTCTACCAATGTATGACGTATTCTGGGACGACGAAGACGGCAATTTAGTTTTTCAGCATTACGAAGACCGCGTATTTGCTCATGCTAAAGTATATAACTGGAGCAAACAAGTTTACCTAAAATGTTTGAATGTCTGGTATGTTGCAATGGAAGAACTTAAAGAACAAGGTCATAAAGAAGTGTTTGTTCTTATTCCTATTGCAGATAAAAAATTAATTAAGTTTGAAAAAATGTTTGGCTTTATGCCGATTAAAGAACTCAATGGTGTTCTTCTAATGGCTTGTTCTACGGAGAATTAACATGGGAATGGATCCAATTACTATTGCTGCAGCGGTTATTGGTGCTGCTGGTTCTATATCAAGCGCAAGTGAACAACGTAAAGCAGGTAAAGCTGCTCAACGTCAGTATGAGGCTGAAAACCGTCGAGCAGAAGTTCAGAACATTCGTTCTGTTCGCCAACAAATTCGTGAAGCACGTCTAGCACAAGCATCAATGCTTAACACAGGTGCACAGACAGGTGGTATGGGTGGTAGTGGTCTTGCTGGTGGTATTAGTAGTGTAGGCACACAGCTAGCAGGTAATATGAACTACATGCAACAAATTGCTAAAGAAAACACTGCTATTGGTGCAGCCGCTGCTGCAGGTGCACAAGCTAGTAGTAATGCTGCAGTGTATGGTTCTATTGGTCAACTTGGTGGAACTATCTTCACTGCTCTTAATGGGCCTAAAGCATTAGCAACTGCATTACGTCCAAAACCTCCCGGCAACCTAGAGGGTTATTAATACAATGGAACTATACCAAGACGACGCAGCACCTGAAGAGCAACAACCTCTGTACACAGAGGCTGATACTAAATCCGAAGTAGATCCTACACGTGGGGATTATTCTATTGTAAAAGCCATTGCTGCCACTGCAACAGGCCAGCCTTTAGATGCTGGTTCTGTTGAGTTTAATTCTTTTGTAGACAAAACGTGGCGCACCACTGTTCCTCAAAATAATGCCGTTGATTATGAAGCGTTACAAGCTGCTGCTACACGTAACGATCCTTACAGCATTGAAGCACTAATCAATAGGCTAAATGATCGTATTCGCATGCACGGCGAAATTTCGTCTCAAAATGCAGCAGATGTAACTAAAAAACTTAAAGAGCTTACAGACTTAGCTGTAGAAAATGCTGCTGTTAAAAACCAAGCCGTACTACTTAATAACACACCAGTAAAAATTGCAGAGTCTACTGATCGTATTTCTAAACGCTTAGCAGCATCTGCTGAACTTGAAAAAGCTTTAAAAGACGGGCAAAGTATTTGGTCTATTGGTAAAGGTTTACTGTACGAATTTACACCGTTTGCAGCATCACAAGGCCCAGCTATTGACGATGTTGCAGTTAAAATGGGTGTTCCTAAAGACTACATTAGCCGTACAGATGGTCGTTCGGTTACTCGTAGTTATTTACAATCATTATTCCAAGCACAACCAGAAGAAGAAAAAGCAGCTTTCTTAACAAAGATGTACACGCTCCTTAAAGATGCGTGGAACATTAGTGAGTGGCAAGCAGCACTAACTGTACAAGAAGTTGCTACTAACGAAGAGCAGGTGTGGGGTGGTTGGTCTGATTGGCTTGATCGTATTGGTGTCGTAGGTACAGCACTAACAGGTACTGCGGCTGTTTTAAAAGCAGGTAGCTTGCTTAAGAGTGCTAAAGCTATTAATAACGTAGAACGCACCCTTGCAGCAGGTGGTGCTAAGAACGCCATTGTATCTGCTGAAAGTACTAAGATTGCGGCTGAAGTAGCTAACAGAATGCGTGTACAGGCACTTGGAGTTGTTGCAGGTGAAGTATCCGGTGTATCTGCTGTGCTTGACCTAGCCAAACTAGTCAGTGTAAATGCAGCTAAAGTGTTGCCCGATGTAATTACAACTGCTGCTGATGACTTGCAAAAAACTATTCGCCAGCCTGTAGACCGTCTAATTAGTGATCTACAGAATGTAATTGCAACTAAAGGTGTTCGTGCCGAAGAAGCGGCAATTGAACTTGCAGCAATTGAGCGTACCTACTCAAAAGCTAACAACCCTAACATTCACTCAGTAGATCCATTTACAATGTCTGCTGATGGATTAACTATTTCTGGTAAAGTATTTTATAAACCAGATAATGCTTCTGCATTCCTTACTAAAGAAGCAGCAGAGGCATACATTAAAGTGGCTGATCCAACAGGTAAGATGGGTATGAAAGTTGTGCCTGACACAACTAACACTTCTTTTCTAGTTGAAGAATCCGTTAAAAAAGATTTACAGTTACGTAAAACTGCGTTAGAAGCACAAATTTTAGAAGCCATTAACGCTTTAAAAACTACCACACCTGCAGCACCTACGCCCGCTGCTGTGGCTGATATTCCTGTTCCACGTGAACTAGAGCTAGGCAAACCTCGTTGGAAAACTTCTGGTCTTGTATTTGAATCCGACATTGATAAAGCAGCTTATCAAGTTGGTAGCAAAACAAAAATGAGTAAGAGTGATGTAGTTGTAAAAG
>Ga0315901_10006059_pt1 | contig 14549 bp, 10 predicted proteins | sample LakEriMetagenome_10_FD_203761 | JGI IMG/M metagenome (GOLD analysis project Ga0315901, IMG submission 203761) | Freshwater fungal communities from buoy surface, Lake Erie, Ohio, United States - Buoy 2 MA116 | ecosystem: Environmental > Aquatic > Freshwater > Lake | place: USA: Lake Erie, Ohio... | reverse complement strand
CTGCTTTCGCCCCAAGTATTTCATCATCATATTATCCACCTTTTGGAAAAGATTAGAAGGTGAAAAAGGACGCCAGTCGGGTAGATCCACCAGATGAACATAGCGGTCGATCCCCGCTCTCGTGAAATCATATCTGGATTGCTGTGGCAGCCCCATCATGCAGACCCAGCCCCCCTTATCTTCAAGGTCTTCGTACCATTCTTCATAATAGCAATCATCACTGCTGTGAAAATTGAGAACATTTTCTCCTATCAGCATGAATTTATAGATGCCTTGGGCGATTAAATGGTCGATGATTTCTCTTTTCAAGGTCATGATATCATTTTCTATGGCATCATTCCACTCACCAATCAATTCAAGAATAGAGAAACCTGACTCATAATCTGAAAATAAAATTTTGAGATATAGCGTTTGAGAGCCAAAGTCATCCCATTGTGGATGAATAAAATAATTGTAAACTGTCTGCGTAAATTGAAACTCAGAGTATTCCCTTCCAAAGAATGGAGATCGGGCATCCTCTTCAGCAATATACAGGTGTCTCCAGTTGAAAAAGGGCTCAATTTCGTGCATACCCCTAACGTTTGAAGGCTAACATTGCCTTTTTTACAGTTCCGTGCTCTAACAAGGCATTTTTGGCTAGATCATAATCTGCAATCCCTGTTTTGGACATCAACATCTTCACTCCTCTATCTATCAACTTTTCATTAGACAGTTGCATGTTGACCATTTTGTTATCTTCTACCCTTCCCAGCTGTATCATGGCTGTGGTTGAAAGCATGTTTAATACCAATTTTTGAGCCGTTCCACTCTTCATCCTGGTGCTACCCGTTACGAATTCCGGCCCTACCACGACCTCAATTGGGAAATCGGCGACAGCTGAAACAGGTGAATGAGCATTACATGAAATAGATCCTGTAACAATTCCATGTTCCCGGCATTGTTGAAGCCCTCCTATGACGTAAGGTGTTGTACCACTGGCTGCGATCCCAACTACAATATCTTTTTCGTTAACCTGGTGTTCGCAAAGATCCTTCCATGCCTGGCCGGGATCATCCTCTGCAAATTCAACTGCCTTGAACATGGCATTATTCCCCCCAGCGATGATACCGATTACCAAACCATGAGGCACTCCGTATGTAGGAGGACATTCTGAAGCATCTACGACCCCCAGCCTACCGCTGGTACCCGCTCCAATATAGAAGAGACGGCCTCCGGATAGCATTTTATCTGCAATAGCCTCAGCAAGAGCAGCAATTTGCGGAATAGCCAATGAAACAGCATCTGGTACTCTTTTGTCTTCCTTGTTGATGGAAAGCAAAATTTGATCTACAGTCATCATTTCCAAATGTCTGTATTGAGAATCCTGTTCTGTGGTTCGAATGATCATGCTTAATTTATTGTTCCAATATGCTTCTTGTGAAAGGCAACCAGACCAGTCATGGGCTGTTTTAAAACATTTCCCATTTTCAATCCAAAATCAACACAAAGTTCCTCAATTTTATCTTTGAAATAAAAAGCAATGCTACCAACAAAATGTATGGGATGGTCGAACCGTTGTGGGTAAGAATTGATATGAATTTCAAAAAAATCTCTAAGCCCATCTTCAATGATATTTTCGATCATAAAATGACCCCTATGGACAGACAGAAACTGAGTAAATCCTGCCAAATAACGATTGGCATAAGGCTCCTTGTAAACCTTGTGCAAGATTTCGTCTTTGTTGGTATCATATGTCTTCTTAAAGGCATTTGACAACTCATCATCCAACATGCCATACAAAACATGCTGTATCAATTTCCTACCCAAGTATGCTCCACTTCCCTCATCTCCGAGAACATATCCTAATCCAGGTGAGTTGGAAACTATCTTTTTACCGTTATAATAGCAAGAATTTGAACCCGTTCCCATTATGCAAGCAATCCCTTTATTCTTTCCACAAACTGCAATCGCTGCTCCCATAAGATCATGTGTTACACTGATCTTGGCTTTGGGAAAGAGACCAACAAGAGATTTTTTTACAATAGCTGCTTTCGGCTTAGTCAAGCATCCGGTTCCGTAATAAAAAATCTGACTAATTTCTTTTTTTAACAGATTTTGAGGAAGTTCTTTACGCAGGAGATCAGTGATTTCTATCTGATTCATGTGATAGGGACTGATACCCTTGGTAAAAATAGAGGGTAATACTTTTGCCCCAATTAACCTCCATTCTGTTTTGGTTGCGCCACTATCTACTATTAAAATATAACCCTTCATGAATCTATCATTGTTTTCGATAAATGTAAATCTGTGAGCTGCAGGTGCCAGGATTAAAAAGAGCCTTCAGGTTAGAAATCAAACCAACAGCAAAAGCTGAAAAAAGATTCATCTTCCCTTTTTTATATTTTTCGCTGAGAAGACTCACATAAAATGAATCAAACCACATGGGCTTGATACATGATTTAGTAAAACCATATTTAGTCAACAATTCATCTATTGTATCAGGAGTAAAATGATATAAATGTCTTGGCACATCATATGCTGCCCAGTATGCCGAATAATATTTTGCATCGAATGACATTCGATTTGGCACTGCAATCAATAATACGCCCTTGCTGACAAGAATTTTCTGAAATGTCATAAGGACATGTTCAAGATCATGAACATGCTCAAGCACATGCCAGAGTGTTATGGCATCTATGGATTCTGGCTGGAATAACTCTAGGAAATCCGTATCATTTATTTCTATACCCGTAAGCAAACTCGCTTTCTCTCTGGCGCCCGGATCGGGTTCAATGCCTGCAATATCCCACCCACTATTTCTCATCTCTTTTAAAAAAGCACCGGTCCCGCATCCATAATCAAGGATTTTGGCTCTTTTTACTTGCACAACATGCTCAATCAACTTCCTTTTTCCCTTTAGGGTAAGGGCCCTTATAAGTTGATAAACATTATCAAAAATTCCTTTTTTGCTATCTGTGTGAGATATATAAGATGTCGACTGATAATAATGCCCTATTTCTAATTTGGATGGCGGTTGGGCAGTATAAACAAAAGAGCAGTTTGAGCACTTGACCAATTCAAAAAACTCACCAGAAACTGTATGGTCTTTTACCGAAAGAAAATGAACAGATGATAAGGAGGAACAAAGAGGACATTTAGAAGTTTCCATGATCAATTCAAAGTGTCAAATAAGTTGCTGCTGGAAATTTAGTGTCTAATTTTTCGTATGTCGGTCCTAACGGGAGAAAATTACCCATTGTAAAACGAACCAAAATAATTGCAAGAGAAATCAATGATATTATAATTGCCAATTTCTGCCAAGATTTCCAATGCTGCTGATTTTTCAATTCCTCAAAGTATTCTTCCATCTCATGGTTGGTCTTTTCTGAAGCCCCAACAATAATGGAATGTTCTACATTTTTCCTGATAACATGGGCATATGTAATTTCGTTTAGATACTGAGTTTGGGTATGCCTCGGCTGAAATGACACAACCCCATCTTCATCCATTTGAAAGAGCCCCATCCCAATCCATTCAATTTTTCTATCTTTTTCCAGTGCTGCGAAAATGGATCTTCCCAGCTCTTCTAAATAAACTTGTATTTCATTCAAAGCATATCCAGTGAATCTGGATATATATTTAAGTTGACTCTGTGGAACAAGCCAAGATTTTTCATCAAAAAGAATTTTATAAGTTGGCGGTTGATATTTCTTGTCGACGAATTGATTGGCTGCAGAATCATAGATGCGATTCAACAACCCTATTCCAGGTATAACTACCCTTCCGTTTAAACCAAAGTACTTGGAAAGGAGTAATGATAAATTTTCTGTCGCCATATGGCTCACTTGGATTGATTGAATATATATTTTATACCGCCAATGAAACTAAATCCAAAAGATTCATACTTGTTCCATCTTTGATAACTGACATTGGCAATATTATTCAAATCAACCCATAGTGCCCATTTTTTATTCAACTTATAATCCACATGGACACCAAGATCAGCACCATCTTTAAGTTTAAAGGGGGGAAATCCGCCTCCAACATTCCCACTTACTACCGGTAATGCGATCCCTCCCCTCCATACATATGCATTTAATCCAATTGTGATCGGATCTATGGGTCGCCATGAAATATTTGCCTTCAATTCCAATGGAAGTAATCCATAAGGCTTATCATGAACATCTTGGCGTATAAAACGATAATATTGAATCTCTGAGCCAAATTTAAGTCGCTCATTGAAGACATATTCAAAACCTCCACCAAGTTGGAAGGCTGAAAGCAATGATTCCTGAAGAACCTTAAATTGTTTTTCTGAAAATCCGGTATTGACAAATAGTGGGACATTATAGAAATTGGTCAAGCCAATTCTAAAGTTCAACTGTAATCCTTTGGGATTCAACCAATCCATACCTACGAAATAATCAGATTTTCTATAAACTGATATTGAGTCTGGTGCTATTAAAAAAGGATTGATGCCAAAGAGTCTTTTCAGTGAATTTAGCTTTACATCATTCCGTATCCCTGCCTTTAGTCTTAATCCTTTGTTATTCAAATCGTAGAGCAAATTCAAGTTTGGAAGAAATGAAATACTTTTTTCACCTAATAAAGGGGTAAAGCCCCCCATCCATTGCAGCTTTCCTGTTTTACCTTCAACATTTACAGGAAGTAGTACCAAAGTATTGTTTCTGGCTCCTTTTGTAGAATCATTCAAAAAAGTAGAAGATATATCCAATTGGGTCTTTAGAAACAAGTTGTGTGAAAGACTCAATGTGGCGGGCACACTTAAAAAAAGAGAAAGTTCGGTTGTTTTCCTGCTCGCAAAAAGGTAATCAATCTCAAAATGAGGGGAAATGGTTGTTTGTCCCTCACTACCAGAAACTTGCCGATAGGTTGTCCCTAAATGAATGGTATTAAATATTTGCTTCAAATCATTTGAACTAAAACTAAAGAATCGATGATCAAATCCATATAAACGAAATGCTTGTTGCTCGAATCCAACATCAATTAAATAAGTCTGATTCTCATTTATCCTGTTTTTTAAACTAGCTGAAAGAGAAGTATTAGATATTTTTTGATCCGGCAAACTACCAATTGCTGAAAAGTGATCAAAATTGGCTGAGTAGAAAAGGTTATCCTTCCTGCTTGTCCATGCAACAGAACTGAAAGGAGAAGATAAACTGCCATATCCTAATTTAATATAAGCTCCTGCTAAATCCTGATTTTCATCGTGAGAAATGGAAAGTGGTTTTATAGAAAAAGGACTGACTGTCGAGGAAAACACAAAAGTCTCAAAAGGATATTTAAAAGAAAATCGAGTTGTATCCTTATCTGGAACCTTTGCTTCGAATTCAATTTTTCCAGTTTTGACAATACTGGGTTTGAAGCTTGAAGTAATATTGATTTGTTCATTATTTTTTCGGTTTGCCTGAGCTTTGATCATATGAGGCAAATTGATTAAAATCAGGCACAGCAGAATACACCTACATTTCAAATTAAATCTGACAATTAAGATCTCTTTCATCTATAAGATTAATTTAAACCCTTTTCTTGTTGTTCTACAAATGTCAATCTGGAAACCGCTTCTTCTCTTAAGGATGCAATGGAACAATTATCTACAACACTCTTAAATGTTGCCTTTGCGTTGAAATAATCCTTTTGTAAAATAGCTATTTCACCCAGCAACAAATAAGATCTTGTAATCCAAAACTCATATGATCCTGATTGTTCAATTGAAATAAGTGCATATTTTTCAGCTGAAGTCAGATCACTATTCTTAAAATAAGCCCAAGCTATTTGATATCTTGCTTCTGCTGCAAGAGCCGCCTTGTTTAGAGATAGCAATTGACTGAAATAACGAACAGAGGCAGCGTATTCATTGACCTGTAATGCTGCATATCCAAGTATCATATTGGCAAATGACTTATCATCCATAGATACGCCTTCGGTCTCCAAAATACGTAATGCAACAGGTTTCCCTTTTTCCCACGTATGTAAATAAAAATGACACCGAATCTCCCCTCTTAGTGACTCCAGCAAAACATCCGACTTTGAAGTCAATGCAGATAATTCCTGAAACATCTTCAAAGCCGAATCATAATTTTTCATTTCAAAAAAATAAATCCTGCCAGCTTGACGCAATGCCTTCTCTTGGTATTTACTGGCTCCTTTTTCAGCAAGCCTTTTATAGGTTTCAGCGGTTTCATCCCATTTTTGTTCTTTGGCAAGAAATTCTGCCTTATAATTAAGTGCTTCCAGAATATGTAAACCTTCAGGGAATGATGAGATATACGATTCTAGCGCCGCCAACGACTGTTTGGTATTTGCTTCAGCAATAACTTTTTGAGTAAACTCAAAACTAAGAGAGTCTTTTTGTAATCCACCGAGGGAAAGACCTACGGATTGAAGAAACTTTTCATACCCATCAATTTGCCCGGATTCCAGGTATAAACTTTTCGTATTATCCAAGGCTTCTTTTGCCTGGGTTGAGGTAGGATAATCTTTCAATAATTGTTTGAACTGACTGATGGATTCATCCTTTTTATCCAAATTGAAATATGCAATTCCCAGCTTCAATATGGACTCAGGAACCATTTCATCATCCTTATCAACAAGAGTAGGTATCCGTTTTAAATAAGGAACTGCCATTTCAAATTCCTCTTCTGACAAATATGTATCTGCCAGTTCCGCCGTTATCAAAGGAATAAAGGTTGAGTTGGGATATTTTTTCTCTGCCCCCAATAGAATTTTGATTTTATTGGACGGGGATTTAATGCCTTCAATTACTGCAACCTGAAAAATGGCATAATCTGCGCCATATGCCCCGGAATTTTGTACACCAGTATATAGAGATTTGGCTTTTTCAACCTGCTTTTCCATGAAAGCACAATCTGCAGCTCTAAGCATGGCTTCCAGCTTTATTTCATTGTCTGCAGACGATAATCTGGAATATATTTTTTCAAACCAAGGAATAGCTTTTGAGTATTCTTCCTGCTCAAAGTATGCATAGCCAAGATTATACCAGGCATTTTCGATTGAAATATCCTTAAAGTCTCTGCTATTGATCTTTACCAACTCTGATAATTGGTTTATGCATGAAGAATAATCCTCCTTTATGAATGCAATTTCTCCGCGCCAAAAAAGTGAGGAAGGATAAAATGTGGATGTTTTATATTTTCCCAATAAAGCGAATATTCGATCTGCATCTTCATATTGCAAGTCTTTGAATAACTCAATGGCTCGTCCAAAATAAATCCTAGGAGCCACATCAGCAATATTAGCAGCTGATGCACCAATATTTTCCATCATAATGATGGCTTGACGAAAATTATTGGTCTTTGCATAATACCGAATCAATATCTCTTTACACTCGGGAATCATTGGTGAATTGGGATCTTCCTTGAGGAACTTTATCAACCCTTGCAAACCTTGATCTTCAAATCCTGATTCAAGTGAAAGTTTGGCAAACTGGAATCTAGCAATCGTCATTTCTGGGTTGGAAAGTCTACCTGAAAGAACCAATTGAAATGCACTGCGCGCATTAGGCTTATCACTGATCTGAAGGTAAGAGTGAGCCAAAACATAATTGGACTCTTGAGACAATTTATCAAAACCCGAAGACAGGGGCTTTAGTTGTTCTATAGCCTTGGTAAACTTTTTTAAATGATAGTATCCTGTTCCCAATTCAAAACGCTGTGTAGAATTAAGTGTGGTCCCAGAAGCTAATATTTTTTCATACAGAGCGACTGATTTGAGATAGTCGGATTTGTTAAAATATATGGATGCCAAAAGCTGTTCCATTTCTTTTGTATGTATCCCATCGCCTTTTGATAAATAATTTTCTCCATAACGAATGGCCTCATCAGCATTTCCTTTTTCATTAGCAATGAAAGAAAGGTAGAAAGGTACAGCCTTTACATATTTTGGATGATTCACAAGGCTATTGAAATATTTGGCCGATTCATCAAACCTTCTTTCTGAAAAATTGATGAATCCCAAGTAATATTGAGCATCTGCCTTGTATACAGACTTCTCAATCTGTAAAATTCCCCTTAAAAAGGGCCTGGCATTATCAAATCTTTTCAAGGAGAAGTATCCTACTCCCTTTTCGAACTGAACCCTCTCTGATTCATCACTATTAAGGTACAATACATCTGTTTTTTCCAACATTTCTATCGCATCCTCATACATAGAAAGAGAAAAATAATAGTGTCCAAGATGATAGGCCAACTTTACTGCTACTGATCGTTGTTCCGTTGACTGCATTAACGCCCTAGCATTTTTAACAGAGTAAGTTTCATTAGAAATAATACCAGAAACCAGTAACATTAATTCTAATGCTGATTTTTCAGCTTCACTGTAATCAAGGTCATTGATTTTTCCCCAATTAGATGTCAAATATGCATTGGCAGATGAAAATTTTCCATTTAAATAGAGATCCTTGGCTCTTTCAAGCATGAGCGACTTTTGGGTCATTCCAATAGTGGACTGTGCTATTGAAATACTGGATCCAAAAAAGGAATAAAGAATGAGAGATGACAAGATTTTAGCAAAAAATGATTTCATGCCCCTACTTTATGTTTACTGCCTCAAAAATAACCTTTAAATCATGAGATCCCATCAATATATTACCTTTGTAATCCTATATTTAACGAAGATTTATTTACCTAATTGGAACCAAATGAAAAAACTGTTAAGTATCCATTATAACGCTTTGGCCTTTAACTGCTCCATGTTTATCCTAAGAATTACCATGGGGGCATTGATGATGGCTCATGGATACTCAAAATTGATCGGTTTTCAATCAATAAAACCAAAGTTTTACGATTTCCTTGGACTAGGCTCAACCACTTCTCTGACTTTGGCCATTTTTGCAGAATTCTTCTGCGCCTTGTTCATTATCATTGGTTTGTTTACAAGAGTTGTTGCAATCCCATTGATCATTACCATGACAGTAGCATTGTTTAAAGTACATGCAATGGACTTCTTTGATACTGGAGAAAAAGCAGCCCTTTTCCTATCAGGTTTTCTGATTTTGTTATTATGCGGACCAGGCAGAGCGAGTGTGGACGGAATTGCGAGTAAATGAATGAAAATGAATGATTATTTAGTTGAAATGAGAAGACTGAAATGACGAAGGCTACTGTAATTACCATAGGGGATGAATTGTTGATCGGACAAACGATCGACACAAACAGTGCTTGGATGGCAACTGAACTCAATAAAATTGGTGTCCATATCCATAAACGAGTTGCTGTTGGAGACAATTGGAATGATATCTGGACGGCTTTAGAAAAAGAAAGCTTGGATGCTAATCTTATTCTCATAACCGGTGGTTTAGGGCCAACATCAGACGACATCACCAAACCGCTTCTCTGTAGTTATTTTGGCGGCCATTTGGTTGTTAATGAGTTGGCCAGAGAAAATGTGATAGATATTTTTACTAAAAAACTCAATAGGCCCCTTTTAGAAAGAAATTTAAAACAAGCGGAAGTTCCTGACAATTGTACAGTCATTCAAAACACCCGAGGTACGGCACCGGGTATGTGGTTTGAAAAAGGGGGCGTTTTTTATGTTAGCATGCCTGGTGTTCCCCATGAAATGAAGGGAATGATGGAATTATATGTTCTGCCGAGAATCCAAAAAATATTTGATCTTAAGCCCATACGCCATAAAACCCTGCTAACCGCTGGCATAGGTGAATCTTTTTTAGCTGAAAAACTGTCCGGATTTGAGGCTCAACTGCCTGAATCGGTTAAAATGGCTTATTTGCCCAATTATGGCATGGTGAGAATCCGGCTTTCCTGCAATGATCCTGAGGCACCAATTGAAGAACAATTTGATCTGTTGAAAGAAATGGTTTCCGAATATATGGTCATTGATCGTGATCTGTCTATTCAAGAATCTGTTGCTGAAAAACTTTTGGATACCAATAAAACAATTTCAGTAGCCGAAAGCTGCACGGGAGGATACATATCACATCTGTTTACCAGCATTCCTGGAAGCAGCAGGTTTTTCATGGGATCTGTAATTGCCTATGATAACTCTGTCAAAAAAAAGCTATTGGATGTATCTGAGGAAACATTGAATACCCATGGTGCAGTAAGTATGGAAACTGTACGACAAATGGCCAAAGGTATAAGAGAGAAAACAGGAACTGATCTTGCTTTGGCAACTTCAGGAATCATGGGGCCTGGAGGGGGTACAGAAACCAAGCCGGTTGGCACTGTGTTTGTAGCAATAGCTTCCCAAGAAAAGATTGAATCAACCAGTTTTCATTTTCGATTTGACAGAAAAAGAAACATAGAACTTACAGCAGCTCATGCATTGGACTTTTTGAGGAAAAATATGGGATAAGTTGGTCCAGGAATATCCTCTACACAATGTCCAAATGAACTAATTTTACATCAAATAACTGTCAAACAGAATGTCCCTTGTCAATATCATAATGCCCAAACTAGGGGAAAGCATCATGGAAGCCACTGTGCTAAAATGGCACAAGAAAGTAGGCGACATGGTGACTATTGACGAAAATTTAATGGATATCGCTACTGACAAAGTTGACAGTGAAGTTCCATCCACAGCAGAAGGTGTTCTGGAAGAAGTCCTTTTTAAGGAAAATGAAGTAGTCCCTATTGGCGCCATAATTGCCCGAGTCAGGACAAAAGCTACCGATGAAAATATCGAGAAACCCCAAACTTCAGTACCAGTCCAGAAAGCCGAACCTCAACAAGATCCTCCTCATCCTGTTTTATCTGAAAAACAGCTTGAATCAACTGTACCCTTTATTCCCTCAAGCAATGGATTCAAATCCAAACAGGAATCTGTGCGTTTTTATTCCCCTTTGGTGATGAATATAGCCAGCAGGGAGGGAATTGGACTAAATGAACTTGAGCAAATAAACGGAACCGGAAACGACGGAAGAGTATCCAAAAAAGATATACTGGACTATATTGAAAACAAGAGATCAGGTAGCTTAAGTATAAAAAATACAACGATAAGTTCAGTCATTAATAATGGAGTTCATCACCTTCCACAAGAAGAAACATCCAAAATATCTTCTCCTCCCCCTTCCCACTACCACCAACAAGCCAATAATGTTGAAGTTGTGGAAATGGACAGGATGAGGAAATTGATTGCAGATCACATGCGCAGGAGCTTGGACACAAGTGCCCATGTTACCAGTTTTGCTGAAGCTGATGTTACGAATCTGGTCAAATGGCGTGAAAAAGTTAAAAAAGAATTTGAAAAAAGGGAGAACGAAAAATTCACCCTTACACCTATTTTCATTGAAGCAATCGCAAAATGTATCAGAAAATATCCCATGTTGAATGCGAGTGTTGATGGTGATAGAATATTACTAAAAAAAGATGTCAACATAGGAATGGCTACTGCATTACCCAATGGAAATTTGATTGTACCCGTCATCAAGTATGCAGACCAACTTAGCATGATTGGCCTTGCCAAGCATGTTAACCGTTTGGCCAACTCTGCAAGAAATGGACAACTACACCCTTCTGATATTCAAGATGGTACATTTACTTTTACCAATATTGGTACATTCGGAAGCCTGATGGGAACTCCCATTATCAACCAACCACAAGTAGGTATTCTCGCGACCGGTGCCATCAAGAAAAAGCCGGTAGTAATGGAATCTGAAAAAGGAGATAGTATCGCCATTAGGCATATGATGTTCGTTTCCTTATCCTACGACCACAGAATCATTGATGGAGGTCTTGGATCACTTTTCCTTTCTGCGTTTGTGAATGAACTTGAATCATTTGACCTCAATCGATCAATCTAGTGGATTCTTCCGTTTTTCTGATCACACCACCTTTTACCCAACTCAATACCCCCTATCCAGCTACTGCTTATTTGAAAGGGTTTCTCAACACCAAAAAGATCCGGACTGAACAATTAGATCTGGGAATTGAGACTATTCTTCGAGTGTTTTGTAAAACGGGATTAACCAGCCTATTCCAACATATACGGACTTTAGGGGCAGAACTTTCAGCCAATTCAGCAAGGATATTAGCTCTTGAACAAGAATATTTGAATACCATTGACCATGTGATAGGATTTTTGCAAGGTAAATCCCCTACATTGGCCTATTCCATCAGCAAAAGAAAATTTCTACCAGAGGCATCTCGCTTCTCTAATATGGATCAGCTGAATTGGGCATTCGGCAACATGGGGATACAGGATCTTTCTAAATATTTATGTACTATGTACCTGGAAGATCTTTCCGATCTCATACAGGAAACAACAGATGAACATTTTGGTTTCAGTAGATATGCAGAAAAACTGGGTCGAAGTGCCAATAGCTTTGATGAATTAGAAAATAGCTTAACTCAAAACAGCAGATATATTGATGCTGTATATCTTGATATTCTGGCCGAAAAAATTAAGGTCATCAAGCCAATTCTTGTTGGCTTCTCCGTTCCCTTTCCTGGTAATTTATATGCAGCATTCAGGTGCGCTAAATGGCTGAAATCAAACTACCCTGAAATAAAAGTAATGATGGGCGGAGGATTCCCCAATACTGAACTTAGATCATTGAAAGATCCAAGAGTATTTGACTATTTTGATTTCATAACATTGGATGATGGAGAAAGACCAGTTGAAAATATCATTCAATACCTTAACAATGAGATTGGGATTTCAGAACTCAAAAGAACATTCATAAGAGAAAATAACCAAGTTAAATATATAAATGCTGACACTTGCAAAGACTACAAACAGTCAGAAATCGGGACTCCTGATTATTCGGGACTACCCCTTGACAAATACATTTCAGCACTGGAAATTGCCAACCCGATGCACAGGTTGTGGAGCGACGGAAGGTGGAACAAACTCACTATGGCACATGGATGTTATTGGGGGAAATGTACGTTTTGTGATATAAGTCTTGATTACATAAAAATCTATGAACCTGTAGCGGCCAGTTTGATATGTGACAGAATGGAAGCTTTGATCAACGATACAGGAGAAAATGGGTTTCATTTTGTTGATGAAGCTGCGCCACCTTCGCTAATGAAAGCACTGGCTCTTGAGATTATCAAGAGAAAACTTATCGTTACTTGGTGGACAAACATTCGCTTTGAAAAAAGTTTTACCAGAGATCTCTGTATTTTGTTGAGGGCATCCGGATGTATTGCAGTGAGCGGGGGACTTGAAGTTGCATCAGACAGACTATTGGGTTTAATTGATAAAGGCATAACTGTTGCTCAGGTTGCTAAAGTAAATCAACATTTTACTGATGCTGGAATTATGGTTCATGCCTATTTGATGTATGGATTTCCCACTCAAACAGATCAGGAAACAATTGATTCACTTGAAATGGTTCGTCAGCTTTTCAAAACAGGCGTACTACAATCAGCTTTTTGGCATCAGTTTGCTATGACAGCCCATAGTCCGGTTGGGCTGAATCCAGAAAAATTTAGTGTAAAAAACAAATCTGTGCAAGGAGATTTTGCCAATAATGATCTGATACATGAGGATCCGATCGGAGCTGATCATGAGCGGTATAGCTTTGGTCTCAAAAAATCCCTTTTCAATTATATGCAGCAAAATTGCCTTGATGATCCATTGCAAAAATGGTTTGAATTTAAAGTTCCCCATACCAAAATCCCTAAAGATCATATTGAAAAAATACTATTAGAACCTGAATGGAGAAGTTTACGAGATGACAACAAGGTAATATGGATTGGCAAAGTTGCAGAAATAAAAAATGTTGTTCAATCCAAGAAGGGGATGAAAAGAGAACTTACTTCTATCAGCTTCTATAACAATACTTCAACAATCAAAATTGAGGTTCCTCTCAAGCATGGAGAATGGTTAACCAAAATTCTCTATGAATTCGAAAAAACTGGTAATGCAATGACTGTTCAGCAAATGAAAAAAGACTACACAGGTGCTGGACTGGAAGATTTTGACCTCTTTATGGAAAACAAACCTGTCAGCAACCTTTATAAGGTGGGATTACTTTACCTCTGAACCTCATCCATACGGGTCTCTAAACCCCAGCTTTTCCCCTTCTCAATAGCAGGAACACCATCAGTTAGCCAAACAGATGGCTTTTCACCCTTTAGTAACCAATCAAAAAATTGTTGTTCTCTGATTTGAATATCCTTTCTGTTTTTTCGTTCAACCAGGTTATGTGCCTCACCATTGTAGTTCAACATCCAAACTTTTTTATTCAATCTTCTCATTGCAGTAAACATTTCTATTCCCTGATACCATGGCACTGCACCATCATTATCATTGGACATGATCACCAATGGTGTCTTTACTTTTGGCAGGTGAAACAAAGGTGAGTTCTCAATATACAATTGAGGTTTTTCCCATAATGTTGCGCCAATACGGCTTTGGGTCTTTTCATATTGGAATTGACGATTCATGCCACTCTCCCATCGAATCCCTCCATAAGCGCTTGTCATATTAGCAACGGGTGCCCCAGCCCAAGCTGCAGCAAAAAGAGGAGTTCTAGTAATGATATGGGCAACTTGATATCCACCCCAACTTTGTCCTTGAATACCCATTTTTGTACTATCCACCCAACCCCGCTTCAC
>Ga0315901_10006058_pt1 | contig 14551 bp, 10 predicted proteins | sample LakEriMetagenome_10_FD_203761 | JGI IMG/M metagenome (GOLD analysis project Ga0315901, IMG submission 203761) | Freshwater fungal communities from buoy surface, Lake Erie, Ohio, United States - Buoy 2 MA116 | ecosystem: Environmental > Aquatic > Freshwater > Lake | place: USA: Lake Erie, Ohio... | reverse complement strand
TCCTCTTTTTGAACGTATCTCACCAAAAAAAACCATTGAAGGTACGATTGGTGGAATCTTTTTTACTTTTATTGCTGCTGTAATCATTGGTTATTTCTCAAAAACTGAGGATTTATTTTTTTGGATTATTTCTGCTGTTATTTGTTCAATATTTGCAGTTTTAGGTGATTTATTAGAATCATTATTTAAACGAAGTATCGATATAAAAGATACTGGAAATATTTTACCTGGGCATGGTGGAATATTAGATAGATTCGATGCATTGATTTTTACCATTCCTTTTTTTTATATTTGGTTCGAAATTTATAAATCTTTATAATTCAATTGACGTGAGACTGCATAAAGAAGGATACGCTATAATTTTGGGTTCGTTAATAATATGTGCTTTATTATCTACTCTAATCATTTACTTTGGTCAAACTTCTTTTTCTTCAGGAGTTTTGATTGCTTTTTGTTCAATACCACTCCTCATTCAAATATTAATTATACAATTTTTTAGAGTTCCGAAGCGTATTTATTCTGTAGAAAATGGAGATGTTTTATGCCCCGCAGATGGAAAAGTGGTTGTCATTGAAGAGGTTGTTGAAACAGAGTATTTCAATGATCGAAAAATTCAAATTTCCATTTTTATGTCGCCTTTAAATGTTCATGCCAATTTCAATCCTGTTTCTGGTACTATTCAATATGCCAAGTACCATCCAGGATTATTTTTAGTTGCATGGCATCCCAAAAGTAGTACTGAAAATGAACGCACAACCTTTGTTACAAAAACAGAAAATGGCAACGAAATATTGTTTCGTCAAATTGCAGGAGCATTGGCGCGGAGAATCTGTTATTACGTTAAAGAAGGACAAAAAGTACATGCAGGTGAAGAATTCGGATTTATTAAATTTGGTTCAAGAATCGATATTTTCTTACCATTACATGCAAAAATAAATGTTTCGTTAAATCAAAAAGTCAAAGGTCAAATAACTAAAATTGCTGAAATTTAAATTTACTTTTACCCAATTTAGCAAATAATAAAAGTCATTTTTTGACATTCGAAGAATTTAAAGTTACTTTTGCAGACGTAATTAAATAACCTTCTATTATGGCCAAGAATCTCGTAATCGTTGAGTCACCAGCAAAAGCAAAGACTATCGAAGGATATTTAGGTAAAGATTTCATTGTGAAGTCCAGCTTTGGACACGTTAGGGATCTTTCTAAAAAAGGAATATCGATCGATATCGAAAATGATTTTCTTCCAAAATACGAGGTGTCTTCAGACAAAAAACAGCTTGTAAGTGAGTTAAAGAAACTTGCATCAAATGCTGAAACTGTATGGCTTGCAACGGATGAGGACCGCGAAGGTGAAGCCATTTCTTGGCATTTGTATGAAACCCTTGAACTGCAGAAAAAAGATACAAAAAGAATTACATTCAACGAAATCACGAAAACCGCCATATTAAAAGCAATTGAAAATCCAAGAATAATAAATAAAGAATTGGTTGATGCACAACAAGCTCGTAGAGTTCTAGATCGACTTGTTGGTTTTGAACTTTCTCCCGTATTATGGAAAAAAGTGAGGCCGAATTTATCCGCTGGACGTGTTCAATCGGTTGCGGTAAGATTAATTGTTGAACGTGAAAAAGAAATTGACAAACATAATAGTAAAGGTTATTTTAAAGTTGTTGGAAACTTCCAATCGCTAAATGGTTTAATTAAAGGAGAATTAGATCGCAACCTTGAAAATAATAAAGAAGCTCATTCATTTCTTGAGAGTTTTCAAAATGCCAAATTCCATATTTCTGATGTTCAACAAAAACCTGCAACCAAAAGTCCATCTGCGCCATTTACTACCTCTACTCTTCAGCAAGAAGCTAGTTTAAAATTGGGTTTTTCTGTTTCCCGTACCATGTCAGTCGCTCAACGACTTTACGAATCAGGAAAAATTACATACATGAGAACTGACTCAGTAAACCTTTCTGACACCGCTATTCAAGGTGCTAAAGTGGCTATTACAAGTATGTATGGAGATAAATATTCGAAACCAACAAAATATACTACAAAGAATGCTGGTGCACAAGAAGCCCACGAAGCAATAAGACCAACCGATTTTACACAATCTGAAATAGAAGCTGAAAGAGACGAACAGAGACTGTATGAATTGATATGGAAACGATCTATTGCAAGTCAAATGGCTCAAGCACAATTAGAAAGAACTGCCTTAAAAATCAGTAACGACAACAACAAAGAAACCTTTACAGCACGAGGAGAAGTGATTCGTTTTGATGGATTTCTAAAAGTATATTTGGAATCTAGTCTTGAAGAAGATGAGGATGAAAATGAAGACAAAAGTATTCTGCCAGTGGTTAAATTAAACGAAAAAATTGATATTCAGACAATTATATCAACAGAACGTTTTTCTAGAGCTCCAGCAAGATATGTCGAAGCTTCGCTCGTTAAAAAACTTGAGGAATTAGGAATAGGGCGACCATCGACTTATGCCCCAACTATTTCAACTATTCAAAAACGAGGATATGTTGAAAAAATAGAAAGAGAGGGATTTGAAAGAAATTATCAAGTTCTAACCCTTGATTCTAAAGGAATATCCACAGTTGTTAAAACCGAAATTACAGGAAGAGAAAAAAACAAACTATCACCTACTGACATTGGTGTTTTAGTTACAGATTTCTTAACGGAACATTTTTCCAGGATAATGGATTACCAGTTCACTGCAAAAGTAGAAGAGGAGTTTGATAACATCGCCCAAGGACTTCAAAGCTGGACTAAGATGATTGAATCATTTTACAACCCGTTTCATCAAAATGTAACACATACTCTTGAAACTTCTGAAAGAGTTACAGGTGAACGTGAGTTGGGGATTGATCCAAATTCAGGAAAGCGAGTATCGGCTAGGATTGGAAGATTTGGTCCTATGATTATGATTGGTGGAGATGAGACTGATGAAAAGCCACTCTATGCATCACTTAAAAAAGATCAATCCATTCAAACTATTACCTTAGACGATGCTTTAGAACTTTTTAAACTTCCTCGTACGTTAGGCGAAATTAACGGAGAAATTGTGAAGGCAAATGTAGGAAGATTTGGACCATATATTCAAATAGGTAAAACATTCGTTTCAATTCCAAAAAATGAAGACCCAATGACAATTACTCTTGAAAGGGCTGAAGAACTTTTTCAAGAAAAGAAAAATACAGATGCTTCAAAAATTCTCAAAGTATTTGAAGGAAGAGATGATGTACAGATTCTGGATGGAAAATGGGGAGCATACTTGAAAATAGGAAAAAATAACTACAAATTGCCTAAAGATACAGATATCCAAAATCTTGAATTAGATACATGTTTGGAAATGGCAGCAGAACAAGATAAAGCACCGAAAAAGAAAGTTTTCAAGAAAAAATAATTAATGTTCTCTATTGAATAAAAATTCTACCACTTCCATCAGTGCATTTTTGGAATTGGATATTTCAATCGAATTTAATGTTTCAAGAGCCTTTTGATAATATTTTTCCTGATATTTCTTAGCCTCTTCCAAAACCCCAATTTTTAAATACAATTCCTTTGTTTTTTGAACTCTTAAATCCAAATCAGTCATATTTTTTAATGAGTCTAGCTCATTCGTAGAATTAGATTTTGATTTTTCTTCTGCTAGCAAATATAGAAGCGTTTTTTTATTCGATTTGACATCTCCTCCGATTTGCTTTCCTACTTTTTCAGGATCTCCAAATAAATCCAAAAGATCATCTTGAATCTGAAATGCTATTCCTAAGTTTACTCCAAAAGAATAAATCTTATCCCTATTTTCTTTATTTTGGTTCGAAACAATGAAACCAAATTCAAGGGCACAGCCAAGCAATACGGATGTTTTTAAACGAATCATTTCAATGTACTCATCAATTGTAACCTGATCCTGACTTTCAAAATCCATATCCAATTGTTGTCCTTCACATACCTCTACAGCAGTTTTGTTGAAGAGCCAAATCAAATCTGAAAAATGTTCTTTACTTTGATTTGACAGCAACTGGTAAGCTTTTACCAAAAGAACATCACCTGATAAAATAGCTACATTTTGATTCCATTTTTCATGGACAGTTGGCAACCCTCTTCTCAACGGAGCCTCGTCCATAATATCATCGTGAATGAGCGTAAAGTTGTGAAAAAACTCAATTGCCAGTGCAGCATCCATTGATTTTTGAAAAGAATGACCACCAAATTCCGTCGCAATCAATGTCAGAACAGGTCGCAATCTTTTACCACCAAGATTCAAGAAATAATTCAATGGAGAATATAGTCGTTCCGGTTTTACTGGTAATCCCAAATTTGAAATTTCAGCTTCAACTTTATCCAGGTAAAAATTTAAGTTCATTATTTTTTCAATAATTTCAATAGATAAGACCCATAACCACTTTTTACAAGCGGTTCGGCTATTTTTTGTAATTGTTCTTTTGAAATGAAGCCATTTGTGTAGGCCACCTCTTCAATACATCCGATTTTCAATCCTTGACGCTCTTCTATCACCTGAACAAATTGACCAGCCTGCATCAATGAAGTAAAAGTTCCTGTATCTAACCAAGCTGTTCCTCTATCCAAAACAGCAACCTTCAATTTTCCACGTCTTAGATATTCAGCATTTACATCTGTGATTTCGTATTCTCCTCTTGCGGATGGTTTTAAATTTTTCGCAATTTCAACGACTGAATTATCATAAAAATACAATCCCGGAACTGCATAATTAGATTTAGGTTGAATTGGCTTTTCTTCAATTGAAATTGCATTCATTTTAGCATCAAATTCAACAACACCATATCTTTCAGGATCACTTACATGATATGCATAAACAACCCCACCATCAGGATTATTGTTTTCTTTCAATAAAGTATCCATTCCAACTCCATAAAAAATATTATCACCCAATATGAGTGCAACTTTATCAGATCCAATAAATTTTTCACCTATCACAAATGCTTGAGCTAGACCATTCGGAATTTCTTGAGCAGCATAAGAAAATTGACAGCCTAATTCATGTCCGCTACCAAGTAGCTTTTCGAAGTTTGGCAAATCATGAGGAGTTGAAATAATCAATATTTCTTTAATACCTGCGCTCATTAAAATCGAAAGCGGATAATAAATCATTGGTTTATCGTAGACGGGCATCAACTGCTTGCTGACCGCCAATGTCAATGGATGAAGCCTAGTCCCGGATCCTCCTGCTAGTATTATTCCTTTCATTTGTTATGATTTATGAAAAACAATATTTTCGTTTTATTGAGGTGATTGATCATCTTCCTTATCTGTTGTCAATTGCAAAGACGACCAGTCAATATCATAATCTTCATCATATGCATCAAAATACGGTTCTTTAAATGCTTTTAAATTGATAAATCGATCCAATGTTAACAATAAAGAAGGAAGAACGATTAAATTGGTTATCATGGCTACAAGCAATGTTACTGAAATTAATAAGCCTAGTGCTTGCGTTCCTCCAAATTGAGAAAATAAGAAAACTGAAAAACCACAATATAGAACAATTGAGGTGTAAAACATTCCTAAACCAGACTCTTTTATTGCAATCAATACACATTCTTTTAAATTCCATTTTTGAGATTTCAACTCTTGCCGATATTTCGCTAAGTAATGAATTGTATCATCCACAGAAATTCCAAATGCTATGCTAAATACCAATAACGTGGATGGCTTTAACGGAACTCCAAAATACCCCATTATACCCCCTGTAACAACAAGAGGAATGAGATTGGGTATCATTGAAATAACAACCATTCTCCAAGATCTGAACAACAAAGCCATCAAAATAGCTATCGAAACAATGGCAAACACAAGGCTTGAAAATAAATTATTCACCAAATGTCGAGTTCCATCTGCAGCTACTACCGATGTGCCGGTAAAGGAAACATCAAAATATTGATTATCCAATGCTTTTCTCAATTTCGCAGTAAAATCCGGCTTTCTGTAATAAGACAACAATAACTGTTCGTTTGTATCTAATTGCATTTCAAGATCTGGATTATTCTTAGTAATCATAGAAACGTATTCATTTCTAATCTCATTATAATTCGTCATCATAGAATCGATGTAGCTTTTATCACCTTTCACAATTTTGGCATAATACTTCTCCCAAATTACTTTATCAGGATTCATGACTGCATCTATCTTTTTCTTCCATAAATCTCTGTAATTCAAAATCTCATAGGATCCCAAATCTTTAACCTGACAACGAATTCGTATAATTGTAGAGTTAGTATCAACCAATTCTTTCATAGACATTCCTTGATTCGAAGGATTGTTTAAATTAAATTGATCGATGTATTTTTTAATTCTGCCCTTCTCATTATTAGAAAACAATGTGTAGCTCAATGTATCATTTCCGTAATAGGACATGTTAACAAACTTAACCAAATCAACCACGGAGATCGACTTTGAAAAAATGGTATCTTGATTAATTAATTGTTGAACTGAGTCTACTCGTTCCAAAGTTGTATTATTCGTAGCACTGAACAATCTTCCTTTCTTTTTATAATTAATCATAATCTCAAAAGGAATGGATCCACCAAAGTTCTTCTCTAAAAACTGCATATCTAGTTTTAATGGATCATTCTTCGGTAAATCACTTGTTAGATTTCCTGTTGTCTTAATCTTTGAAACACCGAAGAATCCAATGATTACAAGTATTATGCTCACTCCATAAACCCACTTTCTTTTAAATTGAGTTAAATGAAGAACGGTCTGAATAATTCCTCTGGCAAATTTTCTATCCAAATGTTTTAAGTGTCTTTCTTTCGGTTGAGGTGTGAAAGAAGAAATAATTGGTAAAATTGTAAGGGATAAGAAAAAGACCATCATTATATTGATGGAAGCAGCAATTCCAAACTCTGTCAATTTTTCTGAATTTGTAAATATAAACGTTCCAAATCCAAGTGCGGTAGTAAAATTGGTCATAAAGGTAGCCGTTCCTATTTTCTGAATTACACGAGATAGAGCCTTAATCTTGTTTCCATGTTCTTTTACTTCTTGGTGGAATTTTGTAAGAAGGAATACACAGTTGGGTACTCCAATCACAATCATCAATGGAGGAATTAAAGCCATTAATGGTGATAAACGATATCCCAAGAATCCAATTACTCCCATTGCCCAAATAACTGCAATTGCAACAACGGTGAGAGCAATGAAAACAACGCGAAATGAACGAAAGAATATATACAATAACAACGATGTTACAAACATCGAAATCGCAATAAAGAGGAACATTTCTCCCTGAATTCTGGTTGCTATTACGATTCGTAAGTATGGCAGACCTGCGATGTGCATTTTACCAAAATGTTTCTCGTATGTTTTGGCAAGATCTTCTATTTTATAGACTAATGACCATTTCTTTTTATCCTTTAGTACTTCATTATTGATACGAATCATCATCAAGGAAACATTTGATTTCCGATTAAACAATAAATCATTAAAAGCAGGATTACTTCTAATTTGCTTTTGAATTGAATCTATAGATTTTTGTTCGTCATAGATTTTATCAAGTTTAAACCGTTCGTTAACCGTATCATTTTGCAAGCAGTACAAAGTTGCCTCAGACTCACGGCCTTCTACTCCATCCATTCCAAGAATAGAATCCCCCAGTTCTTTCCAAAGTTTAAAATTCTTTTTGGTAAACAAAGAATCAGTCTGAATAGCAATGACCATGGTATTGCCATCTTCACCAAATCTTTTCTTGAATGACTCATAATTTTGATTGGTTTCACTATCTTTAGGGAGCGCTATTCCGTACTTATTTTCTAGTTCAATACTTGTAAAAGCATGATATCCAAAAAATACCGTAAGTAATGTAATGATACCAATTATGAAAAAGCGATTTCGTAAAATATAATTAGAAATAAATACCCACATTGACTTACATTCAAAAATAGTTAAGTTGCAAATTTACAATAATCACGGGATTTACCATTCATTTTTTATGAAAACAACGTCTTAGCTAACTGAATGATGTTGGAAGACTGAACGACATTAATGTTACGCTTCACTTTTATTTCTTCCATTTTTTTACTTTTCGGAATGAAGATTTTCTTATACCCAAGTTTCATTGCTTCTTGAATTCGCTGTTCTACTTTTGAAATAATTCGAATTTCTCCCGTCAAAGCTACCTCTCCACAAAAAACAGTTTTTTCGGGAACAGGAATATCTATATTTGAACTTAAAATTGCAGCAACAACCGCTAAATCTATCGCTGGATCATCTACTCGAATTCCCCCAGCAATATTTAAAAACACATCTTTGCTTGCCAATCGAAAACCACATCTTTTTTCAAGAACAGCCAATATCATGTTCAATCTTTTCGTATCAAATCCATTGGCAGTTCGTTGAGGCGTGCCATAGGCAGCAGTACTAACCAGAGCTTGAACCTCTATGAGAATTGACCTATTACTATCAACCATACATGCAACCGCTACACCACTCAAATGTTCATCAGAATTTGAAACCAAAACCTCTGATGGATTTAATACCGGAATCAATCCATGCTGCAACATTTCATAAATTCCGATTTCGTTCGTATTGCCAAAGCGATTTTTTAAAGATCTTAATATCCGAAACATATGATTTTGATCTCCTTCAAATTGCAACACCGTATCGACCATATGTTCGAGAATTTTGGGACCAGCAATTGAACCATCTTTGGTAACATGTCCAATTAAAAATACAGGTGTTCCAGATTCTTTTGCATAGCGTAATAATAGAGCAGTACATTCACGAATTTGACTAACTGTGCCAGTTACACTATCTAGATTCGAAGAATAAAGTGTTTGAATAGAATCTATTACAACAAAATCTGGCTTCAAAGACTCCGATTGAGATACAATCGATTGAACGTTCGTTTCATTCAGTAAATAACAATTTTCATTCTTTAATCCAATTCGTTCACCTCGCATCTTGATTTGGCTTTCACTTTCTTCTCCAGAAACATAAAGGACTTTGTAAAGCGAATGATTAACAGCAAGTTGGAGTAACAATGTTGACTTTCCAATTCCTGGCTCACCTCCTACCAAAACTAATGAACCTTGAACCAGTCCGCCTCCTAAAACACGATTTAACTCAAAGTCATTAATCAATAATTTCTGCTCGCGTTCATACAATATTTCCTGAATTTTTCTTGCTGGAGTATTCTTAGAAAAATTTGAGAAAGCCATAACTTCTGATTTTTTTGCTTGCTCAATAATCTCCTCAACGAAAGTATTCCATTCAGAGCAAGAGGGACATCTTCCAATCCACTTCACTGATTCATATCCGCAATTTTTACAGAAATGAGTTGTTCTATTTTTAGCCATCATTCAAAGATAACAATTGTTTATTGTATGAAATCAAGTAAACTTATGTTTCGTATTTTTGTAATGATAATAATCCTTTTATAATGAAACATTTTCTTTTTACGGTTTTTCTTTTTGTTCTTAACTTTTCATACTCAAAAGCACGATTTGTTCGAGTAGTTTTTAATTCTATTGCTAGTGAAGAGGCAACAATAATTTGGGATCAAGAAGAAGGCGAGTTTGTTCGATTCATTTATTACGACAATAATTTCAAAAATGAAACTGAAAAGAAAATGATGTTAGTTAGCAAATTGTCGAGTTCAAATAATGCGCGTGGATTTTCTACCAAAATAATTAGACTCAATAATTTACGTCCCAAGACTAAGTATTTTTTTCAAATTATTGATTCGCAAGGAGAAAATCGTTTGTATTATTTCTCAACTTGTGGCAATTCACCAAATGATCCAATTTCCTTTATTGCAGGTGGAGATTCAAGAGATCGTTCTGTGGTAAGAAGAAAAGCTAATGTTTTGGTTTCCAAATTAAAAGCACACGCAGTTTTATTTAATGGTGATTTTACTGGTCTAGACCTACCTAATCAATGGAATGAATGGTTTATGGATTGGGAATATTCCATTGCTGCTGATGGCAGAATTACTCCTTTGGTTGTTACAAGAGGTAACCATGAATTAAGTAACTCTGTTTTAGTTAAATTGTTTGACGTACCAAATAATGGAGTTTATTACTCTACTGAATTTGGTGGGGATTTATTGAATCTGATTTCTTTAAACTCAGAAATTTTAAAAATAGGTGCACAGAAATTTTTCCTGTCTTCAACATTAAAAAAGCATGAAAATTTCCACTGGCAAATAGCGCAATATCACAGGCCAATTAGACCTCATGTTAAACACAAGAAAGAAATGGAAACACAATACAGAAACTTTGTTCCACTATTTGAGAAATACGCTAATTTAAGACTTTGTTTGGAGAACGATTCTCACACATGCAAGGTAACGTGGCCAATACTATCTTCAAAAGATACATCCGCCTCGGAAGGCTTTATTCGTAATGACGAAAATGGAATTGTATATGCGGGAGAAGGTTGCTGGGGTGCCCCATTGAGGAAAGCAGATGATTTTAAACCTTGGACGAGAGATGCAGAAGCTGTCAATCAATTCAATTGGATATTTATTACAAAAGAAAAAATTGAATTACGAACCGTGCTTTATGAAAATTCAGATATTGTAGAAGAATTAACAGAAGAAACACGTTTCACATTGCCTAAAAACATTAACCTTTGGAACCCTTCAAATGGTAATTTAGTAGAAATTTATCAACAAAAAGGTAGAAAAGTAAAATAACTAAAAGTCTTCTTTCGAGAATTAATTATATTTGTTCAATGAGTGAATTCGTCATTTCGGCTCGCAAATACAGACCACAGACATTTGATACGGTTGTTGGCCAGCAATCTATTACGAGTACACTTAAAAATGCCATAAAAAATGATCATTTAGCGCAAGCTTTTTTATTTTGTGGATCGAGGGGGGTTGGTAAAACTACAACAGCAAGAATTTTAGCCAAAACGTTAAATTGCTTTAATAGAACTGAACAGATCGAAGCTTGTGATCAATGCGATTCATGTCAATCATTCAATACGGGAGCATCCTTAAATATTTATGAGCTTGATGCTGCATCAAACAATTCAGTTGATGATATTCGAAGTTTGATTGATCAAGTTCGAATTGCTCCACAATTAGGAGATCATAAAGTATATATCATTGATGAGGTACACATGCTTTCAGCATCTGCTTTTAATGCCTTTTTAAAAACACTGGAAGAACCACCAAAACATGCCATTTTTATTTTAGCAACCACTGAAAAGCATAAAATTATCCCAACGATTCTTTCAAGATGTCAAATATTTGATTTCCAAAGAATTAAAGTTAAAGACATTGCAAATCATTTAGCTGTTGTTGCTACAAAAGAAGGAATAACTGCAGATCCAGAGGCACTCTTTCTAATTGCTCAAAAAGCAGATGGAGCACTTCGAGATGCACTATCAATATTCGATCAAATTGTTACTTTCTCCGGAAACAATATTCAATACCAGCATGTTGTTTCAAATTTGAATATTCTAGATTACGATTATTATTTCAAATTTGCCGAATTCGCACTTAACGAAGATATCCCATCTTCTTTGGTATTGTTTAATGATATTGTTTCAAAAGGTTTTGACATTCACAATTTCTTGGTAGGACTATCAGAACATTTTAGAAATTTGCTCATTTGCAAAGACGAAAAATCAATTGGATTAATTGAAGTAGGTGACCTTGTTCAGCAAAAATTTATAGATCAATCAAAAGAATTTAATCATCATATTATTTTAAGATCACTATCGGTTTTAAATAAGGCTGATGTCGAATTCAAATCTGCCAAGAATCAAAGGCTCCTCGTTGAAGTAGCTCTCATGCAACTTTGCTCATTAAAAAGTGAGTCCGAAAAAAAAAATCCCTAACTGAATTAGTTGAAATACTTCCTTTCAAGGGACAATCCCTTAGACCTGAAAAACCAATTTCGCCTAAAATAATTCCGACGCAGAAACCAATTCAACAAGTCACCTCATATTCACAAGTATCACCAAGTAATCTCGAAAAACCAACGGGTAATTATAATAATACGCTTCCATCGATTAAGGAATTATTGATTTCTGAAAACCAAGAATCTTCCACGATAGTCAACGAAAATTCACCTCGCGAACTCTTTACGGAAGACCAATTAAAAATCACATGGAAGCAATATAGTTTCGTTCTCAAAGAACAAGGATTAGGAACATTTTATAACGCTTTAATAAAAAGAAACCCTGTTAAAAAGAATGACGAGACATACATTTTACAGGTGGATAGTCAAATACAAAAAGATTATGTTCTTGACCATTTTGATGGTTTTATCAATTATTTGAAAAAGCAGCATAGAAATTTCTACCTAACGATTGAAATTGAGGTTTTGGAAAATCAAGAAGAGTCAAAATTTCTAACGAGTAAGCAAAAATTTGAATTAATGGCTCGTAAGAACCCCAATCTTCATGTTTTCAAGAGCTTATTCAACTTGGATATTGAATATTAATAAAACTAACACCTTCAATACATTTTATTCCATTTTTTCTACCGCATGAGTATCGTTATAAATCGATCATACTTTTTGCACAATTTAATTTGAAAAACCATTTTTTAAACAAAATAATAGCTTTTGTTGGCAATATTAAGTATAACAAGTAATTTGTTAAGATTAACAAAACTAGAAACGAAAGGCAAAAAACTGTAACATACAAGCAAAATACTATTATATACTGCATGAAAAAACTAATAATCGCAATATATTTTTTTTCAACATGCTCCATTTTCACCCAAGAAGTAGCTGTTGGGGAAATTCAAATTGGCTGTGGGAATAACTATTTTTCCGAGTCTGAAACTTGGCAACCACCGTTAATAGTTAGGGGAAAATGGTGCGGTGATTCTTTCTTTTGGACACCGGTTGGGATTGGAGACACCTTGATGGAAGAAGCATTTCGCAACGGAACTTCTTTTACAGGAATAGCTGTTTCAAAAACAAATGAAGGAAAAATTAATGGAATGTATACATTCAAAAATGGATTCATTGAAAAGTTGGAAGAGTTCTATGACGGACAACTAATATTATCCTGTAGTTATGCTAATGGAATTCCAAATGGAGAACATGTTGCCTATTATCGGAGTGGCTCACTATCAAATCTTCAAACCTATAATTCAGGAATTCTACATGGTAAATATTATTTATATAGAGTCGGCGATTTTGGCGATTGTATCCGTGAAGGATTAGCAATAAATGGAGAAATTACATATACTAAAAATACATGTGATTGAAAGAATAATCAAGAAAAACAAATGCTCTGTAGAATTACACAGAGCATTTGAATTGTTTTCTATTCAAATTAAAAATTTCCTCGAAGCGTAAGTATAAAATTACGCCCTGGAGCGGAAATATTGGAAGCAAAATTTCGATAGTTCTGATCCAATATATTTTCACATGCCAACTGAACAGCAAGATTTTTATTAAAATTATATCCCGCTCTCATGTTCAAGGTAAACCACCCTGGCATGCCTTCTGGTAAAGCATAGGAATAATTATCCTCTCCAATCAGGTTGTAATCTTTCAAACGTTTCCATCCTGAATACATGGTAAAAAATTCTGCTTTCAATTTATTGAATTGATATGTCAAACTAACTTTTCCAAACACAGGGGGAATATGATCTAATGGATAGGGAATCGTATCCGTTTTTATTCTTCCATAGGTATAATTCAATGTTGCCAATAAAGAAAAATAATCTCCTAATTTTCCGCTAATAAAACTTTCAAACCCATAAACATATGCTCGGCCAGCATTCGTTGTAGTCATTACTTGACTCAATGAACCTTCGTACATAATTGAATCAGCGCCGTTGTAAATTGAATTTTGAACAGTTAGAGCATTATTCAATAACGTATAGTAGGCATTCACTCCAATGTTAATTGATTTGGCGAAATAATGATTGATTCCAAGTTCAGCCGAATATGAATATTCTGGTCTTAAGTTTGGATTAGGAACAACCACTTTTCCGGGGACTGACTCAAATACTTTTGTTAAATCATCGACATTTGGCGCCCTAAATCCTGTTGAGCCAGTTGCAGTAATTCTCCATTTTTCAGTTGGCATATAAATCAAACCAATGTTTCCATTCAATGCTGAGTTATTTTGATTAATTGAATTAAAAGGAAATGGAAAGAACGTTTTGTCATTAAACTTAGCCGCTAATCCTACTTGAGAAAAACGAAGTCCATCATTTAAAATCAATTTATCTGTAATTTCCCAGGTGTGTGTGGCGTAAGCTGCGATTGCATTCATGGAAGAACCTCCATCTGGATAACGCGTATCTAATTTTGAAGTTGAATCCGTTACAATGCTTTCAGTATAAGCTGTAGAATTTACTTTATTCAAATAAGCATCTATTCCATACCTCATTTCATGCTTTGTGATTTTTTTAACAAAATCAGCATTGATGGTGAAAATATCCAGTTTTTCAATCCTATGGTTTAGGAAATCTGTTTTGAATCTTCGATCCATTCTACTCTCTTCAATCGATTGATAACCTAAAATAATGCGAGCATTGTCATACAATTTATTTTTATTCGTCAGTTCTAAACTATATGCCCCTAGT